>JADMIO011430518.1_pt1 | contig 84824 bp, 70 predicted proteins | sample 8958161 | NCBI WGS metagenome assembly JADMIO01 (sample SAMN16585339, study PRJNA669376) | soil metagenome | isolation source: Crop rotation soil | place: USA: Cullars Rotation, Alabama | collected 2011 | reverse complement strand
GGCCGCGACTTCAAGTCACGTGAATTCCAAGCTTCGGATCCCACTGTGCTGGAAAGTAAAAAGAAATTTTTTGTAGGTGAACGGATGGCAGTTGGCTTCGGAAATGTCGCCAATGCTCGCAGCGCGTACATGCGCGAAAAAACAATGGGTCATAATGCGGGGCGCTAAAAAACGCAGATTGCGATTATTCCAAGCAGGAAAAACGCTGACAAAAACCGCCGGATCCGGATCGATCTCGGGAACATACCAACCGATGCCAAAGCCATCACCATTGAGAGGTTCTTCAATCTCTTGTGCATCATAGCTTTGGTGGATTAAGGAATTTTTAGGTTGATAAAGAAGTTTATCAACAACAAGTGAAGCCCCTCGGTAAGCCAGCAATCGACACATGCGCACTCCCTTACTTAGTAAACGCTTTCCTTACCGAAAGCACGACCCGTGGTTTTTCTTTGGCAATCTTTGATCTGACAGTGCCCAAACAAATCTAGGCGATGCCGCGCCAATTCAAAGTGGTGCGTTTTAGCCACTTGACGCTGCAAGTTCTCGATCTCGTCGTTTTCAAATTCAATAACCGCGCCGCAGGTTAGGCACACAATGTGATCGTGATGGCCCGTAGGATCGAGAAGTTCGTACACGGAACGTCCATCGGCAAAAGCTTTTTGGTCGACTAAGCCTGCTTCTTTCAAGAGTTGTAGGGTGCGATAGACAGTGGCTAAACCGATATTGTCGCCCGATTTTTTGAGGCTCTTGTGGAGTGCTTCCGCATCGATGTGCCGATCCATTTGGAGAAACTGGCGAATCACTACCGTTCGGGGATGTGATTGCTTTAGATTGCGGTCGCGCAAATAGTCGTCGAGCTTACGCCAAAACCACTCGTGGTCGCTTTGTCCGCGACTTTTCCCGGCATCTTGCGATGATGGAGTCTTTGGTTTTTTCATGTCTAAATCCCTGAACTCGTGCGATCTTTTCACTCTATGGTTTATCCTGATTTTGCAATAAAAGAAATCATTTGTAAGCACCTAATTTCTATGCTTAAGTACTATGAGAGGATCCCAAATATGATTAAAAAACACCATCTCCCGATGTTTGTCGTTTTTGCGTTGGCACTCTCTTGTCGCACCATGCGTCGCTCAACTCCCGTTGAAGACGATGTCATGCAAGTGACGGTGAGCTTAAGCAATGGCGTGTTGGATAAGGATTTGAATCAAGCGGCTTATACGTATGAGTTGAGCGGCTGCGTGGATGGGTTTATTTCCGGGTCGCTGCAGGACGCTAAAACGCTGTCTTTTAAGACGAGTCCGATTAAGCCCAATATGCCTACATGCGAATGCCGGATTTCAAATATTTCCTTGGCCAATAATGACGCTTTCAAATGGGTCGATAGCAAAGAGCGCGGACTTTTATATCGCGCCGCTGGTTTTGCCTTCACGCCCGACCCGACGGGAATTTTATCTGCATCACCGCGCTTTGATCGTCGCTACCAAGATGCCATCGCGGCCACCAGTTTTTCTGTCAATGCGTCTGTGCAATTTCCGCAATCGATTGCCACTGATGCCTTGTTGACGGCCCAGCTATCATGTACGCCGGAGCTGAAATCCGTGGGTATTTATCAATCCAAAGATGGCAGCAGTGGAAGTTTTAAATTTATTGAGTCTATTCCCAAAGATCAGGAAATCCCTTACAGCTGCACTCAGATTAGTGTCTGGGTTAATTCCACGGCCCCCTATTTTTCCTCCAGTTCGGCGAGCTTCAAAGCCAAGGCTGGCGGACAATATAATTTTTCGGATAAACCTCTCGCTCTGACCGCACCCGCCCAAAATATTACTGTGGTAACAGCGGTCGACCCCAATGCCACGTGTGATGGGGATAAAGGGAAAGTCAGAGACACCAAGACCGGACAGTGCATCGACAAGCCTTCAAACTAGCCAACTTTAGGAAAAGCAAGAGATCCCCAGCGTGCGCTTGTCTTTCCTAAACCGTACCGCGGGACGCAAAAAAGCCCAGCAAGAGTGCTGGGCTTTTTGAGCGCTGTCGCGCCTTTTCTTAGTAAAAGTTGCTGAGCGAACTCACCGGGGCAGCCACCATAGGGCGGCGGATGCTCATCGGTTGATCCTTGGTCAACTCGATGTCGTTCATTTCGTTAGCATGCTTGGAGCGATTCAACTTCCAACCATCAACGATGGTCGTGAAATCGTTATTGCCGCGGACAACAGCCGGTTCGTCAGCATAAACTTCGTCAGCGACGCGCATATAATCGATGCGAGCTTGACGCGAGCGGATCAAACCAAAAGCGAGGAGCAAGAGGCTCAAACCGCCGCCAATCGCGCCGTAGCGGATCAAATCTTCATAACGTTGGGGCGCGTCGCCCGAGACTTGGATCGACATCATCGATTTCCAAGCAGAATCAAAACCGCTGTCAGTTTTGGTAAATTTGTTAGCGAAGTCCGTGTAGGTCATCAAGAATTGTTTTTCAACTCCAGAAACCAACACATGCATTTGCATCATGTCGAATTGTCCCATTTTCATGGTGCTGTAAACGACGACGCCATCGTTGATGCCATGGAAGTTGAAAAATTTATGCTCGAGGATTTTGAAGTCGGAGATCGAAGCTTCTTTGCTGAAGGCTTTGGTCAATTCGTCGCGCAATTCCAAAGCGCGGGTTTCATCAATCGGAGAAGGACGGTGAATCGCAGCCAAGGTGATATTGCGTTGGAAATTGACCTTGCTGCCGTCTTTTTGTTTTTCTTCAACGCGGTCAGCGATGACTAAGCTCATGCCTGCGGAATTATTGTGAACCGTCCAGCCTTTGGGCGGGGTGATTTTAAAGTTGAGGCGGCTGACTTCCATGGCAGTTCCGTCGCTGACAAAGTCAGAAGGAACAGCGTTCGTGGTGATATTGGTTTGGGTATTGGTGAGGGTCGGAAGTTCACCGGCGCCTAAGGCGATTGCTCCGGAAAAAAGTCCACCCATGGCTCCGAGCCAGAGAAAGGTATGGCGAGACGAGAATTTCAGCTTCATTTTCAACTCCGTAAGGTAGGGTCCAGCATCCGCAAATGGCAACAACAGGGGAGAAATCTCCCACGTTCTATTAAAATAGCATTTTATTTTATAAAGTCAATGCATTTTTAAAGAATTTTATGATATTTTAACAAAAACCAATAAAATCAGCATCTTATAAATGTATTTTATGCATACTAAACTGCAATTTTGACTGGCTAGCCATATCTAACACCTTTCTATAAACCATGTTACACCCTTAGAGCCTGAAGCATTTCGCGGGATGGCTGCAACCACAGGATGTGGTTTCATAAACACTCATTATGAGGAACGAAAGATGAAAACGAAGATTTGGATCGCCACCGGGTTTGTCAGCCTTATGGGCTGCGGCAAAACCATCAGTAACGTCAAAGAAGCCTGGGATCGCAGCAACGATCCTCTGCATCTCGGCGAACAGTATGAATACACGTTGGCGCAATTGCCGGTAGATGGACAAGCAACGGAAACACCTTGGAGCGACTCCTATTGGCCGAGCCACAAAGGTGGGATCGCCTTGCGTTGGTTGGACTCAGAAGAGAGCGATGCTTTCAAATATGTATCGCCCGACAAAACCCAAGTACAAGCTATGAGCCAAGAAGATCTGGCCAAACTTTCTCCCGCAGAAAAATTTGATATCTTTAATGACCGTTATGATTATCCCACCGTGAAAAAAGAAAGAAAGCGCGTGAGCCCAGATGCTGAATCCTGGGAAGGCATTTGCCACGGTTGGGCCCCGGCCGCCATCAATTTTGCCGAACCGAAACCCGTTCTGATTACTAACGCCAGCGGCATGCAAATTCCTTTTGGCTCTGCCGATGTAAAAGCGCTGCTTGATTATTATCAAGGCGTCGTTTCTTTCGCGCGTTTTCATATGCTAGGTCAACGCTGCGATGCGAACATCACCGATGATCCCGAAGCGGCGAAGAAGCCGGAATGCCGCGATACCAATGCGGGTGCCTTTCACGTGATTCTCGCGAATCTCATTGGTTTGCAAAAGAAAGCTCTTGTCGCCGATGTCACCCGAGATGCGGAAGTTTGGAACCAACCGGTCTATGCCTTCTCGACAAAGCTCGGTGAAAAACATGCCCCCTCGGCGGGTGCCTCTCCCGATGCTGTAAGCGAAGTCGAAGTTGAAACGGACATGACCTATACCAAAGAAGTGAGCCCCAATTGGGAAGCTTTGAACGGCACCGATGAGTTTAACAACCACACTCTCACTTACCGCTACCGAATTGAACTCAATAGCGACGGAAAAATTGTGGGCGGCGCATGGGATGATGACGAGGATCGGCCGGATTTTCTCTGGACGCAAGAGAAACCGCGATTTGACGGATACTATTCAGGATTGGATACGATTTACGGCGAATCCATCAAAGAGACACCGATTGTGAATCCCGTTCACCCAGCAAACAAATAATTTCTCAATCAGGCTCCTTTCGGAGCCTGAGTTTTTTCTATCAAACCGACCGACTCGGTGCTCGGGTCAAAAGCCACCAAATATTTGCCACGCTCAATACCTTTAAGAACGACTTGAATCTGGCGCTGCATTTCTTCCTGACTGCCTTCCTCAAAGCCTTCTCGCAGAATAGCTTCCTGCGCTAACTTGATAAGCGTTTCCTTTTGCAAAGATTGCCACGGCACGAAAACGGGTGGCACGACCTCGGGCGATTGTTGTTGCGATGCATGTTCCATTAGACCTCGTTCACGATAATATTTTGCACTTCGGTTTTATCGACATTTGCGCTGCCGCCAGAAGGCAGGACGCGTGTGTAATAAATGCGCGTTCCTGATTTGTCGAAATAGTCTTCCGAAAGACGCAGTAACGACGCATCTTCCATACCCACCAAGATCGACTCAAAAAGAGTCTTGTTGAGGCCTGCTTTTTCGCCAACATCTTGGAAAAGCTTACCGAGGGACAACGGGCCCTTTTTAGTAAGGGTGCCCAAAACTTTCAACGCACATTTGAGCTCCTCGGGTTGTATGAGTCGCACGGTTTTGGCGTCGCAACTTTTAGGAGCGCAAACATCGCAAATACCGCATGGCCCCATCGTCGAAACATCTTCACCAAAATAATGGCAAATCTGCCGCATCCGACAGTCACCTTGACGAGCAAAATCAAACATGGTCTCCATCTGCTGCAGACGATGGCGAGACTGCTCCAAATATTTTGCCCGCCAAGTGTCGGCACCTAGCACCAATTCGCCGTATTCATTAATCGTGGCACCACCGAGCTGGCGTAACTTTTCAACAACTTTGGCTGCCGTCGCAACGTCCATGCCTTTCATTTTTGCCACTTCTTCTATCTGTAAAGTATTGCGTCCGAGCTTTTTGTAAACGGCATCGATCTGCTCAATCGGTGGATAATCTTTCTCAAAAAGAAACTGCTGCAGCTTGCGATCGCCAGGTGACCAGAACAACACTGCCCGCGAAAGTTTGGCATCGCGCCCGGCCCGGCCAATTTCTTGGTAATAATTCTCCAAAGATTGCGGCATAAAGAGATGGATAACGGTGCGCACGTTCCATTTATCGATTCCCATGCCAAAAGCAACGGTCGCGACAATAACATCGGCGTGACCATTCATGAATTTTTCTTGGGCTTGAGCACGCACATCGGCATCCAAACCTGCGTGGTAAACCGCAACAGTCAATTTTTTCGACCATTTTTTGGCAATGGCTTCTGCCTGACGTCGCGAAGGCACATAGACAATCGCCGGACGGCGCTCTTCTTTTTTCAATAATTTAAAAGCGTAATCCGTGCGCTCTTCCATATTGCCGCGCACGACTTCAATAGCGATATTGTCGCGACGAAAGGCATGGACGTAACGCTTAGCTTCTTTCAGGCCAAGCTGCTGAACAATATCATCCTGTACCAGTGGCGTAGCCGTCGCTGTCAAAGCTACAATCGGCGGTCTTTGGTCGAAACAGAGGCGCTCACCCAAAAGCCTATAATCCGGACGAAAGTCGTGCCCCCAATGACTGATGCAATGGGCTTCATCAATAGCCAAAAGCGCGGGCGGCCTTTGCTTTAAAGCTTCGGCAAAACCGGGAACACTCAAACGTTCAGGAGCAATGAAGAGAAAATCAAGATCACCTCCCAAATAACGGGAAAGAGCCAGACGCGAATCATGGCGTGCCCTTCCCGAATGAATGCGTTCGGCTTTGAGGCCGAGCGCTTGCAGCTTTTGCACTTGATCCTCAATGAGAGCTAAGAGCGGACTAATCACTAGCGCCGAACCGCCACGAACCAGCGCCGGCAGCTGATAACACAGGCTTTTGCCTGAGCCTGTCGGCATGACGACCAGCGTGTCGTGGCCAGCGGTGACCGTTTGACAAATCTCTTCTTGGAATTGGCGAAACTGCGACAATTTAAAAACATCGCGCAGCCATGTTTGTAAATCTTTACCCGCTGGCCGCAGCACCGGAGGTCCCGGCTCTCTCGCTACCACATGGGTGACGGGCTTTACCACCGCCGGACGCGAGGGAACGGGTGCCGTGCTTGGACGCGGAGGAGAGGAACCTCGCGAAGGGGGCGCAGCTTCGCCAATGACGCGACGCAGATAATCTTCAATGTCAGTCATAAAGGCACTAAAGCTCACGGTGCCCTTTTCAATACTGCGGAGCTGGGCTTCCCAGCGCCCCGTCATTTCTGGGCTTTTGACCTCAGAATGCACCAAGCCGATCAATTTAAAAGCTTTGTCGGTAGCTTGCAACGAACGCCCATCGCGCATAATAAATCCCCGGTGCAAGAGGATCTCAATAATAGACGCGCGGGTAGCGGGTGTTCCCAAACCGCGATCCTTCATGGCATCCGAGAGTTCTTTGTCGTTGAGGCTTTTGCCCGCTGATTCCATAGCTGTTAACAAGGAGGCTTCATTTAAGCGCGGTGGCGGTTTGGTTGCCTTGTCCTCAGGTTTAAATTCTCGCACCGGAATGCTTTCGCCTTTTTTGATTTTGAGAGCCGGGCGATTTTCCAGCGCTATTTTCTTAGCTTCGAGAACTTTCCATCCGGCATCCAAAGTAATGGTGCGCGATAAATAAAAGAGATGCGTCTTCACTGCCGAAACGTTGGCTTGCAGTTGGATTTTGCCGGTCAGCTGAATTTCATCGCGTTGCCAAGCCGCCAATAACCGCCGCACCACCAAATCAAAGACGTTGGCCTCTTCGCGCGAAAACGCTTCCGCCGGCAATGTTTTGCCCGTGGGAATAATGGCATGATGGTCGGTCACTTCTTTATTATCGACAAAACGTTTGCTCAGCACCCGGCGGCCGGTATCTTCTGCCAAAAGATCTAAGTAAGGGGCTTTGACGGCATCAACAATCGTTGGCAAACGGGTGACCATATCCTCAGATAAATGGCGCGAATCCGTACGCGGGTAAGTGATGACTTTATGTTTTTCGTAAAGAGCCTGCGCTATATCTAGCGTTTTTTGCGCGCTATAGCCGAAAGCTCGATTGGCGTGACGCTGCAGTTCCGTCAAATCATAAAACTGCGGCGGCGGAATTTTGGTTTCTTTCCCCTCTTGACGTTCAACGATAAGCGTTTTGACGCCGCTAAGCTCTGCGAGCGTCTGTTGCAGCTCATCGCTCTGCGGCACAAACCGTTTGCCCAGCGAAAAAAACTTTTTCCCCTTGGCCTTCGGATCAAGCTCAGCCGCTTCTAACTTGGTGGGATCCGCCTCGACCAATACGGCCTTGGCGGGTTCAGCTTCCCCCAGATCTAAATGGGCCATGACTTCGACATATTGCTCCGGCTTAAAATCGCGAATGGCTTTTTCCCGCTCAACCAACATTGCTAACGTCGGCGTCTGCACCCGGCCAACGGATAAATTGTCGTTATTCAGCAAGGAATAAAGCCGCGATAAATTGAGGCCGACCAACCAGTCCGCGCGAGCGCGACCACGCGCCGCGTCGGCCAAACGATCAAATTGCTGCAAAGGCTTCAGCCTCGCAAAACCCTCGCGAATGGCTTCGTCAGTCAAAGAGGAAATCCACAAACGCCGGGTAGGCTTTTGACAGCCGCTCATTTCAAAAATATACCGAAAAATCAGCTCCCCTTCGCGCCCCGCATCCGTCGCCGCGATAATATTGTCGACTTGATCGTCGAGTAAAAGCTGCTTCACAATCTCAAATTGACTCTTTAGCTTTTCGTAAACAACCAGAGGCCATTGACCAGGAATCATCGGCAAGTCGACAAGACGCCATTTGGCCCAAGCGGCTTGAATCTCATGAGGTTGTGCCAAGGTCACCAAATGCCCGATGGCCCAAGTCACACGGTAGCCATTGCCTTCGAGAAAGCCTTGCCGCTGCTTGTGCGCGCCTAAGACGCGAGCAATATCCCGCGCTACTGAAGGCTTTTCTGCAACAACAACAGATATTTTAGGCGCAGGTTGATTTGGCAAAGACGACATCAACTCCCAATCTTTCGTTAGGCCGCTCAAAATCTGATTCACATTTGATGTTTTGGATTTACCATAGGCACCTGCAAAAGCCTAGAGACATGCGCGGACATGAAGTGGTAGATTGAAAACGACAAAGCCCTAACAAATTGAGGTTTTACATGAGCTTATCTAAGATTTTCTCAGGCTTGCTTTTGTCTGGCGCATTTCTCTTGCTTTTTGGCAAAGCCTTTGCCGAAGAGGTGCCTTGGAGAAACTTGGGCCTCGATGTTCCTTTGATCGACGCCCCGTTCAATACCGAACACCAACCGCCTGTCAATCCCAGCATGACTCAATCGCTAAATTACACCAAAGACGTTTATCGAATGGCGCACTGGCAGATGGGTCAGTGGGTGAATCCCCTGCAGCATGGTTTGCCGGGCTTTGGTTCGCGTCTCGCGTTTTTTGCTATGGACTATGCTTTGCTGGAATTGCCGTTGGGGCAATCTTGGATGCACGAGGAATGGCACCGTGCTGTGATGAGTCACCGTGGCATCGATAGCCACAATGGCGTGTACACGCACTTTGGTTCTTCGCTGATTCCCGTGGATCGCGTCACCGATGAAGATCTCGTGCGTTTGAAGCGTGAACATCCGGAAGATTTAATCCGTCTTGATGAAGCGGGCATGGAATCGGAGCACGAATTAGCGCTGCAAGTGAATCAGGATCTTTTTTTCGAACGAACCAAAACTTTCGAAGATCCTCTCTTGTGGTATTTGCACATTAGCCCGATTGGTTATGTCAATAGTTGCGCGACGTCGAACAGCAATAAATCGACGGACAAGCAAAACGAAGACGATGGCGCTGACGTGAGCGCGCGTGATTTTACCGGACTGGATTGCAACGGTTGGGCCTATGATATCGACCGACCCAACGAAGACTATGCGGCGCGCGGTGTTCACCCCTCTGGCGTGGGCATCAATCGTTACCGTAAAATTGATGATTTAACAGACTCGGAACGAAGTTTTTTAAATCGGCAAAGAGTGCTTTCCTATATCAACCTCCTCGATCCGATGTTGATCCACCACCAACGGTTTTCCGCTCCCTTCGGATATTGGAACGTGAGCGGCCGTCATCACCTCACCAGCTTTGGTTACGCCATCGATGCAAATCTTTTTCTGGATACGCTTAATACACAAGCTTTAGTGATTGCCCACACCTACGCCAACGGGCAAAGAATGTTCCCGGGGTTGGAAGTCCGCTTGTTCGATATGGTGCTTCCGGGCTTCCCCTTTTTACTCTCCACCAAGACGATGCTGTGGCAACAGCCGCAAGATTTTTTGTTTGATACGACGGAGGCCAAAGGGGGCGCACTAGGCTCCATACGGCTTACCTGGCAAGGCCCATGGGCGATGACCCCCTATGGGGAAGCCGGTTGTAAATCGCAAGGCTGGGTGGCGGGGGAAGTTTATCAAGAGCAGAATTGCAAAGTATTATTGGGATTTATGTCAATGGGACCAAATTGAGATAACATCCGAGTGGTTCGGTGCCCGCTTAAAGAGCGAAATTAGAAACCTTCGAGAACTCTAATACAGAAGTCTTGTTCCTGAAACCACAGGGCGGGGGCTAATTTTAAAAAACCATTTTCAATGGTGAGGCGGTGGTTATTAAGATCTTCTTGCACAGACGGAGTTGGCGAGAATTTGCGGCCGGTCATTTTTTCAATGTCTACCAAAGGCACACCCCGCGTTGTCCGCATTCCCGTTAAGACTAGCTCAGTGATCCAGTCGTTGAGCCCGCGCTTATCGACTGCAATCAAAGCCGGAGCGACGTCTCCTGATAACAATTGATCGAGCTCATGAAGTTGGGGGGCGGGCGTTTGCGTCCACAGGCGCTCCTTACGATCGACGGAAAATCTTACGCCCCATGGATTCTGAGTCGGCAAAAAACTATGGGCGCCCACGCCCAATCCTAAATAAGAGTCACCCTGCCAATAAAGCCAGTTGTGACGACACGAATGCCCCTGCCAACTCCAGTTACTGACTTCTTCGTGAGCAAAACCTTGCTGTCCTAGGTGTTCCTGCGCGCTCCGAAACATTTGCCACTCTAGCTCATCAGGTGGCGACGGCAGCAGTTGCCGTTGGCGGCGACGACCGAAAACGGTGCCTTCCTCGACAATCAAATTATAAAGACTCAAATGCGGAACATTCAGATCAGTGACCATCTGCAAATCTCTGCGCCACTCTTCAAGCGTTTGGTTCTGCCAACCGTAAATCAAATCGACATTTACGGTCGGAAAATATTTTTGCGCCGTTTCGATAGCCGCAATCGCTTGCTCAGGTGAGTGCTGCCTCGTAAGAAAGCGCAAGCCTTCCACCGAAAACGTCTGCACCCCAATGGATATCCGGTTCACACCCAATGAGCGCCAAATGTTGCAATGGCTCTCATTGACATGATTCGGATTGGCTTCCAAGGTTATTTCCGCGTCGTCAGCCAACTGATGCGACAGACGCGCAAATAAAGGGGCTAGCTCCTGCGCAAACAAACTGGGAGTTCCCCCCCCTAAAAAGACACTGGAGAACTTTTTCTGATCGCCTTGGCTCCGTCGCCACTCCGTCCAAACGTTAAGATGCTCCTCCAGCTTGAGCAGATAAGCATGCCGCAGCGCCGGATCATGCAACGCGGTTTTAGCAAAGTCACAGTAATGGCAAATGGCATCACAAAAGGGAAAGTGTAAATACAGGCCAAAGCCTCGTGCTGTCGGTTGGGTCATTATCCAGCGGCCTTTTTCGCGGCGATATAGTTTGCCAGTTTTTCATCATCCGTCGCGCCTGGCTGCGCATCAATATCAGCAATCGCGGTATTGATTTGCGCGGCGACTTCTTCGGAACCAGCAATTTCGCTCATATTGCCGGCAGAAGCTTTCAAGGATTTCAGAATCGCGGACGCATCCTGAACGGTCATTGAGCTTAGCTTGCTGGGATCAAGTTTTTGTGTCAGGGGATCGGTTTTGATAAAGAGTTTCATGTAAGTGATGGAGTAAGCCGTTTGATACAGCGCCAGTTGAAACGCAGCGCTTGAAGCGTAGGATTCTTCCGCAGTCGATGCCCGCTTCGCCGTCGGCATTTGCAAAATAATCGCAGAAGCTTTATCAAGTAAATCTACGTTATCTTTGGTGGGTGAATCCGGCAAAAATTGGCCGATGGAATCCAGCGGCGACTTACCCCCCGACAAATCTGAAACATGAGAGACCGCCTTGAAAATATCAAAACCTCCCAAGTTGGCATACACCGCTCCCAGCACAGGGTAGCGCGAATAATTATCGGGTTCCGCGGTGATCTGTTGTTCAAGCAACGTCCGCGCTGTTGCGAGATCATTGTTATCGAGAGCGATGCGGATCTGTTCGTCCGGAGTTTTCTCAACGCGATCTTCAGCTTTATTGCCGGTACCGCAGGATCCAAGCAAAGCCCACAGAATGATGATTTTTGCCGTCTTCATATTAAACTCCAAAAGCTAGGGACAGCACGTAAATGTTCCTTGGATCAACCCCCACATTGGGTTGAGTACCATATTCTCGGCCATATGCACTAAAACCCACGCGGAATAAAATAAAATCTACAACCAATCCCATGGTGGGATAACCTTGATAAAGCCCGGCTGCGACTCCAACATACGTACGAATCAGTAACCGCGCTCCCATATAAAGCCGCTTGTAGAGGCTCTCGTGATAGGCGCCCAAGATGTCGCGATAATCAACGGCCAAATGCAACGCATCCGTATCGTTGTGAAAGGTCAACCCTAGGCCGACGCTCACAGTTTGTAAAAAATTCGGCTGTCCTGCGGAAAAGGCCGTGTTGCCAACATCATCTACCTTAGCAGCAAAGCGATAGTCGACGGTTTTGCCTTGGGCGAAAAGCAATGTGCCAACGTCATACCCGACTCCCTGCCCAGGTGTTGCCACTTCGCGCATGGCGTCGGGTGTAGCGTACGACGCAAGCTTAGCTTTGTCCGTGTAAGACAGCGAAATGTCGGGTTCCCACGAATAAAGATATTTCACCGTAATACCTAGCGACCACCAGCGCGTTATTTTTTCCGCCAACCCAAGCACCGCGCCCGCATAGGTTTCCGAGCGAAAGCGCACTTCCGGTAATCCAGCCGCCGGTGAAGGATCTTCGCTGTCGGGGTGAAAGCCATATTTTTTTATGGCAAAATCCGGTTCAAAACGCTGGAAAACGGTGAAGCCAAATTTCTCGTTGATCCAAGCCAGCGATGTTTCCAGACCGCCATGAACCGGATGATCCGCCGCGTCCTGGAACACTGACATCGGATCGGGCGCTTCCTTTTGCTCTGAGACTGAACGAGCAAATTCGATAGATTCCTTCGCGGCGATAAAATTGTTCTTAAGGCCGATCCAACGGTGAAATTGGCCGCCATAAGGTAAAAGTGCAGGATTGGAGAAAAGAATGCCTTCTTGCGTCGCCCGCGTGAGTGAAGCTCCGCCAGCGCCTAAATCAAAGGGTTCTTCGTAAACCGGTTGATTGGTTTTGCGAGCAAACGCGGGAAAAGACAAAATCGCTCCGCTGCAGAATAAAAATATTCTGCAAAGAAATCGGCTAGAGCTCTTGTGCATGAGCTTTTTCAGCGTTTCACCCATCTTCACAAAAAAAGGAAACCTCGTGAAACTTTTCGGTAGTTTCGCTGATTTCCTGAAGATTTTTTTGCGGGGCGGAACTAGATTAACTGTTGATTTTATGGTATAAAGCGACGATGTTTTGCGAAACACCCAAACTTATGCCTCCTACGAACAGCGCTGAAAAGGCGCAGCTCATGCTTCCTGAGCGTCGCCGTACACCTCGAATTGCAGCCGCTTTGGGAGCTTTCATGTGGCAGGGCCAGATTTTTCGCATTGACGAGGTCAATGCGACTGGATTCCGCTGCCACGGCGAGTTTGCGGGCGAAGCAGGCTCGGAAGCCTTGGCCCAAAGCTTGTTGTGGCCAAGAATGAAAATGCCGCTGCGGCTCTTGTGGTCGCATGCGGGCAAAAGCGCTTTTGCTTTAAAACCGGAACCCACTTCGTGGCTTTACTGGCAGAAAAACCTTTATGCGCCGCTTCGCGCCGCCGCATCGTTGACATTGCTATCCCAGAAAACATTGGCTCAGGAAGGCTTTCCGGGGATTGCCAACCTCCATGAAACGCGGGAAATGTGGTATCATGGTGATAGTGTTGCCTTGCGTTTAGAGCTGGCTCACGCGGAATTGAGAAGCATCGAAGTTTTTAAAAACGAGTTGCGTTTCTCATTCACGAACGATCTTGGTTGGAACGTACGCACGGACAAGACCGAGAGAGCGCGACCGATGAGCCGGGGACAGCGTGGACCAAACGACTCGCTCGATTGCCGCGAACTGGCACACGACGAAAGACAGTGGTTAAAGACACTCATGTGTGGCGTGGAAAAATTTCACCCGGAACTTTTTGAAGCCGTTTCTTTGACAAATCTTTTTTCTGGTTCACTTATCTAAAAGGAGAAACTATGGGTTTGCGCATTACCGACCGCATCCAAAGAAAATTAGTTTCTGAACTGAACGAAGAAAAAGAAAAACACATCAAAGAACTCGCAGGAAAGATCATCCATCCTGAATTAGAACGACGCGAAGAATTTTCCTCCGAACTCATTCGCAAATTACGCTCTATAAAAAAAGAAGTTTCCACATCCACTGCCGCGGAAAAAATGGCGCACCATGTCGAGCAACTCATCAAACAAGGCGCTGAGTCTGCCACCCGTTCGCAGATCCCGGTTGATATCGCCACTCTTTTAGACCTCCTGTAATGACGACTTCCGAGAAGACATCCTTGCGCGACGCTTTTTTGCGAATGGTTTCGCAAGGCCTATCCAATAGTGAAGAAGGTGGCGAATCGCGCGGCATTTTGGATCTCAAAAATGTGCGTGAACTCGTCGGTACATTGGCCTCCTGGGCCGGTCAAAGCAAAGACGAAGTCATTCAGATGATGTGCAAGGAAATCGGCATGGCAGTCGCTTCAACGCTGAAAGAGCCGATTGCCCAAGCCCTTGAAGGAAGAAAGCTGCAATTTACCATGCAGCTTCTCCCCCGCGACTCCAAAAGTAAAACCGCCAAGCAAAAAACCAAAACAACAGACACCTCACGACGTCGCTCGTCTTAATAAAAACAAACATCGCAAAAATGGATTCCCCCCACCCTATTGGTTCTATATTTGAAGCGCGCATCGAAAGCGTTGCCTTTGGCGGTAAAGGCATTGCTCGTGTCGACGGCATGGTCTGTTTTGTTGAAGGCGCCATTCCCCAAGATCGTTTGCGCATTCGTTGGACGGAGATCCAAAAACGGTACGGCGAAGGTGAAATCGTTGAAATTCTTGAACCTAGTCCCCTGCGCGGTGTTTCCCCATGTCCCGTGAGTGACGTGTGCGGCGGATGCCAATGGCAAGGCGTTGCTTATTCGCAACAAATGGAATGGAAATCTCAGTTTGTGACTTCCGCGTTGCAACGCATTGGTAAACTTGCGGCGACCGTTCCTGTGCATTTTCATCCGTCACCAAGAGAGCTCAATTATCGCAACCGCGTGCACCTTAAATGCCAAGTGGATCAAAACGGTCGACTGGCTCTCGGATATTTTCAACGCGCTTCCCATCATTTAGTGGCCATTACCCACTGTCCAATCGCAGAATCACCTATTAATGATTTTATTTCTTTTTTTTCCGCTCAAACGTTCGAAGTTCCTCGCAATGTCGACTTCCGCCTTGAAATTCAAATTCTGCCAGCAACTCTTGAAGCACAAAAGCCCGGCCTTTTTGTCGTTCTTTATCCCAACCGCGAACAGCGCGATGCTGATTTTTCCGAAATTTTGCGAGCACTGGCGGCTTACCCGCAGATGTTTTGGAGCGGAAAAATTTTTGACGTAGCGGAAGCGCCCGCAGGACTGTTTGAGGTTTTGCAAGACTCCTCTCAAACCACTCAATATCTGTCTTTTCCAGGACAATTTCAGCAAGTCAACCGCTTCGCCAATCATAAAATACGCGACATAGTTCTTACCAAAGCTCGCGATTTACAACCAAAACGCGTTTTCGATTTGTTTTCCGGCAGCGGTAATTTTTCTCTCCCGCTCGCGCAACAGGGCATCTATGTCGAAGGCATCGAGTTCGGTCCCGGCGCGGTTGCCTGCGCCAAGAAAAACCTCGAGATCAATAACATAACTGGTTCGGTGTATTTGCGCGGCGACGTGGAAAAGCATTTATGGAAATGCGCCAAACAAGGGGAACGTTTTGATCTGATTATCGCTGACCCACCGCGGGAAGGCATGTACAAGGCGCTGGTGCCTCTTAAAAAAATCGCAGCACCCCATCTGTTCTATATTTCATGCGATCCCACAACACTGGCGCGTGATTTGGGTTCCCTGACGCAGTCGCTCTACGAAATTCGTGAGATACAGGTTTTTGACTTTTTCCCGCAGACGTTTCATGTCGAAACACTTGTGATACTAACCCTCTCCGCATAGAGAAAAGCAAGAGATCCCCAGGGCGCGAAGCGCACGCTGGGGATCTCTTGCGGGGCCGAAAAAAAAATAGCGACAAATGTCGCTATTTTTTAACTCCTCTAAAAGTTCTCAATCTCTAGTCCCATCTCGATAGGCCTTTCGGTAATCTTTGGGATCTTCAAACTTCTTCAGAGCCCAAATGCCAAGCTTCTCCTTCTGTGCAGCATCCTGGGCTTTCAAATAAACCTCTTTGTCGATCGATGACCCACCAAAAAATTCGGCGAAACCGGCTTTCAAAATCTCCGTGTTAATCAATTTTTTGCCTAAATAGATTTCGCCAATCGTACGACCGTACATATCTTGGGTGATGGTTCTCAATTCAACCGTCTTGCCAGCCACCAGTCCATTCGTGAAAGCACCGGCTTCTTTGCCGAGAGGTTGACCCGGACCTGTATGACCAACAGGCGGCGCCACTTCGGGGCAATCGATGCCAACTAAACGGATGTGAATGGCTTTCGTCTCTCCTTCAGGTAGACCGTTACAAGTGTCGCCATCATGACAACTCAAAATCTTAACTTTTTTGGTTTTGCCGCCGCCATTGTCAACGACGGTCAAAGCCGATTCATCACCAGCTTCGTGGTTCATTTGCCCGCAAGCAGGCATCAACATAAGAATGGGTGGAAAAAAAAGTCGGGAATAATTGGAAAAAAAGCGCTTTAACAACATCAGGAGCCTCCTCAGCATCAACATCCATTTATGAGCAACAACAGCTTAAGCATCAGCAAATCTCTAATCGGCAGCTCCTTTCGTTACCGCCGATCTCTATTAGAATTATCAAAATCATATTATAAAGTAAACTATTTTAAAAAAATTCTAATGAATTTAATCTATTAAAATAATCATTTTATGAAGGCTATCGTTTAAACGCAGCTGCCGTTTTTTGGTAACCTCACCCGAACTAAACTGTTAGAATAGCTATGATTTATCACCCATTTTTGTTTCCGCTGGAAAGGAACTCCCTTGAAACGCTTGCCCTTTTTCTTACTCGCTTTTTTTGCTGGTCAAGCCTCCGCCGCCGGGCTTTCTCCTTTACTTAACTTCCATGGCCAGGCGTCGCGGGAGACCACTTATCTGGCCCAATCTCTACGCGATCCGATTGTGCAAAAATCCGTGCCTCAAGACGCCTCGGGAAAAGGCGCCGTCGAGCAAGATTTACAACGTCTTCAAGGGGAACTAAAAAGCGCCAAAGGTCCCCGTCGCGCCGAGCTGTTAGCACAGATTTTTGAAGCTCAAGCCGTCTTGGTCGCCTTCAACGAAGACCAAACGGACAAAAATGCCGAAGCCCTCAAAGCCGAACGACGCAAACTTGTGAACGCCACTGCTGAAGCTTCAAACACTTTAAAACAACCGGCAGCGCGAGCGCGCGTTTTATACATCGGCATCATTGCTGAATATTTTTTGAAACAGCAGGGCAGCGCCACTGTCGCTAAGTTGGATAAGATTCGCGAACATCTCAACTCCAGTTTGCGAGCCCGTTCCGATTTCCTCAAAGCCTACACGCGGCTCAACGCACAAAATGGCGATCTACAGCAAACCGCGTCTCGCTTAGGCGCAAACGCTTCTTTGGCGGGAGCGCTCGCGAGTGCGCGGGTTTCGTGTAAAGCGCATCGTGCGGATTCATGCAAAAAATCCCTGCAATGGTTGGCTTCACGTCTCGGCAAAGTCGATGAGGCGGAGCGGGAAAGTTCCCTCATGCAGGCCTTCACTTGGTGGAATCAAGCCACAGGATTTGCCGAGCTTCCTTTTGACGTCGCGCGTTTTGGCGATACCGAAGCCACCTTGGCTGCACGTGAGCGCCTCGCTCTGAAAGCGTACAGCAAAGGCCAACTCGATCAGGCTAGCCGCAGCTATCGTTACATTCAAAGCAAACTCCCGCCCTCGCCGGCCATTGGCAAGATCGAAGAACGCTTGCTAATGTTCGCTGACATCAATTACCGCAAAACCCATGCAGCTAAACCTTACGAAAAAGAACTCTTAGCTGCTCGCACGCGCTTCCAAGAAACCTCCCTCCTCGGCAACGGTCACGAAGCCGAAGCTCGTAACGTACAAACGGTGATCGCAACCAAACATCGTGGACTTGTGGACGCGGAAGCAAGAAAGGCCGCCCAAAAAAGCGCCCGCCCGGCCGAGCGTCAGCAAGCCATCGGCCTCATCGCCACTTATCTGACTTTCACGAACGTCACTACGGAAAAAGAATCTCTACAAGAACGCATGGCTTATCTTTATAGCTTAAATCCCGATGCCCACAGTCAAAACGAAGCCGTACGCGGCTACATGGCCCTCGCAACGGACTTTCCCAGCTCCGGCAAAAAAAATGGCTACTTAAATAATGCCTTTCTCCTCCAAGCCAAACTGAGCGATTGGCCGCCTCAACCACCTTGGGCACAACAACCGAAAGCCGGTCGTGCCGAAGCGCGGAAAACCTTGCTGGATATTGCGCATAAACTCCGCGAACAAAATAGCAACAGTTGGCTATGGGCTGCACATGAAGGCCTGCTGCAAAACGCTACGGGTCAAGAAAGCGAGGCCTACAATACTTTGGCGGCTATGACCAAACAGCAACCGAGCGGCGAACATGCTCGTCACGCCATCGGTTGGATCCTGGCGCATGATGAAAAAGCCAACCGCTGGACCGAACTTGAACAATGGTCGCGTTTCGCAATGGAAAAACATTTAGCGCCTCTTGCCGGCAGTCGACCGCTGGATCCGCGGGAGCTTTTGGGTGTTTCGCTGTTTTTAGGCGGCAAGAAAGCTTACTCAGAAAAAAACTTTGCTCTGGCGACGAGCAAGTTTGAAGAATTTGTGCGCGTTTATCCTCGCGGTGTCCGCAAATATGGACGAGATGAAGGGCTTCTTTTCTTAGCACAATCACAACAAGGCAAAGGCGATTTTGATAAAGCCATCGAATCGCTGCAAAATCTTTCGGAGCAATATCCGCGCTCCAAATTTTTACGCGCGGGATTGCTGTTAGGCGGTCAAAGCTCCGAAGCGATGGCCTGGGAAGACAACGCTCAATATTTTTGGACGAAATTTCTCAAGGCGTTTCCCGCCGATCAGGAAACCGAAACGGTTCGCGATCGTCAGATTCATTTGCAAATGGGTCGCAGCCGCTACGGAGAAGCCGCGCGTTGGCTGGAAACCCGGCTCTATCGCCGCGGTATTTCCAAAGCGATTGCCGCACAAACGGCTCAAGAGTTGATGGGACTTTATATGCGGCACGGTTCTCTCGAACAAGCCGCAGCTATGGCCGCCAAAGTTTTGCGTTTTGCGGAAGTGGATGCGGCGACGCGCGGAGAAGCCTTGTCCATTCGCGCGCGTTATCAGTTTCAACAGGGAGACATGAAAGGCCTGACCACAACGGAAAGAGCTTTGAGCAGTTTAGATAGCTCTCAACCCGATGTGCGTGACGCCCTGTCGCAAACCCGGTTTTATTTGGGCCAACGTTTGGGTCAACGGGTGAAAGGCGAATTCAATTCGCTGGAACTCACTGATCCCATGAAGACCCTCAATAACCAATACGCCTTTTTTCTGACGGCAAAAGATCCCTATGAACGCGCCTGCTCTGTGCCGCAAGCCAGTTATTGCGCGCCCGCTTTGTCGGAACTCGCGCGTTTGGCCGACACCTGTCTCGACAGTGTTAACGATTTAAGTATCAACGAAACCCTCGATCAAGAAACGGTTAAAGCTTTTGCAGCGCGCAAAGACAGCATTGAAAATTATCTGACGCAGGAAATTGAAACCGCTGATAACCGCTCGGTGCAAGTCTTAGCGGAAGGGGCTTCCAGCCCCGAATGGACCGAACAAATTCTCTGGCAAAACGCCACCGATTGGAACTTTTCCCGCCTTTCGGGACAAACCAGCAACGGGTTTATTCAATGGCAAGAGCGAGGTTTATAATGATTCGTAAAATCCTTTTATTTTCTCTGATTCCGTTTCTCTGCCAATGCGTAACCCCCAAAGGCGGTAAAGAAGCTGCCACCGGCGCAAGTTCAGCCGGCGAAATGGTTATTCAACAAATCGGCCGCGAAGGCAGCCTGACCAGTAACCGCGACCGCGCCGGTTGGATTTCCATTCGCAATGCCAATAAAGGCACCACTCAAGCCCTTTTTGCAACTCTCGTGGCTGGATCCCCCGACGTTGCCGAAGCCGATGCGCGTCACTACCTAAAAGAACATCCGGGAAATACCGACGCTCTTGAAGTCCTAGCGCTTTCTTTGGCACTTCAGCAAAAATATGATCTTTCTGCTTATTATGCTGAAGTTCTAGCACAAAAAACGTCCGCTTCAGCACTGGTGTGGAACCTGCGCGGTTTGGCCATCAGCTTTCGTGGCGAATCCGTTGCCGCGGATTTGCGCCGCAGTCAGCAACTGTTTCAAAGCGCCATCGATGCTTCGCCAACGGAAATCGCCGCCGCTCTCAATTTGGGACATTTGCAACTTGAGATCGGCAATGCCCAAGGCGCCGCCGCTACCTTTGACCTTGCATCCTCGCGTTGCAAGCAATGTGTCCCAGCCCTTTTAGGACGCGGCATTGCGTTGTCTCGGAGCGGCCATCCCCAAGAGGGTGCCGCGGCCTTACAGGCGATTTTGTCGCAAGAAGCGGATCATCCCTTTGCCCTTTATCACCTCGCTCTGGTTTATAAGAACGGTTATAATGACAAAGTATCTGCCGCAAAATCCTTGCGTCGTCTGCTTGCAACCGCGCCCTCTTCTCTGAAGACGCTGCGCCAAAAAGCTAGTTCCGCCTTACGTGTTACAGAAGCAGAAACCGATCCGAAACAAGGATCGAGCAAAGCAGCTGACGATTCGGATGCGGGGATTATGACCCAGCTGCAGCAATCGGAAACGCCCGAAAAACAAGAACCCGCTAAACAAGAGGAACAAGGGGAGTAAATGAACCGGACGTCGTGGACATGTTTTGCGTACGCCGCTCTGAGCCTCGCGGCCCTTTCAAGTTGCAAGAAAAAAGCAAACGTCTCCCATACGGCCTACATTTTGGGGCCGCAAAGCCAAATTAAATCCTATTCCAGCACGGCGCCTGACACTGCGGTCAAAGCTTCTTCAAGCGTGGTTTTAATTCTTACCCATCTCAACGGTGGCTCGGTAAAATTTTGCACCGGTACTTTGGTGGCACCGGAAACAGGTAGCAAAGATGTTCGCGTCCTCTCCAATCACCACTGTTTTGCCGATGCGAACCACGACGATACAGCTCAAGATAAGGTTTTACCGGAGGCATGCAACAAGACCATCGTTTACTTTGGTTTCACCCAAGAAAAAGTAACGCAAATGGGACAACTGAATTCCGCCAGTTGCAAGGAAGGGTCTCTGCGCACTCATTTTGCCGCAGACCTTTCCGTTTTTACATTGAAAGACCCGGTGCCCGATGATTTTCATCCGATGGACATTTATTCGGGAGAAGATTTTCCCACGGGTCGTAAAGCTTTAATCGTGCATTATCCGGACATTCCTGAAAACGACGCTGTGCCTCCGGGCGAGCGCGTGAAAGTACCAACCCTCGCTTACACCACGGACAATTGTTCGATTATCGGCGCCTTTAGCACCGATGAATGGACACTCGATCATTCGTTGCCGTTCAGTTTGCGCCACAGTTGCGACCTTGTGCATGGCTCCAGCGGGTCCGCCCTTGTGGACGCGGAAACCCACACCTTGATTGGCGTGAACTGGGGCGGTATCAAAGTCCGCTACGACGATAGCGTCGACGTAAGCAACGTCGCCACTCGTGCCGTTTATGCGAAAGCTTTTCTCGATAATAATATGAGCGTTTTTGCCAATCCCGCAAAGCCCACTGGCAAAGACACACAAAATAAAGGCTTTCATGACGCTTCCGCCGCAGGCACTTCTGGCGACAGCGGTAATGCCCAGAATAAAGGACTCTGCGGCGCCTTCGGCGCAAAAGATCAAGGACAAGGACTCATTTGGTTTGGTTTGCCGCTGTTCCTCTTCGTTAGGCGCCGTCGATGAAATGGTTTTTCCTGGCTCCCCTTCTTCTAGCCGCGGCACCTCTGGCAAAAACCCAAGCCCCTTTGTGGCATGAGACACCAAGCGGTCGATGGCTCGCTATTCGGCTGCTTCATCAAGTTTTTGGCGAAGAATATCGCTTGAACAGTAAAGCTACTCAGCAAAAAGATGTGTTCGCTCGTGCTTATCTCTGCGAGCAAGAGTGGCTCAAAGACAAAAAAAATAATTCCGAACCCAAACCCCTCACTTGCTCCGGTAAGGGACAACCACCTTGTCCCACCGCCGCGTCTCTCGATGCAGCCTTAGCTAAGTTTTTGGCGGCGACAACTCCCGCAAACGCAGAAGAATGTAAGAATGCCGACAAAGTCACCGAAATCTGCCGAGCCGTGGGTCTCGTCAACGGCGGCAAAATCGAAGTCAACCCGCACCAACAAGTCTCGCCACCAGTGGCAGCCGCGTTGGCGTTGCACTATTTTTCCGAGCGCAATTACCCCGAAAGTCTGCGCTACCTCATGGAACTGCAGGAAAAGGATCCGCTTTTCCGCGCCACCTACCTAAGCGCTCAAAGAGTCTATGCTTTTCAGCAAAAGGGCCAAGGCGCTGTGGGTCTGGCGCAGTAAAAATCAGCCGTTGTTGTAAACCCCTAGATCTGCTATGAAAACCCTTCGGCAACCCGAAGGAGCCCATGTTACCTTTTCGCAAAATTTTAACCGATCGCATCCCGCTTTTGTGGGATGGCGCCATGGGCACGGAACTTTACAATCGTGGCATCTTTATCAACCGCTGCTTTGAAGACGCCAATCTTTCCAACCCTTCGTTGGTTCAAGAACTCCATCGCGAATATTTAAAGGCCGGTGCGCAAATCATTTCGACTAACAGTTGGGGCGCCAATCGCTTCAAGCTTTCAGGGCATAATTTGAATGATCGCGCGCAAGAGATTAACGTTCGTGCCGCACAACTCGCGAAGGAAGCTGCGCAAGGCGAAGCTTACATCGCGGGATCTGTTGGCCCTCTTGGTGTTCGCATTGAGCCGTGGGGACCGACATCGTTTCAAGAGGCGCGCGAAGCTTTTGTCGAACAGATCCGCGGCCTCATTGAGGGCGGCGTTGATTTTATCAGCCTCGAAACGTTTTCTGATATTACAGAAATTCAGCAAGCGATTTTGGCGACGCGCTCCATTAGCGCCGAAATCCCGATCGTTGCTCATCTTGTCATTAACCCCGACGGCAGTTCCCCCATGGGCGCGCCGGTGGAATGGGAAATGAAAAAGCTCGACGAATGGAAGGTGGACGCCGTGGGGCTCAATTGCTCCGTCGGGCCGCAACCGATGATGTCGACACTCCCGAAAATTTTCGCTGTGACCAAATTGCCGATTTCTTTGCAACCCAATGCCGGTTTGCCGCGCGTCGTCGATGGTCGAACCATCTATATGTGCACGCCCGAATACATGGCCGAATTCGCTAAGAATTTTTTGCAGGAAGGCGTGCAGTTTGTCGGCGGCTGTTGCGGGACGTCACCCCAGCATATCAAAGCCATGGCGAATGCTTTACGTTTTCGCACCGCTATGATCTCTGGGTTGCAAACGGATACGCCATCCCCGGCTACGGTGAAATCGGCGACTCCCCAACCGGAAGAAATCCGTCGCATTCCCCTGAAAGAAAAGTCCAAATGGTCGCGCAAAATTGCCGACGGTGAAAAAGTCTACTCGGTCGAACTTTTACCCCCTCCGGGAGTGCGCTGGGAAAAGATCGTGCAGCAATCCGCAACACTCAGAAAAGCCGGCGTTGACGCCATTAATATTCCCGATGGGCCACGAGCCAGCGCGCGCATGAGTGCCATTCTCACAGCGGTCATGATTGAACAAAGAGCCGGCATTGAAACCGTGTTGCACTACACCTGTCGCGATCGCAACCTGCTCGGCATGCAGTCGGATATGCTTGGAGCTCATGCGATTGGCTTGCGCAATATTTTGTTGATTACCGGTGATCCACCCAAAATGGGGAGTTACCCCAATGCAACAGGCGTTTTTGACGTCGATGCCATCGGTCTCACAAACATGGTGCATCGCCTCAACGGTGGCGTGGATTTAGGTGGTCGTCCCATTGGAGAACCGACGGCGCTTTCCATTGGCGTGGGCGTGAATCCCGCTGCCAAAGATTTTGAGTATGAAATGAAACGCTTTCGCTACAAAGTCGAAGCGGGTGCCGAATGGGCGATTACCCAGCCGGTTTTTGACATGGACACGCTCAAACGCTTTTTGGATTACATTCACAAAGAGCATCTCGACATTCCGATGATTGCTGGGGTTTGGCCGTTGCTCAGCTTCCGCAATGCCCAATTTATGAATAACGAAGTTCCGGGCATCGTCATTCCGGATGCCATCATGGAACGCATGGCGAAACCGCAAAACCCCGACGACGCTAAAAAAGTCGGCGTGGAAATTGCCCGTGAAATGGTTGAAGGCCTGGGTGATTCCATTCAAGGGGTTCAGGTGTCCGCGCCCTTTGGTCGCATCGATCTTGCCCTCGATGTCATCGGTAAAATGGGGAAACCCGACTGAAGACAATTGTTAAATACCTCGAGACCTACGCCGAACCTGAGGCCGCTCTCGCAGTAGAATTCCTGAAACAACAAAACCGCTCCTTCACAAACGCGGTTGCCATTCCGGTCTGCGGCGAGGAAGAACTTCTCCCTCAGTGTCTAGCTTCACTCGGCACTGTAACTGACGCGGATTCTTGTCTTGCTGTTGTCGTGATCAATGACTCCGCCGCTAGCTTGCCAACTTATCAAGCCGGCAATGCGACGCTTCTGCGGAAAATCTTTTCCGACCCACACCAGTTGTTTCACTTTACCGACGCGCCTCTGCCGACGCTTTTCGTCAACCGCACCCTGCTCTATAAGCCTATAGCCAATCACGAAGGCGTTGGCCTTGCCCGCAAAATCGCCTCAGACATCGCCACGCAAATGCACGCTTCGGAGCTACTCACGGCCTCCCGCTTTTACTGTTCCGACGCCGATGTGATATTTCCCTCGGACTATTTGCAGCGCTGGGACAATAAAACCAAAGCGGCCTTATTTCCCTTCATCCACATCGCCTCAGACGGCGATCTAGCTCCGCCTCTTTGCCTTTATGAAATTTTTCTGCGCTATCATGAATTGGGGCTGCTCTCCACCGAAGTCCCCTCCGCTATGCAGGTGCTGGGCAGTACTTTAGCCTTTACTTTTAACACCTATGCCCAAGTTCGCGGCTTTCCCAACGTGCAAGCGGGAGAAGATTTTCACATCGTGCAGAAAGTTTTAAAATGCAGCGATTTTCAAATTTTATCCGGTGCACCGCTGCAAATTATGGAACGCCCTTCGGCGCGAGTTCCCTTTGGCACCGGCGCCGGCTGTGCCGCAATTGCTAAACTCGACGCCCCGGATCATTATGAAATTTTTTCTCCCGATCTCTACCCGCTTTCTCACTCTCTTTTAGATGCACTGATCCACGAAAAAAATATCGAAACGGTTCTTTCTCCGTACTTTGCAGCTTCCACTCAGACTTTAATAACCGCCATCGACGAAGCCTTACGCCTCAAATCCTGGCAAACCCATCGACAGAAGATGAAACTCACAGGTGCATCGTTAAAACGAGCCTTTTTCGCCCATGTTGATGGGTTAGCTTTGATTAAACTCTTTCACACCTTCGAACGTTTTGGTCTAACCAAACTCCCTTGGCACGAAGCAATCCGTCGGTCTCCCTTTCTTTCTTGCACCCCCTCCCAATCCCCCCTGGTGATTCTCGAAGCGTTACGCGCCAAATGCCGCGATAAAACTCCTCGTGTTCAATCTTTGCCGACCACCTAGGAAGTAATTGCCCACAGCTCCCCGCCCATTATTTTGCTAAAATAACTATGTATGGAACGCTTTAAAAAAATCCTAAAAAAAGCTCTCCAAGCAAAAAGCGAACGCTTGGAACTCGCCGATCAAACTGCGCCGCTTCCGGATGAAGCCGCAGTAGATCAGGCTTACATCTGCACGCTTACAGCGGCGCTCTTTCCCAAGGGTGACCAAGAAGCCTTGCAGAAAAACCAGCGCAGCAAAGCTATTTTACAAGTTCCGGGTTTTGGCAAAATCATGGTCTACGCACCGCAGGGAAACGGTGGGCCCCTGACCTTTTTCTTGCCCCCCAACGGTGAAGCCGAATTTCAAAAAGTCTGGGATGCGCCTCCGGTTGTTGTTGCCCCACAAGCACCCGCACCCATGCTAGAAACCACAAGGACACAAAGCAAAAAGCCCGAGCCAATTCCGTTTAGCCCACAGCCGATGGCCGGTGAAATTGAAGCTCGTCCCGTAGCACCTGCCGCGTCCAAAGAAGCCATTCCCGCTCTCGCGGAGCCGATTCCTTTCATGAATCTACAAGCTAAAAAAGACTCTCAAGAAATTGAGCAACGCGCCGCAAAAGAAAAAGAATTAAAAAGCAAAGAAGCTATACCTTTTCTTTCCGCCCTAGCTGCTGTGATACCCAAGGCTTTGCAGCCTGACGCCCCCAGCACAGCACCAGAAAACTCTTTTGCGCGCGGCGAAATTCCTCGCCCCGCTCCCCAACCCGAGGTCGTTGTTTCCTCGGGCCCCGCAGCCATCGACGATCTGTTAAGAGTGATGGTACAAAAGCGCGCCTCAGATCTTCACCTGACTTGTGGAGAACCGGTGTGTCTGCGCGTCGACGGAGATATTGTCCGCATCGACAAATCCCCAATTTCTACAAAAACAATGGAATCTTTTTATCTGCCCATCATACCTCGCGATAATCTGGAAGAATTCAACACCACTCACGACACCGACTTTGCCTACGAAGTGCGTGAACTCGGGCGCTTTCGCGTCAATCTTTTTCGTGATCGCCAAGGCGTTGGCATGGTGCTGCGTCATATTCCGTCAAAAATTCTTACGGCCCAAGATCTCAAATTACCCAAGGCCATCACGCAATTTTGCAATCTCACAAAAGGATTGGTGCTCGTCACCGGCCCCACGGGCAGCGGTAAATCCACAACTCTCGCGGCGATGATCGATCAAATCAACAGAACTCGCCAAGAACACATCATCACTATTGAAGATCCCATTGAATTCGTTCATCCGCAGCAGCGTTGCTTGATCAATCAACGCGAAGTTTCCAAGCACACAAAAAGTTTTGCTCGCGCCCTAAAAGCCGCTCTGCGCGAAGATCCCGACATCGTCTTGATCGGTGAGATGCGCGACCTTGAAACCGTGGCCATTGCCATTGAAACTGCCGAAACGGGGCACTTGGTTTTTGGCACGTTGCATACGACCTCCGCCGTTTCCACGGTGGACCGCATCGTCGACCAATTCCCTACCGATCGGCAGGCGCAGATCCGCGTCATGCTTGCCTCGTCGCTAAAAGGTGTAGTGTCGCAAACTCTGCTTAAAAAGAAAGGCGGAGGCCGGGTTGCCGCCCATGAAATTCTTGTCGTCACCGACACAGTTTCAGCCCTGGTTCGCGAAGGTAAAAACCACATGATTCAGAACCACATGACCACGCAAAAAGCCGACGGCAATGAACTGCTTAATAATTGTTTGATCGATCTGGTCAAAAACGACTTGGTCACGCCGGAAGAAGCTTATATGAAAGCCGTCGCAAAACGCGAACTCCTGCCGCAAATGAAGCAAAAAGGGATCGATACCACTGCTATAGAGCAGCTCATCAGCCTAAAAGCCTCATAATGGGGACGCTCGACTGTCCCCGTTTCCGGGGACAGTCGAGCGTCCCCTTTTTTCGGCAAGCCCTGGACATCTCCTCCCAAGTCTGATAACCACCCTAGATGGCCATGGATCAACATCAACTTAGCGAAACGCAAACGGAATCCGCTAACGCCGCGATCAAAAAATCGCCCGCGCAGAAACCGCTTTGGCAGGTGTCGACCGTCGTCTATGTGGTCTTCGCAACTATTGGACTTCTCATAGGTTTTTTCGCCCATCATAATCTTCCCGAGGCTATGCACTTTCCACTCCGCCGAGATGACATGCTGAAGTGTCTTGCGGGCGGCGGTCTGTCGGCTGGGGTTTTGATTGCCATGGGCTTTCTTTTCGAAGATTGGTTTGCCTCCTTTCGGGAAGCTCGCTCGGCCATGATTCGTATTTTGGGACCGGTTTCGGCTCCTGTGGCTATCTACCTAGCCCTCATTTCCGCCTTTGGCGAAGAGCTCCTTTTCCGGGGTGCTTTGCAACCCTATGCGGGAGTGGCCGTTACCGCCCTGCTTTTTGGACTATTGCATATTGGACCCGGTGGGGAAGTTTCCGCTTGGGCGATTTGGGCCGCAGGCGCCGGCGGTCTTTTGGGCTGGCTTTACCAAGAAACAGGTACGCTGTGGACGCCGATTATTGGCCATTTCACCGTCAATTGCTTTTCTATCTTGCGTTTGCGGGCGCTTTACAATCGCGCCAAAAGCGATGCGGCGGAAGTCCTCGACTCACCTCCGGACGAGCTGTTTAAGCCTTGAAAGCGGGACATCTGCATGTTTGTTTGTTCCAGCCGGAAATCCCCCAAAACGCTGGAAACATCGGTCGCCTGGTCGCTGCCACCCAATGCCGTCTGCATCTGATCAAACCTTTTGGCTTTGACACCAATGACAAAAATCTCCGCCGCGCCGGCCTGGATTATTGGCCGTTTTTGGATCTTGAAATCCATGATTCCCTCGATCCTCTCATCAAGATGTTTCACCCGCGGATGGCGTTTTTTTCAAAAAAAGCCACGCGCAGTCTGCGCGACTTACCCGCAGAGACGGATTTGCTGATTTTTGGCCAAGAAACTTCCGGCCTACCGGATGATCTCTGGCAACGCTTCCCCGAACTTTTTTACAGCGTCCCCATGTTCCATCCGGGTGTACGCAGCCTTAATCTGGCCAACACCGTGTCATTAGTGGTATATCGTCAATTGGAACAACGCCGCTTGTTTTAACAGGAATCGCGCCCATGCAAAAGATGACGCTTGATCGTCCGCCTTTGACTCCCAAGGAACCGGCGTCTGCTTTTTTGGAATCTTACTTAGTCGATTCGCTGCGCAACTCTCGCGCTTACCATATCGATGCTCCGGGCGTGACCGTCAAACTCGACCAGAACGAAGTCCCCTGGGACCTGCAAAGCGATTTCAAAAAACATATTTGCGCCAAAGTCGCGCAAACGCCGTGGAACCGCTATCCAGCGCCCTATCCCGATCATCTTGCGCAATTGGTAGCTCGGTATGCCGGCGTCGCCGCGGAAAATGTTTTGCTAGGGCCAGGGTCGAATTTTCTGATTACGCTTTTAATGGATAACGTTGTCAGAAACCTCAAAGGCAAAGTCATCATCAGCCGCCCCTCTTTTCCCTTGTATGAAAGCCAATGTTCCTACACCGGAATCCCTTTCGAAATATGGCCTGGCGGCAAAAGCTTCGAGCTCGATCCGACGCTCTTGCCGAAAAATATTCCTGCGGGTTCCGTCGTTGCTTTTGCTTCCCCCAACAACCCCACAGGGTCCGTGCTGTCCTCGCGACATTTCGAACAAATGTTGAAAGACCACCCGCAATCGCTTTTTATTGCGGACGAAGCTTATTTTGAATTCAGCGAAGATCCCTTTACTGAGCTTTTGGGACGCTACTCCAACTTTGTTATCGTCCGCACCTTCTCGAAAGCCTTTGGCGGCGCAGGTGTTCGAGTGGGCTATTTGCTTGGGCCAGCCAGCTTTCTGAAAGAGATAAAAAAGCTCCGCCTTCCCTATCTCATGAATCATTGGTCGGTCATCGCAACGACAGAGATCTTGCAGACTCCCGAAGCTCTTCACGGCTGTCAGCAGCACATTGCGCAAATTATTTCCGAGCGCAATCGGGTGTTCGCCGAATTGCATAAACTGGCAGCCGCGAGATCCTTTGAAGTCTTCCCCAGTGAAGCCAATTTTTTGTTAGTGCGCTGGCCCACGCAAGATGCCTGCGCCAAGGCATATAGCGGCCTGATTCAGGACAAAATTCTCGTCCGCAACGTTTCCGGTGCCCCTACTCTTTCCGGCTGTTTGCGCATTACCATCGGCACGGAAAAAGAAAATAACGTCTTTTTACATTCCGCCCAAAACCGCTTCTAGTTCGTCTTTAACGTTTCCCCCCATTAAACCGATAAGCTAGATACGTCTTTTCATTTGGAAAAGGAGATTTTCATGACGGAAATCAATTTGGCGGAACTTTTTAAGTTCGACAGCCCAGCAAATCTTAACTACAAGGATCCGATTATCGTCATCGATGATCAGCAAGATTTGCGATTGATCGTCACCCACCATTTGCAAAAAATGACTTACAGCAATATCATTCATGCTTCTAGCGCCATGGATGCGCTCAAAATGCTCAAAGATCAAACCAAACCCGTAACGATCCTGTGCGATCAAGAAATGCCTCACATGTCAGGCATTGAACTTTTGTCGGAGATTCGTGAAAATCCCAGTATCCCGCGAGGCCCCTTCTGTTTGATGATGGATCAAGTGAACAAAGAAAAAGTCATGCTCGCAGTGGAAAGCGGCGTTGAAGAGATGCTCGTGAAGCCTTTCACTCAGGGTGATATTGCTCCCAAACTGCGCAATGCGTACAAAGTTTTTAACAATCCCAAAAACCCCGAGCGTGTGTATGAGCTTGCTAAAAGCTTACTACGCGAGAAAAAACTCGACGAGTCCATGAAGGTTTACACGATCCTTTGCCAAGCGGCTCCCAAAGCCGCCCGTCCGAGTGTGGGATTAGCGCGCGTGGCCATTGAGAAAAAAGATTTTACCCAAGCCCTGAAATTTCTAGACGAGGCAGAGCAAAAAAATAGCAGCTATGTTCATGCTTATTCCGTTCGCGCGGATTTGCTGGTCAAAATGCAAAAATGGGATGAAGCTGTTGCCAGCTACGGCAAAGCGATCGCCCTGTCACCCCTGAACCCCTTGCGTTACATTGCCGCATCGGAAGTCCTCTTCAAGGTCAAACGCTACAGCGAAGCCGTGTCCTTGTTAAAATTAGCTGTGGGTCATGGTTTGCATTTCACGGCGCTGGATCACTACATGAGCCAGGCGCTCTTCATGCTCAAAGACTACGCGGGATCTCTCAAGCATGTGCGCACGGCCCTGTCACACGAGCCCGAAAATATCACCTACCTCAACCAATACGGAATTTGCCTAAAAGAAACAGGCGATCTTGAAGAGGCTCAAAAAACTTACAACAAAGTTTTAAAACTCGACCCCGAAGACACCTCAGCCCTCTACAATAAAGCGGTGATGTTCAATGCAAAAGGCGAGATCCAAGATGCAATTAAACTCTTGGAACGTTTGCTCAAAAAACATCCCGATTTCAAGCCGGGAATCGCTAAGCTGGAAGAGTACAAAAAAAACCTAGCGCAAAAGGGCGCAGCATAAGCCAAATCCGCGTTTTTATAAAAAATAACCAAACGAAAATAATTTAGAACCCAACCTGAGCAACCGATACCCTATCTATCAAGGAAAGAGGCACCTGTTTATTTAGGAGTTTAAAGATGACGCTTAAAAATTCAAAAAAGGTTTTGATCGTGTCGACGGTTGGACTTATCGCCTTGGCGGGATGTAAAACGCGGACCACTGGATCCTCAGCCAAAGATGCTCAAGGTCAAGGCCAGGGACAAACCAGCAATCCTCCGGTCGCCGTCGATCCTTGTTCTGACGCCAACCAAATTGTCGACTTTATACCTGTCGATGGCGTGGGTTACATTGCAACAGCATACGCTTCAAGCGGCTTGCAGTTTCGCAAGATGACGAAAACCGGAGACGTTTGTCCGAGCAACACCGCCGGAACCAAGGACCGCGTTGTTCCTTTCTCGCAAACAAACGGTATCACCATTAAGATCAATAACGGCGTTGTTAACATTCCTCAAAATAACGATGTGGATTACGGATACCGCACTTCCAATCCCGTCAACTGCGCCGATGCCGGAGCTATCATTGGCGTCCCCGCAAGCGCCTTCGCTTCCGGTGAACAATGCACCGTCCGCTTGGATGTGGAAGATCAAAGCTGGTATGGCATCACCGTTCATTCGGTTTCAGCAAAATCGAATTATGATACGCAAGCGGATGCTAATGTCGCCTTTTTGAAGTCAGCCATGACACCGGTTGGTTCCACCAATAGCATTAATAATCCGCTCGTTCCCATGAAACAAGTCAACGCCGAGCCTGATCCGGCGGTTTTGCCAGTCATGGAGATGTTCTACAAGAAATACCAAAACAGCGGACCCCCGCATACCGCCCGCAATACCTGCTTGCGCAATGCTCGCGCCGCAGGATGGCTGGATTTGCAAGCGCACTTTTACTGCATGTTGCCATATGGCGGAGAGCGCACTTGCTATTCGGGAACCTTGATCCGCGAAACCGATAGCGTAAAGAACGCAAAAACAGCTCTGGAAAAAATTCAAATCCTGATGAAGGCCTTCGATACCAGCTTCAAAACGTGCTTTGCTCCGGGCGCTCCTTACGACTTTATGAAAACATTTGGTCAGCAAGACGGAGTTGTAGTGAGCAACGCCTTTAAATATGTGATGTTTGTGAAACAAGGCGTCATGGATTTCAACATTGAAGCTGAAAACAATCTCATCAACACGTTCTACAGCAAAATTAACGAACCCCGGGCGACACGTCTTCTTGATCCCGAGACATGGACCGCCGATCAAATGCGTTATGGCAATGCACGAGCGAGTCAAGTGAAGTTGATTAAACTCGGCATGGCGAAAAAACAGTGCGCCGATAGCGGCAAAACCTGGGATGATTCGACGAACACCTGTAAGTAAATTAACTCTCTTCTGTCGTAGCGCCGGAACGCAATTCCGGCGCTTGCGGAACCCTCGGCACCAAATCCAATGGAGTCGGCGCCTCAATAGCCTCTTCAGCGGTCGCATGCAGATCGCGAAAACGCCTGGCCGTAACCAAAACGCGGCTTTCCAAGTTGCCAACCGCTTTATTAAAAGATCCCACCGCTTGCCCTAAGCCGCGGCCCAAGTCATTCATGTAAGCGGCAAACGAGCCAACCCGTTTGTAAAGCTCATGTCCCAAAACACCTATTTCCCTAGCATTTTCTTCAAGACCTTGCTGACGCCAGCCATAAGCGACGGCCCGCAAGAGAGCAATCAATGTCGTAGGCGTCGCGACAATGACCTTTTGTTCAACACCTTGCTCGATCAAACTGGGATCTTGTTCAAGAGCCGCGGAAAAAAACATTTCTCCCGGTAAAAACATCACGACAAATTCTGGCGCCGCGGGAAATTGCTCCCAATACTGCTTTTCGCCCAGCTGACGAATGTGCCGACGCACTTGCTCCGCGTGATCTTTCAAACGCAAAGCGCGCGTCGCATCGTCAGGAGCCTCGATGGCTTCTAGATAAGCGCTTAAAGGCGTTTTGGCATCGACAACAATGGTTTTATTCCCCGGCAAACGCACCATAAGATCCGGCCGTTGCAAACCCTTTTCGGTCGCCGTGCTCACTTGCTCATGGAAATCACAATAAGAAAGCATGCCGGCCATTTCGACAACGCGACGCAATTGAATCTCACCCCAGCGCCCACGGGCGACGGGCGAACGCAGCGCTTTCACCAGATTGGCCGTTTCTTTGGTCAGTTGCATCTGCCCTTCAAAAAGACCTCGCACCTGTTCACGCAACGATTCGTAAGCGCCAACCCGGTTGCGCTCAAGACCTTCAATTTTTTGGTCCATCTTGCTCAAAGATTCCTGCAGAGGACGGACCAGTTCGCCAATGTTTTTTTCTTTGTGGAAAAATTCCTGACGCGTTTTTTCTTCAAGGCGCTCGAACGACCCTTTGGCCAAATCCAAAAACGATTGATTGTTGGCCCGCAGGGCCTGGGAAGCCAGAGACTCGAACGTCTGACTTAAACGTCCCTGATCCCCTTCGTCTTTTTTGCGCAAAACTCGCTGGCATAAATAAAAGCCGCCCAAGCCGCCAAAGCAGAGACCAAATGCGAAAAAAGCCAATAATAACGATAGGTTCATGGATTGCCTTTTCTTCTTTGCCCCATCCTATGCTACGTGGCGACGGAATGCCAACAAGAAAACCTTCTCACCGCGGGCATCCCTTTCTCCCCAAATAGACTCCGCCTTGAGTTGGAAACCATTGTTGCTCATGGCATCGAGGAAGTCTTGCAGATAGGACCTGCCGGGATCCGTAATAATAATCTGGGTCTTCTCAGTAGCGACTTTTGCCAAAAAACCGGCCAGTAAGGGGGGCAATTCCTGATCATACAAAAGATCACTGCCAAGAATGTAGTCGAAGTTCCCCACAGAATCTGGAGGCGAACGCCAATCCCACCTTTGAAACTCCACGTTCACGCCGTTCAATTTTTGATTTTTCTCGAGAAAACGCGGCACTTCCTGATGATAATCGCTTGCCACGACTTGCGCCCCGAAACGTGCCGCCAACAATGACGGGATCGCGAGACCACAGCCGACTTCCAAAACAGATTTACCCACCAAGTCTTTTTTTCTCGCAGCCAAATGATCCGCCAAACTGCGCGCGGCCGTCCAAATCACCCCAAAATAGGGACAATGCCAGTCCATGAGGTTTTGTTCGCCGCGTTTTTGTAACTCTTCGAAAATCGCATCAATCGTTTGCTCAAGACTCGCCAAGCACCAAATGCGCAAGGGTTCACCGCCAAACGTTTCCTGAACTTCTTTGCATTGATAGGGGATAAGCGACGCCGAACCGGTCATGCAAACTACTTTTTGAACAGCAAACTAAACATGAAGATAAATCCCAGAGCGCGAAAAACATATGCCAATGAAGCTATTCGGACATGAAGAGCTCTGTGAGTTAAGTTTCCTTTAACGAGCTGCCATCCCAAAAATAAAACCGGAAAATAAAAGGCCGTGGCCAAGCTAGAAAAGCCAATATGAAGCATATTTAAAGGCCCCAGTTTCATTGCAACGGCGGTTTGCACAGCGTTTCGAGTCATCTGCAAGATCAAAACAATGACGAGATCAATGCTGATGCCAGCCGTCATAAAGCGAACATGCCATAGCCGATTTTGCTTAAAATAAAGACCCAGCGTCAGAAAAAAAAAGCCCAAGGTGGCCATCGCCATGAACACCGTTGTAAACATCAGCATTACAAAAAATGCTGAAATAGCGAGATAAAGTCCCATCTGAATTTCTAAAAGATCGGTTTTAGCCTGAGTTTTAAGGGACAAAATCGACTCCCAAATGCCGAAACATGAGAAAAAGGCTTGTATAAAGGGCAATTAAATTGCTAACCTTACTACTGTGGCCAATATTAAACGCAGACTAACGAAACTCTTCCAATAAATCTATGAATTCTACAGCCCTCTCGGAAAAACCTCAGATGATGAAACCTCTTGTGAATCAAAGGTCCAAGATTTGGATTGTCGAGGATGACACTTCGGCGTGCTTCCTTTTCGAGGAGGCCTTGTCGACTCGTTTTGACGTGGAGTTCACCAAGTCGGCGGAAGAGTTTCAGGCTCTTGTCCGCAACAACCAGACTTTGCCTCATTTAGTCATTGCGGATCTTCGTTTACCTGATAACTACCTGCTGGACATTCTGGCCGATCGCAAGAATTTGTGGCCTTTGCCCGATAACGTTCCCATTATCGTGGTTTCTGGCGTCGACGATGCCGAAGTCGTGCGCAAATGCTTTGAGTACGGCGCTGTCGACTACATTACCAAGCCTTTTAGCCATAACGAGCTTTTGGTTAAGATTGAACGTATGTTGGCCGGCGGCTCTAACCAGCCGTTTTATTTGGATCATATCTCCCTGTGCGTGCGCTTGCCCGACCGCCGGATTTCAGAGCCATTGACCTCGAAAGAATTTCAGATTATGGCCTTATTGGCAGAGGGTAAGGAAGCCGGCGTGAAAAGACGCCATTTTATCCAAGCCATCTGGGGCGATGCTAAAGTTAGCGACAAGGTTTTTGATGTTCATCTCTTTAATCTCAGAAGAAAATTATCAGCCCTCGGCATTTCGATCCGTTTTGCGAACCCCAATCGCTATTTCGTCGAAACGGAAGCCTAACAAAGCCCTTAGTACCCTCTGTCTTTTTCTCGCGTTTACTTTTTTTTCAACACTAGCCTCCGCCACACCTACTCCTAAGTTAGTTCTCTTTATTGCCGTAGATCAATTCCGCGCCGATTATTTAATGCGTTTTCAAAATCGCTTGCTGCCAGCGCGTAGTGGTTCCGGCATTGGCGGCCTAAAGTATCTAATGGAAGAAGGCGCGTATTTTCCCGAAGGCTCCTACGGCATGTTGCAGAATATGACGGGACCGGGGCACGCCACGATGCTTACGGGCGCCTATCCCTATTTGATGAAGATTGCTTTGAACGAGTGGTACGACGGTGAAAAGACCGTCTACTGCGCTGATGATTTGCGTGAAGATGTCGTCACTGATAAAGGCACCGAAAAAGGTGGCTCCTCGCCGCGCAACCTTGAGGCTTCGACGGTTGGTGACGAACTGAAAAATGCCGGCTATCCGGCGCGGGTTATTTCTCTTTCCACCAAAGATCGCTCAGCGATATTTATGGGTGGCCATCGGGCGGATGCGGCCATTTGGTTTAGCGGTGATTCGCCGCAGTGGATTAGTAGCACTTATTATTTCAAAAATAAAAAGCTTCCCGATTGGGTGACCAAAGAAAACCGCTGGCTAGCAGAACAAATCAAAGCCCAGCCGGAAGAGTTGGTTTGGAAGGTCGGTAAAGGCAGTGGCCTTTCCGAGGCTGCAAATCCTACGCTTAATGCGCAGATTAAATTTCCTCGCGATATAAATGAGCAGTTCCCTCATAAGGTCAAAAAAACGAGCTGGGTTGCCTCTTTTCTGCCTCAAGGTTTTGACAGGCTCGAACACTTAGCAGAAACAGCTTTGAGTAGGCTGCGTCTGGGTCGTAACGACAAAGCAACGGATCTTTTGGCGGTGAGTTTTTCTTCCTTTGATCTGTTGGGTCATCAATTTGGCCCCAACAGTCGCGAAATGGAAGAAATGACGGTGGCTTTAGACGGAGCCATCAGCCGACTGCTGCGTGCGGTGGATAAAGAAGTCGGATTAGGGAATGTGTTGATTGCTTTGACGGCTGATCATGGCATCGTAACGAGACCGGAATACCTTACGCCAACTGGGTTTGCAGCAGGACGCATTGCACCCGGGAATCTCGCGGCAGATATTGAAAACGCCCTGGGGAAAACGTTTGGTAAAGGGAGTGAGTCATGGCTTCCCCAAGTGGAGTCGATGAATTTTTACGTCAACCGTCGCGTCTTGGCGGAAAAAAAGCTGGAACTCGCTCAGGTTGAGAACGCGATTCGCTATGAACTCTTGAAACTGCCGTGGGTGAATTATGTCGTGACGAGCACAGATTACGAGCGGCGCATTTTGCCGCCAGGAATGTTTGCCGAGCAGCTTTTGCATTCTTATGTCAGAGGTCGCAGCGGCGATGTCATCGCCATTCCCAAGCCCTACTTTTTTGTGAGTACCTTGGTCGTCGATCACATGACGAGCTATGCCTATGACCGGACAGTTCCCATTCTCTTTGCGGGAAAAGCGATTAAAAAAGGGGTTTTTCACACCAATGCCCATGTGGTCGACATCGCCCCTACCCTGTCGGCTTTGCTGCGCGTATTGCCTCCCAATGCTGCGGAAGGCCGGATTTTAAGCGAGATTGTTAAAGAATGATCAATGCGGATTTCCGCTTGCATCGAGAGCAATGAAATTGGTGCGCCCGGTATTACCCATGTTTGCGTAGGATCCCGCCGCGTATACCAAACTAGAATCTACAATAATTGTATAAACCGTGGCTGAGCCAAGACCGGTTGAACTTGGATTCCAGCTGTTAACAGCCGCTGTGGTTATATCAACAGAAGCCAGCTTCTGTCGCACGGGACCACCCACATGACCAAAATCACCGCCTATGTATAGCGCACTACCATTTATAGCAAAGCTGTAAACACCACCATCGGGGCTCGGATCCCAACTAGTAGCACTACCCGTTGTCGCATCGATGGCGGCCAGATTATTTCGGGAAGCTCCACCGATGGTTGAGAACTGTCCACCGACATAGACGATTCCACCGCTTGCAAATATTGAAAAAACGATGTTATTTGGATTGGGATCCCAAGAAGTCGCAACACCTGTTGAAGAATCTATCGAGGCGAGTCCATTGCGGGAGCCACCACCAATGGTGGTAAACGAACCAAAGGCGTACACGTTACCAGCGGCGATAGCCATACCCTTGACACGATTGCTAGCGTTGGGATTCCATGATGTGAGATTACCTGTCGCAGTATCAAAAGCTGCTATGTAATTGCGAGTCGTTGAGCTCAGAGTGGTAAAGTTTCCCCCTACGTACAATGTCGTACCGTTGACGGCAAGCGCATACACGTCGGAACTAGGATCGGGTTGCCAGCTGGTTGCCGCACCGGTCGTGGTATGAATAGCCGCCAAATTGCTGCGAGAACTACCACCCGCCGAGGAAAACAAACCGCCCACATAGAGGGTGCTACCAACGTTGACTAGTGTATTGACTTGCACATTGCCCGCCCCGCTGATTGTTGGATCCCAAGCAGTGACATTGCCGGTTGTTGTATCCACTGAGGCCAGCATGGACCTTGCCGTGGCTCCAATCAAAGTAAATTCTCCGGCCGCATAAACGGTGGAGCCACTCACAGCCAAAGCATTAAGCATGTCGTTTGCGCTAGGATTCCAAGCGCTCACATTTCCTGTTGTTGTGTCGAACGCGGCTATATGGCGACGGCTACTACCGCCAATGGAACTGAAATAGCCTCCGACATAGAGAGTCGTTCCAGAAAGAACTAAACCGCGAATCTGGCCGTTACCGTTGGGGTTCCAAGTGGTAACTGCAGCGGTGGTCTTGTCAATCTCCGCTAGATAATTCCGACCGCTTCCGCCCATGGAAGTAAAAGTACCTCCAGCGTAGACCGTGCTACCGGCGACGGCTAGCGCTTGAACCGATTGATTAGCATTTGGGTCCCAAGCGGTTGCTGAAGCGGTGGTTGGATCAAGCGCAGCGATATAGTTCCTGGCGCTACCGCCAATGTTCGCAAAACCTCCACCGACATAAACGACTCCACCGCTCACCGCTATCGTGCTTACGTAACTGTCAGAGTTGGGGTTCCAAGAGGTTAGGCTACCTGATGAAAGATCAATTGATGCAATGCGATTTCGGGCTGTACCACCGACGGTAACAAAAGTGCCACCTATATAGAGAATACCTCCGCTTACAGTCATAGTTTTAATATCCCCCACTAAATTGGGGTTCAAAGATTTTATACTGCCGCTTGTAGCATCTACAGCTGCGAACGAATTTCTTGTGGTTGCGCCGAGTGAAGAGAATGAACCGCCAATGTAGACCGTATCACCATTGACAACGATGGCATTGACAGCCGCATTGGGTGATGCCGGAGCCCAGTTGAGATCAAGGCTGCCATCGGCATTGATATGCGCAAGATTGGTGCGGGTATTCGCGCCCACTTTGGTGAAAACACCACCGATATACCATGCTCCGGAATGGTTGGGGTCAGCCGCTACGGTGTATACTGACCCTTTTACGCCTGGCCAATAGACATTCGCGGGCTTGCTTCCTGTGCTCGCATCCAGAGGCACTCCCGCTCCCGTGTATGAGCCGATCCTGGTAAAACTTCCACCGAGAAAAAGAGTGGTGCCACTGAGAGCGCTGGATAATATCGGACCGTTTGTAATGGGAAACGCAGCGCTCGGCGCTACGTACGTGAAACCGCCGGTGCTAGTTCCGGATAGACCATTGGTGTTGGTTATCACGACATTTACTGCGCCGGCACTGCCGCTCGGAGTTGTGCATGTTATAGTGGTAGAACTGACGACCGTCAATGAAGTAGGAGCGACACCTGCAAATGTCACCGTGGCTCCGCTGGCAAAACTCGTACCGGTGATTGTTATAGGATCTCCCCCCAAAGTTGTTCCGCTTGAAGGAGACAAAGAGGTTATCGAAGGTGCAGGCAGAGTCGTAGCCGAGGCTCCACTCAAGGTGCTGCTACCGACAACCACAGGAGTCGTTGCCACATTAGTTACCGATTTTTCAATAATCTGCGCGGCGGTAGTGGTACTACCGAGGTTCAACGCCGTGGATTGAAAGATCACAAAGCTACTGTCGCTGCTGATAACACCACTATCGCTAGTGCTATTACCGACGGTCGAACCGTCCGCGGTTACACTCATGACAACAGGTGCCGTTGCAAGATTGCTCAGGGATTTTTTTATAATTTGTGCCGCGCTAGCCGAAGCACCGAGATTGCTCGCAATCGTCGTGAAAATGGCAAAACTGCCGTCGGAGCTAATTTTAGAGCTGCTGCTATTGCCATTGCCAATGGTTGTTCCATCAGCGGTCACACTGACGACGACAGGAGCTGTCGCCAGGTTACTCAAAGATTTTTTTATGATTTGGGAGTTTACACCGCCGTTGGCGCCCAGATTGGCTGCTAAGGTCGTAAAGAGAGCAAATGTCCCGTCGGCACTGATTTGCGGGTCACTGCTAGCACCGGCGCCGATTGTGCTTCCGTTGGTGGCAACACTCACCACCACAGGGGCCGTCGCAAGGTTGGTCAAAGATTTTTTTATGATTTGGGTTGAACTCGTGGCACCAAGATTGCTCGCACTTGAAGCAAAAAGCACAAAGGATCCGTCGGCACTGATTTGCGCCGATGTGCTCGCACCATTTCCCGGGGTAGTGCCATCGGTGGCAACGCTAATGACAATGGGCGCGGTCGCCAGGTTCGTAAGAGATTTTTTTACAATTTGTGATTGAGCCGGATTGGTAACACCCAAGTTGGCTGCGCTTGTCGTAAAAATAACGAAAGTCCCGTCGGCGCTGACTTGGGGGTTTGCACTCGCTCCATTCGCAAGTGTCGTGCCGTCTGCGGTAACACTAAGAGCCACCGGAGCCGCGCTGAGATTGGTCAGAGATTTTTTGAAAATTTGGGCGTTACCATTCGCACCAAGGGAACTCGCGGCAGACGCAAAAATCACTGCAGTCCCATCAGGAGTGAAGGTCGGATTTGAACTGGCGCTATTGCCAGCACCAGCTGTCGTACCATCCGTTGTCGAGGCAATGATCGTCGTGCCTGTTGCTAAGTTTTTAACGTAAACTTGAGCTGCATTGCTGGCAATATGCGCCGCGCTAGCCACCCAAGCCACTTGTTTGCTGTCCGCGCTGAGGACGGGTGTGGAAAACGTAAAAGCTTCCGAGGTCGAGGTGGCTGTCGATACCGTCGTTGAGCCGGTGGATGGGATGGAAGTGGTCGTTGCTAGAACGGAACTTGGTGCGGTGGCCTGTGACAACAGCTTTGGTTTCGAGCCAGCGACTTCTGTAGAAATACTGCTTTTGCAACTAAGAGCTATCACTGCACCCCATGCGGGGAACAGGTGAAAATATTTTTTCACAAATGCTGCAACCTTCAGCATAAAAAATCAATCCTTATGGCCTTATGACCCATCGGTCGTTTTTCAAGAAATCTTGACCGAAAGGGGTTAGCAATAACCATCTGTAATTACTTATATTTTTTTATTATCCCACCTTCGAGTACAAAAAATAGGCAATCTGTGATACAACCTTCGGGCCATGAAATCGAATGCCTTACAACCTACGCCAGCGCCGTTGCGAGCTCTTTTGAAGATCGACGCCGGTATTCAATTTAACGCCGAAGCACGCGACATTGTCGTCGAGGCTTGGGAAGGGCGCGATATTGTAGCTCCGCTAGCGGCAGAATCGCGACGGACGTTATTGGCAGCGACGATTATTTCTGCTCTGCTGGCGCGTGCTCAAGGTGAGACCGCTTTTATTCTGGCACCCACATTGAAAGAAGCTCAGCGTATTTTTCGGGCGCTTCATGCTTATGGCGCCGGTTTTCATTTGAGTGGCATTTGTCTGCAGGCCGAAACATTAATCGCAGGAGGCGTTCGGCAAAATTACGACTTTGTCGTGACAACGGCGTCGCTCTTTACCGCGGTACGCGAACCTCTATCGGGATTTTTACCCCGCGTTTCCTGCTTAGTGCTATGCGGCTACGAGCGCTTGCGCAATCTGTCTTTGCCGTTCGCATCGATCAAACAACATTTGGGTCCTGCCGTGCAGACGATTATTGCGCTGGACGACTATGAACCTGAAACGTATGATTTCGAGGACTGGTCTTCTGCCCCCAATCGCAGTCACGTTACCTTCGCCGAAGCCTAACGAACTTACAGCCCCTTTTGGAACGAGGAGTTTTTCATGAGAAAAGTGAATTTGGGAGATTTTATTTCCATCCACTACACCGGCAAATTGGAAGATGGAAACGTCTTTGATTCCAGCAAAGGTCAAGACCCTCTCGAGTTCAACGCGGGCAGTGAAGACTTGATTAAAGGTATGAACGATGCGGTTGTCGGTATGAGCATCGGCGAAAAGAAAACGGTCACAATTAAACCTGAAAACGCTTACGGCGAATTCCAGCCGCAATTAGTGCAGAAGGTTCCCAAAAACGCGATGCCCAGCGATATCAAAACGGGCGATCAACTCATGGCTCAGTCGGAGCAAGGACATTATCCTGTGTGGATTCGACAAATCGAAGCCGATCAGGTCACCGTCGATGCGAATCATCCGCTTGCGGGTAAGACGTTGATTTTTGATATTGAGATTGTAAATGTTCAGGATCATAAACCGGTGCAGCACCATCACCATGAGCACGGTCCGGGCTGTAAGCATTAATTCGGTGTGATGCAGAATCCTAAGCGCAGCCCCACTCGGCTCGTTGCAAATCCGCTATTTTCGTTGAGACCATCGGCACCGACGGCGCTTTCGCCGGTGCTGCTCGTGAATTTTTCCATTTTAAAAGTATTGCCGCCGACGTGAACATCAAACATAACGCCGAAGAAATGCTGCACCGTGTACCAAACGATCCCGCCACCCGCTTCATAACCCATTGAGCTCATGACCGCTTGGTAAGAGGGCCCGATGCCAATGAGTACGGAATCCATTTTTGCTTCGTAATGAGCAAGAAAGGAATTGGCGTAAACGTAGGTCGCGATGGGACCGACTTGAGTGATGTTGATTTCTAGTTCGGGACCCACTTCATACCCTTTGATATCGCTCCAATAGTAAAGTGTGCTACCGAAGAGTGAAGCTGGAGTTTCTTGCTTCCCGGAAAAACTCACTCCGAACAGACCAAAGCGAAACGTATCGCCACCCCAATGCCAAGCCGCCCCTGCGCCACCGAGCGAGACCGAGGCTTTATTGTCACTCCCACTAACGCCATTGGCCAAAGCTGTTGCGTTCGCTTCGGGAACACTTTCGGCATCAGATGAAAGAAAGAGCCTGAGATCGGTTTTCGCGGTTGCGATACCTGAGACAACACTAAGGCTGGCAATGAAAATGAGTCTGGAAAAAAGCACAAAATCTCCCGATAAGTTCTAAGGACTTATCGGGAGATATTAGATAAGGTTTACAGGCAGGTTTGCGAAAGCTGCGGATGCGAGCGGATAACCCCGTCGATAGCTTGGCTAAAAGCCCCGTTTTCGTGTTTTAGATAACGCAGGGATCCGTATTGTTTTTGCATTTCATCGGCGAAGACCTGCTCTGAGCCATCGTTGCAGGCGGACAAAAAGGTTAATACCGATAGGTAGTCGCCCTTGCCCAAAGCGATTTCTTCTTTTATCTCAGGCAAATTCGCGGCGATGAAGCCTTCTCTTTCCTGCAACCTCTGCGTTGCTCCGATAGCCGAACACTCACCCCAGGAAGATATGCACTGTAAACCGCCGATCGAGTTTCCAGTCGTCGTCACACCTGGGTCGGTGGTGATCGTACAAGTCTGGCTCGATTGCTCGGTGGAAAATTTAGTAATACCGTCTTGAGTACACGCTTTCCAGGTCATCGAAGAGTCTCCAAAATACTTGTAATCATACTTACGCAACCAGGCGTGCTTGGTGCGAAAGCCAAAACACTTTTGAGCATTGTAAGCGGAAGAGACAGAGGGTAGAACAAGAATTAGGAATGCAAATAAACGCAAAGTCATTGGATGATTCATGGACAGACCTCAATTCCGAAAAATTTTTTTGTTTCTCTGTTTTTGTATGCTGCAAACAGCATTTGGCGCATCGACGGAAATTTCCTGGGGAGAATCACCGGAATGGCTAGCGCTTTTGCACTATAAAAAAACAATGTTTAATGCTTATAAGAGTATGATATCGCTTCCGGAATTTTTTCTCAACTCTTCTGGCCCAACGGATCCACAACGGGAATGGCTAGCGACGGTTGCCGTCTTTACCGAAGCCAGGGAAAGAAAACTTAACTCGGGCGCTGATCCGCGCTGCCGTTTTCCCGCGCGTTATAAATTCGTCAGCAAAGCCTTAGGCTGGCAGCCTTTCAACGAACCACCCTGTCAAGAATTGATGATTTGGAAAGATCAACTGCATTCGGATTCTGTTTCGCTTATTTATGCTTCGCAATACTCAGGCAACCCGGCTTCTTTCTTTGGCCATACGTTTCTCAAGCTAAATAACAGCTCCCATGCTCTTGGGCAGAGGCAGATCGATTTTCTTGATCGAACGGTGGCCTATCTCGCCACGGTGGAGGATGATGTTAACCCCGTCAGCTATGCCGTTCAGGGAATCTTTGGCGGTTTTCATAGTTCCTTTATGTTCGAAAACTTTCAAGCCCTGTCGATGGAATACAGTGATTTGGAAAACCGAGATCTTTGGGAATATCGTCTCAATCTGGATGCCTCGGAAGTTCAGTTTCTCCTCGATCATCTCTGGGAAATTCGTGAAAAAGATATCTTTACTTATTATTTTACCAATCGCAATTGCGCCTACTATGTAATGGAAGCCCTGGACGCCATCCGTCCCTCTTGGCACCTGACGGACACTGTCACGCTTTACGCTGCGCCCATTGATTCGGTTAAGACCCTCGTCCGCCAAGGCCAAGCCACGGTGGTCAACTATCGACCCGCGGCGGGAACGAAATTGCGGGCACAGCTCCAGCAACTGTCAAGTTTGCAGAGAGAGGCTTTCTGGACAGTTGTTCGCGATCCTCAATCCGCTCTCCCCAACGATGCTCCCGTACTTGAAGCCATTGTGGGGCTTACGAATTATTACGAAATTAAAAATCACGGTGTGCTGACTGAGACGCAAAAAGATCTACGTGAGCGCTCGCTTCTCGCCAGATCCAAGCTCGGTCGACAGACGGGGTTTGCAGCCGATCTTGTTGTGACACCGCCGCCACCGGTGCATCTCAGTCACCCTTCTTCAGCTGTAGAGTTGGGGGGAGGCCAATCGGCGACCAATGGATCTTATTTGAGTTTGGGCGGCAAGGTTGGCATGCATGAACTCACCGATCTTGAAATTGGTTTTAACAAAAACTCCGAAATTGAAATCCTTCATGCTCAAGCCCGAGTCTATGACGAAACACGTAAGCTCACTTTAGATCATCTGAAAATCCTCGATATTCAGAACATCAAGTCTGTCGATCGCTTGGATATGGCTCCTGCCTGGGTGATTGATTGGGATTATCTGACTCCAAAAGATCTGAATTGTACGCCTGATTGTCGCGTCATGCATTTTGACTCGAAATTTGGTTTCGCATTTGATTTTTCATTCCCGGCGACAAGTTATTTTTTGGTTGGGGGGGAAGTGGAAGCGGGATCTGGGTTAGAGAAAGGGGCGCGTTTTGGCCCCACGTCCCGCTTGGGTTTATTGTGGGCGTTTACGTCAGCAGCTAAGTTGCACGCGTTTTTTGATATGACCGGAGATCTCGGCCAGGATGACCGGCCGATTTTGAGAAGGTCAGTGCAACTGCAACAAGGGTTTTCTATCGCGAGAGATTTTAAATTGAGCCTGCATTATGCCAACTTTTTTTCCGCCGACAAAAGCTTTGATTTGATGGGGTCATATTTCTTTTAACGAGCTAGATATTTATAGTAAAAGCTATCCAACTCACCGACATATTGCTGCGGCAGCAAACCCGCGGGCAATTGGATCACACTCATATGAAAGTTTTCCGCATCAAGTTTTTGGCGACTTGCCTTGAAAGAACGATACCACTCGCTCATGGGGGTCAAAGCTCCCAGAGCGAGCAACACACAGATAACACTAAAGCGTAATGTTTTTCGAAATGCGCGGTCGCCCATTGTTTGCCAAGTAAAAATAGAGAGACAAAAAAGCGCCGGCAAAGAAACGCGCATCACGAGATCATTCGCGGCACCCACTCGGTAAAAAGGGAGAGCTAGCAAAACAGCGAGGGTAAGCAGGAAAATCCGATCGTGGCGACAGTTGCGATAAAGGCAAAGAGCTATGCCGCCAAATTCAAGCAAAACAAATAGCGGGTAGCGCCACCAAAAGGTGGGCTCAATCCAAAGCGGTCCAACCGGAACGCCGCCGACATGGGAGCCAAAGTAAGGCAGCAAAGCAAACGCTCCGACGACACCCAAGAGAATTTCAAGCCGTGTTACCGGATATTTGCGCAGTCCGAAGGCTAAGAGATAAAAAGGTAACAAGCCCATAACAACGAAAGGCGACCACAGCACCAATGCGCATAAGATCAAAGCGCCAGAATGCAAGGTTTTCGTGCGAAAGCCGTTGAGAAAAAAAGCCGCGCCCAGCCAAGCTGCCAAAGCATGCTGGGGTACCCACAGCACGACGGTTGACATGGATGAATATTGGAAAAGAGACGCCCACCATTCAAAATGACCGCCCATTTCGGGTAAAAGCCGGTTTTGCCAGTAGAAACCTAAGACATCAAGGCCGCCAAAGAGAAGAAAGACCAGCGGGAGAAGCGCGTTTTTGGATTTGAGAAGGATATGTAGCCACGAAAAAACCAAAAAAAATCCAAAGCTGGCCCACAGCCACAAGGAGTATTGGCCGAAGACATAAGAATGCGCCACCTTACCCAGAAACGCTGCGGGCAAGTAAAACCCTGTGTAATAGACTAGTCCGCAACCTTGACCTTTGATCGAACCTAGATGCGCGCAAGACGAGTAGCGCACGGGCCAATCTTGAACAATGAGATCATAGAAAACTGTATTATGCTTCCAATAGTCAGAATTTTGGAAAGATAGGCCGCCAATCCCCGCCGCCGCTGTCATAACAAGAGCAAAGAGTGCCACCACTGCGGCAAAACGAAACTCCAGGGTAAAATCTTGCTCATGCTTTAACTTAAGAGATTTAACCAGCGCTGCGGTAAAAAGAAATGTCAGGGGAACGCACAACCACCACTGAAACCAAAGCAACAAAAAAAGCTGAAGCGGAAAAACCAAATATACGAGAGTGAGCTTAGGAATATTGATAGACAAGCTTTTCACGGCTAGGCCTTTTTTTTAACGCGGGTGATAAAATACGAAGAAAGACGAAGTACCCGGATTTCGTCCGCAGTGCGTCCAAGCATAGTTGCCGAAGTCTCGCCAGGTGGCTTGAACATGTTCGGGCACCCACCACCCCGCGTGTGTTTGCTCGGACTCCTGGTACCCCTTACTCTGCAGATCCGCCGCAAGAGCATCGCGCTCTTTGCGATCGGCGATGACGAAAACTTCTTTACCATCCATGTTTTTTTTATCGAGTTTGAAATTTTTATAGCCGTTAACAATGAAATGAAAATAAAAAGCCCAGGTTGGTTCACCTAACAAAGCTACAGATAGATTTTCATGATTGCCTCGGCGCACGGCTTCTTCGTTCATCCAATTTACAACTTGGTTCACATCGCGGCTGTTGTGCACTTGACTCAAAAGATCGCAGGGCTTTCCGGCAGTGACAAAGTTCACCACATAACTAGAATGCACTTGCCACAAGATTGCCAAGATCAAAAGCACTGCCGACAAAGCTTTCAAGCTGAAGGTCCCTAAATAAGCTTGAAACTTTAGCGATTGTCTCGCCAAATCTTTGCTAACCCGCAGAATCAGATCTTTAACCTCATCAAATCCCGTCGCCGCAAAAAAGATCATCGGAATGCCCACATAGTTGGTGAGCCAGGGACCTTTTTCTCCCGCGAAACTAAAAATCAAAAAAGACGCAAAAGCCCAGAAACAAAAAAATCCTGCGGTTTCCCGTCTTTGGAGAAAAAAAGATTTTGTGCAGAGAAGTAAAATCGATGCACCAAAAATAAAATTACATAGATCCGCGGATGTTTTGATTTTTAGTTTTTCGAAAAACCCCACCAGGGAGGGGGAAAACGTTCCGTTCAAAGGCCAGGGAAAAATCGCCGTGAAACAAAAAAGGGCTACAAAAAGAGGCAAAAGCCAGCGACCGATCCGATCTTTGATGAAGGTCATAGTAACGAAAGCGCCCGCCAGAATAACGATGGGCAATTCATGAATGAACAGGCCCCGGGTATGATAAATACCAGGTCCCCCAACCCTTTCGATCGTATGCTGGTTCCACCAATAACCAAAAACGGTACCAAAAAGGCCATTCCAAGCCGCGTCTGGGTTTTGGAAAAGCGAAGTTTGAAACACCAAGTAAGGCACGAAAAAACCGCCAGCAAACAACGCCAAATTCTTCGCCGCATCTATAAATCCGAACGAAAAATCCAAACCACCGTCGCGATCACGCGCCACAAATCTCTTAATGCCGTAACGCCAGGCGAGATAACTGATAAAAATCACCAGCTCTATGCCACCCGTGAGTTTGATCGATTGCATCACGCCAAAACAAGCGCCGGCATAAATCAAATAAGATTGATACCCAACCTGCTCGCGACGTCTTTGAAAATAATATTCGTAAAAACAATGAATGGCGAGGATCGTAAAAACATAAATCGGAGTATCGTGGATCAGAAACCTAGAATAATAGGTCAGCAGAGGCGACACCGCCACTGCCGCAAAAACAAAACACCTCTGGCTGGATGTTAAAAACCTGAGGCAAAAAAGTGGCAAAAACCAAAAAAGAATGCCAAATAAAAGCGGGAAAAGCCGACCCTGCGTCACTCCCACGCCTACTGTGGCGAAAATTGCTCGAGTGACGACGTACAAGAATGGACCGTGATAGGCTGGATCATACCGATAAAAGGAATGGTCGGGATCGTTCAACCACTGCGCTGAAAAAGTTCCGTGCAAAGACTCATCGTGATGTAACGGACGTTCCCCGAGATCCATGCAACGCAGAAGAAGTCCCACAACAGCAAAAGCAAAGAGCAGACACCGCTGCCGAGAAGTAAAACGCCCCAATCCCGCTTTTAAAAAATTCATAGCTATCCAACGTAAGATCGTATATCGCTTATAGAAATATTATCGCCGCGAAGAGAGTCTTCATGCAAGAAAAGAATCAGCTCAAAACGGCCAACGGATTCATCCTGGCATTGCTGTCAGGTTGTTCCTTTGGCTCGCTGGCTATTTTTTTTCAACTTGGGCTTGATCAGGGACTGGATCGTCTCTGCCTGCTGGCGTGGCGCTTTCTCTTGTCGTCAGTTATTCTACTGCCCCTTGCCTTTGGTGCCATTCGCAAGCATCGACAGAGGTTTCTTTTGTGCCTTCTGGTCGGAGCCATCGGTTTTACCGCCGAGGCGGCGATCTTCACGGCGGCGATTCCTCGCATTGGCGCAGGGATGAGCGCCATTCTTCTTTATCTCTATCCTGCTTACGTGACCCTGACTTCCGCCCTTTTTTTTAAGGAGAAGTTGAGCCGCCGTCTGATCGTTTCCCTGCTCTTGTCCCTTTTGGGCTGCATCCTTGTTTGTCTCACGCCGGTCAAGTCTTACGACCTTGTCGGCCTCTTGCTGGGCCTCGCTTCCGCTTTGGTTTACGGGACCTATCTCATCGTCAGTTCGCGCGTCCTCAAGGGCATTCCTGCCTCTGCTGTGACAGCCATTGTAAGCTTTGGTTGTTCACTCACTTTTTTTTGTTGGTCAACCGCGACTGGCGTTTGGAAAATTCCAGGGAACATCGCCGAATGGCGCAATATTTTGGCTCTGGCTGTGTTCGGCACAATTTTACCAATTTTGACACTTTTTAAGGCCATTCCACTGATCGGCGTTGCCAAAGTGTCACTTATTTCAACAATTGAACCGGTGATGACGGTATTTTTGGGATGGGTGGTTTTGGAACAAGCGCTCACTCCCATGCAACTCATTGGGGGAGCACTTATTCTCACGTCAGTGGTTTTGATTCACTGGGATTAACCCCAGGGCACTCTACTTTTTCTTCTTACTGCTGGGCGACCCTAGCGCTTTTTCCGGCATTTTATTGGCCGCAGCTACTTTCGCAGCAGCAGGGATGGCGACGAACCCCGGAACCTTTTTCCGCATCAGCTGAATATAATCTGCTGTGACACGTAGCGTTTCTTGCAAATGCGCGTCATCTGACAACGCCACTTCCTCACCTCTATCTTCATCAAGGAGGTCCTCTTCGGCTTTTTTCTTTGCGTCTTTGGACTTCTTATCTGCCGCGGCCTCCTTCAAACTGACCCGATTTCTCTCCGCAACGTTGTCCTTGTACTTTTTGATGTCATCGCGAATCTTGCCAAACATCGAGTCTTTGGTAACACGAGCGGCTGACAACGTTTTGAGTTGAGCCTCATACTCTTGGGTCATGTTGTAGTTGTGAAATTCCGCTTGATTGATGCGGTCCCAAGGCAAAGCGTAGTCGTAATGTTTTTCGCCGATCTCCAGCTCATCAGCAATGTCCGGAAAAACAATATTAGATTCAACGCCACGCAATTGCGTGCTTGATCCTGACGGCCGATAAAATTTGCTAATGGTTACTTTAATGGCACCCAGTTTTTCCGTGATGTCATTCAAATTTTGCACAGTGCCCTTACCAAAGGTGTGGCGATCGCCGACGATCAGGCCCCTCTGATAATCCTGAATCGCACCTGCAAAAATCTCACTCGCGCTCGCCGATTGACGGTTGATCAAAACAGCTAAAGGGCCTTCGTAATAAGCCTTTGGATCCTTATCCTCATGAACATCCGTGGAGCCTTCCATGCGCTTAATTTGCACTACAGGTCCTTTTTGGATAAAGAGACCCGCGACATTGATAGACTCGTCCAAGCTACCGCCGCCGTTGCCGCGCAAATCGACAATCATGCCGTCAATATTTTGCGCTTTGAGCGCCGTGATTTGCTTCAACATATCGCGCGATGAGCTGCGGAAGTTTTCTTCCTGATTTTGCCGGCCTTCGAAATCCATATAAAAAGAAGGCAGCGTGACAACGCCGATCTTGAGAGTCGTCGCTTTCGCCGAAGCCGCATCGCCTTCCGTTACATTAACATCGTAAACTTTCGACTTTGCTGCACGGTCATTGAGTTGAATCTCTTCCCTGAAAACGGGAATGACGAACTGTTGGTTTTTGTCGCCCTTGTCGCGTAAGACCGTCAAACGTACTTCGGTGCCACGAGCACCACGAATCAACTTCACTACATCGCGCAAATCCATATCGATGACATCCACCGGCGTTTTATCGCCTTGCGCCACCGCGATGATTTTATCGTCAACTTTCATTTTGCCTGTTTTTGCTGCCGCACCGCCGGGAACTAAGCTTTGAATAACCGTGAAACCATCGTCGGTCCGCAGCACAGCGCCAATGCCTTCAAGCGATAGCCGCGTGGAAATGCGAAAATCCTCTAAGCGTTCAGCGGGAAGGTATTCCGAGTGGGGATCCAAAGCCGTAGCAAAAGCGTTAAGGAAATTGCTGTAAACCGTATCCGTAGTCTGTTCCGACTGACGTTTACCTAAAAGCTCGTAGCGCTTTTTGATTTTGTCTTTTGACTTCGCTAGATCCTTGAGTGATTCCTTCATCTGCAGCAATTGGAATTTAACTCGTTTTCTCCAACGTTCCTGCAATTCCTCGGATGTTTTTGCAAAAGCCATGTTTTTACGGTCAATTTCGAGAAATTCATTGACTGTAAAATCATGTTTTTCTTCGAGGACTTTAAAAACAATCTTTTGTGCTTCGTTAAAACGCTTTGCGAAAACATTGACGATTTGCTCGATTTGGCCGCACTCACTCTTCATCACCTGTGAGCCAATCTGCGTGCCAAAGGATTTTTCAAAATGCTCAACATCATCCGCCAAAAAATAAACTTTGCCGGGATCCCATGTTTTTACAAAGTTATCAAGCGTGCGACGATTGAGTTCATCATCAAAAGCGTGATAGGCATAATGCATTTTGAAGTAAAGCCCCGTCAGCTGACGCACTTCATTGCAATTGAGAGCAAAAGCGGAGTTTGAAAATAAAAACGCCGCCCAGGCAACAACGAGGCCCCGCCAGTAAATGAATTTTTTCACAAAGGATCCCTTTAAGAAATTTGCTAAATGCCCTTTTAGATTACCCCACTATTATAATGGATTCTAATCGGTTCGTTACTTAAAAAACTCAATGGTCATGCTAATCATCATCAATTAAAAATCGGTGAGGAGCAATTGGCGCATTTTTCCAGAAATGGCTGATGTTTTGCTAGATCTTTTGTCTTTTACCAATTCCTTTTCTTAAAACTATCAAAGAACTTCATCGGTTAGGTCTCAACTTTTCGGTGAGCGATCCGAAACATAGATGACCTGAACAACCGAGGCACGGCATGAATCAGACGAAAAAACGATTAGTTTATTGGGTGACCGATATCGTCACTCCGCGACATCATCATTTAGCAGCGATTTTGCAAAGTCGCGGCTTCGAACTTTCATTCCAAAGAAGCATCAGCTCGCTCACACAAGCCGCTGCTGAGAGACGTTCTGGGATTTTAATTGTCGACGACGAAGGCGTCCGTCAAGTTGTCGAAAAGAACATAATCGCTGTCATGAATGCGCCGGAATTTCAAGGTGCCCGCCTAGTTTTATCAACCTCAAATCGTTACGCCGAAACGCTGCAACACGCGGCCTGGGGCAATTTCCGCGACATTATCCCTTTGGATTTAGACGACCAACTGTGGTTGCGCCGTTTTATGTATGCCACTTCGTCCAAGGCTTCGGAGTTCCCCGAAAGCTATCCGCAAATGACCCTAAGCAACTTTGCCCAGGTGGCCGTGCCCGCGCGGATCTCTTGGATTACCGAAGACAAAATTTGCATCGAATCAAAAGCCGCACCTTCGATTGGCACAAATCTGCATTTACACGGACGCTTAGCAGCCGCCTTGGGCGTAAGCAGTCTTTCGGTCACTGTCGAATCCACTCAACGTCACAACCTTCTCTATCGCTTCTCCGATGCTATTGTCGGCACTTGGAAAGTTCCGGACGCCATGCGTGAGCGCACCGACAAATTCATCTCTTCCCTGCGCCAGAAAAATCCCGCGCCGCGCATTCGCGTTTACGCGGCCATTCAACAGACCAAAACCCGCCAAGCTATTGTCGAACGTCTGGCGGAGCCTAAATTTGAAGTGAAAATGGCGCTACAAAAGCAAGCCATCATCGACGAGCCCAAATACTTTTCTCCCGATTTGATTTTCCTCGAAGATGCGCTTTTCCAAGAAGATCACGGCACTCGCTTTCGCAAGATGCTCAAAGGTTTGACGCAACGCATCGCTATTGTAGTGATCGGCAATTCCGTATCTCGTGACATCCTGAAAGACATGGCGAACGAACACCGGGTTATCGTCATTCCGCGACTGCCCCAGGAACTTGCCGACGCAGTGCTGCGGCGATTCCTCGGTTCGAGTCATCGCCTCCATGCGCCGGAGAACCGTCATCTCATCCAACTCGCACCGATGGACGGTCTCACATTTGCCGAAATTCATGCACCTGCGCGCCTGAGCGCCTTGCATCCCTTTTCGGTGAAAGTGCTCACGCCTTTCCCTATGGGTAATTACGGCCTCATGCGCCTCGAATCCCCGATGCTCGCGAAAGTTTTGACCCATGCTCTTTACGTAAAAATCACCTCTGGCCGGTTCGACGAAACGTCGGGCAGTCAATTTATCTACTCCCTAAATTGTAACTTGGCAAACATCGGCAAAGTTTCCAAATCCCTGTTGGCCAAATTTCTCGCAGCCACTTTTTCCGAATACATGCTCCAGCTGGAAAAAAGCGAAGGCAGCCTCGTCGCCGATGTCGAACCTGCCACAGCCCTTGTCCAAAACCATCCCTCGGATGAGCAAAAACTTCTTGCCGCCATCAGCGAAGCCGCAAAAGTTAAAACGGAACTCCCGGATATTGCGATCTCTCGCTCTCCGCAGATGAGTGCTGCGGCAAAAGCGGAGACACCCAAGAAAGCCTTTCCCAGACGCAGTCAACTCGCACCGCTCCAAGAACTCTTTGCGGGCTTCAGTCAACCCGCTTTCCGCTATTTTATTTTATTCGTGATGTTCTGTTCATTCGTTGGTGTAGGCTTGTGGTTAATCGTGTCCGTAGTGGCACCTGACTGGCACAAATCGGGATCGCAGTACACCGAATCACTTAAAAAGATGACATCTCCGGGACATACGCTTGAAGAAGAAAAGCCCGCTTCCGAGCAGGGACATTAGCTCACTCGTACTTGGTAAACTGAGCCCTCAAATCCCCAACCACGTCATGATCAAGAAAGTAATCGCGGCCACAGCCGCACTTGCGGGAATTGTGAAAATCCATGCGTAAACAATCTTACGGGCTACACCCCAACGCACAGCGGAAAGTTTCGTAATAGCACCGACACCCATAATTGAGCCCGTGATGGTATGAGTGGTCGACACCGGTATGCCCAAGTAATTCGCAGCAAACAGTGTAATGGCACCCCCCGTCTCCGCGCAGAAACCACCAATCGGCCGCAGTTTCGTAATCCGCATCCCCATGGTGCGTACAATCCGCCACCCACCAAACAACGTGCCAATCCCCATGGCTGCATGACAAATCAAAACAACCCAAAGGGGTACATGAAAATCTTTACCCAAATGCCCCGAGCTATAAAGCAACACAGCAATAATCCCCATGGTTTTTTGTGCATCATTGCCACCATGGCCGAGGCTGTACAAGGCCGCAGAAACGAACTGCAACCGCCGGAACCAGTTATCAAGTTTTTTCGGTTGAAAATTGCGGAAAAAAATCATCATGAGCGCCATGAAAACAAATGCCAAAATAAAACCAACGGTCGGCGATAGCACAATGGAAAACGCAATCTTAGTAATCCCGTCGCCCAAACATCCCCAACCCGCTTTCGCGACACCCGCGCCCACAAGCCCACCTACCAAAGCATGTGATGAGCTTGAGGGAATCCCGAAATACCAAGTAAAAACGTTCCAAAAAATAGCACCCAATAAAGCCGCAAGAATCATCGTGGGGCCAATCACTTCAGGAGCAACGATGCCCTTACCGATCGTATTGGCGACGTGCAAACCAAAAAACAGAAAGGCGATAAAGTTAAAAGCCGCCGCCCAAGCCACCGCGGTGCCGGGCTTCATCACGCGAGTCGAGACAATCGTTGCAATGGAATTGGCCGCGTCATGAAATCCATTAAGGAAATCAAAAACCAACGCGACAAAAATAACAAAAATCAAGAAAAGCAAGGTCAGGCCCCTTTCAGGCGTATTCCAGAACAATACCTTCGATGATGTTTGCTACGTCTTCACAACGATCCGTGACCGTTTCCAGAAGTTCAAAAATTTCCTTAAGCTTGATGAGTTCGCGCACATCGGTCTCATTTTTGAAAAGATTCGCCACCGCCGTGCGCAAGACATGATCGGCTTCGTTTTCTATGCGATTGATTTCCACCGAGGACTTAAGGATCGCTTGCGGGTTTTTCAAATCTTCAAGCGCTTGTACGGCTTGACGCACATGCTCGACCGCCCGCACCACTAATCCCGCTAAAATCGTCGATTCCTTTTTGGGGTCTTTGATTTCATAAAGGTGCATACGTTGCGACGCCGCATCAAGAAAATCCATAATATCGTCCAAACGGCTGACCAACAGATGAATATCTTCCCGGTCCAAGGGCGTCACAAAGGTCTTATGCAAAAGTTCAATCGTGCGGTGGGTCAATTCGTCCGCCTTGTGCTCAATGTCTTTAATCTTTTGCGCGTGTTCCTGGGTCTTGGGAAAAGCCGCCAGAAGCAGTTCAAACTCCTTAGCACCCTCAACCAAAAGATCCGCAATCGAGCGAAAAATGACAAAAAATTCACTATGGCGTGTCAAAAACCGATTTAGCATAAGAGGCCTCCGGAAGTGGTTCTACATGGATTCGCCAAAACCGAAAATGAGAATAATATTAATATTTTGTAAAGAAGGGCAGCCTTAAAACCTACTCGGAAGGAACCTCATGACCCTTTTTCAGCGCCTGCCATAAAGCCTGATCTCGCTCGGCCCGAGCTTTCTCTTTGTCCTGAGCTTTTGCGGTCTTAGCCAGACGTTTATCCTCACGGCGTTGCGCCTTGGCCTCTTCGTAAGCCTGTTTCCTTTGAGCCTTAAGGAGTTCCTGGGTTGGGATCATCTCTGAATTCAATTCCAATTGGGATGTCTTGTCCATGCTATCGCTCCTATTCATATTAGGCCCTCCGCCTTGGCCTTTTTACGCTGCTTACCCCATTTCACAAAAAACTTCATCACATCCGGGTTGGTGAGCGACGTCAAATTCCGCACGTCGTCGCCCAAAATAGCCGTTTGCACAGCCACTTCGACCTTTTTGCCACTCCGAGTATAGGGAATATCAGGAGTCGCAGCAATTTCGGAAGGGACATGTCGAGGACTTAAAGATGTCCGGATGCGCTTGCGAATCTCGTCCTTCAATTCATCGGTCAAATCCCGTCCCCATTGCATCTTAATGAAGAGAATGACCGCCGCATCACCCTTTTCCTCCGGCAGAGAGACCGCTACCGCATCCGCAACATGAGGAATGCCTTCCAAAACCCGATAAATCTCCGCCGTGCCAATGCGTATGCCACTAGGGTTCAAAGTGGAGTCGGAGCGTCCATAGACGATCACACCGCCGTGATCCGTCAGCGACACAAAATCCCCATGGCGCCAGATTTCCCGATCGGGAAAATATTCAAAATAAGCTTTATGAAATTTGCGCCCATCTGGATCCTTCCAAAAACCAATCGGCATCGACGGAAACGGTTCCACGCATATCAGCTCGCCTTTTTCCCCCGGCTTTAAAATCGTCCCATCTTCCAAAGCCGCATGAATCGCCATTCCCAGCCCTTTAGCTTGAATTTCTCCCGCGTAAACAGGAGCCATCGGATTCCCCAACATAAAACAAGAAATAATATCCGTGCCGCCAGAAATCGACGCTAAATGCAAATCGCTTTTGACTTGCCCGTAGATCCAAGAATAATGCTCGGGCAAAAGCGGAGATCCCGTCGAAAGAATGGCTTTCAACGCTTTAAAACCCAACTCCTGCTGCGGTGCAATTCCCGCCTCTCGACTCGATTGAATGAACTTCGGGCTCGTGCCAAAAACCGTCACGCCCTCGGTATCCACCATCTGCCACAGAGCCATCATGTCCGGATATCCCGGCGCTCCGTCAAAAAGCACCAAACGGGCCTTTTGCGCCAACGCCGAAACCGTCCAATTCCACATCATCCAACCGCAGGTGGTGAAAAAGAACAGTGCGTCACCCGCATTCACATCGGAGTGCAGCGACAGCTCTTTCACATGCTGCAGCAACGTGCCGCCGACGCTGTGAACAATACACTTCGGCACACCGGTCGTGCCTGACGAGTAAAGAATAAAAAGAGGATCATTAAAGTCACAGGGCGTAAAGATCAACGAGGCAGAAGACGCCGCCGCTAAAAAACTTCTCCACTCCGAACCGCCATCCTCCGCTAAATGGTCAATCGCGATGGCCTTGATGACGGAAGGCATCTTCTTCAGCGCTTCTTTGACAGCGTCGGCGGTTTCCACGCGCTTAGTAGCGTAACAGTATTGCGGCGTAAAAAAGAAAACCTTCGGTTCAATCTGGCCAAAGCGCTCCACCATTGCGTGCGCGCCGAAATCCGGCGAGCACGAAGACCACACCGCACCTAAAGAAGTGGCAGCCAGCATCGCAATCACCGCTTCACCGGTGTTCGCCAACATGGCAGCGACCCGGTCGCCCTTTTTAACACCTAAGGCGCGCAAACCGTGAGCGCAACGCGCCACCTGCTGCCCTAGATCTTTCCCCGAAAAATGGCGCGGACCTGCCAAACCTTCGCAGTAAGACGTCAGCACGCGATTTTCAGAAAGATCGCTGAGAAGATTTTCGGCGTAGTTGAGCTTGGCTCCCGGAAACCATTGGGCACCAATCATTTTATTGCGGGCGGGAGGAACAAAAATGGGGTCGGTAGGCGGCACCTGCCAGCGAATATTCGTAAACGCTGCAACGGCGGACCAAAACGCTCCCGGCTCGCGCACGCTCCAGTCATGGACATCGGAATAATTTTTGAAGGAAAGTCCCGTTCGCGTTTCCGCAAAACGGAAGAATGTGTTCATCGCCGTGTTCTGCGCTCGTGCCGCAGTCGGCTCCCAAACTTTGCTACCATAGTCGATCATGAAGGTAATCTAGCTGCCTCAGACACCTTTATCAAGCATCTTGGCAAGCTGGCGCAAACGCTCCATGCCGCGCGGCTTTTCCGCCTTATCGCCCTCGGCCCCAGTAGGAGCTGAGCCTTTCGGTCGGATTGTGATCTTTGCCGTGTTTTGGTAAGAGGTCGCCGCTGCGGCGCGAGAAAGCGTTTTGGTCGATTCCGTGGGCTTCGTTTTGGGTTCCAACTGAGCTTCCGCCTGCAGAAAATTTGCCGGCTGCTGGGCCGCATCGCTCAATTGCTCCAATCGTCGCGCTAAACAGCTCTCGCTGACGCTGAAAAATTTCGCCGCTTTGCTGACATCTTGCAAACGCGCCATCGCCCTCAGCACCATACCTTTGGGCAATAACATCGCGGCCGCAAAATGATCCGCGTCGGTTTCGCGCTTCCATTCATGAGAGGCTAAGCCGGACTGCTTTTTCAATTCTTCAGCTTGGGTCGAGGCAAAACGTTCCGAAGCACACATATACTCACGAAAGCCGCTGGCAGCCCAATCGCCACGGGCAATGTAGGGTTGAACATGCAAAAGATAATGACCAAAGAGGTGGGCTAGCAAAAAACGTTGGTCGAAAGCCAGAGGCTCATTCGTGAGCACAAACGTCACTGAAAAAACGCCCTTTTGGTCGCTCGCCAAAAGTGCACCGACACCATCAACCTCCGAGCGCACTACGCGAATCCCAAGGTTTTCAAGTACCGTTGCCACGCTTAAACGGGGGGAGAATTTCTCCGGGCCACCGAAATATTCCCGTACCAATACTCCAAGTCGCTCAATATCTCCTGACGCCGCACAATGCGTGATTTCCGGAAAAATCGCGATCATCGGACCCCCCTTGGGTTTAGCTGGTTTTGCTATCATTTTATCACGAATCGGTCCGGGAATCCCTGAAAGTCAACCCATCCCGGCGGAGGGCTGTTTTGGATCAACGCCATAACCATCTGTTATTGCTTGATAATTCGCTTTATTTAAAGCTTTCCCCTAGGACCGCCGAAGTCTTCTATGTATTCCGAGCACGATTTTAGATTCTAGGATCGGTTTCGGAAAAGGGGGATTTATGGTTCTACCAGTGACCCAGGAGAAACGTCTTTTTAGCCGTCGCAAGCTGACCGGACTTATGCCTGGCAAATTAATTGTGGTCGAAAAAGATCTGTGCATTTCCGCCCGCCCAACCGACGTGTCGAAGACGGGTCTTGGCGTGCTATCTACGGATTTGATCGAAGAGAAAAGCGAGATGATGTTTGTGATAGCCAAAAAGAAGATCAAACTCACCGTGCTTTGGCGCAAAGAAGATTTCGGCAAAAACAACCTTTATCGTTACGGCCTGGCCTGTAACGACGCCGATATCGATCTTGAAGCTCTTTTCATTGAAACAGGATGCTTGAAATAGAAGAGAGCGTTTCGTAAAAACTTGTCGATAAAAAAAAGATTTGCATTCGCTAATCTTATTAGGTAAAAATTTTATCAGCATCTCGTGTGCAATGAGATTTTGATTTTGAGTTTTCCTCGAAGGGATTTCGAGGTTGCATTAACAATCATTTGGGAGGATTTATTGTGGACATGTTAACTCACGAAACGGCTGAAGCACCTAAGAAGAAGAGCAGAAAAAAAGCGGCGAAACGCTCCGCGAAAAAATCGGCTAAAAAAGCCACGCGCAAAACGAGCAAGAAAAAAAGCGCGAAAAAAGCCACTCGTAAAAAAGCTACGAGAAAAGCTAGCCGCAAAAAGAAGTAAGGAATACCCAGCACTCAGTGCTGGGTATCTAAAAAAAGCCGGGAGCAATCCCGGCTTTTTTTTGCATCCTTTTTGGCTTTTGTACGACCGACTAGCGATAAGCTAAGCGCTGGTACTGATTCATCATTCGGTGCGTGTTGAAGAAACTACCGTTGATCGAGATCGAATTTCTACCAATCTCCGTATAGCGTTCGTTGTTTTGATAATACAAAGGCATGATCGTTTTTTCTAACTTGTCATAAAGAGACCGGGCCGCAACCGGCGAAGCGGTTTGCACGGCATCATCGGGCTTTGCTTCCCGATCATCTTCAATTTCCCAACCGGTGACACCTTCCCACCAGCCTTCAATCCACCACCCGTCGAGAGTGCTGAGACTGGGTACCGCATTGAGCGCTGCCTTCATGCCGCTGGTGCCAGATGCTTCCAGAGGTTTCAAGGGATTATTTAACCACAGGTCCACCCCGGCGGTGAGACAAGCGCCCAACTCCATACCGTAGTCTTCGAGATAGTGCAAAGTCACCGGCGAGCCCTTGAGACGTTCACGCGCTTCACAGACGCGCTTGATCAAAGCTTTCCCGCCCGTATCTTTCGGATGCGCTTTACCCGCATAAATAATCTGCAATGGCCCCACTTGTGAGGCGATCTGTTTTAACTTCTCCGGATCGCTCAGCAAAAGATCGGCGCGTTTGTATTCCGCCGCCCGTCGGGCGAAACCGATGGTGAAGACCTTCGGGTCTAGGCGTTCTTTGGTGAGCGAAAAGACTTTATCCAACATCAATTGCTTGCATTTGCTGTGAGCCGCTGCGACTTCGGCCAACGGTATTTCATGGGCATAACGCAGATATTCGTTGTCCTGACGCCAGGTGGGAACATAGCGATCAAAAAGTTGGGCAAAAGTAGGCGCCACCCAGCTGCTATGCACCCCATTCGTGATGGCTTCGACGCGACGGTCCTTGAACCGTTTAAAAATCTCAAGCGGTGCGAACATTTTTTGCGAAACTTCGCCATGGCGTTTGGCCACACCATTCACAAAACTCGAGAAAAACAGGCTGAGATGGGTGACGTTCAACATGTTATCTTCAGCGATGCCCTTGCTCGCGACAAAATCCCAAATCTCTTTGCCCACGGTTTCTGACACCAAACCGCTTGCAAAACGATCATGTCCAGCCGGCACGGGCGTATGGGTGGTGAACACACAGTGCTGCCGTACTGCGTCAAAATCTTCTTCCTTCGCGTCTTTCAGCGCTTTGCCGTCAAGGCGCGCTTGCAATAACGCCAAAGTCAAAAACGCCGCGTGACCTTCGTTCATGTGATATTTCTGCAGCGTTTTGGCACTCTTTTTACCGGCAAACGGCTGCGCAAAACCCAAGGCATTCAGCATCGCCACGCCACCCATGCCCAAAAGCAGCTCTTGCCCAATGCGGTAATAATTATCACCACCGTAAAGCGAACCACTCCAACGGCGATCTTGGTCGGTATTATTCGGCAAATCCGTATCGAGGAAAAAAATCGGCACAATATGGCCGTTTACGCCGACGACATCATAACGCCACGCTTGCACGTCCACACAACGGCCTTCGATCTTTACTTGTGCGCGCTCAGGCAACCGCGTCAATTTGTCTTCGGGACGCCAATGCACTTCGCTTTCTTTTTGTGAGCCATCGGCCGCAATCGCTTGGCGAAAATACCCCTGCCGATAAAGCAAAGTCACCGCCACCATGGGCACGCCCAAATCTGCGGCCGCCCGAATCGTATCCCCCGCAAGGACTCCAAGCCCGCCGCTGTAGGTGGGTAATTGCGGATCAATAGCGATTTCCATTGAGAAATAAGCCACGCGATTCAGTTGAGTCGAAGCTTCCATATTCTAAAAATATCCTTTCATCTAAGTCCCTTGTGACTCATTCCTTAATATAGATGGTGGGGTTCGTCCACGAGCTTTGGTGTTTTTGTTAAATTCCTAGACATTTCATGCGGTTATGTAATATAAACAAGGGGACTTCGTTGGAAAGGTCTCTATGAAAAACTTCCAAGCCTCCTATCCCAACCTGCGGCTCAGGCGTATGCGCTCCGATGCTTTTTCACGCATGTTGCGCCGCGAGACGGAATTGTCACCTCAACACCTAATTTATCCCGTTTTTGTTCATGACCATAAAGAAACGACGGACATTAAATCCATGCCGGGCGAAAAACGCCATTCTCTTGATTCGCTGGTGCGGACGGCTGAACTGAGTCTCGAGCGCGGCGTGCGCGCTTTAGCGCTTTTTCCCAGCATCGACAAAACCCATAAATCTTTGGACGCTCGCGCCGCCTATGATCCCAAAGGTCTTGTGCCGCAAGCCATTGAGCAAGTAAAAAAACGCTTCAAAGAAATGACCCTTATTACCGACGTGGCTTTGGATCCTTACACCAGTCACGGGCAAGATGGCTTGCTCGACGCCAACGGCACGATTCTCAATGATGAGACGGTGACGATTTTAAAACAGCAGGCTCTGATGCAAGTGGCGGCGGGGGCCGATATTGTCGCGCCTTCTGACATGATGGATGGTCGCGTGGGTGCTATTCGCAAATCGCTTGATGAAAACGGTTTCCCGCAGGCAAAGATTTTGGCTTATGCGGCAAAGTATGCATCCGCGTTGTACGGGCCGTTTCGCGATGCCGTTGGCTCAGCGACACAACTTGGCAATGCTGACAAGAAAACTTACCAAATGGATCCCGCGAACAGCGAGGAATCGCTGTGGGAAGTGGCGTTAGATATTCAAGAGGGCGCTGACATGGTCATGGTAAAACCCGCGTCCTATTATTTGGATGTGATCGCCAAAATCCGCGAAACGTTTCACATGCCCACCCTCGCCTATCAAGTGAGCGGCGAGTTTTCCATGATCAAAGCTGCCGCCCAAGCCGGTTGGTTGGATGAGAAAAAATGCGCGTTGGAAAGTCTACTTTCGATCCGTCGCGCTGGTGCCCACGGAATTCTTACCTACTTCGCGTTGCAAGCCGCCCAATGGTTGCGAGAAGGCGATTGGGATGCGCGTTAAAATCGCGCCCCTTGGTTTTGTTCTTTTTGCAACGGCAGCACATGCCGCAAATAGTTACGGTCCGAATGTTTCTTTTGAAAATACGACGGCACAAGATTGTTTTGCCGAATGCGCAGCGACGCACAAGAGCCGCAGCAGTTTCGAAGCCATGGCTCCTCTTTCGGTCGGAGAGCATGGGCGTTTGCTGCCTTATTTCGGTGGCACGCAGGCGCGTTTTGAGACAGATGGGGATTCTTCGCACAGTACGACTTTAAATCCAGAGCTCTATGCGTTTTTTGACACTTCGCCCATGCTTGGCTTTTTCGGCTCCTTCGGCAGTTTTGAACCATTGGCCGTGAGTGGTTCCGGGCGAATGGCGGAAAGTTATCTCGGCATGCAATGGCGCGATCGCTCGCCCGACCTAGAAAGCGACACGACTCTAGCGGTTCGGTATCGTCGTTTTCCTTATGCAACACGTTGGCTTTTTATCGCAGGGAAACGCTGGTTTTGGGGCAAGCAGTGGTACATCAACCTGACGTTTCCTTCGCAGGCGATCGTTCGTTACACGATGTTACATTCACAAATGCGTTGGCTCGGTGGGGTTGAATTCGTTGGCCGCCAGGAGGCTTATACGGTTGATGACACGCGCTATTGGCGTGAAGGTTATGCGACGCAAGCTTTTGCCGGCGTCGAATTTCCGTGCACAGCCAATCTCTTTCTCCGCACCGATCTGGGGTGGCAACGGGAAACATTGTCGGTTTATGACACGCAGGGTGAGCGCATTGCCGAAAGCGTCGGCGCTTTTCGCCCCTGGGCCCGCATCGGTTTAGTAACGTCGTTTGAGGGCGAGTAAGGGCTTGCAAAGCAAGAGATCCCCAGGGTGCGAAGCACACGCTGGGGATCTCTTGCCTTTTGTGCTAAAGTTCCCCCATGAGTCAATACTTTCTCCGCCGCCTTTTGCTGACGCTTCCCACTTTTTTGGGAATCACGATTCTCGTTTTCACCATCACGCGTTTTGTGCCCGGCGGCCCTATCGAACGCATGATCACCGCCATGCAACAAGCCGAATCCAAAAGCGGTCGCGCCCGCACCAGTGCAAGCAATCCGCTGTCCGAAGATCAAATGAATCAACTGCGCGAATACTACGGCTTCAATAAACCCATTCTCACCAGTTACGGCGATTGGTTGGCCAAAGTCCTTCACGGGGATCTGGGGAATTCCACCCGCTACAATGAGCCCGTGTGGGATATCATTCTCCAAAAATTACCCGTATCGACGTTTTACGGTCTGGTCACGATGCTTCTGACCTATCTCGTGTGCATTCCCCTGGGTATCGTCAAAGCCATCAAGCACAAGACTTGGCTGGACAATATCACTTCGGTTTTTGTTTTTACCGGTTACGCAGTTCCGTCACTCGTCGTAGCGATTTTGTTGCTCGTGCTTTTTTCGTCAAAATGGGAGCTTTTTCCCATGGGCGGTTTTGTCTCCGACAATTTTGCGTCTTTGAGTTTTTTCGAGAAAACTCGCGATCTCATTTCTCACTCCGTCTTACCCCTCATCGCCTATATGGTTTCTAGCTTTGCCGTTTTAACGCTCCTGATGAAAAATAGCCTGATGGATAACCTCGCAACGGATTATATCCGCACCGCCATGTCCAAGGGCGTGCCGTTTCGACGCGCGGTTTTTCAGCACGCGTTTCGCAATAGTCTGATTCCCATCGCTACAACTTTTGGCAATAATATTTCGCTGTTTCTCACGGGATCTTTTCTCATCGAGCGCGTTTTTAATATCGATGGCTTCGGCCTCTTAGGGTACGAATCCGTTGTCGATCGCGATTATCCGGTGGTTATGGGCGTTTTGGTGCTATCGTCTTTGCTGCAACTTGTCGGCAATATTTTGTCCGATCTCTGCGTTGCTTGGGTGGATCCACGTGTTCAATTTAGCTGAACGCATCGATCCGGCTTTCATCAAACAATGGCGCAGCTTTTGCGCCATTCGCCGCGGTTTCTGGTCCTTTGTCATCTTAGCCGTTTTTGTCGGCCTCTCCCTCTGTGCCGAGCTGTTCTTCAATAGTCGTCCGCTCATTCTCAAATATGACGACCATTTTTATTTTCCTATTTTTTCAGGAATGGTTCCCGGTAAGACTTTTGGCCTGGATTACGAATACGAAACCAACTATCGCCAGCTTGAGAAAAAAATGTACAGCGAAGAGCATGGTTTTATTTTGATGCCCTTCGTTCCCTACAATCCTTTCGAAAACGATTTGGTGGAAGGGCAATACCCTCCGCTCGCGCCTAATTTTGAGGCGCGGCATTTTCTCGGTACCGATTCATCGGGCCGCGATATTTTGGCACGTATTGTCTACGGATTTCGTATTTCCCTTTTTTTTGCAGCTTTGGTTATGGTGGGTGAATATGGCATCGGCGTCTTCATCGGCTGTCTCATGGGCTATTGGGGCGGCCGTTTTGACATGATTTTGCAGCGACTGATTGAGATTTGGTACAATGTGCCGTTTTTGTATCTCGTCATCATTGTATCGTCGATCATTACTCCCAACTTTTGGTCGCTTATCGGCATTATTTTGGTTTTCGATTGGATCAACATGACTTGGTATTTGCGCACGGCCACTTACAAGGAAAAAAGCCGCGACTACGTCACTGCCGCGCAAGCCATGGGGATGTCGACGTTTAAAATCATCACCCGCGAAATTATTCCCAACACATTGTCACTCATTATCACCTTTGTACCTTTTTCCTTGTCGGGTGCTATTGTATCGCTGACGACCCTGGATTTTCTGGGATTTGGTTTACCGCCGCCAACACCGAGTTGGGGCGAACTTTTGAGTGAAGGGATGAGTCATTTGCAATCTCCGTGGATTGTGATCAGTGTTTCGGTGGCGATGATTTTTATTTTGACGATGGTGACTTTTGTGGGCGAAGCTGTACGCGACGCATTTGATCCGAAGAAGTTTATTGTTTACGAATGAGGTGCTTATGAAACGATGGTTGTGGCTCGGACTCTTTGCGGTAAAAGCTTTTGCGGGCGATGTCCCCGACCAATTACCGAAAGATTTGAAGTGGGAGACCAACGACACGGATCCCGTTTTTGCTTCACCGGAGGCGAAAAAAGGCGGTACCTTTCACGATCATATTTCGTCTTTCCCGCCGACCATTCGCTTTCTCGGCCCCGATGCGAATAACGCTTCTAGGGACAAAGTCCTTTACAATTTTTTCACACTTATCGACATCCACCCCAACACTGACAAGGTGATTCCTTTACTTGCCACTCATTGGGCCTTTGGCAAAGATCATAAATCCATGTACTTCCGCCTGCGTAAAAACGCGCGCTGGTCGGATGGCAAACCCATTACCGCTGATGATTTTGTTTTTACCGACGAAATGATGCGTTCGAAATGGATCGTCGACCCCAGTAGCACAGAACTTTACGTTGCCGATATTGCGGCCCTCAAAAAATACGACGACGTAACCATCGGTATTTTTGCCCCCCGGCCCAAACCTGACATTTATTTTTATTTAAATATCGCCCCTTATCCCAAACACTTCTTTGCCCCTTTGGACAAGGACTTTGTCACCAAATTTAATTGGACGCCCCCGCCTACCAGCGGTGCATATAAGATTTCGGCTGTAAACAAAGGGAAATCCATCATCCTTGAACGCGTCAAAGATTGGTGGGGAGAGAACGAGCGTTATCTCAAAAATCGATTTAACGTCGATCGCATCGAATACTCGGTTGTTCGCGAGGAAAACGTTTCTTTTGAAATGTTTAAAAAAGGTGATATCGACGCCTATTTTGTTACCCGCCCCACGGATTGGCATCAAAAAGCACAAGGCGAGCTCTTTGAGAAAGGATTTATTAAAAAACTCTGGGCTTACAATGATATTCCTCAATCACCCCAGGGCATTTTCTTGAATGAAGATTTCCCTCTATTCAAAGATAAAAACGTTCGCATTGCCTTCGCCTATGCAATGAATTTTGAAAAACTTATCAAAACGATGTTGCACAATGACTATGAACGCCTCAACAGCGAAAGCATTGGCTACGGGGCATACACCAACCCCAAAATCAAGGCTCGCCCTTTTGATTTAGCCAAAGCCGACGAATACCTTAAAAAAGCCGGGTGGATTGAGCGTGGCCCTGATGGTGTTCGCGTAAAAGACGGGCAAAGATTGAGTGCCACTTTATCCTATAGCATTGACTCGTTTACTCAGCGTTACGTCATTTTGCGTGAAGAAGCTCTCAAAGCCGGCATTGAGATGAAGCTCAATCTCATGGATGAAACCGCCGCTTATAAGCAAGCCATGGAGAAAAAACACGAAATGACCTATTGGGCTTGGACCACCAATCCTCGACCGGAATATTGGCAAGGCTGGCATTCTGCTAATGCCCATAAGGCACAGAGCAATAACATTACCAACATCGACAACAAAGAGTTAGATACGCTCATTGACAAGTATCGCAACTCGGTTGAAGAAAAAGATCGAATCAGCTTTGCTCACCAAATCCAGCAAATGATCCATGATGAATGCGTCTTCATTCCCTCTTATGACGTTCCTTTTATCCGCTATGCCTATTGGCGCTACTGGCGACTGCCCAAACCACCCGCCACCAAATCCACAGATGGTAATATCTTCGAACCCCTCCACTCCCAATATGGTGGTTTATTCTGGCTCGACGAAAATTTGAAAAAGGAAACATTAGCCGCAAAATCCGAAGGCAAAAGCTTTCCCCCCGTCACCGAGGTGGATAAAACTTTCAAAAAATGAACCAACCCGCCCCAAATCTTTTAGACGTCCTCGATTTGCGCATTGCCTTTGCCAACGAAGGTCAGGATATTCCCGTTGTTGACACCTTATCGCTGACCTTGAAAAAAGGGGAAATTCTGGGCCTTGTCGGCGAATCGGGGTGCGGCAAAAGTGTCACCGCCCTGGGGATTTTACGGCTGTTGCCGCAACCGATCGGTAAATTCAAAGGGGGACAGATTTTTTTCGATAGCACCGATTTGCTCGCCGCACCGGTGGAACATCTGCAAAAAATCCGCGGACGCCGCATCGCCATGATTTTTCAGGAACCGATGTCCGCTCTCAATCCGGTTTTAACCATTGGCGCCCAAATCACCGAAATGTTTCAAATCCATGAACCCGCAACACCGCCTCAGACTCAACGCTTGCAAGCCATTCAGCTGCTTCGCCGCGTCGGCATCCCCGCCGCCGAGCAGCGTTTTGATAATTTCCCGCATCAGCTCTCGGGCGGCATGCGCCAGCGCGTTATGATTGCCATGGCTCTGGCTTTGCGTCCCGATATTCTCATTGCCGATGAACCAACCACAGCTCTTGATGTCACCATCCAAGCGCAAATTTTGGATTTGCTCAAAGAATTGCAAAAAGACTATCAACTCTCTCTTATCTTTATCAGTCACGATCTTGGCGTGATTCATGGCTTTTGCAATCGCGTTGCCGTTATGTATGCCGGTGAAATCGTGGAATCCGCCTCGGTGCAGGAGACTTTCACAAATCCCCGCCACCCCTACACCCGCGGCCTCTTAGCATCGATCCCTTCGCTGCACTCGCAACCCAAGCACGACCTCCCGACCATTCCCGGCCAAGTGCCGACTTCCAAGCATTGGGGGCAAGGGTGCCGCTTCGTGCAAAGATGTTCATTCGCTACGGAAATCTGTTCGCAAAAACATCCCGACCTCTTTTCTGTGAACGACGCGCACACCTCTCGCTGTCATCATTGGCGCACCTTACCGCCTTTTGAGGCGCACCTATGACGACGCTTCTCGATGTTCAAGATGTCAAAGTCCATTTTCCCATTCATGGTGGCATTTTTTGGCGTAAAATCGGCACGGTTTATGCGGTGGACGGGGTTTCGTTTGCGCTCAAACGCGGCGAGACCCTCGGCATTGTCGGCGAATCGGGTTGCGGCAAAAGCACCTTGGGCCGTAGCCTCATCCAAGTGATTCGCCCGACCGCGGGACGCGTTGTGTTCAAAGATCAAGAACTGCAAAATTTATCCCGGCGGCAAATTCGCCCCTTGCTGCGTCAGGTCGGCATGGTGTTTCAAGATCCATTTGATTCCCTCAATTCACGACACTCCGTGGAATCCATCATCACCGCCCCCATGCAGGTGCACAACGTGGGCCGGCGCCAAGATCGGCGGGACCGAGCGGCGGAACTCTTAAAAAAAGTCGGCCTCAACACCGATGCTCTGCGTAAATTCCCGCACGAATTTTCCGGCGGCCAAAGACAACGGATGAGCATCGCTCGCGCTATCGCTTTGAATCCCGAACTCCTCATCTGCGACGAACCTGTATCCGCCCTGGACGTCTCCGTTCAAGCTCAAGTCCTAAATATTCTTCTCAATTTGCAAAAAGAAATGGGGCTCAGTTGTCTTTTCATCGCGCACAACTTGGCCGTCGTGCGCCACATGAGCGACCGCATCGCCATTATGTATCTTGGGAAATTCGTGGAAACGGGAACAGCGGAAGACATTTTCTCGCGCCCGCAGCACCCGTACACCCAGCTGTTGTTAGATTCGATTCCGGAGATTCGGGAGAAGAAAGGCGCTCGCTCCAACAAGGGCGAACCACCGTCGCCCCTAGCACCGCCACCGGGTTGCCCCTTTCATCCGCGCTGTCCTCTAGCCACAGAGGAATGCAGCCAGCAAACGCCCACACTCCGGCCACTCGAGCCAAACTCGGGGCACAGAGTCGCATGCATCAAAGTGAAAACCGTTTAAGTCCGCTCAGGAAATAATGCCGACAGCAAAAGGTTCGCGCATCTTTTCACGACCAAACACTTGGTAGAGTTCTTGATAAGGAACGGGAGTAGGAGAATCATTCGCTACAATAAAGAGCCGCTGGCCATCTTCGTCCACATAGACCGACCAACCCGAAGCATTTTCGACGGAACCGCTGCCGCCTCGACGCAGGGCTTCCTTGACCGCTGTTAGAGCGATGGTGTCATGGCGCTTACGTCTTTTCTTCATAAGGCACCTCCTAGGCATGGATAAACAAAAGGCTTAGCAAGAAGAGCTCCTTGCTTATTGGAATGCTATCTGTAAAGCTCAACGGGTGTCCAGCGACACAAAAAAAGACCTGGGATGTCTTGGGGCTATAGGCAACTATGTGGAATCGTTTGTTTTTTTTATATCTAGCGGAAATCAAAGGTAAACTTCGCCGTCTCCGTTACGACCTCGCTCATGAAATCGTGCTCATTTTTTGCTCATTGGTCGTTCTAACCCTTTTCTCATACGTGTTTCACGACTTCCTCTTTGACGAACTTAAGCACCTCGATGAGGCTTTTTTTGCTGCCGCAGTCGGTACCGGAACGGTGATCTTATTTCTTCTGATGTCACTGGCTTTGGGACGAAAAACCGCCGCGCACATTTACGGCGCGACGCCGTCCTGGCACAACTTCAGCGTCTCCTTAGGTGAACTCCCCTCGATCTCGACCGCTCAACGCATCATCCTTTTGGTGGTTGAACATCTTGTCGGTTGGGGCTGCTTGCTCGCCATCGTCCGTTTCAAGCGGATTGCGCTTTCTCCCACGGTTCTGGCCACAACTGTCGCTCTTTCACTCAGCGTTTGGGTTGGAGCTTTTTTTTATTTTCGCAAGCAAAGCACGACATCTCCCCGTCCCTTGATCCCGACGGGCCGCAAGCCCATCCCTGTTATGACGCGCTGGCGTTATTTCACAATGGTGAAACGCAATCGCACCAGCCGCTTGTGTTTGGGTGGCGTCGCTCTGCTCGGAGTCATGTGGCTGATCTTAGATTTACGGTCCGCGCCGCCCGTGGTTTTAGGTTTTCTCGCTTTTCTTCTCGGCTTGGGCGTCACGTTTGCAGTTGCCTTTCAATTGGCCGATGACCTGCCCGCCTGTTGGCTTGAAAAAAATGCCGGCATCAGTCACAGCGACTTTGTGAAAACCTATGACGATCTCTGTCGCGGCCTTGCCATTGGCCTTTTTTGTCTTGTTCTCTCGTTAGGCCTCGGTTCTCATCTGCAAGAATTGCCGAAAAATTCTACAGCGCTTTTTTTGCAACATGCGCAAGTCGCGCTGATGGCCACCGTATCTCCGCTTATTTTTCCGTCGCTGATGTTGCAAATTGAAGGGCGCAAGCCTATCGTACAATTATTGACAACGATGCTGTTGGGGCTTTTTTTGGCCACCGCGGTTTATGTAAATCCGTTGGCTTTTTTGCTGGTCTTTCTTTTGCGTCATTTTGCTTTCGACGCTCAGAAAGAACGCTTTTATCGAGCTTAACTGATGTCCCATTTGAAAATCGACAACCTCGCGAAAAAATTTCCCGCTTTTCAACTGGGGCCCATAGATTTTGAACTTCACCCAGGCGACTCGCTGGCGCTTTTTGGTAAAAACGGTGCGGGCAAAACGACTTTGTTTCAACTGATCACCGGCAATATGGACGCGACGGGTGGCGAAGCGACTTTGGAAAAGCGTCGGATCAAACCCGATATTCCGGAAGTCAAAAGACGCTTGGGTTACTTACCACAAGACGCCGTCTTGCCTAAGTGGAGCACGCCTAACGAAGTCCTTGCCTATGCGGCTCGACTTTACGAATTACCAATGCCGCAGGAGAAAACGCAAGAGCGCCTCGCTTTTTGGGATTGTCTTGATTTCGGGACACGACCGATTTCCCTTTGTTCTTACGGCATGCAAAAACGCGTCGGCCTAGCCTTGGCGACTTTGCATAACCCAGATGTTTTGATTTTAGACGAACCTTTCTCAGGTCTAGATATGTTTCACATTCAGGCCCTCTTTCAAACCATTGAACAGCGCATTAAACAGAAGTCCATTACCATATTAAGTACTCACGTAGCACCCTTTGCCTCGCGGCTCTGCAATCGCGCCGCAATTTTGGAACGCGGACTTTTCGCCGAACAGAGCCAGTGGGCCGCGCTCGGCGAAACCGAACGCACCCGTATGATTGAACATTTATTCTTCGAGCCCAATCCATCATGAGTGAGGGTGCGGTAGCCCCTTCGTCTTTGCGCACCATGTATGGATTCGCGCGCCGTTATGTTTTTTCGCAATGGGCCTGGTATGCCGCGGGGCTCATCGCCTTGGCGGCGACGAACATCATTACTTTGGAAATCCCCCAATTAGCCAAAAACGCCGTTAACGATCTGTCCACGAGCGGCACGGCCAACTTTCAAAAAATTGGTCTGATGGTCATGGGACTCGGCTTGCTGCAGATGGTTATTCGCACTTTATCGCGGATTTTGATTTTTTGGCCTGGTCGCAAGCTCGAAACGCAAAGCAAAACGGATCTCTTTGCCAAAACTTTGCGCGTGCCACAGATGGTTCTTTTTCGCTTCGGGATGGGTGATGTTATTTCACGCATTGCCAACGATGTCGGCCATCTGCGCGTCTTTTTTGCGTTTGGCATGTTGCAAGTATTAAACCTCGGCTTTTTACTGATTTTCGCCGTGGCGAAGATGTACAGCATTCATGCAACGCTCACGATTTTGTGCTTGTTACCTCTTAGCCTCATGCTTTTTGTTTTTCGCTTTGTGATGCCAAAATTACAGGCCTTCAGCCTCGCTAACCAAGCGGCTTTAGGCCGCCTCACCAATCGCGTCACCGAAGCCTTTGTCAATGTCCACGTCATTCAAGCCAACACCGCGGAAAAAGCCTTCTTAGCGCGAGCGGAAGTGGAAAACCAAGAAGTCTTTCGCACTAACATGAAAGTGGTTTTTTTGCGCATGGTGGCTTTTCCGCTTATGACGTGCCTGTCGGGGTTATCACAACTCGTCGTTCTCTTTTACGGCGCGCGCGAAACGATTGCTCACCGCCTTACTGTCGGCGACATCATGGCCTTCAATGTTTACATCGGTTCTTTGGCTTTTCCCTTGTCAGCCTTAGGCATCATCGCTGCGGTTTATCAACGCGCCAAGACAGCCTTGACGCGCATGGCGGACGTGCATGATGCCCCCGAAGAAACAACGCTTGTAGGCCGAACCCCGAAAGACCTTTCGCGGCCGCTTTTGGAAATCCGCGATCTCAGTTTCAAATATCCGCGTCGTTCCGACAAGGCCGACGAACAACCCTTTCACCTCGACCACATTCAACTCCAGCTCAAAGCTGGAGAACGCGTCGGCATCATCGGCGCTATCGGGTCCGGCAAGTCGACTTTGTTTCAACTTTTAACGCGCTTGATCGATCCGCCTGCGGGGACTGTCTTTTGGCAGGGACAAGATATTCTTTCCATTCCACCGCATGAACTGCGTAAGCAACTCGGACTGTGTTTGCAGTCCGCTCAGCTTTTTTCGGAAGGGATCCGCGAGAATTTGCTTTTTGGGGTCGATGGCACGCCCGATTTGGCAAAACTGGAAGACGCCGCCCGCGCCGCGTGCTTTCTCGATGAAATTGAACAATTGCCCGCACGTTGGGAAACCACGATCGGGGAAAAGGGTTTACGTTTGTCCGGCGGGCAAAAACAGCGCCTCGCTATGGCAAGATTGTTTCTGCGCCGACCGGAATGTTATCTTTTGGACGATGTTCTATCCGCCGTCGATCAAACCACGGAACAAAATCTCATCGACGAAATCCATAAAACCTCTTCGGCCCTGCTTTTGGCTTCACATCGGCCTTCGGCGCTTAAGGATTGTCATCGCGTGATCGTGCTGGACCAAGGTCGTCTCGTCGATTCGGGAACTTTTGCCGAAATCGCGCAGCGTCACCCCAAACTTATGGTGCAAGGATGACCGCAACGGTAACAGCCACCAAAGAAAAAAATGCAAGCATTGCGCAAGAACTGCGCAACTTATCGCGGCTGTGGCCCTATCTTCGCGCCCAAAAAGGACTTCTGGTTGGTGCCGTTATCATGATTCCACTGGTCTCTTTGCTGCAAATCGCTTTGCCACAGATTCTCAAAGAAACGATCGACAAAGGCGTCCTGGCCAATAATTTGAACAACGTCACCGTCGGCGCGCTAGCTTATCTCGGGTGCGTCCTTTTGGAATATTCCTGCCGCGCCGGTCAGAGTCTCACGACCTCGCTCGCGGTTCACAAAATGATTTTGAAATTACGCACACAGATGCTGCAACACATCCTCTCGTTAACGGCGTCCTATCATGATCGGACTCTAAGCGGAACCCTCGTCACCCGCGCGACCAGTGACTTTGACAACCTCAGCGAATCTCTCAATCAAGGGGTTTTAACTTCTGTAGTCGACTGTGCCGTGCTCATCGGCTGTCTGATTGGGATGTTTGCCTTGAACGTGAAATTGGCCCTTTCGGCGCTTATTCTTCTGCCCATCGTTGGTTGGGCGGTGAATGCTTTCTCCAAAGGCCTTAAAAATGCGATGCTTTCATCGCGCCGCTGTCTCGCCGTGCTCAATGCTTTCACGCAGGAATGTCTTTTCGGTCAATCGACAATCAAACTTTTGACCGCTGAAAACGATGCCCTCAAAAAATATGACAAATTTAACGTCGCCTATCGCAACGCCGTGATGGAAAGCGTGGTCTTGGACGCTATGATGTTTTCTGTGCTGGAAGGCATGGCCTCCATCGCCACAGGTTTTGCTTTGTGGTCCGCCGCCGTTTACTTGGGCGCATCGGCACTCAGCGCCGGTGTCCTTGTGGCTTTGGTGCAATACATTCAGCAACTCTTTGAACCTTTGAAACAACTGGGCAGTAAGATGGCCATGCTCCAAGGCGCCTTTACTTCCATTGATCGCATTTTTGGCGTGCTCGACACCTCGGAAAAGATCGGTGGCGCAAAAATTCCCGACAACATTTCCGGCACGATCACCTTTGATCACGTGAGTTTCTCTTACCAGCGCGAGGCAAATGCCCCCGCGCGCGCGACCTTGCAAGACGTGACTTTTACGATTCCCGCGGGTCAAGCAGCGGCATTGGTCGGGACCACGGGTGGCGGTAAATCCACGATCATCAAGCTCTTGACCAAACTTTACGAAGGTTACTCCGGCACGATCCGCATCGATGACATGGACATCGCTAGCCTCGATGGCCATGCTTTACGCCGCCACATCGCCATCGTCCCGCAGGACATCGTGATCTTCGAAGGCTCCGTGGAATTCAATATCTCCCTCGGCATCGAAGGCGTCACTCGCGCAGATGTCCTCGCTGCCATTCATGCCGTCGGCTTAGATCCCCTGGTGCAAAAGCTTCCCAACGGCATCGACGCGACATTACGCGAAGGGGGGGCCGATCTTTCTCAAGGGGAACGCCAACTCATCGCCTTTGCTCGCGCTTTGGCGCGCAAACCCAGCGTCATCGTCCTCGATGAAGCCACATCTTCCATCGACGCGGAATCCGAGCGCGCCGTTCAACGCGCCGCCGAGTCGGTTTTCAAAGGGCATACGGTTTTAGTCATCGCCCATCGGCTTGCCACCATCGAACGCTGTGATCAAATATTAGTTGTGAATCAAGGAAAAATCATTGAAAGAGGCAAGCATTCTGAATTGTTAAATCTTGCCGGCGTATACGCCCGTCTTCACTCCAGTCTGCGATAATCGCCTTTTTTCGTATATAATAAACATAGCCACAAATCCTCAAAGGAACTTTTGCATGCGTAGAGAATTTATCTTCGGATCTATTGTCGCGACTCTGGCTTTATGGGCTTGGTCGCAAGTGCATCAACCCGCCCTATGGGGATTTGTCATACTCGTTCCCATCATTTTGTTGGGTATCCGTGATATGACGCAATCGCGACAAACGATTCGGCGTAATTTTCCGGTGATCGGCAATTTCCGTTATCTCTTTGAACTCATTCGCCCCGAGATTAACCAATATTTTATCGAAAATAACAACGACGGTGTGCCGTTTAGCCGCGAACAGCGATCCCTGGTTTATCAACGCGCAAAAAAAGCTCTCGACACTTTACCTTTCGGCACGCAAAAAAATGTCTATCAGATTGGCTATGAATGGGTGAATCACTCTCTCGTTTCTCAAGCCGTCAACGCCGAGACTCTGCGCGTGACGATTGGTGGGCCCCAATGCAAAAAACCTTACTCCTGCAGTATCTTTAACATCTCGGCGATGAGCTACGGGGCTCTGTCAAAAAATGCCATTCGCTCCTTGAACGCAGGCGCCAAAATTGGTCACTTCATTCATGACACCGGCGAAGGGGGCGTGAGTCCCTACCATCTTGAAAACGGCGGCGATCTTGTCTGGGAAGTCGGCACGGGTTACTTTAGCTGCCGCACGGAAGATGGTCGTTTTTCTCCCGAGAAATTTAAATCGGTGGTGGCCAATAACTCTTCCATCAAAATGATCGCGCTAAAACTGTCTCAAGGTGCCAAACCCAGTCACGGCGGGATTTTGCCTGCCGCAAAAGTAAACGAAGAAGTCGCCCGCATTCGCGGCATTCCCATCGGCAAAGATTGTATTTCGCCGCCTTCTCACACAGCTTTTTCAACACCGGTGGGCATGATGGAATTTCTCGGCAAGCTGCGCGAATATTCCGGCGGCTTACCCGTGGGTTTTAAACTTTGCATCGGCAAGCGTCGTGAATTCATCGCCCTCTGCAAAGCCATGCTGAAAACCGGCGTCGTGCCCGATTTCATCACCATCGACGGCGGCGAAGGCGGCACGGGCGCGGCACCTTTAGAATTTTCAAACTCCATCGGCTGCCCCCTCACCGAAGGTTTGATTTTTGCGCACAATTGTCTCACGGGATTTAACCTGCGCAAGAGCATCAAGATCATGTGTTCGGGAAAAGTTGTGTCCGGCATGGATGTGGTAAGCAAATTAGCCATTGGCGCGGACATCTGCAATTCCGCCCGTGGCATGATGATGGCGATCGGCTGCATTCAAGCCTTGCGCTGCAACACCAACGCTTGTCCCACCGGCGTCGCCACTCAGGACCCGCATCTGGTCAACGGCTTAGTGGTCAAAGATAAAACCTTACGAGTCGCAAACTACCATCGTGAAACGGTGCATAGCGTCGCGGATATCATTGGCGCCATGGGCTTAAAGCACACGGCCGATTTGCAGCCCTGGCATATTATGAAGCGCACGGGATTGGCAGAAGTCAAACATTACGGGGAACTCTATCAATTTATAAAAACGGGTGACCTTCTGAAGGAACCGTATCCCAAAGACTTCGAGCGCGCGGTTAAATCCGCAACAGCCGAAAGCTTCTACCATGTGGATGATTTGGGCAAAGTAGTACACGCGTAAGATCAGCGCAGATTACGAATCGTCTGAATAAAATCCGCGTGCGATGCCTCGAAATGTTGAACGGAAAATGGGTTCGTTTTTTCGGCAAAGATAGCAACCTTGCGCCGACGAGCCCGCGATCTCAGAAAATCTCCCAGAGCCAATCCCAAAAGCAGCAACGTCCCGCCGCAACCGGTCACAACCACTTTTTCTTTGAAAAGTTGACGTTGTTCTACTCTTGCTTCTTTTTCCAAGCGGACTGTTTTTTCCGCCTGGGCTTTATCAACGCCAACGACCTCGAAAAGACTATCCAGACGCCCGGAAATGGATGCCTCATCAGCCCGTGCAATCGAGTTTAAAGGGGCTAAACAAAGAAATAGAAGCGTTGCTTTTATAGCCTTCATGTTGATTCCTTTCCCATTTCATCGGTGAAGCGTCCAAACCTTTGACATCAGGACGCGTAACTAAATGATATTAAAGACTTTATTTTTAAAGCCCCGGTCTTTTTCCCGGTAAATTCAGCTTTTGTGCCTAGTCCTTCAACAATTCCTCTCGCTTTGCGCAAACGCAACTCGCCCAAACCACTCCAACTTTTTGCCGCAAAAACTGGTGGCACGTTTGCATAAGGGGATTTTGATTTCGCGATTACCGTTTATAGCTGTTTCAAGATTAGGAATTCGGAAAGGATCTGCTGTATGGCTTACGTTCAAACCTCGCTCGTCAGAAGTTCGTTGGTTTTTGCCTGCATCACATTGGCGAGCTGCCAATCGCACAAAGTTTCAAACCAAAACGTAAAAGGCTTTTCCGCCGACTCCTCAGCCCACAACGTCGCCGTGCTCATTCAAGGCAACCTCGAACCGGGTATCAACGATGTGAATCGCGTCGCCAACGCTTTAAGCGATTCCACCGGCAACTATAATTTTGAAATCGTAAAAGTACCCAACGCCACTTCGCAAGATGCTCTCGCCGCAGTGAAAAACGCGGCCCCGAAAGTCGACCCGAATGGGACCCTGTTTCTCTTTTTTGCCGGCCATGGTTCTCCCGATGGCGGCGTGCAAATGAATGACAGTATGCTCGTAAATTACTTTGAAATTCGCTCAGCCATCGCCAAAGCCCGCACGGTGCCCGTGAAGCGCTTGGTGATCATGATCTTCGCCTGTTACTCGGGCAGCTGGATCAATAATATTTCCACCGTTGACCCCACGCGCGCTGTGGATCTCTCTAAACCCACAATCCCGCAAATGAGTCAAAAGGTGACCGATCGCGCCGTCGCCCAATTAGCCCCTTCCGTGACGGATCGCGCCGAACCCATCTACCAAGAGCTCCTCATTTTGACGTCATCGAGCGCAGAAGAGCTTTCCTACTTTAACGGCGAAGGTTCAGAGTTTGTCGAATCTTTCTCAGAAATTTTCTCAAGCCTGAAGAAAAACAAAGCCGAAACCGCAACGATTCAAGAACTCGTCGATCAATTGCGCCGAAGCATCTCGAGCTCAACGGTAACTTCTGCAGCTTCACCTAAAGATTTGATGCAAGAAAAACTCTTTTCCTCCGCTCCGAGCACACCGTCCATCCAACAAAGCGATCTATTCGCCAGCCTCGACGCCGCGCAGTCGGATGGTTCCGCAAATATCCTCATATCGAGTGGTATCGGTTTGAAAGAAGTCCGCTTTTGCGTCAACTCCGCCCAATATTGCCTAGATAATCTGGCATCGGCTTACGAGTTCGCCGCTGACGTAGCACCGAGCGGCAGCAAACGCAGCTTCTTCAAAAGCACGGCTTCCGTTTCTCTCGCAGATTTGGTGGATAAGTCTATCACGTTGCTGGGAATCGGCAGCGATGGCAAAGTCCAAAGCGTGCGTCCGATTCAAATCAAGAAAAAGTAATCCGAAAAGCTATTCCATCGTCCAAATATACGTATCCGGCCCGCTCAAAACCGGGCCTGTCGCGCCATAAGCGCTGCAATCTGCGGCGCCGCAATCGGTAACCCGAGCGGTCAATGGATCAGAAGAAATCTTTCGCAAATCACCGCGCCCCGAAATCTTCGTTACCACTTTCCTGGTGAGCCCCCCGGCCTTCAAAGTCACTTTCGACGATTTACAATTCGAATCTTTCGTGGGGTACGTTGGACAATCCCCCCACTCCATATGCCAATCCTGGGTATCAATCAAAGCACCTTTAACATCGAATAATTTAAAAGAACCGATTTTAGGAATCGCCAGTTCGTGATGGATGGCATACATTTCTTTGTCAGAGACAACAAAGTCGGTTACGTGGTCTATGAGCATGGTGATTTCAATTTTGCCAAGAGGCACATTCACGGTGAGACCGCCCTCGCTCACCGTTACCGCTGGTTCCGAGGAAATCGCTGGAATTCCCGAGGCCGTTGAAGTGGAACTGGGGGCTGAAGTGGAGCTGGGTTGTGAAGACGAAACGGCCGGTAAGTCTTTTTGCGCAGCCGGCGGTTGACTTTGATCGCCAGAAAATCTCTGCTGCGCGCAGCCCGTTGCAAAAGCTGCGATCCATATAAAAAGATTTGAGTATTGTTTCATTGCAAACCCGCGGGCCTACTTCAGCTGCCATTCGATATCAAAGATGGCACCGCCGCCTTTGTCGCAGCAGCCGTCAATAACCTTTACGCACCACTGTGTCGCGCTCGGCGTGGGATAAGTGATATCAGAAATATTTCCATTGCCCCATGCACGACGCCAATTCACCACGATGGGCGCGGCCGTTTTGATGTTTTTCCAGTTTCCGGGGAGATCCAAATGCACGGTACCTGCTGAAGCCGTTAAATTCTTGGTTTTAAGTCCAGACACCGTTTCCACATTCATCGTGCCCGAAAGGTCCATGGCATATTTATCGGCAACCCGTGATTTCGTGATGCTGCCTTTCTCTCCGTTAATTTCCAAGCAGATCTGCATATCTCCATCCATGGTCATCTCAACGCTATGAAAGGCTTTAACAGCAGGTACCGACGCCGAAGTACTCCCGGTCTGCGATTCGATCACCTGATCAGAACTTGATTTACCTGCCACTTCCTGAGCGGGTTCAACTTTAACATCAGAACTCTTTCCCTCTGTTGCAGGCAACGATCCCTTCGGCTGTGTTTGCTCTTCGGGCTTCTTTTCATGTTCGTCGCTCTCAAAGCGCGACCCATTGCAGCTTGTCAACAAGGCCAGAAGTATTAAGGTTTTTATAATCGCCATTTGAGACTACCTCTTTTTTCGACTTTTGCTTATCACCTGTCATTCTTATCGACAGCAACCTGATAAATCTTTAGGCCAAAACGGATTTGTGCGAAAAAACAAAAGAAAAAGGCCGGCTTAGAGCCGGCCTTCTTTTAGAGAATCACTTCGAAAAAACGCTTATTTAGCGTGCTGAATCTCAAACGGCAGCTTGAACAAACTGGCACCATCCGTATTCCTCAGCACTAGGCTTCCCACCACAGAATAATCACCCGAAATAAACAGGGGATCTTGCAATAAAGCCGACTTGTCAGCCGCAAAGGCAAAGTCGACGTGGGCCCCCGTACTACCGTTGAGTTGCACCGTCAGCTGGCCGGCTTCGGCCAAGCTCGCTTGACGTTCCAAGGTTTCGCGCAGAATAAAGGAATTAGCTTTTTTCACGCTGTAACCATCCACTTGAGCCACGTAAAACTTACCAGCCTTTACATCCACACTTACGCGCTCCACATCGGTGGAGCCTGTGCTTTTTCCCACGGTGGTACAAGTACTTGCATCTTCTTTATCGCACTCGCGAACAAAGAGATCGATATCATCGCCAGGGGCGCCGCCCGTTTCAAAAGTCGCGGACACCACATCGGCAGAATAACTCCGGAAAACTTTACCCGCTTTCGTAGGCACGCTTAAGCTATCGCCTTCCTGAATACTCGGCGTGACTTCTTGCAAGAGGTCTTTAAGAATATACGAACTCTTGTTCAGCGCCGGCTGAAAGGCCAACGACCCATCAAGAACCGTTATATCAAAAGCACCGGTGAGGGCCTTTTCATCACCTGTCACTTCGTTCAACGACGACTTCACTTTGATGAAATCTACGGAGAGCACGACGTGGCTCAATGAGAACGTGTAGCGACCAAAGAGGTTCATATCCCATAGACCCGGTCTCGGATTTTCGCGCGTGTATTCCACCACGCGGCTGCCGGTAAGAGCTGTGCCGTTAGCATTACAGTTCACCGCGATCGATTTGGGACGACTGTCGAGCTCGGGAGGAATTCCTGTGTTAAGACCTTCAAGAACGGTCAAGAGCACGCCCGAGCAACCATCAACTACGTTGCCATTCACGACAGCTTCGGGAACTTCCATTCGGATTTTCACGAGACTTGTGCCTTTAGGAATCTCTACGTAGTGACGACGCACCGCAAATGAGGGAATGTCTTCTTCAACGCGGAACGTGGTCCCACCTGCCAAGATGCCGTTGGGAACAGTGACATAGACAGGCACGATAAACGAGGGTGAAGCTTCGCGCTGGCCGCCGGCCACCCGGTAAGCCTTCACAATTGCGCCATGATCGCCCGGTTGCAACTGATTCACTAAACTACGATCAACACAGACAAAGAGCGAACTTTCGGAGGACGGAGTAGACGCGCCACCCGGAACCTCAACAGCGCCGGTTCCTACAACAGTCAAATGATCTTCCCGAGAAGCTTGGCACTTCGCTTGATTCAAGGTACCCGCTTTTACCCATTCTACTTTGGATCCATAAATTTCCGTCTCGAGAGCAAACTCATCGGCGGTGGTGATCAACTGACGTTGGAGTTCACCCAGATCTTCACGGCCCAGAACTGAAGCGGGCAACGAACGCAAGACTTGTACGGTGAAGAGCGATTGCGCGCCGTGCACGTCGAAGTAAACCCCGCGACCATAACGCGTCAAAGTCGTACCTTGAGCATCGATAACCACCGTTTGGGTGCCATCGTAGGGCAAACCATTAGCCATGGTCATGAGCGAACGGACTTCATACTGCACCGCCACATCGCTTGTCGAACCGTCGGCATTTTTGATTTTAACGGACGAGGCAATTCTCTGATCCCGCTCTGCTTTGAGAACATCCCAAGCATGGGGCAAATCGATCAAACCCAAACCTTCGTCAATCCAGGTGTATTGACCAGCCGTGTACTTCTTTGTCTTGGGGTTAAATTTATTTACGTCAAAGGCCTTAGCACTTTCTTGAATCACCCGACGCAACGTCAAAGCGTCGATCGGCAATTCTTTGCCCGGGTTCTTCGCGTTGTAACGCTTTGCCGCATCGAGAAGCAAAGCCACAGCACCAGTGGCCGTAGGCGCAGCCATGGACGTTCCCCACATAATTTGCAGACCGGCTTTGTCACCGGGTGCTGTGTTCAACTTGTACGAGCTCAACTCCGTACCGGGTGCTGCGATATTTGGCTTAAATCCGCCAGCTGCCGTAGGACCGCGACCGCTGAAAAAGAGCACAAAATCATCATCTGCGCCTTTGCTAGGCGTGACGGGTTTACCAATCGCAGGATATTGATATTGACGTTCGATCATCGAACGCGACGCCGTAGCGGCAACGCTCAAAGCCAAATCCGAAACCGACGGCGCGGCAACCGTTTGGTGCCCCGATCCATCGTTACCTGCAGAAATAACGAATAAAGTATTTTTGACTTGAGTAAGGCGATTGATGACCACACCTTGCACATCATAGCCATCATCAAAGTTCGACAAACCGCCGATGGACATATTGACAACTTCAGCACCATTTTCGGCCAAATCCACAATCGCCGCCGTCGCGCTGCAGCCCCCGTTATTTGCGCAGACGCGATTGACCATCAAAGACACATCAGGAGCAACGCCACGCGCTAACGTACTGTCCGAATCATTTTGAATGATTTTGCGAGCACCGATAATTCCCGAAACGTGACTGCCGTGTCCACCGGGATCATAGCCAACCAGACCGGCTTTGATCACCTTTACATCGTTACCTTTGGAGTCACTGAGAAGGTCATCCCCGATTTCAAAACCAACAGTTTCCGAGAAAAGCGGCAAGGTTTCTTTGGTTTGGTTCCAATCGCCCACCGGCGCAAAGCGGGTGAAATCAGGAAACGACGCATCGGTCTGATGATCGGCAACGGGCACCGGGTCAAAATAAAGACGCGTGGGGGCACCGTTTTTACCGGGAACCAGCAAAACCAAAAGTTGATCGTCGGTTTTGCCGTTATGATTGATGTCAATCTGATCCATTGCTAAATCCGGGGCCTTTAACGAAGCTTCAGAAAAAATAGCTGCTTTCGCATTTGCATCCGCCGCCGTGAGCAAGGCGCGCAAAGCCGGGCTCACGCGAATCGTCAGATTTAAAGTATCAACTTGGTCCGCAATGGGTTGCGCCACGCCAACAACCGTACGCAAAACTTCCGCATCCAATTGCAACAGATCGTCTTTTCCCGCAATGGGAGTCACAGCAAATTTCGCAGTAGAACTAAAATAGAGAGTACCTTCGCCCGTCATTTCTCTTAAGCGACGAATCCGCACTTCGCCTTTGGCGTTTTCAAAGGCTGGATGATGAAGCGTAACGCCGGTATCCGTGACACCGACCAACACGTTCGCGCCATCAGCTTGTTCGCCGATGTCCTGAGCCACTTTATCCAAGAACGTCGGCACGCCAATGCGAGCCAGACCGGAAAAAGCAGCCGTATCGCCACGTCCACTCGGCAATCCAAGGCTGTCCTCATCGGTCACCTTGGTCGAGCCGAGCTGCGCTAAGCCGTTTACAAAATGAACTTCGGGGTTGATCAAAAGGCGGCGGGAAAGCCCTTGCACCTGCGCCAGCCGGCTAAAATCCGCCAACGGCATGGAGAAGTTAAAATAAGCAATTTTGCCGTCCACTTTCGCTTCGATGACTTTGGTCACCGCTTTTATTTTTTCAATATTGGCGCTCAGTTCACGAACGGTGCGCGCTTCCACTTCCGCGGGAGTCAACCGCAAGGCTGCGGCTTCTTCACGAAGTTGGCGAAAACTTGTGTCGCTGTAAGCGCCGATCACGGGGATATAGGCAACACCGGCGATCATCCTCAAGGGTATGAATTGCGCGGGAGATAAAGTAATTTTCTCGCTGCCCTGCTCAGGAGTGGGCAACGTGGTCGAGGGGATGGTAATGCCGGGAGGATTACTGGCGGCGCTATCATCGTCGTTGGAATGCTTGAACCACTGGCAGCCGCTCATGGCCAAACCCGTAGCTAAAACCACCGTTACTCCAACGAATCGCCTGAAACCCCTCATAGATCCCCCTTTTACGCCTCTCAATTTTTTGACTTTTTCGCTCAACCTGCATCCATCAAACCCTTTGATGGCCAAGGCTTTCGCGCCGAGATGGCAGCTGCAAGGTAGTACCACATTTTGGCCGGCTGGTCAATTGACCCAACCCTTTAAAATGAGCTTTTTTTTGCTACGTCAATGTGACTTTGCCGCTTGAGGCGACGACGGCGTCTCAGATGTCCTGAGCTCCCTTTCCAGCACATTGGGATCCTAAGCTTAGAATTCCACGTGGACAAGTTGTCGCG
>JADMIO011417956.1_pt1 | contig 84835 bp, 75 predicted proteins | sample 8958161 | NCBI WGS metagenome assembly JADMIO01 (sample SAMN16585339, study PRJNA669376) | soil metagenome | isolation source: Crop rotation soil | place: USA: Cullars Rotation, Alabama | collected 2011 | reverse complement strand
GGCCGCGACTTCAAGTCACGTGAATTCCAAGCTTCGGATCCCACTGTGCTGGAAAGTGAATAGGTAAATGATTCCAATTCCTTGTTTACGGTTTGTAATTCAATGGTACGATCGGCAATGCGCTGTTCCAGTGTTTGGTTAAACTCACTTAGCTTAGTGTTCTGGTCATGAATTTGTCCCAACAGCTGGTTAAAGGCATCTGATAACATACCAAGCTCATCTTTGCCTTCCTGTTTAAATCTTACTGAATAATCTCTGCGCTCAGAAATGGCGCGCGCGCTTTCAGCCATCTCCAGGATGGGACTTGAAATATTCCGTTGCAATATTTTAGATAACACGTACGCCAGCGTTGAAACAATACATACTACAATGAGAGCCGTAACACCAAACAACTTCAGACGTGCGTACATATCCTCCAGGTCTGATTTAAGATAAAGCATCCCAAGTTGATGATCATTTTGGATAACGGGCTCAAACCCATCAATATAGGAAGAGGAAAACAGGTAACCCTCTTTTCCCGGGGTTACCGGGAAAGTGTTCAATACTGTACTGTCAGGATAAATAGCAAAGAGCTTTCCTTTTTTGTCGTACAGGCCGGCTGACACAATATGAGACTCAGCCTTCAGCGCTGTTAATATTTCTGTGGCATCCTGCTTGTCATCAAATGCCAGCGCGGCTGTGCTGTTAGCTGCTATTACTTTGCCAAGCGTACTAAGCTTTTGCATACTGTTCTGTCTGAAAGCATGATATTCATAGGCCAGGAAGGCCATACAGGTAACAAGCAGCACAACTGCACTAATAAAGAGAATTACCCTTGTTACTTTTTTCTGAATGGGTATATCTCTGTACGCCATCTCTTAGTTACTTTGTTTGGGCGTTATCACTTCGGCTACGCGAAGCAGTTTTGAACTAAGAACCAGGCCGGTACTCTTCGCGGCATCCGGATTTACCTGTATCTGTATCTTATTGTCGCGGGTGATGAAATGAATCATGCCGCCCATTTTTATAAAAGCGCTCATGTCACTCACCGTTAAGATGCTTTTCCCCTTAATGGCCGTTAATGCCTCCTGCAATTTGTCAGCATCGGGCAGGTTAATAAAAAGGATTTGACAATTCTTTACTTCATCAATACTCTTAAAGTGCTGTACTGTCAACAGATGCCCGTTTACCTTCTCCCCTTCAATCGTTTCAGTAAGGTAGGTGCCAAAGGGGTCTTCGCCTAAAATGCCTATAACAAGAGGTGCACCTGCATCGGCAAAGGCATCGGTGGGCCATTGCACAAACTGTGTAAAGTTGAAAATAAAAGCTGCCTTAATCTGGAATTCCCTGTTCTCAGGTGTTTGAGCAACAGAGAAAAACCCAACAAACAGCAAGGATACTAAGATCCAACAACGATACCTCATAACACTCAGATTCGACAAGTGATTTTACCGTAAAAACTACGTACAATTTCGCGGGGAGCAGGATTAGAGGGCACAAATTCAGGATGACGGTCATCAAGTAAATCTTGCCCTGTAACTGATAATTCAATCCATTTGTTGAGTTTCCATCCAAGTTGTACATCTAGTGATAAATAGTCGGGTACATAAGGCTTGGATAAAATGTCAATATAACGCACAACAGCACCCAACTCTAAACGACAAGGTAAGTCAGCATATGTTTGCATCACAAACTGGTTTTCAGGGTCATCACTTTCGGCACTGGCATTATTCTGGTCAAGTTGGCCCTGTTTCACCCAAAGATGTTTTTTCAAGTGAGTGAAACCACCTCGAATGCTCCACCAGTCAACCGGTTTGTACGTTGCAGATATTTCAATACCATACGCTTCACCTTTAACAGCGTTTGTAAAAATGATGGGGATGCCTGGTCCTGACCCGGCACTCCTGATATTATCGTAAAAATTATAAAAGGTGGCAATTGAAAAAGAAAAGTTTTTCACAGGCTGCAAGCGCCAGCCCAGTTCATAAGCAATAACAGTTTCTGAGATAAAGCTATCGCTTCCTGATTCGAAAGTAAACGTTGGTGCAAGCTTTAGTATAAAAGCCCGGTCAATTCTGGACGGAGTTTTTACCGCACGTGAAGCGGCCGCCCAAATGGTTTGAACGAGTGATGGCGTAAAAGTAAGGCGTGCATTAGGCTGGTATTCAAAACCGGTATAACTGTTATGTTCCACCTTTGAGCCAAGTGTCAGGCGCAGGTGTTCTTTAATCAACGTAATCTCATCCTGGGCAAAGGCACTGTAAAGGTAAAGTGTATCATGTGCCGGCATAAGCCCCAGCGTAGCACCGTTCACTTCAGCATTGGTTATTAAATCATCCAATACACGAAACCCAATTCCATAAGTAAAGTTATTCCGTCCGCCTATTTGAAATCGGTTTTGCCAATCAATGTCAATAGTTTTTAAATTCTCGGTAAAGCCACTGCCAAAGTTGCGGAAAGTATGATCATAATAAACCTGCAATTGAAAGTCACTCTTTTCAGAAAAAGTATGGTTCCACCTCGTCAGCACATTGTCTCCTTTTGCAATGACGGGTGTTGCGGCATCAGGATTCGGGTTACCGCTGTATAAATCCCCCTGTAGGGTAACCTTATCTTTTTTTGATGCATCCCAGTCAAGGCGGAAACCACCCTGTCCCATGGTCCATTCGTCTTTTCCATCCGTTCCATCCGTTAGTACGGTGCTGCCCATTTTAAACCCAGTTCCGTATACCCGGCAATACAGGTTCTTACTAATCTCTGACCCTAACCGAAGGCTGCCAAAACCGGGTATCCTGTCGCCATAGCCACCTTCTGCAAATAGTCCCCTCGTATCCTTTGCATTTTTTGTAATAATGTTTATTACTCCATTAACAGCATTTGCGCCCCACAATGTTCCACCGGGGCCGCTGATAACTTCTATACGATCTATATCTTCCAATAACACATTCTGTACATCCCAAAACACCCCGGCATATAGCGGGGTATAAACGGTGCGACCATCAATCAGAACAAGTAGCTTATTGGAAAGGATATTATTAAACCCGCGCGCACTAATGGCCCATTGGCTACTATTAATTTGGGCAACCTGTAAATTAGGTGCAAGTCGCAAAACTTCTGGTAGTGTTTTAGCCCCGGAGCGACGAATATCATCGCTGGTAATTACCTGTATGGCTGATGCAGCCTCCAGCAATTTTTCCGGCCGCTTTGAAACTGACATCACTTCAATGTTCATTAACTCTTCCAGCGATAGCTTTTTCAGCTTGCCGGTTGAAAGGCTATCGGTTGGTACCTGTGCAAAAGTACGGCCGGGAACCACACTTAAACCAATCATAATTAACAAAGAAAAGGCTATCCTCGGACATGCCGGCAGCCAATACCTTGACCTGGAATTAAACTCACTATACACTTTGTAGATACGATGCATAGGAAAGGTTTTAAGTGACTATATCCTCATTAGCTTTCTCCAATCAAATATAGTTGCTTTAAAAGTCATTATTTAAAAAACTTTATCCGTTGGTTAACCTGAGTTTGTACACAATGAGGTACATAAGAAATGAACGATTTATGCTTATAGTATTTTACTAATTCTTTTTTTGTCCCCCACTCCTATTACCTCCAAATTTGTAGACGAGTCCGGGGTTAAACCATCAACTCTCTTCTCTTATCTTTTGCTTTAGCTCTACCAGTTTCCCCAGTTCAAGGGGTTTGGAAATAAACTCATCCACCATCTTATAACTTTTGGACCTGTTAATGTCATCCGGGTTTACAGATGAACTGAGCATGTACACACGGCATTTTTTAACCTCTTCAGTTAAAGGTAATTCTTTGTAGCCATCTAAAAACTCCCACCCATCCATTCGGGGCATATTAATATCCAGGAAAATAACCTCCGGAAATTTATCTGGATTATTCTCCAGAATCTCGTTTAGCTCAGCCAACGCTTTTTCTGCACTGATGTAAACTTTTGTTTTAACAGCAAAGCAGGCCTGGCTAAGCGTTTTTTCATTAATAAAATTGAAGACCTTATCATCATCAATTAACACAATGGATTGAAGAGGTTTTACCATCCCGTACATTTTTACAGTTATAAAATGATTTAAAAATGGTGTTAAACGCTTTGCAAATGTAAGCCATCTTACCATGAGCACCAAAAAGCTTATGCAATGGGCTTTCCGGTTTGTATAAAATGTGGTACATACTAAATGAAGGTTTTACACGTAGGATATTTTGTTAATTCCTTTTTCTACAATAACTCGTATCAATGAGCAACATATGATAAGGGTCATATAACGATTTGCAACTATAAAATATTTATAGGCGTAATAGCAGGTAACTTATTCTTTAAAAGAAAGAGATTGAAAACACTTCTACCACAGAACTCCGACCCGAGAAAACAGGTTAATGCTTTTATTCAAGATATAAAGATAAAATCGGACAGGATGATGAATTATTTCCTGGGCACCTTTTTCGGAGTCGGTTTAATAATTGCACCCTTTTACGGCACATGGGTGGTTGCCATAAGCATCGGTGGCTTATCATTGCTCGCCTACTATACTGCCCGGTACATTCTCTATGAATCCGATTTATACCAGTATGTATTAAGTGCTGTATTGGGTGTTTTTATGGCGCAGTTCATTTACCAGATGCACGGCTTGTTTGAAATGCACTTCGTAGCTTTTATAGCAAGTGCCATACTCATCACCTATCAAAACTGGAAACTGCAAATTCCGCTGCTAATTGTGGTGGCCATTCATCACGCCTTGTTTGGTTATTTACAATTCGTAGGTTTCGACAAAGTCTATTTCACCAGGTTGGAATACATGGACATTCAAACGTTTGTTATTCACGTGTTACTTGCAGCAGTCATATTTTTCATTTGCGGCCTGTGGGCTTATCAATTTAAAAAATACAGTGAAGGCCATATCCAGCACTCCTATGAAGTTGCCCGGTTGCAGGAGATAGAAGCCCAGAAAGAAACATTGTTCAAGGCCAACATGGAACTTGATAAATTTGTTTACAGTGTTTCACATGACCTGAGAGCACCGCTAACTTCCATGGGTGGTATTATCGAACTAACCATGAGGCGGTCGCAAGATGAGATGGTCATTAAACATATGGAAATGTTGCAAAAGAGCGCCAAAAAACTGGATGGCTTTATACTGGATATCCTTGACTATTCCCGAAATGCCCGGACAGAGATAAAAAAAGAGTCTATTGATTTTAAGGAAGTGGTGGATGAAATCGTGAGTAATTTAAAGTACATGAGTATTACCAAAGAGGTGGATATTAAAGTAAATATAAAGCAGGTAGTAAATTTTACATCGGACCCAACGCGGTTATCCATTGTGTTAAATAACCTCATTTCCAATGCCATCCGTTACCAGGATAAAGAGGCATGCCCCCCCTTTGTTCATATCGATATCGTCTGTTCGGCCGAAGAAGCGCAAATTAAGGTAACCGACAATGGAATTGGCATCAGTAACGAATATCATGATAAAATCTTCGACATGTTTTACCGGGTATCTTCCGGCTCAGTGGGCTCAGGACTAGGGCTCTATATAGTTAAGGAGGCTATTGATAAAATGGATGGACAATTAACCGTTGAATCTGCGGTTGGTAAAGGAAGCAGTTTCTTCATTTCTATTCCAAATAAATTTAAAACTAACCAAAACTAAAACAAGATGAACAAAACACCTTACTGCAAAAAGATAATGATAGTGGATGACAACGAAATTGACCGCTACATTGCCCAAATGAATGTAGAAGGCGAAGAATTTGCAGCTGAGGTTGTGCTTCAGGAATCAGTAAAAAGCGCACTCGAATACCTGAAATTGCATGAAGCCACCCCCGAAGAATTGCCCTCTCTCATTTTTCTTGACATCCGCATGCCGGACATTGATGGTTTTGGGTTCCTGGATGCTTATAAAAATTTGCCGGAAGCGATAAGAAGGAAAAGTATTATTATGATGTTGTCCTCCTCTTTGAACGAGGACGACCATAGGCGGGCAGAAAGCAACGAATATGTTAAACGCTTTGTAACCAAGCCGCTTGATAAACAAAAGTTAAATGAAATAAGAACAACCGGTATAACCCTGATGAAGGATGCAGCTTAACAGATAAGATTTACAGGCAAGCCTGTTGTGCGTATACTTCCCCTTTATCTTTATTGATGGTGTATGGGGTGTCCCAATTAAGCCAGGAATATGTTGACAATCCATAATTAGAGGGCATAGCTACCTCTTTATTTTAATGGTTAACAATACCTAAAGTAACGCAAAAAAAGTTTATATTAAAATTCCTCTTTGCTACCCCTCGTCCTTCGTTGTTTTAACAAGACCAATTCCTGCCGTAAAAAAAACGATTCCCAGGATGCCAAAAATTATTATTCCCCTGATATCTCTTTGTGCGCCCCCGGTATTCATAAAAAGGACTGCTCCGTAAATCAATCCAATTATCCCTAACAAAGTTAGCAATGCCCCAAAAATCCTTTTAACATTCATAATACAGTTATTTTAAAATGGCGAATCTAAAGTACATATGGCACCAATCATTATGCCAACCCCATTCTTCTTAATTTGTAATAAGGGACAACAAATTATAATATGGAATTATTCCGAGGTATGTTTCAATATCACTTTTTTGTTAAAATTTCGGGTGTGCAAAAATAAAGTTTGCAAAAAGCCCAAACAAAACCACTGGTTTTGACTCTTATTAGTAGGCAATTGTCTGAATCTTGATTAGAAGCATTTTCACGCCTTGTTTTTAATAGTAATCATTTACTCCTTTAATCAGGTCAATCATGGTTCAGTCGATTGAGGTAGTTAACTAAATCAAAAAAGTCAACACTCACCAAATAAGTCTAATTACTAACTACTTGATAATAAGTGCTAAAAATGAAAATCCTTTCAAAAAGTTTACACAATCAAATCAGTGTCTACTGTATAGGATAGTGAGCGCTGCTATTTTTAGCATGGAGAACAGAGGACCATGGTTACACTGAGAAAAACAGATTATTGCTCACTGTTAACCGCTCTCTGCTCACCGTTTTTTTCCTTTAACTCAAAAACGGTTCGTAACTTGTGTACATAATACTATTCTTCTTATAAAATATATTAAATGCCTTTAACTACACGCAAGAAACGATTACTTAAACAAACGGGTGTGGCAGTGGCAATTGTGCTGCTGTTATTGCTGATTATATTGCAAATTGCAAGTAATCGGCTTGAACCCTTTGTGGGCAGCCAGGTAAAGGCTAACCTAACCCGATCAACGGATAGCCTCTATTCGCTCGAATACTCCAGCCTGAGTATTACCCTTGCCAGCGAGCGTATTCACCTCACAGGCGTACACATTTTCCCCAATATGGACGTTTACGCCAGGCTGTTGAAGCAGGGCAAGGCGCCTGCAGCGCTTTATGAGATACATATTCCCGAGTTCAGTATCAGCTGGCTGAACCTGTACCGCGTGTTCTTTAATAAGGAGCTGAGCATAGGAAGTATACTCATCAACAAACCGGATATCAGCATCCAACAGCTGAGACACCCGGAGCCGGGCCCCACCTCCCGTTTCCAGCTAAACCCGTACGACATTATATCTGGCATGTTTTATTCAGCCAATATTAAAAGCATAGCCATTAACGGTGGCAGCCTTCAGTTTACTCAACGCTTTGGTCGATCTGCTGCCTTTTCCATTAGCAACCTTAACCTGGATATACGCGGTGTACAGATTGATTCAACCCGTAAAACCGATACTACACGGTTCCTGAATGCAGCCTCGCTGAAACTCTCATTCGGCGAATTAGTGTACCAAACGCCTGATACCCTCTATACCATTTCCATCAAAGACCTCGATTTTTCAGGCAGCGAAGCCTTACTTATAAAGAGCATTCAGCTGCAACCCAATCGCAGGATATATGACAAGATGAAAGCCGGGGGCAAGGCCCCCGAATTTTTGTACAGTATTAACCTCCCTGCACTTACGCTTGATAGCCTGAACCTGTATAAGCTGTTTTATAAAAGCAGTCTACAAATGGGCTCCCTCCACGTCATTGCACCCGACATTAACATAGCCCATGCTCGCTTAAAAAATGGCAAGGATACCACCACCCACGTAAAAGGCGACCTGTATGATATTATCGGCGGTATGTTTGCTTCGGTACAAAGCAGCCAGGTGAGCATTTCCAACGCGGCCATTACCTTTGAAAGCGGCGACCAGAAAAGCTCGTTTCTGAAGTTGCACAATTGCAGCTTCTCCGCCTACGAAGTTCTGCTTGATTCCCTTACTCCATATGATCCCACTCGTTTCCTGGCGGCCAGGTACATGGAGTTTAACGTCAGGCAGTTATCTTACCTGACCCCTGATAGCCTTTACAATCTGAAGCTGGGACGAGTATTCGTTTCCACTAAAACAGGTTCGGCTGAGATTGATTCCCTGCAAATGATTCCGCGGTACGACAGGGTTTCCTTTGGTAAAGTGGCAGGTCACAAAACCACCCGTACGGAGGTATTCGTGCCCAGGATAACTGCACGGAGAATTGACCTGAAGGGTTTGCTGTATGGCAACCAGTTAAACGTTGGTTGCATTGAGGTAGTGAACATGGTACTAAAGGGCTATCTGGATAAAAGCATACCCGAAAGGGCCAGACCCATACTACTGCCGCAGCAATTATTGGCCAACTTAGGCACCACCCTGACTATTGACACCTTCCGGGTAAAGAACTTTAATATCACTTATGAAGAGGTCAATAATACAGGTGAAACGCCTGGCAAGGCAACTTTCAGCAACATGGCATTAACCTTTACAAATATTACCAACAATCCTGTAAAGCTGAAAGCAAATCCGGTTTGCTCAGTAACCCTCCATGGCATGCTGTTCGACAAGGGAGAAATGAATATCCTTGCTCTGTTTTATCTTAATGACCGTAACTGTAAGTTTACCTTAAACGGCACGCTGGGTGCCATGCCGGCCGCTACCTTTAATACTATGGTAACGCCCCTGATAGGTGGCCGGATAAGAAGCGGGCAAATAGACAATGCTACCGTAAATATCACCGCCAACGCCACCAGCTCAAAGGGGCAGGTACTGGTTTATTATAATAACCTGAAGCTGGAATTTGACAAACCCGGTGAAGGCAAATCCATAAAGGAAAGGGCGATGGATTTTTTTGCTAACGCTGCTACCAGCGATGAAAACCCTTCTAAGGGTAAGCCACTTAAGGTTGGAGTAATAGATTGCCAGCGTGATAATACCAGATTCATTCTCAATTACTTATGGAAGTCTATCTTTTCCGGTTTAAAGCCTGTTGTGTTTTTAAAAGGAACAACTTTTAAGGAAACCGTGAAGGATGTGAAAGAAGATATTAAGTCATTGAAAAAGGAAATTGATAAGAAAAAATAGTAGTGGAAGTGGGCGTAGCTGAATATGGTAATAACATTCATCTTATATACTTAGAATAGAGAACTGTTTAAGCGGGCGTTTGCGTTTTATAGATGAAAAGCGCATTAATAGTGGTAAAAATCATTTTATCATTAACTTGCGCCGCGTTAAAAACATAAATCCTTTCAGTTATGGCTTATGATGTAATTGTAGTTGGCAGTGGACCTGGTGGCTATGTGGCTGCTATCAGGGCATCCCAATTAGGCTTAAAAACAGCTATTGTAGAGCGCGAAAGCCTGGGCGGTATCTGTTTGAACTGGGGCTGTATTCCAACCAAAGCGCTGCTTAAAAGCGCCCAGGTATTTGAATACATGAACCACGCTGCAGATTACGGCATCACCCTTTCGGGTGCAACTGCCGATTTTAATGCCATGATTAAACGCAGCAGAACTGTAGCTGATGGGATGAGTAAGGGCGTTCAGTTCCTGATGAAGAAGAACAAAATTGATGTGATAACAGGCACCGGCAAACTGAAGCCCGGCAAAAAGGTGGACGTGACCGATGCCACCGGCAAGAAAACTGAATACGAAGCCAAGCACATTATAATGGCAACAGGTGGCCGTTCCAAGGAACTCCCCAATCTGAAACAGGATGGAAAAAAGGTAATTGGTTACCGCGAAGCCATGTCATTGCCTACTCAACCGAAGACTATGATTATTGTAGGCGCAGGAGCTATAGGCGTTGAGTTTGCTTACTTCTATAACTCCATCGGTACCAAGGTTACTATTGTTGAATTCCTGCCAAGCCTGGTACCCGTGGAGGACGATGACATTGCTAAAGAATTAGAGAAGAGTTATAAGAAAGCCGGCATTGGTATTATGACTGGTTCTTCAGTAGAGAAAGTAGATACTTCGGGAACAGGTTGTAAAGTAACGGTTAAGTCAGCCAAAGGCACAGAGGTATTGGAATGCGATGTTGTATTATCAGCAGTTGGTGTAGTTGGAAACCTGGAAAGTATAGGCCTGGAAGAAACGGGTGTAAAAGTGGAGAAGGGAAAAGTAATCGTGGATGATTTTTACCGCACCAACGTAGCGGGTGTTTACGCGATTGGCGATATTGTTAAGGGCCCTGCGCTCGCCCACGTAGCCTCCGCTGAAGGAATTATTTGTGTGGAGAACATAGCTGGTAAAAAGCCCGAGCCGTTGGATTACAATAATATACCGGGTTGCACTTATTGCTCCCCTGAAATAGCCTCCGTAGGTTATACAGAGAAGGCAGCTAAAGAGGCAGGTTTCCAGGTAAAGGTTGGTAAGTTTCCATTTACAGCGTCAGGTAAGGCAAGCGCCGCCGGTGCAAAAGAAGGATTTGTAAAAGTGATATTTGATGCCAAGTACGGTGAGTGGTTAGGCGCTCATTTTATAGGTGCCAACGTTACTGAAATGATTGCTGAAGTGGTGGTGGCCCGCAAGCTGGAAACAACGGGGCATGAGATAATCAAGAGTGTGCATCCTCATCCAACCATGAGCGAAGCCATTATGGAGGCTGCAGCTGCCGCCTACGGAGAAGTCATTCACCTTTAACAACATCTATTGCTCTCTAAAAAAGCCAAGTACGGATTAAAAGCAATGTTCTTTCTTGCCCGCGAAGAGAAGAACGGAACCAAGCTGGTGCAGATATCGGAAATGTGCAAGCAGGAGCGCATGCCCAAGAAGTTTGTGGAGCTGATTGTGCTGGAATTGAAAAAACGTGGTTTATTGCACAGTAAGATTGGTAAGGGCGGTGGTTATATGCTCGCCAAATCGCCAGATAATATTTACCTTGGTGATATCATAAGAATATTGGATGGGCCGTTAGCACCTACTACGTGTACCAGCAAAACAGCTTACCACAAGTGCGAAGAATGTATTGATGAATCTACCTGTGAGATCAAGCGCGTGATGAAGAATGTCCGGGAGTCAACAGCCTCTATATTGGATGGTACATCCCTTACCCAGGCCATGAAGAAAAGACGTTAGGCTTATACTATTTTCCCATCCTTGATAACTAGCTTGCGGTCGGTCATTTCGGCCAGTTCTTCGTTGTGGGTTACTATTACAAAGGTCTGGTTAAACTCCTTCCGCAGCTTAAAGAACAGTTGATGAAGCTCTCTGGCATTGTCTGAATCCAGGTTACCAGATGGCTCATCAGCAAACACCACCTTAGGCTTATTGATAAGGGCACGGGCAACAGCTACCCGTTGTTGTTCCCCGCCTGATAGTTCGCCGGGCTTGTGGTCCATACGGCTGGTTAACCCCAGGTAGTCTAACAACTGCAAGGCATCATTCTTTATTATGGCTTCATTGCGATTGCCAATCCAGCCCGGCATGCAAACGTTCTCAAGGGCATTAAATTCAGGCAGCAGGTGGTGGAATTGAAACACAAAGCCAATATTCAGGTTACGGAATCGGCCTATCTTTTTGTCGCTGTAGCCGGTTACCAATTCCTCTCCTATTCGTATTTCTCCTTTATCGGCTTTATCCAGTGTTCCAAGGATATGCAGCAGGGTACTCTTACCCGCGCCGGAAGCCCCTACAATAGATACAACCTCCCCTTGTTCTATGTCAAGTGAAATACCTTTCAGCACATTAAGCGCGCCATAGCCTTTCTCTATACCTCTTGCGTGAATCATGGGGAATAAGGCGCCAAAATACAAAGAAAGCCCTCAACACGCGTCATGGAGAAGTAAAGATTCAAATGTGGATAGTGAGTGGTTTTCGCCTCCCTATTTCTAATTATAAAAACTATTTTTGACCGCCTATAAAAAGGCCTTAAATCAGACATGAATCTTCACGAATATCAGGGTAAGGAAATACTGAAAAAGAATGGTGTAGCCATACAGGAAGGAGTAGCGGTTGAGTCCGTTGATGCGGCCATTGAAGCTGCCAAAACATTGCAACAACAAACTGGCACCGCCGTGTGGGTAGTTAAGGCACAGGTACATGCGGGTGGCCGCGGTAAAGGCGGTGGCGTTAAAGTGGCCACCAGTCTCGATAAGGTGAAGGAGAAAGCCACAGATATTCTCGGCATGCAGCTGGTAACCCCTCAAACTGGACCAGGCGGGAAGAAGGTTAACAAGATATTAATAGCCCAGGACGTTTATACCGGCGAGGCAGCGGATCGTAAGGAATTCTACATGAGTGTACTGCTCGACCGCGAGAAGAAGCGCAATGTAATTATCTACTCTACCGAGGGTGGAATGGAGATTGAAGAAGTGGCGGCCCACACTCCTGAAAAGATCCAGAAGGAATGGGTGGATCCTAAGAGTGATGGCCTTCAACCCTTTCAGGCAAGGAAGATAGCCTTTAACCTGGGGTTGACAGGGGAAGCCTTTAAGAACATGGTGAAGTTTGCTACAGGTATTTACAAAGCTTATACTAGTTCAGATGCAGCTCTGTTGGAAATAAACCCGGTAATAAAAACGGCAGATAACCGCATTGTGGCTGTGGATGCCAAAGTGAATATTGATGACAACTCCCTTTTCCGTCACCCTGATTTATTGGGCCTGCGTGATTTGGCTGAAGAAGACCCTATTGAAGTAAAGGCCGGTGAATACAACCTTAACTTTATTAAGCTCGATGGCAATGTAGGCTGCATGGTAAACGGCGCCGGTTTAGCCATGGCAACCATGGATATCATTAAGTTGGCGGGTGGCTCACCGGCTAACTTCCTTGATGTGGGTGGTACAGCCAACGCCACAACGGTTGAAGCCGGCTTCCGCATAATTCTTGCCGACCCGAATGTAAAAGCTATCCTCATAAACATTTTTGGTGGCATTGTGCGTTGCGACAGGGTGGCACAGGGTATAGTAGATGCCTACAAGAACATTGGAGAGATTAAAATACCCATCATCATCCGCCTGCAGGGAACCAATGCCGAGATTGCCAAGGAACTGATTGACAAAAGCGGACTGAAGGTTTATTCAGCTATTCAATTGAAGGAAGCGGCTGAGCTGGTTACGAAGGTACTTGCATAAATTGGGTAATTGGGAGAGTGGGGAATTAGGAGAGTAGGATTGGTAACGCTTTAAAGATTATAATTACAAAAAAACCGTGTTACTTAAAATTCATCCGGAAAGAATTAGCGAACATAGGATTGAAGAGGTGGTAGACTGCCTGAAAAAAGGTGGTATCATTATCTACCCTACCGATACGGTTTATGCTATCGGTTGCGATATTCATAACCACAAAGCTTCTGAGCGCATCAAGCAATTGAAGGAAACCAAACGAAAGGAAATGAACTTCTCCTTCGTTTGTGCCGACCTCAGCCAGCTTTCTATCTATGCCCTGGTTGATAATCATACTTTCAAACTGATGAAGAAAGCCTTGCCGGGCGCATTTACTTTTATTCTGAAAGGCACCCGGGAAATCCCAAAGCTGTTTGAGACAAAAAAGAAGACCATTGGTATCCGTGTTCCAGATAATGCCATTACACAGGCTATCGTTAAGAAATTGGGCAACCCGTTATTATCCACCTCCCTTCATGATGATAATGAGATAGTAGATTACATGACGGAACCGGTAGAGATTGAAGAGAAATTCAGGAAAGTGGTTGATATGGTAGTTGATGGCGGGCATGGAGGAAATATCCCATCCACCGTTATTGATTGCACGGACGAGCCTAAGTTAATCAGGCAAGGTGCCGGTCATCTGGAAGAATTTGAAGCATAACGAATGAATATGAAGTATAGCTTTTGGCTGTTTATTGGTGTATGGATGCTACCATTTATTTCGCTGGCGCAAAAAGGCGATATCCGCGGTAATGTAATAGACAATGCCAATGGTGAACCGATGATATTCACCAACGTGATTTTAAAAGGCACTACCACCGGTGCCACTACTGACATTAATGGTTTCTTTTCCATTTCTGATGTGCCTATAGGCGATTACGTTTTAACATGTACCAACCTGGGGTATGATACAGCACATGTAAATATCAAAGTATTAAACAACCAGATCGTTACACAGAAAATTGTTCTGAACCGTACTTCTGTTCAGATACACGAAGTGGAGATAACCGCCGGCCGGGAAGAGAAAAAAACGGAGACGTTAATTTCAGCCACCAAGATAACGCCTAAAGACATTGGAAAAATCCCTGCCATTGGTGAATCTGACATTGCGCAATACCTGCAGGTTATACCTGGCGTCATTTCCACCGGCGACCAGGGGGGAGAATTGTTTATCCGTGGCGGGGCGCCTATTGAAAATAAAGTATTGCTGGATGGAATGACGATCTACAACCCATTCCATTCCATTGGTTTATTCTCCGTTTTTGAAACGGATATTATCCGCAATGCCAATGTGCTTACGGGCGGATTCAATGCTGAATATGGGGGAAGGTTATCTGCCGTAATGGATATTACTACCCGCGATGGTAATAAGAAAAGGTTTGCCGGAAAGGTCGCCGCCAATCCATTCCTGGCTAAAGTTATTTTGGAAGGTCCTATTAAGAAGCTTGATGAGAACGGCTCCAGCATTTCCTATATCATAGATGGTAAAACTTCCTATTTAGATAAAACGTCCAAGAGCCTTTACTCCTACATCGACACGGCTGGTTTGCCCTATGCCTTTAACGACCTGTATGGAAAAGTTTCTTTTAACTCAGCCAACGGCAGCAAACTGAACCTGTTTGGATTCAGGTTTGCCGACAATGTAAATTACCAGCATGTTTCAAAATTTAACTGGAATAGTTTTGGGGCAGGAAGCAATTTTGTGCTGGTGCCCACCGGTTCTAACATTCTCATTAACGGCACCCTGTCCTACTCTGATTATAAAATAAGCCTCAAGGAAGCCGACGAAAAACCGCGTACCAGTGAGATCAATGGTTTTGACCTGGGTATGAACTTTACTTATTTCCTGCCTAACAATGGCGAAGTGAAATATGGCTTTAACATTGGCGGCTACAAAACTGATTTCCAGTTTACCAATCCAATCGGACTGATTATTAAAGAGGACCAGAATACAACCGAGCTTTCCGGCTTTGTTGTCTGGAAAAAAATTGTGGGCCGCATGATCATTGAGCCTAGCATTCGACTCCAATATTATGCCTCGCTACCGGCCTTCTCTCCTGAACCACGCATTGCTCTTAAGTTCAATGCTTCTGAAGGGCTTCGCTTAAAACTGGCCGGCGGCATCTATTCTCAGAATTTCATCAGCACCAAATCGGATAAGGATATCGTGGACCTGTTCACTGGTTTTCTGACAGCGCCTGACGTGGAGCTGCAAAAAATAAATGGGGACGTTGCCCAGCAAAATTTACAACGATGCTATCACGTGATAGCAGGGGTGGAGGCAGACGTTACCAAACACCTTGAATTGACGGTTGAACCTTATTTCAAATACTACGGTCAACTTATCGGACTCAACCGAAACAAGCTATTACCCACCGACCCTGATTTCCAGATTGAAAAGGCAAACGCTTATGGCATAGACGTACTTTTTAAGTACGATTACAAAAGATGGTATGTGTCAACTGGTTACTCTCTGGCTTATGTTACAAGGGATAACGGTCAGCAGGTTTATCCGCCTTATTTCGACCGCAGGCACAATGCAAACGTGGTAATTTCTTACACATTTGGCAAGGATAAAAGCTGGGAGGCGGATGCACGCTGGAGCCTTGGCAGTGGTTTCCCTTTCACTAAAACGCAGGGATTCTATGAGTATCTCTCCTTTCTTGACAAAGGCATCAATACAGATTATACTACAGCAGCGGGTGACCTTGGCATCGTTTATGATTCAAAGATTGATGGCGGACGACTACCTTATTACCACCGCCTTGATATTGCCCTTAAAAAGACCTACACCTTCAGTAAAAACTTTAAACTGGAGGCCAATGCAAGCGTAATTAACCTCTACGACCGTGAAAACATCTTTTACTTCGACCGGGTCAGGTATAAGCGGGTGAATCAGTTACCCATACTACCAAGCCTTGGTTTGTCGTTAAACTTCTAAATTTCTTACCCACCTTGATGCCTAAAAAAGCATTCCTCGTTTTCCTGCTCACCCTCGTTTCCTTTCACTATTCTTTTTCTCAAAAAACCGCCGTTTATACTGATTCAGAGTCAGATTATAAAAAAGGTATAGAGCTTTTTGAGCAAAAGAAATTCGGAGCCTCACAGAAGAAGTTTGAAGCAGTGATTAAACAGCTTGGTTCATCTACGGAAAAGAACCTGAACACGCTGATAAATGCCGCTTATTACCGCGCAGTTTGCGCTTACGAGCTGAACCAGCCGCAGGCAGAAACATATTTCGTGGATTTAATTAACGAGTATGGTGAAACACCAACTACCCGCCTGGCTTATTACCAGTTGGGTAATATTTATTATGCCAATAAGAAATTTGATAAAGCGCTTACCTGGTACAAATTGGTGGATATTTATGACCTGAGTGTTGACCAAACCGCCGAGTTTAAATTCCAGATCGGTTATTGTTATTTCTACAAGCAACAGTTTGATAAGGCTAAGGGATATTTTGAGGAAATAAAGAACATTAAAAATAAATTCTATTACCCTGCTAACTATTACTACGGGTATATCTGTTACATGGATAAAAATTTCGATGAAGCGCTCAACAGCTTTAACCTCGTAAAGGAAAGCCAGCTATATACACCTATTGTTCCCTACTACATTACGCAGATATATTTCCTGAAAGGTGGCTATGATGATGTGTTACTGTATGCTGTTCCTTTGTTAACACGAACTGACCTAAAGTACACCAACGAAATCAGGCAGCTGGTTGGCAAATCTTATTTCAATACCGGCGAATATGCGGAAGCCCTACCCTACCTGAAAGAGTTTTATGATAATGCCAAGCAGTCAACTAAATCAGATATTTACCAGATTGCTTTTTGTGAATACAAGATTAAGGATTACCCGCATGCCATCAGCCATTTTTTACAAATAAGCAGTTTGCAGGATTCCATCGGGCAAAATAGCCAATACCTGCTCGCAGACTGCTATTTAAAAACAAACAATAAGAGCAGCGCCCGTAATGCCTTTCAGAATGCAGCCAAACTAAGCTTCGATAAAAAAATACAAGAAGTGTCAGCCTACAACTATGCGAAGCTTTCCTATGAGTTAGGTTACCAGGATGTCGCTATTTCTGCCTTTAAAGATTTTGTTGATAATTTCCCTTCTTCAGCAGATGCGCTGGACGCAAAAGAATACCTGACGGTATTATTACTGAGCACCAATAATTACAGGGATGCCCTTGCTATTATAAAAACAATTGACAACAAAAGCCCCAAGCTTAAGCAAGCCTACCAGAAGGTGGCATTCAACAGGGCTGTGCAGGTATACATCGATAAAGACGAAACAGGCGCTGACAAGTTATTTGACGAATCGCTGTTAAACCCGTTGGATAAAACGCTGGAGGCTGATGCCTACTTTTGGAAAGGAGAAATTGCTTTCGACCAGAAACAATATACAGAAGCCAGCAACGATTACCTGAAATACATTGACCTGAATAAAACAGCCGGAAATTCTTCTTCCGGGCCTTCATTGTTAAAAGCCAATTACGGCATAGGATATTCATTCCTGAAACTGAAGAATTACACCTCTGCTATCAGCTATTTCGATAAGGCAAAAACTCAATTAACAAGCTCAACAGCTGATAAGGACACAAAAGCCAAACTGAGCAATGATATTTACCTGCGCTGCGGCGATTGTTATTTCATTTTGAAAAATTATGAATCAGCTGCCACAAACTACCAGCAGGTAATTAGTTCCATCGGTTCAGGTACCGATTATGCCCTTTTCCAGAAGGGTATGATACTTGGGCTGCAAGGAAGAAATGATGAGAAGATTAAAAACCTCCAACGCATTACGAATGAGTTTCCTTTCTCCCTGTATCTTGACGATGCCATGTTTGAAACAGCAAATACTTACTTCAACATGGGCGATAACGATAATGCTATCCTTGTATTCAATAAAGTATTGAACGATTTTCCTAACAGCAGTTACCAGCAGAAAGCGCACTTGCAATTAGGGCTTATTTATTTCAATACCCAGCATTATGATAATGCACTGGATGAATACAAGACTATTTTAAGCAAGTATCCTAAAACACCGGCTGCCAGCGAAGCCCTTAACCAGATAAAGCAGATCTTGATTGCTCGGGGTGATTCACCGGATATACTACCCAATATAGCCGGTGTTACGTTCGAAAAATCAACCAAAGATTCAATAGCCTACCTTGGAGCAGAACAAAATTTCTCCAATGAAAAATACGACAACGCCTTACAGGGTTTCACCGATTACCTGAATGCTTACCCCAACGGCGCTTTTACAGTTCAGGCTCATTACTATAGAGCTGAATGCCTGGCAAACAATAAAGACTATATGCATGCTCTTGAAGATTACCAATGGGTAGCGGATAAGCCTTCAAGCCTTTTCAGTGAGAAGGCCATATTAAAAACGGCCCACTTATACTATAATGACAAAAAGGATTATGCCCAGGCTTATAAGTATTATAACCAATTAAGCAATGTAGCCGATTCAAAAAGCGCTTCGCTCGAAGCCTTGCAGGGTGCCATGCGTTCCGCTTATAAAATCAATAAGGCGGAAGAAACCAAAGCTGCTGCGAATAAGGTGATTGCCACGGATGCTGCTACAGACGAAGACCTGGCAGAGGCCAACTATTACCTCGCTAAAGGTGCTTTTGATAACAGTGATTATACCAATGCCTACAGTTTGTTTAGTAAGGTTACCGGGCTAACAACAGCGGAGATAAGCGCCGAAAGCATGTATAACATGGCCTTGATTAAATTTAAACAACATGATCTGAAAGCAGCTGAAAATGAGTGCGATAAAATACCCAAACTGAAACCGACTTACGACTACTGGATAGTAAAGAGCTACCTTTTACTGTCAGATATTTTTGTGGAAGAAAATGACCTCTTCAATGCCAAATCAACCTTGGAAAGTGTGATTGCTAATTATAAAGGCAATGATGATATTATACCTACGGCTAAAGAAAAGCTGGCCATCGTAAAGCAAAAAGAAGATGACGGCTCAAAACTGATGCAGGATTCAACAGAACATAATTTCCAAATGGATACCCTGGAAAACGGAACCCTTAGTTTACCAAAAGATACGCTGTCAAAACCTAAATGATGACGACAATGAAATTTCAATGCCGCCTTACTCTATTGAGTTTGCTATGCCTCAGCTTTTCTTTTTTTGCAAAGGCACAACAAAAGGGAGATGATCTGAAGCCCCAGATTATTGATGTACCAACTATCCTCTCCCCCATTCTGGCAGATCCGGTAAAAGTTGACTTTGCCCCTGTTACAGTTAAAGCAGATACGGCAAAGCCTGATTTGAAATACAGTGTACCTCCCCGCCTGCTAAACCTTCCCTTTATACCAGCTGATATACGCCCTTTAGCTATGGTAAAGGATGATAAGCCCGCCACCCAGAATAATTACCTGAAGGCAGGGTTTGGTACCCAATTGACTCCTTACGGTGAGCTATACCTCAACACGGGCCGCTCCAATAAATATGATGCAGGGTTGTATGCCTATCATTTCTCAGGAAGTGGCGACCTTGACTTCCAGAACTTTGCTGACAACGTCCTGCGGCTGAATGCTAAAAAGTATTTTAAATCAAACTCTCTTTCAGCCTGGGCAGGCTACAACCGCAATGCCGTATATTATTATGGGTACGACCATGGCGATACCACGCTCGATGTTAAGAAAAAAGATATCAAACAAACATTCACGAAATTTTCCGGCGGCCTTGACCTGGAGAACACGAAGAAGAATAAATCATTGATTGACTATGACTGGCATTTTGGCTTTTATAACCTGGCTGATAACTATCATGCCAATGAAAGCAATTTCAACACCTCTCTTGACCTGGAAAAGGAATACAAGAAAATACATCATTTCCATTTCAGGTTTGCAGCCGACATCAATTCGTTCAAGCAGGATTCAGTAAAAACAAGCGCCAACCTGTTTCATATAAGTCCCTGGTACCGTATTGAACAGGAAAACTGGAAAGCAACCGTTGGTTTTGACGTGGTGGTGCCAACAGTTGGCAACCCCATGTTCCTGCCTTTAATAGAAGGACAGTATACCCTGGTAGATGATTATGTTATTCCTTTTATTGGATTTAAAGGCTACGTAAATAAGAACAACTTTGAGCAATTGAGTAGCCTTAATCCATTTATTAATCCCTACCAGCCTCAAACCTATGATAAAAAATATGACCTGTACCTGGGTTTTAAAGGCAGTGCAGGTAACCATATCTCCTACCTGTTAAAAGTATCGGAAAGGCTGTATGATAACCTACCCCAATTTTTACCGGATAGCAACCGTATTACCCGTTTTAATGTTGATTACCAGGAGAATGCCGGTGAGCTTAATTTCCACGGAGAACTGGCTTACCGAGAAGCGGAGCATATTAATGTAAAACTGGGTGGGGACTATTACAGCTACCAGCTTGATTTTAATGATACAGTAATTGGCTATCCGGCAGGCAAAGTTTCGCTGGAAGCAGATTACAACATCAGCGACAAGATATTACTGGGTGCAACCATTTACACTTTTTCTAAATCCTACACCCGCCTGGCCGGCGATAAATTCCTGACTCCGTTAAACGGATATGTAGATTTGAACCTCTCTGTCCAGTATAATTACAAGAAAAACTTTGGCGCCTTCGTTAACATTAACAATATAGCCTCTGCAAAATACCAGCAATGGTACCGCTACCCTCATTACGGGTTTAACCTGGTGGCCGGGCTGATGCTGAAGTTTTAATATGATTCAAAAGTATGTTATTATGTTATTCTATTTAACCTGAAAATGAATGGATCAAGGCGCTAGTACTTTTACTTTTCTTTTTACCGGAGCATTCATCTTCATTGTCCTATACATTATATTTTACAGCTGGCGCGATGTATACTATTTTTTCTGCATGCAGGTCCTGGGCGAATCAAGGTGGTTTGTATCGAAAGAGCGGGAGCAATTCATTTTATCGGAACTAGAAAAGATAGCCTATTACAGGAACCTGAGTAAGAAGGGGAAAGAATATTTTTATCACCGCGTACTGGTCTTTATGCTGAACAAGCATTTTTTTGGCGATGGCATTAAAATGTCGGACGAGATAAAAATATTTATAACGGCCAGTGCCGTGCAGATAACCTTCCGCATACGAGGGTTTTATATTGAACACATTCAGCTGATACGGGTATTTCCGCAATCGGTTTGGTCGCAAATGGCTCACCATAAAGTGAAAGGGCTAACAACTGGTGCAGGTGTTATGTGGCTGAGCTGGCCCGACATTCAACGCGGATTCGATGTGCCTGATGATGGCATTAACCTCGGCATACATGAAATGTCGCATGCATTCATGCTTTCGGCTCATGCTGGTGGGGGAAACGGGCCTTTATGCCGGCGGTTTAATGATTGGCTTAAAATTTCACACGATGCCTACCGGGATCTGCAAAAAGGAAATGATTCCTTTTTCAGGAAGTACGGAGCAACCAACCCGGATGAGTTTTTTGCAGTCAGCGTGGAATGCTTTTTCGAGAGGCCGGAAGAATTTGTCCGCCTCTACCCTGCCATCTACTCCTCCCTATGTAGGTTATTTAACCAGGACCCTTTGAATAAGGAGAAAGACTATAAGCTTGGGCTTAGTTGACCTTGCCCATGACCCCATTAGTAACCTTAAAGGCTACCTGGGGTATGTGGAAATCCTTTGGATTTATAAGTTCCGCAAACTGAAAATATTATGTAGTTTGTCCACGTTAAAGGATAACATTTTGAAAAATTAATTTAGGTTTGCCGTCCTTTTAAAAATGGATATAGCAGGAATTATAAAGCGTTTACTCTACCGTCACGATTGCGTGATTATTCCAGGCTTTGGAGCCCTGGTAACAGAGTATGCCCCTGCCGAAATACATCCTACCCAGCATATCTTCCTTCCCCCACATAAATCGATAGCATTTAACCGAAGCCTGAAGACAAATGACGGCCTGCTGATATCAGCCATTGCCACCGAGGAAAACCTTAACTATGAAGCGGCTACCCTGCAATTACGCCAGTTTGTGCGCGACACAGAAAACTCTCTGAAAAATAAGGGTGGCGTTATGCTGCCCTTCATTGGAAAGTTTCACTTTGATATAGAAAAGAACCTGCTGTTTGAAGCTGAACAGCAGCAAAACTACCTGCTACCAGCCTATGGTTTGGATAGGTTCATTGCCCACCCGGTTATGCGCCGCGAAGAGGCCCTTTCAGCACTGGAAACTACTATTGTTCAGGCGAGGAAAAAGAGAAGGATGAACTGGATAGGATTTGGGGTAATATTGGCTATACTGGCCCTATCGGCACAGGTTATACTGATATCAACCGATTCGAATATCCTTAAGAGCCAGAAAACAGGTTTGATGGGATTCATGAGCCAGCTATTTAATTCACCGCCTAAAGCTTCCACCCCGGCCCCTGCAATAACTGAGAATACCCACCGGAAGGATACGCTTATACAGATTGTTATTTTTCAAAATCAGTCTCAGAAAGGTGTAGATACGAACGCCATTATTGCGAATGCCATTCATCCTGATTCAACAAAGGCGCCCGAAGCCATTACGGTAAAGGAGGCACCTGCCGTTGTTGAGCCAACCGCTTACCCTGAAGGAAGCTATTACCTCATCTTTGGTTGTTTTAAAGGTAAAAAGGCCTGCCAGGTATTAATTGACCTGTTAAAAGAAAAAGGCATCAATACAAGTATTGTTATTGAAGATAGCTATCGCCGCATAGGCATTGGCGGTTTTGCCACCGAAAATGATGCTGTAAACGAAATGCATGCCTACCGGGATAAGGGGGTAAAGGATATCTGGGTGATGAAGAAATAGGTTTTTAAAACTTATTTTATAAAAAATATACATCGCCGTTTAAACCTTATCAAATAAGGCGTGTCTATTACCCATACTACTTTAAAAACCTTAACTCCCTTCCTTATGAAAAACAAGTTCAGCTATGTGCTCGTAGCTTTTGCCGCCCTGGCACTCACTTTTACCTCCTGCAAAAGGGATAAAAATGACATTACGCCGGATTACTCAGGCACTTTTGCATCCCAATCGGATGATGAAAGCCGCTTTTCTGCTGAAACAGATGCGGTAACCAATGATGCCAATACGGCGATTGATGGTTCCCCAGCCATTAGTGGTGGCCGTATTGAAGGAAATGGCCTTTGCGATGCGACTGTGTCCTACGACACTACAGGCGGCGCTAAAACCATTACAATTACTTATAACGGTACCAGTTGCGATGGCAAACGCCACCGTGAGGGTGTAGTTACGCTCTCACTTCCTGCTGGTGTGCATTGGAAAGATGCAGGTGCGGTATTGACTATCAATATCAGTAACCTGAAAATTACTCGTCTGAGTGACAACAAGAGTATAACGTTAAATGGCACCCATGTTATTACGAATGTTAGTGGTGGATTGGTTAAGAACCTGGCTTCTACCGGAACCATTACACATACAATTTCAAGCAATAACATGTCCGTTACCTTTGATAATGGTTCACAACGTACCTGGCAGGTTTCAAAGCAACGAGTGTTTACTTACGACAATGGCATAGTTATAACCACCACAGGCACCTACAACGACGGAACAAACAATGACATAGCTGAGTGGGGTACCAACCGTTTTGGCAATGCATTCGCATCCAGGATTACTTCGGCTATGATTGTTCGCCAGGATTGCAACTTCAGGCTAACCAGCGGCCAGATAACACATGAGAAGTTGGATAAAACCATTGTAGTAACCTTTGGATTAGATTCGAGTGGTAGCCCTACCTCCTGCCCCGGTTCAGGCAACTATTATTTCAAAGCTGCGTGGACAGATGCCAAAGGCAATGCAAAATCAGTGATATTGCCTTATTAATTAAGTTAAGTGATGGGTTAAAAGAGCAACGCCCTTGCCTAAGGCAAAAGTGTTGCTCTTTTTTATTTAAGCGCTCTTATTCGGCTTAACGATCTTATTTGTATCCTTCTTGCTTCCTTTAATATTAAGGCCTACACTGATATAGAACAGCATACTTGATTTGGAATACCCCGGGATAAGGGTTGTTTCATTTAACTGCAGGTTATCCTGTGGTTTAAGAAAATCGAGCAGGTAATATTTAGCACGTATAAATAATGATTTATCCTCGAACTCCACAAACACTGAAGGATTGAACGGTGTAACGCGGTCTGAAAACCATTCATTGCTCTTGGTCTTTTTCCCGTTAATGAAAAACTTCTGCTTGTAATTAAAAAAGTATTCTGCCTCTGCGCCAATGGCGAAATATTTACGGGTATCCATGTTGCCAAACTTAAAAGCAAGCGGAACCCCCAGCCCGTAAGCACGTTGCTTAACCTTAACGCCTGCTGCCGGGTGCGTGATAAGCCCAACGTTGCGCAGGCCCAGGCCAGTGTAAAAACCGGCCGCCTTCCCAAAATCGAAGTGGAAGGTATACTGGGTATGCCAGAACCCGGAGAAGCGCAGGGCTGAGGTAAAATTACCTCCCTGGCTGTTTTCCACCACGCCATAGGAAAATATCAGTTCAGCACATGAAGTATGATATGGTTTCCTGGTTTGGCCAAATGAATGAGAAGAAATCAGGAACAAAAAAAGAAAAGCTGTAATGCCGTATTTCATGAAATATATTTTGAACCGTAAGGTAGGAAGATTTTCCGGAATGAAAACATAGGTGGGTTCTTAAAACCCGTTTTATCTTTGGCTTTCAATCATACCAGTATGAGCAATAAACCAATTGGTTTCGGCAGCACCTGTATACACCCTCAGAAGAAGAATAAGAAGAATATTAATCCTCATGTGGAGGCGATTTACCCCACCACTACGTATGCTTACGACAGCTCAGAAGAACTGATGCAGGTATTTAAAGGTGAACGGGAGGGCTATATTTACTCCCGTTGGGGTAACCCAACCTTTGACCCTGCGGAAGATAAAATAGCCGCGCTGGAAGGCTGGAACATACTGGATAAAGGCGGTAACCCAATTGAGCTGAAAGCCCAGCTGTTCAGCAGTGGTATGGGAGCGATTTCAACGCTATTCCTTTCCGTTTTAAAGCCGGGAGATAAAGTCCTGGTGCAGGGAACCTTATATGGTGGAACAAATGAACTATTGTTAGATGTGTTGGCACCCTTAAATATTCAACCCGTTATTATAGAGCTAAAGGACCTGAATAAAGTTGAAGAGCACTTAAAAAAGGATAAGGCCATCCGGATGATATATATTGAAACGCCCTCGAATCCTACTATGGATTGCTATGACATTGAAGGACTCACTAAACTGGCTCAACAATACGGGCTGGTTACAGGGGTTGACAACACCTTCGCAACACCTTATTTACAACAACCCTTTAAATATGGGGTTGATTTTGTGCTGCATTCAACTACTAAATACCTGAACGGGCACGGCAATGCTATCGGCGGAATATTGATTGGAAAGGATATCGCTTTTATGAAAAAGAAGATAATTAAAACCATGAAACTGACCGGCTCAAACGCAAATCCTTTTGATGCCTGGCTCCTGTCGCAGGGGATTAAAACACTGGAGTTGCGCATGGACAGGCACAGCAGCAATGCCATGAAAGTAGCAGAGTTTTTACAGTCTCATACAAAGGTTAAGAAAACCAATTACTGTGGCCTGCCCTCCCACCCTGATTTTGAACTGGCAAAAAAACAAATGCGCCAGTTTGGCGGCATGCTAAGCTTTGACCTGAAGGGTGGATTAGAAGCCGGCAAAAAACTGCTGAACGAGATCAGGTTTTGCACGCTGGCTGTTTCACTGGGCACGGTTGATACCATCATTCAACACCCGGCATCTATGAGTCATTTACCGGTGCCTAAACAGGTTAGGGAACAATATGGAATTACTGATGGGCTTATTCGCCTCTCCGTTGGTATTGAGAACCCTGAAGATATCATCGCCGACCTGGAACAGGCTATTGCCAAAGTTCCCGGTTAGGGCTTTTGTGATGCTGCTTCCAATACAGCCAATATCTGCCTGTAAATTCTGGCTCTCTTCATGTCCACCCGGCTAATGGCAAGTGTTTCAGCCCGTTTAAATCCACCCATGTAGTACCTGAAATACCATGGAAAGATAGACCCCGTTGCATCCAGGATGGAATAGGTAATGCCCACATCAACCGCCAGGGCAAGGAATGCCGTAGTCAGCAAAAGTGAATTAACTCCATTACGGATATCGCCGGCATAGAATTGTCCAAGCCCCGGGATAATCATGGACAGAATACGCGCTGTTTTTGGATGAATCCTTTTCAACTTGTCATTTTTCTCAAAAAGTGCATCCAGTTTCCAAATAGTAACAGAGTCATTGGAAGGAACCGTTTTAAGGAAATAATCTTTTGACAGGTCAAACTTTTTCATGCCAAAATAGGTGACGGCCAGGTAAAAATCCTGTCGTTTCTCCTCCTGGTCGTTTGCTACGTTTATCGTAAACAATTCCTGGAGAGCAAAAAGATATTGCCTCTGAAGCAGCATATTTTCAGCCCGCAGAAATATCATTTCATTCTTCAGGCTATCATTATCCGTTGCAAAATAGGCCAGTTGATAGTAACCATTGGCGTCATCAGTTTCGTTCAGCGCATTGAAACAATTCCCGAGATTTACATAGCATTCTACCCTCTTGTAATCCTGGCTGAAAAACATCACACGCTCATAATATTTTAACGCGCTTTCATAATCGCCCCGTTCGTAGCACTGCTGGGCAAAATTATAGGTAGCCTCAATATCCTGGGCTTTAGCCTGACGGAAGGAGAAAAGGCTACAAATTATTAATAAATAAATCGCGCGAGCTTTTAACGAGCGCATCTTCGTATTTCGCATTAAACTTTTTTGCCGATTTAAATGAGCCATAAATGTTACCCAGGTAGAAACCAAAACCCAGGCTACCATATATCCAGCCATAAGCGCTGGAAACGCCATCACGGTTAAATCCACGGTAAGACTGGTATGTGCAAATCCCCACGAGGACGAGGGAAATTAGTCCATCCTTCCATTCACTGCTATAGGCTTTTCCTGTTCCCGGCACCACTGCTGAAAACAACATGGACACGCCCGCACTGCGATGCCGTAAATTTTCCGATTCAGCTATGATAGGTGCGTAAGGCGCAAAACTTTGGAGTGAGTCGTTACCATTTTCCAGGTAGAATTTTTTTGCATCCTTCCAATCCTTTGTGAGCAAAGAGACATTCATTAAAAGGTAGTCTCTTTTATCCTGCATTAATAAGGGGGTGAACTTAATCAGCGTATCTGCTTTTTTAAATTTCCCGGCAGAAACAAGCATAAATGCATATTCATCAAAAATGGGTGATGGTAATTTGCTTTTGTCAGGGAAGAGTTCCTCAGTGCGCATTATACCCTTATCAATCAGACCTGATTTCCGGTATGATTTCAACAACAGTAATTTAGCCGTGTCGTTGGCCGGTTTCATAAACACCAGGCGCTCATATTCATCGGCAGCCAGCTTAAATTGTGATGACTTATATAAATAGTTAGCAAAACTGGAGGTATGCTCCTCGTCAAAAAGATTTTGACAATAACTATTACTTGCCCTGGTTAGTAAAACAATTAGAATAAAAAGAGTGAAATAACGCATTACTTAACCGGGTCAATTAGCAGGTGATGCTCATCGTCGTGTGCATAATTTTCGGGGCTTAACCCATTGCACCTTGTCAGGCGGTCAAAGGCCGCAAACATTCCTATGATAAGACCCTTTTTTTGAATTGCCTGCACAGCATATTCTGAGCAGGAAGGTGTAAATGAACAGGAGTTTCCATCCTGAGAAGAAACAAATGATTTATAGAAAATAAAGAGCCCCTTCAACACAAAAACGGCTTCGTTACCGGTTCCTTTCATTGTGTAGTGGAGATGGTTCGTATTCAAATCCATAATAGTCCTCATCTTGCTGAAATCAGCAGAAGTTTGAGCCATTGAATGCGAGAACAGGCTACTTAGCAGGGATAGGACAATTATAAATGCTATTCTCATTTAAATCGTTTACTACTACGTTTTTAAAGGTAGTGACTTTATAGTACTCTTTCCCGTTTTTGTAATTGATCTGTACAATTTCACCAGGAAATGAGAGCCCACTAAAGATCTTAAAATTATTAAAAAACTGCTTTGAAACAACTGTATTTGATTTATCCTTAAATACAAGTCCAAAAAGTTGTTTGTTTTTTTGTGATATCAGGATATCGCCTGTTATATTCGCTAGTTTAGGAATAGCCGCTCTCCAGGTAGAAATAATCAGGCTGTCTTCCTTTTCTACATCAACTAATTTATATAGTTGATTCTTAGTTAATCCATAGTTGGTAAGATCGTTGTTCAACGCAAGATTAAAGATGGAGAAATTCAGGACGTTCATTGCGCTTACTTTCTCTGTTACCTTGTTTTCCCTGATCTTTATTACAAAAGAATCTGTAACAATTATTTTCTCCTTCTCAGGAAATTTAACATTATAAACTATCTTTTTATCGTTCTTATCAAAGTAAACGGTTCCCATAGTTAAAACAGAAGCAGAGTCTGTTTTTTCCTTAATGGTAAAGTCTGCCTTTAGCCTAAAAAACTGTTGTCCAAGTGAAAACTTGGACAACAGTATAAAAAGGGTAAGTAATAAGAGGTTTCTTGACAAACTAAACAGTAGATGTAGCAAAGACTACCCAGAAGAGGATGTAAAATACTGCCCAAACAACAGCACCTACTATGCAACCATAAAGAGCCTTTTTGGTTTCATCTGAATCTTCAGTTACCAGGTATACAATAAGAATACCTACCCAGCTAAGACACAAACCCCAAATGAAAGAAGGAATACCTACAGGTCCATCATTTAATGAAGAGAACTCATTTGAACTACTGAAATTTAAACCTTTCACTACTTCATTATTCTCCGTCTTTAACTGATTAAGTGTAACACCTTCATGGGAGTTCACATAGCTTTCAACTTTGTTCAGTTGAGTCATTTCTTTGTTTACAGCATTCTTGTCATACTGAAACACCGATGATTTTTCTGCTTTTGCCGCAAACAATCCGCCAAAAACAAAAACAACAACGAGAAGTAGATTTTTAATTTGCATAAAGAGTGATTAGGTTTTTGTGAGTGATAATTCTTTGTTTCAAGACAAATGTAGAAGAAATATTCTATGAAAAAAGCTTTTTTTGAAAAAAAATTAACATTTATAAACATATTCACGCTGAGAGCGTAACTGCCTCGCGGCTTACCTTTTTAACAAGACCCTGAAGCACATTTCCCGGCCCGCATTCTACAAACTCCTTTGCCCCACCTGCAATCATATGCTGAATGGTTTGCGTCCACCTCACAGGGGCGGTTAATTGCGCAACCAGGTTCTGTTTTATTTCAACCGGTTCTATCACAGGCATTGCATTTACATTCTGATATACGGGGCATATTGGAACGGAAAAAGATGCCTCGTTAATAGCGGTCTCCAGCTCCTTTCGGGCCGGTTCCATAAGCGGAGAGTGAAACGCACCTCCTACATTCAGTATCAATGCACGCTTAGCGCCTGCGGCCTTTAATTTTTCACAGGCCAGGTTCACTCCCTCAATTGAGCCACTTATTACTAATTGGCCGGGGCAGTTATAATTGGCCGGTACTACAATATGTTCAGTAATAGAGGCGCAAATATCTTCTACCACTTTATCATCCAAACCCAAAATGGCGGCCATGGTGGATGGCTGCATCTCACAAGCCTTCTGCATAGCCTGTGCCCGCTGCGATACCAGCTTTAAGGCGTTTTCAAAAGAGAGCGCTTTATTTGCCACCAGCGAAGAAAACTCTCCCAATGAATGCCCAGCGACCATGTCAGGTTTAAAAGAATCGCCCAGCGTTTTAGCCTTAATGACAGAATGAAGAAAAATAGCAGGTTGAGTAACCTTTGTTTGTTTCAATTCCTCTTCCGTTCCTGCAAACATTATGTCAGTTATGCGAAAGCCAAGAATCTCATTCGCTTTTTCAAAAAGATCCTTTGCTTCTGCGCTTCCTTCGTACAGGTCTTTCCCCATTCCCGGAAACTGTGCCCCCTGCCCGGGGAATAAATATGCTCTCATGATGGTTGTTTTTTGCCGGTGCGAAAGATAGGAAAGAATAAAAAGAAAAAAACCCGCTCCATTTTATTGGGGCGGGTCAAAAAAGATAACTATGGCTACTAGTTCGCTTTTTTTAGGCTTGACTTTTTTCAGTTACTTTTTCCTGGCTTTTTTTATGGTCGCTTAAGAATTTTTCCAATCCAATATCAGTAAGCGGATGTTTAAGCAGACCAAGTATAGCATCCAGTGGGCAGGTAACCACGTTGGCTCCTACCTCGGCGCACTTTACGATATGCAGAGATGTGCGCACCGAAGCCGCCAAAACTTGTGTCTGGAACTGGTGAACTGCGTAAATCTGAACAATTTGTGAAATCAATTGAAGACCATCCCAATTACTATCGTCGATTCTACCCATAAACGGAGAAACGTAGGTAGCACCAGCTTTAGCCGCAAGAATAGCCTGCCCTGCAGAAAATACAAGGGTACAGTTGGTTTTTATTCCCTGGTCGGAAAAATATTTAAGTGCCTTAACGCCATCCTTTATCATCGGCACCTTAACAACAATAGCAGGGTGCAAGGCCGCAAGTTTTTTCCCTTCTGCAATAATTCCTTTATAATCAGTTGAAATTACCTCGGCGCTAACATCATTCTTCACCAACTCACATATCTTAAGGTAGTGTTCCAGTATTTTATCGTCACCTTTAATTCCTTCTTTAGCCATTAAAGAAGGATTGGTGGTAACACCATCCAGTATCCCCAGGTCTTTAGCTTCTTTTATCTGGGCTATGTTAGCGGTGTCTATAAAAAATTTCATTGCGTATTTTAAAGTAGGATGGAAAAAATGGGCAAGTTACTTATATCGCACCGCTCAACCGCTTACCCTTGCTTCCTTCCGAACCTGGGGGAGTTCGCAGGAGCTGGTCGTATAAGACTTGCCCGTGCAAATGTACTCCTTTTGATATTCGAGCATCTGCCTCATTTAAAAAATAGTTGCTCACATAAACCATCGAACGCTTGTTAAAAAGTTATTTTCTGCTTTATTTCAACGATTTATTAATAATTTAAAAAATAATATTTTGAAATTCGGTTTATTTATCGTTAGATTTAATCTTAGAAATAATCCAAATTTGAAAAAATTAGTTAAGGGAGTTCTTTTCAGTACCCTGTTATTCTCTTTTAACTTACTATTTGCCCAAAAGGAGGCAAATATTTGGTATTTTGGTACAAAAGGAGGTATTGACTTCAATAGCGGGTCACCTGTTCCACTTCTAAACGGACAATTAATCTCACAGGAAGGATGCGCTACTATTTGTGACAGAAATGGAAATCTATTGTTTTACACCGATGGAACGAGGGTATGGAATAAAGCCCACACCATCATGCCTAACGGCAACGGTTTAGGTGGCAATTATTCTGCCACTCAATCTGCCATTATAGTTCCCAGGCCCAAAAGCTCTACTCAATACTACATATTTACAGTTGATGCCTGGGCAGGAAAAAACCCAAAAAGCACCGGTAATGGAGGAATGAATCTTAACCTGGTAGACATGACTTTGGATGGGGGACTTGGTGATGTTGTTACAAAAGACCAGCTAATTGTTTCACCGACTTGTGAAAAAATAACCGCTACCAAGCATTGTAATGGAAGTGACTATTGGATCGTAACCCACAAGTGGGGATCGGATTCTCTTCTTGCCTATCTATTAACCAATAGCGGCTTAAATTCAACACCGGTTGTCAGCCATTCAGGTGTTACTATGACTGGCGCAACCAGCGACTCTGCCTATCAGTCAATAGGCTATATGAAAATTTCCCCTTCGGGTAAAAGAATAGCCTTTGTGTGTTATTCAACTTTGCATACTATGGCTGTTGGAGATTTTGATAATGCAACAGGTATAGCTTCCAGCTTTATTATTGATAACACTATTCCATTTACGCCCACCCCGCTGGATCATAATAACCATGGAATTTACGGATTGGCCTTTTCGCCGGATAACTCAAAACTTTACACAAGCGGGCAGGGCCCCAACGGCCTTTATCAATACAATATTTCCTCAGGCAACCCCGGGGCCGTACTTGCCTCTCGCACACTTATCAGCACCAGTAACACAACTTCATACGGGGCATTGCAATTAGCCCCCGATGGAAAAATATACCTGGGTAATGGCGGAAGTTTTAAATTGAGTGCTGTTACCAACCCAAATGGGTTGGGTGCTGCCTGCAATTTTGTACCTGATGAATTCAGTTTTGGAAATTTCAGCCATTTATGTGAAATCGGGTTGCCGGATTTTATTGAAAATTTTGTTGTTCCAAACTATAAGGCTCAATTTCATTACCAGGATTGTGCGGGCGATAATTACATTACACTAGTTGATTCTTTCTTAACCGGGCCTGTTACTATATTATGGGATTTCGGAGACCCTTCATCATCTGATAATACTTCCAATATACCCCAACCAACCCATACCTTCTCCTCTGCCGGCGATTATACCATAACTGCCACTATTAATTATGCCTGCGGTGATTTTTCAGTTAGTAAGGATATTACCGTAGTAGATAAATTCACCGTTTTTGCCGGCACGGATATGACCATTCTGCCAGGCAATAATGCCCTCATCAATGCATCTGCACCTACAGGAAATTATACGTGGACACCTGCAACCGGTTTAAGCTCATCTTTTGTATTGCAACCAACTGCTTCTCCCAGGCAAACCACTACCTACACATTACAGGTAACCAATGAATTCAATTGCACGAACACCGATTCTGTTATCGTTTTTGTTGATTACAGCACACATCTTTTCTTTCCAAATGCCTTTTCGCCAAACGGGGATGGAATGAATGATTATTTTAATTATTATGCTTATGGCATTAATACAATTAACCTGCAAATATTTAACCGGTGGGGTGAAGTAGTTTTTCAAACTGACCATCTTAATGTGTGGTGGGATGGGAAACGGAATAATAAGCCGGAACCAGTTGGCGCTTATGTGTACATGGCAGTAGCCACCGGTTTAGACGGCAAACAAACTGTTTGGAAAGGGGATCTGACCCTGATCAGATAATTAAAATATTCAAATTTTATTGTATAAGACAATTCCACCCGATGTGGGTAAATAATGTTTTGCCTTAGAATGGAGAAGGATACTTTTGGCATTCAATGAAATTCAGATTCTTTTTAAGTTTCCTCCTTTTATTCAGCTATTCATTTTCATTTGGCCAAAAGGAAGCAAGCCTATGGTTTTTTGGTGATAAAGCCGGGGTAGATTTTAGTTACAGCAACCCTGTTGCCATTACTGTCAGTAAAATGAATACCAGTGAAGGCTGCACCAGCACCTGCGATTTCAGAGGATTTTTTATTTTTTATACCAACGGCGTGCAAGTTTGGAACAGGCAACATAAAGTTATGCCAAATGGGGCAGGATTGAAAGGGCACGACTCCTCAACGGAATCAGCCATTGTCGTTCCTAATCCTAAAAATATCAATCTATTTTACCTTTTTACCTCTGATGCCGGCGGATATGCCAACCCACCCAACAATGGCGTGAATTATTCAGTTATTGATATGACGAAGGATAAGGGCATGGGTGATGTAACAGAAAAAAACGTTCCTCTTCTTCCCTTGGCTACTGAAAAATTAACCGCTGTTAAACATAAGAACGGCGTTGATTACTGGGTATTAGCTCACGGGTGGAACACGAATAACTTTTACGCCTACTTGGTTACTAAAGATGGTGTTGCATCCAAACCAGTTATGACCAAAATTGGCAGCATTCATTCCGGCGGCATATCCACTGACGGCAACTCCATTGGCTATATGAAGTTTTCACCGGATGGGAAAAAGGTAGCTGTGTTGATGTATGAAAATAAATACTTTGAACTATTTGATTTTAATAGTGAGACAGGCGTTTTATCCAACTGCAACATCGTCTATATTCCTTTCGACAAGATGGCCTATGGCTGCGAGTTCTCTCCCAATTGCAAGTTGCTTTATATCAGCATTTATAAAAGCAATGAGATATACCAGTTTGACATAACACTTCCTACCTCTGCGGAAATGACTACCTCTGCAGTACTGGCGGCCACCTCTTTAGACCAGAAAATGGGCGCTTTGCAACTGGGTATAAACGGAAAGATATATGTAGCTAAAAAATCAGACTACCTGGGCTGCATACCTAACCCCAATGTTAAAGGCGCGGGTTGCGGATTTATTGACCAGGCTATTTACCTGAATGGTGGCAGGCCAAAACTTGGATTGCCAAATTTTATAACGAGCTATTTTTATAAGCCGTAATTGCATGACTTATAACCTGGTTTACAACGAGCAACGTAAAATAGTCTGGCTGCTCATCATTGTTCCCATTACATGGTCAGCCATTTTTATTAGCCTGATACTGGCTATAAATGATATGCCCGGATGGCTGCCAATAGTTGGCTCGGTTTTATTAATAGCGGTTTCTACTTTCAATGTATTGTATGTGCTAAAAAGATGGCTTTCGATTGATACAACCGTTGAAGTAACCGATGATTATTTCCACTACAAAATGGCAAAGAAGTCACCGCTTTACAAACACAGCGAAATAAAAGTTTCATGGGACCATGTGAGGAATTTTTCGGGGGATGATATCAACGATGCCTCTTTCGCTGTATTTAAACTATCAAAACCTAATGTTAAATTTTCCCTCTCCCCTCCTGTTCTCCCCGAGGCAAAGAAACCATTCAAAGATTTTGTTTCGGAAGTGAGTAAAAAAATTGAGTCCTACAACGAACAAGCCCGGGAAAAACATTTGCAAGTAATTACCCATAAAAGTGTTTTTGAAAGTACGGGGGCACGCATTGGCGCTGTCCTTTTTACCGCTTTACTGGTTGTTTTAACGGTAGCCTTCAAAACCATCCCAACCGACCACGAAACCTTCAATTGGTGGCGACTGGCCTGGCTCTGGTTGGCCTCTGCTCCCTACCTAATAGCGGTATTTGGAAGCTGGAAAAAGAAGGATTAATCAATATATCTCCATCCCACGGTTTTTTAACTCCGATAGCCTATTTTTGCGCCCTCATGATTGGCATACAGAACCTGACCGTTTCTTTTGGCGGCGAATACCTATTTAAAGACATTTCTTTTCTAATTAACCAGAAAGATCGTATTGGCCTGGTAGGAAAAAACGGGGCCGGCAAATCGACCCTGATGAAGATTATAGCCCGTATGCAGGAACCCAGCAGCGGTGAAATATCCTATCCCCGCGATTGCACCGTAGGCTATTTATCGCAGGATTTGAAGCATAAGGGCGGAAAAAGCGTAATTGACGAAACTGCTACCGCTTTTGATGAAATAAAGAGCCTGGAGCAAACCATTAACGATTATACCCATAAAGTAACAGCTGACAACAGCCATACCCATCCGGATTATATGGACTGGCTGCAGCACCTGCACGATGCCCAGGAGCGTTTTGACCTCTTAGGTGGCAGTTCCATTGAAAGTGAACTGGAAAAGGTATTGCTCGGCTTAGGTTTTGAGCGTAAGGATTTTAACCGCCCTACCTCTGAATTCAGCGGTGGCTGGCAAATGCGTATTGAACTAGCTAAGATCCTACTACGCAAGCCAGATGTAATTTTGCTGGATGAGCCTACCAATCACCTGGATATAGAATCCATTCAATGGCTGGAAATATTTTTAAAGAACTATCCCGGCACCATTATCCTCGTATCGCACGATAAAAAGTTCCTGGATACTATTACCAACCGCACGATAGAAATTGTCAGTCAAAACGTACAGGATTACAAGGCCTCCTACTCAAAATATGTTGAACTGAGGAAAGAAAGACGTTCCGTATTACTCGCTGCTCAGAAAAACCAGCAACGTGAGATAGAAAAGACCGAAGTGCTGATAGATAAATTCAGAGCCAAAGCGAACAAAGCAAAAATGGCCCAGTCGCTCATTAAACAATTAGCCCGTACCGAGATTATTGAAGTGGATGATGAAGACAACAGCTCCATTCATTTCCGCTTTCCTGATGCGCCCCGTTCCGGCCAATTAGTGGTAGATGCCAAGCACATCACAAAAAAGTATGGTGAAAGAACCATATTAAACAATATAAACTTTCATGTAAATAAAGGGGACCGCATTGCTTTTGTAGGCAGGAACGGAGAAGGTAAAACCACGCTGGCTAAAATCCTGGTGGGGGATACTGATTCTGAGGGCACCATTCATTTAGGCCACAATGTAAAAGTGGGTTATTATGCCCAACAGCAGGCTGAAAAACTAAATGGTAACCATACTGTATTTGAAACCGTTGACCACATTGCGGCCGGCGAAATACGTACCCGTTTAAGAACCCTGTTGGGCGCCTTCCTGTTTGGGGGTGATTCTATTGATAAGAAAGTGAAAGTGTTATCAGGTGGAGAAAAATCAAGACTGGCTTTGGCTTGTCTGCTGTTGGAACCGGTTAACCTGCTGGTATTGGATGAGCCTACGAATCACCTGGATATGCGCTCAAAGGATATTTTGAAGGAAGCGCTTCAGAATTATAATGGCACTCTCATTCTTGTTTCACATGACCGTGATTTTCTTCAGGGATTAACGAACCGTACCTTCTATTTCCGAAATCAGGCCGTTAAGGAACACCTGGGAGATATTTATGAGTTCCTTGAATCCAATAAATTGGAATCACTTCAACAGTTGGAAATAAAGAATGCCTTTAAAAGAGAAGCGAAGGAAGAAAAGGAAAGGCAACAACAAGCTACGCCTAAAAGGCAGAATGACAAGGAACTGAAAAAGATTGAGCGTGAAATAAGCAACTCAGAAAAAAATATCGCACAATTTGAATCAGCTATTGCATTGATGGAAAGGAAAATGTCAGACCCTTCATTTCTTCAATCACCTGATTCAAAAGATGTTTACATCCAATATGATAAGGTTAAAAAGGATCTTGCCGCTGAAATGGAAAAATGGGCGGCGCTGGAAGAGCAGAAAGGCAAACTATAATTAGGAAACCGGATCAAATATCCAGTTTCCGCTGGATATACTTACCAAGTATATCGAACTCAATATTTGCTTTATCTCCCTTCTTAAGCCTATTGAAATTGGTATGCTCATAGGTGTAAGGTATAATAGCAACCGAAAAGTCCTTCTTATTGGCTTTACTAACCGTAAGGCTAACCCCGTTAATAGCAACGGAGCCTTTCTCCACCACAAGGGTCCGGTCCTTCTTACCTAACTCAAAGGTATAGAGCCAGCTTCCATCGCGGTTCTCAACCTTCAACACTTGCGCAGTAGTATCTACATGTCCCTGGACAAAATGACCGTCAATTCGTCCATTAGCCAGCATGGAACGTTCGAGGTTAACTGTATCGTTCGCTTTTAATTTACCAAGATTGGAGCGCTTCAGGGTTTCTTCAATGGCTTCAACAGTATAAGCATCATTCTTAGTAGCAATCACTGTAAGGCATACGCCGTTGTGCGATACACTTTGATCAATCTTCAATTCAGATGTAATGGTAGAAGAAATGGTAAAGGCCTTGTTAGTGCCCTTTTTACTGATTGATATAACCTTCCCCAGTGTTTCAATTATGCCGGTAAACATCGCCTGATTTTACCTGTAAAGATGAATAAATCCCTGTAATGGCTTAGACCTTTTTACAACACCTTCTGTGCGGTTTTCATAAACATAACAGGTATAATAGTAAGTGCCTGCAGGTGAATCTTTGCCATTATTCATATTCTTTCCATCCCAGTTAATAGCAGGGTCGTTTGTTTGAAAAACTAATACACCCCAGCTGTCATAAATACTCATCTCCACCTTGTCAATATACTTAAACGGAGGGATTGGTTTGAATACATCGTTCTTTTCATCGTGATTGGGTGTAAATACGTTTGGCAATTCATATGCAGGACAATTATCCACGCATATAGGTATACTTTTAGGCCCTTCATTTCCTAAAGAATCTACACCTGAAACAGCATAGCACCCTGCAATGGTATTGGATAAGGGATGCTCAAAAGTTGTGTCGTTCAAAAAGTGAGAAGAATCTATCAGGTGTAGTGGTTCGCCGGAAGTAGCAGCATAATACAGCTTGTATTTTAAAAGGTCTGCACCACAATTAAGTGGCGGTTTATTCCAAATCAACCTGTTTACAAACGGGCCAAGATTAAAGTTGGGTGTGTTACAATCATTTTGCACCATAAGATTGGGTGGACAAGGCCCCACGGTATCAATGGGCACAGCGCAAACCCGCTGCGATAGATTGATGATAGGGTCAATAAATCCGGGAGCTGAATAACTACCTGTACTTCTTACATAGTAGCAATAGGTCGAATCATTTACCAGGTGGGCATCTATAAAACTTTTTGAGGCAGTAACTCCAATTGAATCCCAAAGGGTGGTCACCTTATTCTTCTTGAAGATAGTATAGGAATCATTCTTCCACGGCACCTTTTCTTCCCATGATAAATTCAGGCGCTTGGAGGCCGTACCAATGGTTAGAAACACACTGGAAGCTACTTCCGTTTCGCCAATGAAATTTCCATTAGAATAAAATCCAATTTTATAGGACCAGGGTGTTGCAATCGTATTAACAAATGTATCTATATAAGTGGTGTCAATTAGCTGGTAAAAAGTACTTGATTTAATAGAATCAATCAACTTGAAAGCGCCACCGCTAAAATCATTAGAGTGATAGATAAAGTATTTATAAGGTCCTGCATTTTGAACCGTATCTAATTCAAGCGCGTTAGGTTTTGACCAGGCTACATATACAGCGCCATTAACATTGTCAGTTGTCCTGATGCTTACGTTGGTAATAACCGGTATATCCTTTTTAAGAGCAGTGCAGACCTCATTGGAAGGAAGGCTTTCACAAAAGTTTATTTCCTGTCCGAAATTATTCAGCTGGCCAAAGTCGGCAAGTACACGGTAACTATAGTCCTTTCCTCTTTGCACATTATTATCATTATATGTATAATCCTGCCAGTGGTCTTTTATTTTTACATATCCCCTGCCGGCTAAGCCAGTTATACAAGTGTCAATTGTAAAGGGATTACAACCTTCCCGCCTCCAGATGGAGAAGCCAAGGAATTTGCTGGCAGTAGCACATTTATAAGGGTCATCCCATTTAAGGTTAATACTGTTACCGGAAGCCAGGGCAGTCAGGTTCTGGGGAGCAGGGGCCACCACTTTTATCCGCCAGCTTTTTAAGTCAGCCTGGGGACTTACACTAAAATCATCTACTGCACGGAACACCACCTGGTAAACCTGGTTGCTTATGTGGTCGCAAATGGTATTCCAGGTAAACTGACCAGTTGCAGGGTTGCCAACAGCAGAAACAAAGCTGGCCGTATCCGGAGACGGAACAAGGAAGGGCCCTCCATTAGCAGACAAAGAAACTTTTTGTCCGGCGTCGGGATCCGTAGCTGTTACATTTATTTTCAGGGTTGAACCTGCCACTATACAGGTATCATTTATCTCCTTGATCTTGGGCGGCCGGTCAAAATCACACGAGATAATAATTTCCATGTCAAACAATGTAATGCCTACATTTTCAGCAGGGGCTCCTTTTACTCTTCTCCATTCCTTAATAAGGATGGCAATATTGTAAATGCCACAAAACTCCGGATAATTCCAGTCAACTTCACCGGTTAGTTTATTAATGGTAAAGGTTGGAGTACCTGTTGTATTATCAATCTGGTTAGGATTCTGGTAACCACTTACATTATTGTTAGGCCCAATTTTAGGGGGAACAAATTCATAGGTCAGGCTGTCCCCATCTGGGTCGTATGCATTCGGGTTATAAAAGAACTCCTGGTTGGTTTCACCAAAATCAATAGGTGGATTAGAAATAATAGGCGAGTTATTGTAACCCAGGAATGCCTGCGGGTCAGGAATTTTCAGTGTATCTTCAATATAAAAAGGTTCGTTCACCGAGTTACCTTTTCCGATGTTCTTGATATCCTGGATACGGTTAGGATCAGTCATAGAGATAATATACTGCCCAAATCCCGAGAAGGTATGAATACCTACGTACTCGTTGTATTTAATGTCATTCCCAAGCTTTACACCTTTTCCTCCCCCGTTTACCCTTGGTAATGTATCGATATTTGGTGAGCTGGCTGTGCCATCACCCCAGTTAATCGGTAATGAATCGCGGTCTGCGGCAACGCTGCTTTCTTTTGTGTAAGTAATAATAGTAACCCTGTAAGTAGTTCCACCCAGCCATTGATAGGCTATATAGCCAGCCCTGTTATGCGTGGCATAGGAGGTAAAGGCGAAGAATAAAAGAAATAAAAAAGAAATAGCCCTTCTAATCATAGAAAACCCGAAAGATTACTGCAATTTACGAATAAAAGGAAAGTAAATTGTACAGACCTTAAATTAAATTATTTCTCAGATTCTGTAGTAGCCTTGGCCATTATATATTCCCTGTTTAAACGGGCAATATTAGTCACAGAAATGCCTTTGGGGCATTCGGCCTCACAGGCATACGTATTCGTGCAACTCCCAAACCCTTCTTTATCCATCTGGTCAACCATATTCAATACGCGCAGCGACCGTTCGGGGTCGCCTTGTGGTAAAAGGGCCAAATGAGAAACCTTTGCTGATACAAACAGCATAGCTGATGAATTTTTGCAGGCAGCCACACAGGCTCCGCAGCCAATGCATTCAGCTGCATCAAAAGCTTTTTCAGCCAGGTCACGTTCAACAGGAATATTGTTAGCATCCTGGGCCTGGCCTGTATTTACTGATATAAATCCACCCCTGGCTATAATGCGGTCAAAAGCGCTGCGGTCAACCACCAGGTCCTTAATGACCGGGAAAGCGCTGGCCCTCCACGGTTCAATCGTTACGGTCTCGCCATCTTTAAAATGGCGCATATGCAACTGGCAGGTAGTAGTGCGGGCTAACGGGCCATGCGGACGGCCATTGATATACATGCTGCAGGCACCGCAAATACCTTCGCGACAGTCATGGTCAAAGGCCACCGGTTCCTTGTTCTCATTCACCAGCTTTTCGTTCAGTACATCCATCATTTCAAGGAAGGATGCATGAACATCTACATTATCCAACGGGTAAGTTTCAAAACCACCCTTGGTACTACTGTTCTTCTGGCGCCAAACTTTAAGCGTAAGTTTCATGGTCGTTAGCTTGTTCTACTTGTAACTTCTTTGTGTAGGATGAACCACTTCAAATTTCAATTCCTCTTTGTGTAATTCAGCTGTGGCGTTGTCGCCCTTGTATTCCCAGGCGGCTACAAAGCTGAATTTATCATCGTGGCGCAGCGCTTCACCATCAGGTGTCTGGTGTTCTACACGGAAGTGGCCGCCACAGGATTCTTCCCGCTGCAGGGCATCCATGCACATCAGTTCACCTAACTCAATAAAGTCAGCCACACGGCCGGCCTTTTCCAATTCAGGATTCAATTCATCAGTGGAGCCGGGGATGCGCACGTCGCTCCAGAACTGCTGACGAATCACTTTTATCTCTTCAATCGCTTCTTTTAAACCGGTAGCACTTCTGGCCATACCACATTTCTCCCACATTACTTTACCCAAAGCCCTATGAAAATAGTCAACAGTATGAGTGCCCTTAATGCCCATTAATTTGTTAATCCGGTTGCTGGCTTCTGCTTCCGCTGCCTTAAAGGCTTCACCATCAGGATTTATTTTCCCGGTTAAAATTTCACCGGATAAGTAATCGCCAATGGTATAAGGAAGTACGAAGTAGCCATCTGCCAAACCCTGCATAAGTGCAGATGCACCTAAACGGTTAGCGCCGTGGTCGCTGAAATTGCATTCGCCTGTTGCATATAACCCCGGCACAGTAGTCATTAAATTATAATCTACCCATAAACCACCCATCGTGTAGTGCACTGCAGGGTAAATCATCATCGGTGTTTTATACGGATCGTCGCCTGTTATCTTTTCATACATTTCAAACAGGTTGCCATAGCGTTCTGATATCACATCCTTGCCCAGGCGTTTAATAGCATCGGCAAAATCAAGGAACACAGCCATGCCGGTTTCACCTACGCCCTTACCTTCATCACACGCTTCTTTGGCAGCACGCGATGCTATATCACGGGGAACCAGGTTACCAAATGCGGGGTATTTACGTTCAAGGAAGTAGTCGCGCTCCGTTTCAGGTATATCCTTCGCTTTGCGTTTATCAGCCTTGGCTTTAGGTACCCACACGCGGCCATCATTACGCAAACTTTCGCTCATCAGCGTCAGCTTCGACTGGTATTCACCATGAACTGGGATACAGGTTGGATGTATTTGGGTAAAACATGGGTTACCAAAGTAGGCTCCTTTTTTATAGGCTTTCCAGTTGGCTGTAACGTTGCAACCCATGGCGTTGGTTGAAAGGAAGAAAACGTTTCCATAACCGCCAGTGCCCAGAACAACGGCATGTGCTCCGTGTCTTTCAAGTTTTCCCGTGACCAGGTCACGGGCTATGATGCCTCTTGCTTTGCCATTCTCCAATACCAGCTCTATCATTTCGTGGCGCGAGAACATTTCAACGTTACCTAAACCAATTTGTCTTTCCAAAGCAGAGTAAGCACCCAGCAATAACTGCTGTCCCGTTTGGCCACGTGCATAGAACGTTCTGGAAACCTGCACACCACCAAAAGAACGGTTATCCAGCAAGCCCCCATATTCACGGGCAAAGGGAACACCCTGTGCCACGCACTGATCAATTATATTCACGCTCTCTTCTGCCAGGCGGTATACATTTGCCTCGCGTGAGCGGTAATCTCCACCTTTAACAGTATCGTAAAATAAGCGGAATACACTGTCGCCATCGTTGCGGTAATTCTTTGCCGCGTTAATGCCACCCTGCGCAGCGATAGAGTGCGCACGCCTTGGGCTATCTTGGAAGCAAAATACCTTCACCTTGTAACCCAACTCAGCCAGCGAAGAAGCCGCTGAAGCCCCTGCAAGCCCTGAACCAACAATAATGATATCTATCTTCCGCTTGTTAGCAGGGTTAACCAACTTAACAGTGGATCTGTACTTCTTCCATTTGTCTGATAATTCTCCAGCGGGAATTTTTGAATCAAGAGCCATTTATTACGAGAACATTTTTTTAAGAATGAAGAACAACGGCATGGCCGCAAACAGAACAGAAATGCCAATTGAAAAAACCAGGCCTGTCCATTCTATAGCGGGTGTATATTTTTTATACTTTAAGCCTAATGAACGGAATGCACTCTGAAAACCATGTAACAAGTGATAGGCCAGGACTGCCATCGAGATGAGATAAAAGGCAACGTAGATTGGTGCTTCAAATGCTTCCTTTACCACGGCGTACAAATCCGGATTGCCATTCTGGTCAAAACCCAAATTATCGGTAAAGTGTGTTTCGATAAAAAAGTTTCTTAAATGAATAACCAGAAAAACAAGGATAAGGGAACCTAGAATTCCCATACTCCGTGAATACCATTTGCTATTTGCATTCCTGTCAAACACTTCGTAGTTAACAGGGCGCGTTTTACGGTTCTTAAGGGTAATAACCAGGGACTGAAGGATGTGGATGATAAACCCGGCAAACAGAACTACTTCAAGTATCCTGATAACAATATTGGTTTCCATGAACAAGGAGGCCTCGTTAAAAAGCAATCCGCCATCGTCTTTAAACAGAAGAGCATTGATAGCACCATGTACCAGCAGGAAACTGATCAAAAACAAGCCGGTAAGCGCCATTACCACCTTTCTGCCAATAGAAGAAGTAAAAAAATTAGTTAACCAACCCATAAAGTGTTTCGATTTTCAAAGCAGTGCAAAATTATGGCACAAAACCTTGCGGTCAAAGTATACCATTAAAATAGAGGTGTTAATAAGGCTCACGGGTTGGCTGCCATCTTTTTATTGCAACCATTGATAAGGAGGGTGCCATGCAGGTAAGCGTAACCGTTAAATATCCTCCTGATATCGGCAATATTTGCCTGGGTAAGTTTCTTGTTCTTATCTGACATTTTGCACAATTTCTGCATTAACCGGAACTTCTCAAGAGCCGATTTTACCTCTTTTTCCTTCGCTTTTTCATGTAAAAATTTAATACCCCTGGTAATCAGGTTTTTGGCAAATGCATAATCGCCCATATACATAAAGTAGAATATTTCGAGCATGCGCAGCTCAATGTCGTGGCCGAGGTAAAACTTTTTATTTAAAAATTTCCTTGCCTTTTCCAGATAGCTATAAGCCATATCAAGATCACCAGCCATCAGGTAATATTTAATGTAGGATATGGAGGCAATCTCCGCCGTATCGTTTTCTTCAATATCAATAAATTTGCGGAGGTAATTATCCAGCAGCCACTTTGCTTCGCTGATGTTATCGTCAATCAGTTGCAATTCAATCAGACGGTTAATAACATGCGTCTGCGTGTCAATTACTTCAGGATAAAGCTTTTGTACCGTTTGCAGTGTTTGAATGGCTTCTTTAAACCTGTTGGACTGATAATGTGTAAGAGCAACAAAAACCTCCAGCGCGGCATGCTCATCTGAGTTTAATACTTCCATATTTCCGGGAAGTAATGCCTTGCTTTTTGTCAGGTGTTCAAATGACTTATCCGGGTTCCTGTCAATATAGAAATAATATATACCGAGTATGTAATTCAATAAAATCTCCAACTGAAGAGGCGCCGGCGAGCTTATCGCCTTTTTTAACTCTTTTAGTTCCTTACCAATGTCAGTAGAGGTTTCGCTTTTCTCAAGATGAAAAAAGGATTGAATGATTTTAATCGCAATGGTTTTTAACCCTACTGCTATTCTCTCCTCTTCCAGCCGGCCGGGTTCAATAGTTTTAAGATACTTCTTGCCATACTCCTCCAGCTTGGTAATATTTACCATGCTGTAAGGCAAGCGGCGGAAATCGTGGAAGGCCGTATAATAGAAATCACCCTTATCCTTATCCGTTTTCTTTTTACTGATTGTTTTCTCCTGCCGCTCCAATTCGCGGGTAAAATTTTCATACAGCCTGTAGCGGCTCAGCATATCCAGCAATTGTAAGCCACCTTCCGGTGCAAGCGCTTCATATGTCTTGGTCAGCAATACTGACTTCATTTTACGATGAAGGTTATCACCTACTTTTAATTGCGTTCTTATTTCTTTGTTGGAAGGGAGTTCGTGGGTGCGGTTATCTAAAAGAAGATTGAGATAGTCTTTTAGCTTCGACGTTTTGAGGTCAATTTTTTTAAGCTTTTGCCAGTCTTCTTCGTTAACTACCTTAATCAGTTTTTCCAGGTAATTTTTCATCTCTTGCTTGCAGGGGTCATTATAAACAGGTAGAAAATGGGGGGTTTGTTACTACAATAATAGCAACCTTCTGCTGTATTTTAAAATTTTCCTACGTATTTATAAAATATGCTATATCCGCCAGCGAATGAACAACCATATCGGCATCAATTTCAATATTGTTTTTATGGTTGATAAATATCCGTTTCATCCCGGCATTTTTGCCAAATTCCATATCGGAAGCGGAATCGCCTATCATAATTGACCGGCTGAAATCAATAGCAGGAAAATCCTTTTTTGCTTCCAGAGCCATCCCAATACCTGGCTTGCGATGCGGGTGATTTTCCTCTTTCAATTGCGGCGCGAAATAAATACGGTCTATTCTTCCACCAGCCTTGGCCACTTCATTGGCTATATAGTTGTGTACCGTCTGTACATCATCAATGGTCATCAGGCCCTTGCCCACACCCTGTTGATTGCTGACAATGATAACCTTCCCAAAAGCTTTGCTCAGCAACTTGATGGCTTCCAGCGAACCTGGCAGCCATTCAAACATGCCCAGGTTGCGTACGTAGTCGTCATCTATCTTTTTGTTGATGACTCCATCGCGGTCCAAAAACACTGTCCATGTTCGGTCAATCTTCCAGCCGGCCAGGGGGTTGTTGTTTCCTGCTGTAAATGGCTTTAGTTCCTGTTGTGCCCGGCTGTAGTCTTCAGGTATGCCAATATCAATAAAGTAATCGCGGAAAACGAAGCCGTATATCTTTTCGGTGTCCAGGTATTTCTCCAGCACCTCCTTTTCAAACGAGAACTTCTGAGGAAGATTCTTGCCTTCAAAAACAGCACGGTTCAGTACGTAAATGCCCCCGTTAATATTGCCCTGTGCCACCAGTTTCTTTTCTTCAAAGGCCACTACCCTACTCGCTTCATTTATCCTCACCACACCGTACCGGTCAAAGTTGGTCATCTCCTTCAGCGCCAGGCTAAGGGTGGCGTGGTTAAACTGGTGAAGGGAATAGAGTTGCTTTAAATCAATACTGAAAAAGGTATCGCCGTTTAACACCACTACCTCACTTGCTTTGGTATGCTGCAATGCTTTGTAAATGCCGCCGCCAGTGCCCAGGGGTTCATCTTCTGTGCAATAGGCAATGGATATGCCTTCAAAGGAATTGCCGAAGTATTGCAGCACGGTATCGCCTTTGTAGCCGATGGACAGCACCACTTCGGTTATGCCCTGCCTTTTGCAATACTGCAACAGCCAGTAAAGAAAGGGCCTGCCGTTAACAGGCGCCATGGGTTTGGGTACATCATTTACCACTGTTTGCAGGCGGGTGCCCAGGCCACCGGCGAGTATAATGGCGGTACTTAACATTAGCTTTTAAACAGTTGCTCTTCGGTCAATTCACACAGTATGTGACCCACCATAATATGCGACTCCTGTATACGAGGTGTATCGTTGCTGGGTACATTGATCAGGTACTTACACAGCCCCTTCATCTTGCCACCCTTCTCACCCGTAAGCCCTACCGTAACCATTCCTGTTGTATTAGCTAATTCAATGGCTTTCAATATGTTAGGTGAATTGCCTGAAGTGGATATACCAACCAAAATATCGCCTTTGCGACCCTTGGCTTTTACAAGGCGGGCATATATTTCGTCGTACGAATAATCGTTGGCAACAGCCGTTAGGTAGCTGGTATTTACATGCAGCGCCTCGGCATACAGTGGGTCGCGGTCCTTATAAAAACGGCCACTCAGTTCGGCGGCAATGTGCTGGGCATCAGCGGCGCTTCCGCCGTTTCCGCAAAACAGTATTTTCTTATCAGCCTGCAAAGCTTTTACCCATTCATCCGTTACCTGCAATATGGTGTTAACCAATGCCTGGTCGCTTAACAGGCGCTGCTTGGTTTCAATGGAGGCGGTAATGATGCTTTTTATCTTATCTATCATAGCAGGGGCGAAATTACGCTTTTAGTGATTGGATATAAAACGGACAATTAGGTACCGAGAAGCGTTACCAATTTACAGCAGGATCACACCTTTTCATCCCTGAACTAAAACCTTATACAAATGATTTTTAGGCACATTATCCACGCGCCGCTCGTGGCCGCTGGCCCCGTGCTTTATTTTGATATGCAATACATTTCTTCCTTCTTTGGCCACGGCAATAACCTCGTGTACGCTGCTGCCACCATTAATTAAAACACTATCGCCTACGGCTACCTGCTCAAAAGAAATCTCCTTCATAGTGTATAAAGATACTCATTTAATACCAGAGCAATTTTAATGCCCCTAAATGAAAAAAGAAACCGGGATATAGCCGTGCATGACCACACCCCGGTCCTTGATCTGCAAACCCCATAGTCAGCAGACATCGTTCAGGCAAAAGCCCAATGTTATTTTTACGGTCAGTAAGTAAAAAGTGTAGAGGTTGGTATCAAATGCTTTTCAGGTTAAGAGCTACAAATAGATTATCGCAGGACAAAAGTGTTTAATAAAATTTATATAAACAACTTTTATGTAAAAATATTTTATATTCACCCCAGCAAACACCCAATAAACTGACCAAAAGGAATAAGCCCCGCCACTCTCCCAGCAGGGCTTATTTTTTTGGCGATATGCGCGCTGCGCAATACGCAAAGCGCTGTTCGCTACTTCACTCTCCACGTAGTTACCCCGCTCTTGGTAAACTGGAAACGGCGGAACTCACCGCCAAACTGGTGCAGGCGGTCAATAACTTTATAGCGCGTTTGATTAGGGCAATAAAAGAACATGAACCCTCCCCCACCCGCTCCTGATATCTTTCCGCCAGTAGCGCCTTCTTTAAGTGCTGCTTCGTATATCTCATCCAGTGCGGGGTTGCTGATGCCATCTGCGGTGGCTTTCTTGGCCTTCCAGCCCGTATTGAGTATCTCTCCTATCTCGTTCAGGTTGCCCCTTAAAATGGCTTCCTTCATGTGTATAGCCTGCTCCTTCAGCGTGTGCATGGCATCAATGGACTTATTTTTCTTCTGGGTTATATTGCTTGACTGCATCTCAATAATTTTAGATGACAGGCGGCTGGTGCCCGTATAATACAACACGAGGCTAAACTGCATCTCGTCCAGGTAATCTTCCTTGATGCGCAGCGGGTTTACAATCACCTTTTCATCTGCAAAAAACTCCATCAGGTTAAAACCACCAAACGTAGCAGCATACTGGTCTTGCTTGCCACCGGCCATGGCCATATCTTTTCGTTCAATGTCAAACGCCAGTTTAGCCATTTCATATTCTCCCAGCGGAATATTCTGCCATTCAGCAAAAGCAGCCACCACAGCTACCACTAAAGACGATGATGAACCCAATCCACTTCCGGGCGGCGCATCTACGTAGGTTGAAAGACGAAAGCTTAAAGGCTTATGTGTGTAATCGCGCACAATGCGGTTGTATATTCCTTTCAGCAAACCAAGCTCACCATCCACCGGCAATTGCTCTGCAGTATCCATTTCAATCACCACGTTTTTATCAATGGCATGAAAGATGATTTTATTATCCGTAGTAGGTTCTATGGAGGCATAAGCGTTCAGGTTAATGGTGGCATTCAATATCACCCCGCCATACAGGTCGCTGTAAGGGCTTACGTCTGTTCCTCCCCCTGCCAAGCCAATACGCAACGGCGATTTACTCCTGATAATCATGTGGTTAATTTGCGTCAAATTTAATTAGAATGGAGACTTATTTACCTGTCTAATTTCCTGACCTTTTCAATAGTAAAATGTTAAACGGAGGGCTTTGGGTGTTTCAATTTTAATATTATTTTTGAGAAACTCTAACTTCCCAATACAATGAAAACAGGAACAGTAAAATTTTACAACGCCACCAAGGGGTACGGTTTTATTAAAGCTGATGACGACGGAAAAGACATTTTTGTTCACCAAACAGGTTTAGTTGATTCAATTAAACAAAACGACAAAGTTTCCTTCGAAATGGGGGAAAACAAGAAAGGTATCGTTGCTGTTGAAGTGAAAAAAGTCGGTGAATAACTGATATTAAACAATCCCCAGAAAAACGCCCCGAACCCCGGGGCGTTTTTTTATCTATTGTCTTAAAGCACATTTTTCTTAAAAAATTTAGCCTATTGAAACCCCAATTAATAAAAGAGCGTTTTTTTATCCGTTTTTTTGTGTTTCTTTATTTTTTCATCTTTCAACTGAATGTTTAAAGCAATTATTATTGACGACGAGAAGCATTGCCGCGATTCACTCCGTGCCACGCTAGGCAAAGTATCAGACGATGTGCTGGTAGTAAAAGAATGTACTTCACCGAAAGAAGGACTGGAGGCTGTACATGAACTTGTCCCGGACCTTGTTTTTTTGGATGTGGAAATGGGAAAGGAAACAGGATTTGATTTCCTGAAACAACTGGGTGATATACCCTTTGAAGTAATTTTTACCACAGCCCACGAAAACTATGCACTGAGGGCCATTAAATTCTGCGCTCTCGATTTTCTACTTAAGCCTATTGGAGCAGAAGATCTGAAGCAGGCGCTCCATAAATTCGGGCAACGGGTCGGGAAAGCCAATTCAGGTAAGCAGATACAGGAGTTGATGCACAACCTGAAATCCCTACAAAATGAATCGAAGAAAGTGGCCTTGCCTACCCTTACCGGCCTTCAATTTGTATCGGTGCATGACATTGTCAGGTGCGAATCGGACATCAACTATACCATATTCTACCTAGTTGATAAAAGCAAAATAGTGGTTTCCAAAACACTGAAAGAATTTGAAGGTTTACTGGAAGAATGCAATTTTTTCAGGGTACATAATTCACACCTCATTAATCTTAGTCATATTAAAAATTACACGAAAGGCGAAGGTGGCACCGTAACTATGGATGACGGCTCCACCGTAGATGTATCACGGCGAAGGAAGGAGGAATTTCTACATAAAATATCCATGCAATAGAGGTATTTGCTATTTGGGCAGTTTCTGATGGAGAGATATTAACTAAATCCGTATCTTCACGCTATGCCCCATTGCTTAAAATACCTTAAGTATGCAGCATTGGCTGTATTGCTTACAGGTTATGTACAAATAGGATATGCACAAACCAGAGAACTAGATTCTCTGAAAGTGCTCCTTTTGAAAACCAACCTGCCTGATACCACCAGGCTAAAAGAATATTTTAACCTCTCCTGGGAATTATGCATCAACAACTATTATGAAGAAAGCAGGACGAAGGCCAACGAAGGGTTGGAATTTTTTAATAAAATATTTGAAGAACCCTCTGCCATCAAAGATACTTTCTTCACTCGTAGGTGTTACCAGGCAAAAGCTCAGTTGCTTTATACCATAGGTGTTACTTACCAAAAACAGGGAGATGTTCAAAAAGCCCTTCATTATGATTCTGCCTCATTTAAAATATTTGAATACTATCATGATAAAAAAGGACTGGCATCAGCCTATAATCAGTTTGGTAATTGTTACCTTGACAGAAGTGATTATGAAAAGTCGAAGGAATATTACCTGCTGTCTCTTAAGGTGAGGATTGAACTAAATGACAAACACGGCATGGGAGCCGCATACACCAATATCGGCAACATTTATTTTTATCAGGGAAACTATTCAGAAGCATTAAAAAATTACGTGGCCTCTATGAAGTTAAAGGAGGAGAACGGGGATAAGCGGGGTGTTATATCCTGTTATAATAACATCTGCAACGTATACGAGAAAACCGGGGATTACGATGATGCACTAAAGAATGGCGAAATAGCCCTTCAACTGAGCAAAAACATGAATGACAGGGGGTCCATTGCAGCCTCATACAATATGCTCGGACTCATTTACCACCATTTGGGTGACAATAAAAAGGCGCTGGCCAACCAGCAAGCTGCCCTGGAAATTCAGCAGATGCTTGGTATGAAACTGAGCATAGCCGATTCCTACAATATGATAGGTGCTATACAGGAAGATATGGGTAGCCATGAAGAGGCAATGAATAATTACACAGCATCCTTAAAAATAAGGGAAGAGCAAGGTGATAAGAATGGTATTGCTGAGTGTGCCCAGAACATCGGTATTGTTTATCTTGATAAAAAACAATATGCCGAGGCTCTTCCTTGGCTCAATAAAGCTTTAAAAGTATCCCGCGAGATCAATAATCCCTTCCTCGTAATGGGCACCAGCAAAAGTTTATATACTGCCTACGGAGGACTGAATGATTACAAAAATGCACTGGAAAATTATATCGTATACGCCCAAATAAAGGACAGTGTTTACAGTGAGGAATCAAAAAAAAGCATCGCACTTATTAAAACGCAGTATGAAACAGAGAAAAAAGACAATGAAATTAAGCTGCTGAATAAGGATAAGCTATTGTCAGCTTCAGAAATAAGCAAGCAAAAAACGGCGCGCAATTACCTGATCGGGGCATTTGCATTGTTGGTTATCTTCTCTCTTATCAGCCTGTACTTTTACAACCAGCGCAGGAAAACGCAATTTAACCGTGAAGTATCGGAAGTGGAAATGAAAGCTTTGCGCGCGCAAATGAACCCCCACTTTATTTTCAATTCGCTTAATTCCATTCACCGCTACTGGCAACAGAACGATGATGCCAACGCATCGGAATACCTGATAAAGTTTTCCAAACTGATGAGGCTGATCCTCGAGAACTCCCGAAAGCCGGAAGTATCTCTGGCAGAAGACCTGGAAGCACTTGAGCTTTATATGCAACTGGAAGCTGCCAGGATGAACCATAAATTCAGCTACGAAATAAATATAAGCCCGGAAATTGATACAGAAAATACACTGATACCTCCCCTCATCCTGCAGCCATTTGTTGAAAATGCTATCTGGCATGGGCTACAACATAAAGAAGGTGATGGAAAGATCACCATTTACCTGACACGGAAGGGTGACATGATTGAATGCGCCGTTGAAGATAACGGCGTGGGCCGCGAGAAATCAGGAGCTATCAACAAGAAAATGAATGGCGCTAAAAAGCAATCGCTGGGCATGGAAATTACCGGTGCCCGCATCGATATCATTAATAAAATAAAGAAAGCAAAGGCAGGCGTTAAGCTGGTTGACCTTCCCGAAGGATTGCGTGTAGAAATCCTTTTACCGATGGAAACTTCATTTGAATAGTAATTATAGACGGGTTTTATTTCCGTTTTTATGGCATTAACCGCCGAACAATAGCCACCCTCTGCCATATAATCAATGGTTAAGCCAGTGGTTTATAAATCGGCTAAATTTATTTCAAAGATTTAAAACTCATAGAGACTGATACCTACCACAAAGCATTATTTCATGGGGTAAAAATTACACGTCTAAAATGAATATCAGCAGGTAATGGGGTTTGCTGATTAAACAAGGCGTTCTATCGAAAGGTAGAACGCTTTTTGTTTTTCCAGGAACCCACAAATATCCAAATCCTTTTACGATGGTCTTCTCATTGCAAAATGCAATGAAATGCAATAATTATTATCGTACATAGGATAAGATACAGATAAAAACAAACAACCCTCGCCAGTTTCCTGACGAGGGTTGCATATTTTACGTACTGGATGTTGCGCTTTGCGCACAACGCTATTAGTAGTCCATTCCACCACCCATTCCACCTGGCATTGCAGGAGCAGCCTTTTCTTCCTTAGGCTTTTCAACTACAACACACTCAGTAGTTAGCAGCATGCTGGCAATAGAAGCGGCATTCTCCAAAGCAACACGTGAAACCTTGGTTGGGTCAATTACACCGGCAGCCAATAATTTCTCGTATTCCTCGGTGCGGGCATTGAAGCCAAAGTCACCCTTGCCTTCTTTCACCTTCTGCACTACGATAGAACCTTCAATACCGGCGTTAGCGGCAATCTGGCGAAGAGGCTCTTCAATAGCACGCTTAACGATAGCAATACCGGTCAACTCGTCTTCGTTAGAGCCTTTCAGCTTCTCCAAAGACTCAATGGCACGGATGTAAGCTACACCACCTCCAGGTACGATACCTTCCTCAACGGCAGCGCGGGTAGCGTGCAATGCATCGTCCACACGGTCCTTCTTCTCCTTCATTTCAATTTCACTGGCAGCACCAACGTATAGTACAGCAACACCACCACTTAATTTAGCCAAACGCTCCTGTAATTTCTCTTTATCGTAATCAGAAGTAGTAGTTTCGATCTGTGCCTTGATCTGGTTAATGCGGGCAGTAATATCAGCCTTTTTACCAGACCCGTTTACGATAGTAGTATTATCCTTGTCAATTACGATCTTCTCGGCCTTTCCAAGATAAGCCACTGTAGCGCTTTCCAGCTTGTAACCTCTTTCTTCGCTGATTACTGTGCCACCTGTTAAAATAGCAAGGTCTTCCAGCATTTCCTTACGACGGTCACCAAAACCAGGAGCCTTAACAGCAGCGATCTTGAGTGTGCCACGAATCTTGTTTACAACCAGTGTAGCCAATGCTTCACCTTCAAGGTCTTCAGCAATGATGAGCAATTGATTTCCACCTTGGGCAACTTTCTCCAGAATTGGAAGCAAGTCCTTCATGGCAGATATCTTCTTGTCGTAGATGAGGATGTATGGACGATCCAATTCAACCTCCATCTTCTCAGGATTAGTTACAAAGTAAGCGCTCAGGTAACCACGGTCAAATTGCATACCTTCTACCACTTCAACAGTAGTATCAGTTCCTTTAGCTTCTTCCACTGTAATAACACCTTCCTTCTTCACCTTGGCCATAGCTTCGGCAATCAGTTTTCCGATAGCATTATCGTTATTGGCGGAGATTGTAGCAACCTGCTCAATCTTCTTATTGTCGTTACCAACCTGGGTTGATTGTCCGCGTAAGTGCTCGATAACAGCTGTAACAGCCTTGTCAATACCACGCTTCAGATCCATTGGATTAGCACCAGCAGCTACATTCTTCAATCCTGAAGTAATAATTGCCTGCGCAAGTACGGTAGCAGTAGTTGTTCCGTCACCGGCTACGTCAGAAGTCTTTGAAGCTACTTCTTTCACCATTTGGGCACCCATATTTTCAATCGGATCCTCCATTTCAATTTCCTTAGCAACGGTAACACCATCCTTAGTAATGGTTGGTGAACCATATTTCTTCTCGATAACTACGTTGCGTCCTTTTGGGCCAAGCGTTACTTTAACGGCATTTGCCAAAGCGTCCACCCCTTTTTTAAGGCGATCGCGTGCATCTGTATTAAAATGAATGATTTTTGACATTTCTATTGGTTTTAGTTAATTGGTTAGTTTTTAAAAAGTTGTTCCATGTTTCACGTTTCAGGTTCCAGGGCTTGAAACCTGGAGCTATAAACTTGAAACTAATTTAGATGACTGCGAAAATGTCTGTTTCGCGCATAATGAGGTACTCCTCACCTTCTACTGTAATTTCAGTACCGGCATACTTGCCATATAAAACAGTATCACCTGGTTTAACGGTAGGCTTATTGCCCTTCTCGTCAATTTCGCTGATAGAGATAACTTTACCCTTCTGAGGTTTTTCTTTTGCAGTATCCGGAATAATAATGCCACCCTTGGTGGTTTCTTCCGCTGTTGCAGGCTGAACAACTACACGGTTCTGCGTGCCTGCAATTGGTTTTAAAGTAGACTTTGCCATTGGATTGATTTATGGTTTTTTTGAAAATTTAGATTCTGCCCCTGCCCAGCATCTATTATGCCAGCAGATTGGGGGCGCAAAGATGGCAGTTTTTGCCGAAATATTATACCTAAAATGGCTTAAAAAGTGACAGAACAGCCAGTCAAGAAACTCTGTTCGACGTTATATTAAAGCAGGGTAACCTTTTATAGATACTTAGGCCACCGCTAACTGTTCTTCAAGGTAGCAGTTTTTAAACATTGTATCGCTTAAATACCTAGTCTCAAAAATAAGAACTACAGAATAGTTTCTTGAGCGGAATTTCTGGAGCATCTCGTCATTAGGGCGACGGGTTAAATCGTTACAATACGTTTTGAGAAACTTGGTAAGGTTCCTATGTGGAACGACCAGCACATCTCTGATGACATCATTCTCTTTTTTATAGAACGAGCCAATAAGATTAAGATTCCTGTCTCTTACTTCCTTTGCCTGTTTCAGTGTCATAAATAGTGATATTTACGTCTTTAATAAATTTTCGTTTGCAAGATGGAAAAATATCGCTGAGCCCCCATCAATAAGACGTTTAAACTCATAATATGATCGATGAATAGCCTAATTTAAGGCATGAGGAATAAAAAAAATATACACTCGTAACGATTAAGAGGCATGACTCGTCGATATTTCAATGGTTGAAAATGAAGTCAAAATACAATAAGTAGTATTAGAGTAACTAATAACACCAGAAAACTGAGAAAAGGTTTACCCAACTTCCAGCACCATCGATTCCATGGTTAATCCAGGTCCAAATGCACAGGCTAATATTTTTTTACCTGCATCTTCATCCGAAAGTGTTTCGAGATATTTTTTCAATACAAAGAAGATTGTAACGGAAGACATATTGCCATTATCCCTTAGCACCCGGTAACTGAATTGGTTTTGATCCTTTGTAATACCAAGAGCGTGCTCACAAGCTTCCAATATTTTTGTTCCCCCGGGATGCAGGGCGTAATAATCGATATCCGTTTGTTTAATCTTAGCCTGCTCAAATAACTTATCTGTCAATGCTCTTATACTGCTCTTAATCAGAGCAGGTACAGCAGGACTCAATTGCAGGTCAAAACCATAGTCGCCAATACGCCAAACCATCTCGCGGTCGCCACTTGGGTCAAACTCTGAATAAAAGTTAAGCATCGATAAGATTGGCAGTTTATTACCTGAATGTTCTGAAGCGGAAACAATAGCAGCTGAAGCCCCATCGCTAAACAAGGCATTGGCCACCATCTGGTTTTGTTCCTCGCTTTTGTGATAATGAAGGGAACATAATTCCACACCTGCCAGCAAAACTACCGCACCGGGCTGTGAACGGGTAATATGATAGGCTACTTTTAAGGCATTGATACCTGCATAGCAGCCCATGAAGTTTATGCATGTACGTTCTACATTGCGGTTCAGTCCTAATTTCTCGACCAATTGCACATCCAAACCAGGTGCATACATTCCGGTGCAACTAAAGGTAATCAGATGTGTGACATCGGAGGGCTTAAACGAAGAAAGCTTTGCAAAACAGTCATTCACGGCTTCTACGCACAAATCAGCGGCATACTTCTCATACAACCCCATGCGGTGAGAGGTGGATAAAGCAGGTTCTACGCCAGCAGGGTGAAAGAGGGTATTATCCTCCCTGTCACCATGACCAAATTCAGCCAACACACTGTGCCGGTGTTCAATACCGCTATTAGAATAAATGCGTCGCAGCAAAAGCTTCTGTTCACGGCTCATGCCGTTGGCAGATTCTATAATACTGTAATGCAGCTCCTGGGAAATTTTATGGGTTGGGACAGCCGTGCCAATTGATTGAATAAACGTCGATTTCACTAACTCTATCATTTTGTCTATTTTGGGATAGCTATAATTGAACCAAATTACACCATTTGTCTTTTGAAAAGCAATAATTTTTTGTTAGACCGCAATACCATTCTTCATTTACGCCTTCCATTTTCCTATTTCCTGCTTCCTATTTTTTGCTTCGGGTTAAGCCAGGCTACTTCCATATACTGGACAAATACTATACTGGTTTTTATTTCGCTTCATTTTTTTATTTACCCTGCCAGCAATATTTACAACAGCTACATGGATAATGATAAAGGGAGTATAGGCGGCTTAAAGAATCCACCTCCGGTTACCCGAAAGCTATATACGACCAGCATTCTATTTGATAGTATCGGCTTGTTGTTGAGTGCCTTTGCAAATTGGAAGATGATTCCATTAATGCTGGTGTACGTCAGCGTTTCCAAGGCTTACAGCTGGCATAAAATAAGGCTGAAGAGATATGGCATACCCGGTTGGCTGGTAGTTATCCTTTTCCAGGGGGGCTATACATTTTTACTGGTAAATATGGCCGCGGAAAACGTCTTTAACCTGAGCTGGTTTACCAACCAACACCTATTATGCATGTTGATTGCATCGCTGCTTATTGGTGGGTTTTATCCATTAACACAAATTTATCAGCATGAGGAGGACAGTTCGCGCGGCGACTTCACCATCAGTTTTCAATTAGGTATTATTGGCACATTTATTTTCTCGGGCACAATATTCCTTGCCTCCTGCCCGCTTACATATTATTACTTCACCACTTATTTTTTGCTTAACCAGTTCATTCTATTTATGGTTTGTTTGAGCCCGGTAGTTCTTTACTATTTTTACTGGTTCATTAAAACAATGCGTAGCCGCATTTATGCTGACTTCAGCCATACCATGCGCATGACCTTTATTTCCTCCACCTGCATGATTATTTGTTTTATCCTTATTTTTTACCTGAACCATGTTGCGCCCAATTGATGAATATTTTTTACAAAAGGAAGAACCCGTTAAAAGCTGCCTGCAGTTTTTAAGAGAGTTGATTTTAAAACACAATGGAGGTTTTACTGAGGCATGGAAATATGGAATGCCGTTTTATTGCCTTAACGGCAAAATGGTTTGCTACCTTTGGGTACACAAAAAATATCATCAGCCCTACATTGGCATTGTTGAAGGAAAATCAATCAAGCATCCTGACCTCCTACAGGAGAAAAGTGCGCGGATGAAAATATTATTAATTGACGCTAATAAGGATATACCTGTGAAAAAGATAAACGGGATATTGAAAGAAGTGCTGGCTCTTTATAAAAAATGAAGACAGTAAAGATAAATTACCCATGCAGTATCGCTGTTACACCCAGCAATTCCTTCCCTTCAAAATATTCGAGCAAGGCTCCGCCACCGGTTGATACGTAGCTAACCTTATGAGCATATCCAAACTGGTTAACAGCTGCTACGGAGTCACCTCCTCCTACCAATGAATAAGCACCCTGCTGGGTCGATTCTGCGACGGCTTCAGCAATCTTCATGGTACCGTTGCGGAAGTTACTCATTTCAAATACGCCCATAGGCCCGTTCCATAAAATTGTTTTGGATGCCATAATAACCTTTATGAATTCTTCCACTGCTTTGGGGCCAATATCCAATCCCATATAGCCAGTGGTGATGCTCATGCTTTCGCAGTTACCGATCTTCGCTTCATTGCTAAAAGCATCAGCTGTAACCGAATCCGCAGGAAGTAAAATGTTTACATTCTTAGCCTGTGCTTTCTCCAATAACTTTTTTGCCGTATCCAGCCGGTCATCTTCGCAAAGTGAGTTGCCAATATTTCCGCCCATAGCTTTAAAGAAGGTATAAGCCATACCTCCCGCTATAATGATATTATCAGCCACATCCAGCAATTTTTCCAGTATCAGAATTTTATCTGAAACCTTGGCACCGCCAATAATAGCCGTAAAAGGATGTTCTGCATTCTTTAAAACCTTTTCTGCAGCCGTCAATTCATTCGCCATCAGCATCCCGAACATTTTTTTATCAGCCGGGAAGAATTTGGCAATAATAGTAGTGGATGCATGGGCACGGTGGGCCGTGCCAAATGCATCGTTCACGTATACATCGCCCAGTGAAGCCAGTTCTTTGGCAAAATTCTCATCGCCTTTTTCTTCCTCCGGATGAAAGCGCAAGTTTTCCAACAGCAGGACCTCCCCATGTGTTAATGATGCTGCAGCTTGCTTTGCCTCCTCCCCTACGCAATCGTTTGCAAACTTGACCTCAATACCTAGCAGGTTTGACAGCCTGCGTAAAACATGTTTCAGCGAGTACTTATCCTCTGGCCCCCCTTTAGGCCTGCCCAGGTGCGACATTAATATCACTGAACCATTATCATTCAATATTTTAAGAATAGTTGGTAAAGCGCCCTTAATGCGTGAATCATCCGTTATCTCCAGCGTTTTCTTATCCAGAGGCACGTTAAAGTCAACACGGATGAGTGCTTTCTTTCCTACGAAGTTAAAATTGGCTACGGTATTCATGAATAATTATGAATTAGAAATTTTGAATGATGAATTAAACTGCAAAGGCGCCGAGGCACAAAGAATATCTTTGCGTCTTAGCGCCCTTGCGGTAAAAAATTTATTTATTGATTAGGCCAGCAAAGTACTTCACCGTACGAACCAACTGCGATACATAACTCATTTCGTTATCGTACCAGGATACTGTTTTTACCAGTTGCTTATCCCCTACTGTCATTACCTTGGTTTGTGTACCATCGTACAATGAGCCATAGGAAATACCGATAATATCACTGCTTACAATTTCATCCTCGGTATAGCCGAATGATTCATTTGATGCAGCCTTCATAGCGGCATTCACCTGTTCAACGGTTACAGGTTTCCCCAATATAGAAGTTAATTCAGTTAATGAACCCGTTAAAGTTGGAACACGCTGAGCATTGCCATCCAGTTTTCCTTTCAGGTTTGGCAGTACCAGGCCTATTGCCTTGGCTGCACCTGTACTGTTGGGTACAATGTTGGCGGCAGCAGCACGGGCGCGGCGCAAATCCCCTTTTGGGTGCGGAGCATCCTGTGTATTCTGGTCGTTGGTATAGGCATGAATGGTAGTCATAATGCCAAGAATAATACCGAATTGGTCATCCAACACTTTAGCCATTGGGGCCAGACAGTTAGTGGTACAGGAAGCGCAGGATATAATGGTTTCGCTACCATCTAATATTGAATGGTTAACGTTAAACACAATAGTTTTCAAATCGCCGGTAGCCGGGGCTGAAATAACCACACGCTTTGCACCTGCTGTTAAGTGGGCTGCAGCCTTATCCTTATCAGTAAAAAAGCCGGTACACTCCAATACCACATCCACATCGTGGTTCTTCCAGGGTATTTCTGCAGGATTCTTCTGTGCATATATCTTCACCTCCGTTCCGTTAACCACTATGGCATTTTCGGTAGCATTTACGTCTTCGTTAAATCTTCCCTGGGCTGAATCGTATTTCAGCAGGTGAGCAAGCACCTTTGGGCTTGTTAAATCGTTGATGGCAACCACATCAATACCATCCATTTTGTATATCTGGCGGTAAACCAGGCGACCAATTCTTCCAAAGCCGTTAATGGCAACTTTAACTTTACTCATGTTTGTTGTTTATTTAATGATTTTAGAGTTGGCGAAATTACGCAAGGAAATTCGAGTTCTATAATTATATGCTACATCAATTTGGTGGCCGATGAGCGAAATCGGAAGTTTCTGAATGTTTTTTAATGTTAAAGCAGGAAAAATTTGAAGAATATAAATAGCCCGTTATCTTTGCGACCTTCTTTTAAAAAAGAGGCCCGTTGGTCAAGTGGCTAAGACGCCTCCCTTTCACGGAGGAATCAGGGGTTCAATTCCCCTACGGGCTACAATAAAAACAAATAACCCCTTGAAATTCAATCATTTCAAGGGGTTATTTGTTTAAGGCTATATCACATTCTAATTAAGCCTCACAGGGTCTCAGCAAATGCAGAAAGAATCACTTGCCCTTTCCTTTCATCATTTCTTCGGTATAACCACAATCAAGCATCTTTTTTCCTAAATATGGATTGCGAATAGTGGCTGTAGAGCTTATCCAATGGGCCTTAGCGGTTTCACAATACTGGTAATATAATGTGATAGTTTTGATCTTAATATCACCCAATAGCTTATAAAGCGATTCTGATAGCTTTTCAAAGTTCTTTCTTTGATCATCAAGAGTAGTCTCATCCTTTATTTTTTGCGCATCCTTAAGCAAGTTATCAGATAGTTTTGTCCAGCTTTTTTTCTCAGATGATGAGAGCTTAGCCAGCGATACTTTTTCAATGGCATCACACAAACCAATTGCCGCCGTTTTTGCCTTTACACTATCATCATCAGCCAGTGCATCTTTTACAGCAAGATAGGAAGTTACTACTTTTTGAACGGCCTGCTTTGCCGATGTTTGGGCCAATAAACAATTGCTAATTCCAACTAAAGCGACAAAAACCAAAAATCCTTTTTTCATTTCTAATAAATTTAAACAGGGTGAATTCTGCTTTAATCCATCAACAACCAGTCCATAAATGGAATATTACAATGGATAATGCCGTCTTTTATCTAAAAAATCATCCATTTTACTGTGGAATATCGGGTGGCCATGACACACTATTTAACTTCGCTGCACCCACCCAGGCACCTCACCTTCATATCCGCGTCTTCATTCTTTTTGTGATACATAAGAATAGTTTCATATCGGCCATAAAAAGCAATTTCAAAAAAACCTTGTTCTTCCCAAACCAAATATTCAGCTTCTGTATCTGATGGTTCCTGCAAAACCTTATCGACCTTACTGCCGGCACCGCTTACGAGGTAATGAAGGCTGTCATTAAAGAAATATTCGAGTGAGTGTTCATGCCCTGAGACGTAGTAAACATCCGGATGATGATGGGCCTTTAACAAACTATCCAACTGTGTAGCCACCTTATTATACGGAGGATAATTCGTATTAGCATCTCCAAAACGCCTGTTAAACTTTTGCCAATAAACAAGAGGTAAAGAATGCTTGCCTTTTGCATGAATGGGGTGATGAGCTACCACAATAATTTTCTCTTTCTTTTTAGAAGCATCATTTAGCTGTTCCTTCAAATCATCATAAAATTTGTTAAGCATCACTGTATCCTTATGCCTCTTCTTCGATTCTTCCAATATCAGCCTGTAAGTATCAACAAAAATCACTCTTGTTTTGCCGTCGTTAAAATCTTTCGAAACGGGGCCGGGGCTGCCATTTTCAGGAAGAAATGTACCGGTATTATGATTTGCCAGGCTGGTAAAATTTTTCAGTGTATCCTCAATGAATTTTTGTTCCAGCAGCAAATGCTTTTTCCCTCGTTTGAGATTAAGCCCGTTCCACCAGTCGTGGTTGCCGGGTATAAAGTAAACGGAGCCTTTATAGCCACGCAATATGTTTAACTGAGACATCATTTTTGCCTTTGTCAGTTTACTTCCATCATATCCCTTTAGCTGAAAGCCCAATAAACCGTAAAAAAATTTCTTATAACAATTGTCGCCTAAAAAAATGACTGCGCTATTTGGGTTATTTAACAATTGAACTCTCAGGCTCTTCAATGTATTGCCTGTGGTATCATTTTCGCCAGTATCGCCTATTAAATAAAGTTTAAAGGTTGAAACAGCAGGGGCTTGAGCAAACCCATTATTTGCCACCAGGAGAAGAAGAAAGACTGAAATAAATCTCTTAAGGTTTTTCATCTATTTTAATGCCTACCCGTAAAGCCCTCAAACCCTGTACACCTTGTAACTCTTCGAGTTCAAGATCCTCCAGGTCATCGTTCAGCAGGTTTTCTTTTTGTAAAGTATGAATATAATCGTGGTATCCCTCCGCATCTTTTTTATTTAAATACACCATGGCTATCTTCCCCACCTGGGTTAGCCTTTCATCGGAATTCATTAAATGAACTTTATCAATTCTTTTTTTTATCATCTGGTACCGGATATTATAAGTCCCTTCCACATCAAACCTTTTTTCATCCTTCCTGAAATATATATCAATTGGCTCGCCATTTATAAAAATAAGTTGAGTGATATGCAATTCTTTGGGCAATTCGAGTCGGTTAACCAGCTTATAGATCTCCACCATCGATTTAAGCTGCAATAGTCTAAGGTCATTCAGATACTTATCTTCGAAGGTCTTAGCAGGGTTTATTGATTGTCCGATATAAATATCGTACTCAACTCCATCAGATCGGAATTTATCAAAATAAGATGGATATACCTTTTGAAAGTCCTCATTCATAACTTCCAGGTAATTTCCCGCGACCTTAGTTATCATTTGAAGAGAAGACTCGAGGTTTCTGCGGTTAGTATGAATTTTCCCTTTCCGCTCATCGAGGGCTTCTAAATAATTATCGACGAGCGTTGCTGCGGCGGAATCTGTTGCCTTCAATTGCCTCAGAATTGATTGCACTTCCTTTTCAATGAACCCGGTAAGTTTCTGCTTCTTATCATCATCAAACGTATCATTCAACTGCTCAATCCATTCAGTGCATTTTGCAAGAAGTTTATTCAACAACAATTCATCCCGATTAGGCTTAAGTAAGGTAAGCAGCTCAATCAGCATTTCCAGGTGAATCCTGAAATCACCCAGAAGAGCCATGGTTCGCTCAACGGAGAAGTTACGTACGTCAATAGATCCATAGAGGGGGAATACACCTTTAAAATCAACAATTTCTATTTCTGCACTTTTAGGGTTGGCCCTGATTGATTGCAGATAATGCCATGAAGCATCTTTAAATTTCCATTGAACAGATGGCTGAATGCTGGTGAAATTCTCGTATACAATATTTACCATTTTGCTGTTAAAGTCATCAATTACATTTCTCATGAATTGCGCCAGGTGAGGCAGGGCAGTATCTACACGTGAAAGGATACTTTCATTTAATAATGCTTCCTTCTTTGTAAAAACCTCCAGGACGCCTGTTAACTGATTATTATAAAACAAAGGAAATAAGGCGTACGAAGCAATACCAGCTTCTTTTAATTTTGATATTAAAACGTCAGATGAAGAACCGGACTGATTGACATTTTTATGAAAGACAGGTTTCGGCTTCTTATTAAAACCTTCAATTGCTGAAAGTAATAAGTTACCCGGTATAAGGGTGTCACTAAAGTCTGTAATGAAATTATCATTTAGCTTAATAAATGGTGTAAACCGAAAATCAATCAGCCTGTTCCCCGCAAGGGCCTTCATCGCTTCCATGATTTCCGGATTCTCCATCATGTCAACAGAGCTATTTACTACGCTTTCCTTAATTTTTTTCACAGCCAGTTCCTCCGTTCGGTCGTGAAACCTGATAACGCCAAATCCTTTAAATGAAAAAAGATTAAGGGGGAGAACCTTATCCAGGTATTCCAGCAGGTTGTTGTCACTTATGTGAGCTTCCAACTCCCTGAAATCAAGTGTAGGTAGTTTGACATCATGGTTGACATCTATAAAGGTAGCATCAATGGTCATTTCATAGTATTTCAGGATGCCTTCGCTATTAGTGGCAAGGATCTCAATAATCTCACCCTTAATGATAGAACTGAACTGATAAAACCTTTCCAAAATCGTAGAGTAAATAAAGGAGAGCTGAAGACGCTTGTTCTCGTTACCCGTATTGGTAATGATGTTGTTTTTAAATTGAAATTTAGCCTCCTTTAATAAATCAAAAATAGTATCTGTACCATAAAACAACGAACCCACATCAGGGGTGGTAAGGGCCCAGAATAATTCATGACTGGTAATACCGGTTAATCCGGTATATATTAATTCGAGCAGTTCAGGATAATCTCCAATCTTTTTTAAATCAAGATTCTCCAGTTCAGGATACTGGTTGAATTTTTTTATAATGAAATTATAAAGGTCAGATTTTATAGTTTCTTCTGATATTAGTTTTGAATTTAAAAAGTCGCAAAAGGGTCTAAATGAAAGAACCGTATCGAGTTGCCCGATTAACGAAGGATCATTGGTAATATTTAATATCGCTTGCTTCATTTACTGCTTTTAACCACCATGACCTAATTAAAACCTAAATCCCATCGCTACATAAGGATACCACCCTTCATCTGAATAACCAGCCTCTAGCCTGAGTACAATAATGCGGGCAGGGGCAAAGTAAAGCCCTCCACCAAAACCATTGTGCCAGGTGGATGAGTGATCATTTACATCCCACACCCTGCCAACATCATAAAAGCCAATTAACCCCAGCTGTCCCGGAACTATGTAGCTTGCAAAATCAGCTAACTTCAGCCTAAGTTCAAGATTATTATAGACCATGTGAAGACCAGAAAACCTGTTTTGATGAAAACCCATTAAATTTTCCCTGCCACCTAAAAATACGGTTTGATAGAAGGCTGGTTGCCCAATAGTAAATGCCCCCCCTATCCTCTCGGCCAATACAATTGTTGAACGCGCATTTAAACTCTTATATAAATCAATTTCCGCTGAAGTTTGAGAGAAGGACCCAGAGGCACTATTTAAACCAATATACCCTATTGTTTTTATATCGATGTACGTACCCCAGACCGGCAATAATACGTTACTCCTTTTATCAGATATAAAATTGAGCGCCAAACCACCATTCATTTTAGTTTTTTCAATCGATGTACTATCATAGGTATGAATGAAATTACGAGTTGAAATAAACCGGTCAGTGTTGAGATTCGGATCATAACTGTAGTATTGAATAGTTGGGCCAGCACTAAAGCTTACACCCTTTTTATTTTTCCATCTTAATGCAGGTTGAAGTTCGTACAGGTTAAACCTTGCGCGGTAGTATTTGCGATAGTCACCCGTTTTATCAATGGGCGTTTCATTTCCACTTCCAAAATAGTTCTGCGTGTTATTCGGTACAAAGGCATTACCCAGAATCAATAGATCAGCTTTGCCAAATTTCCTTATCCATTCACCTTTATATTTAATGAGGAATGCCCCGGTTGAAAAGGAATAGAGGCCACTTAATTGCTGAAGGCTTCCATAAGGCACTTTTCTGAACCCCTGGTGAATATATTTAAACCCGCCGCCAAGTAATAATCCGTCATCCAGGTTGTAACCAAAATTAACGAGTGGTATTACAACATTGTACAAGTTTGTTGGAACAAAGACGGTGTTTAAACTGTCATTAGAAAAATGTCTGATAATGGTATTCGATTTTCCATCTATCACCGTGTTTGACTTCTTTTCATACACCCTTACCTTTCTTTCAGAACTTAATATGTCAAAATATTTATTCCCCTTTCCTCCAACAATACGCAGTTTTATGCGCGTAGTTTTATTGTTTATTAATACTGAATCATTTCCCTTACCGGTAAATATTCTAATCTCTTTAGTTATAGATTGATCAAAAATTTTATGAAAGAGAATAGTTTTACTATACTTTGAAATTCTGTAAATGGAAACAATAAGTTTTTTATCGGCCGTATCAGTTATTTCTATCAATTCCTCCTTATCTGAGCAGTTGATATCTACTATTTTATTTAGTATGCGATAATATTTACTCATGGCTGACTCCATGTTCGCTCTCCTTTTTTTCATAGTTGCCAGCAACTGATCATGGCTTAAATTGTAAATGGTTTTGGGCAATTTTTGTAACGATGCCTCCAATACACTGTCGTTCAGCTTAAGTACAAATTCATGCGTCATGTTCATCCATTCCTCATAACTCAACTGATTCAAAAACCTGCTGTTTAAATACTTCCCGTTAAAAAAAGCATAGTCAACGGCAGTAATAGAAGGTTCAAAACCACGGATTTTAGGCATTATCCACTTTCGTGAAGCAATGGTTGGGAATAGACCTTCATTTAATGAAAAGGCCTGGTCTCTGTCCTTAGGAACTGCTACAAAAATCTTTGAATCTTCATCTTTACTAACATTCACCCATCCCCACTGTCCCTCATGGCGGTCCCAATCACCCATAAACAAGTCCAGAAGCCGCAACCTGAAAAAGGTGGTTTCATCAACACTATTAGCATTATCATTATTCAGCTTCTTGAGCATCTTTTCCGTGTTCTCGGATTTTCCCAGCGGTTCCCTTTCTTCCAGCATGCAAACATGGTTGGCGAAAATCCTGTTATACATTCCCAGGGCGGTATCAGAAGCTACATATCCAATCATTGGATTGGTATGAGGAACATTTTCAGCATCTGATAAAACTGGAACCATCAGAGAACCGTAGGGATTCTCACCACTGATGGCATCAGTAAGCAATGTTTTTATAAAAGTTCCTTTAAGCGGCTCAGGTAAAAGGCTCTCGGGATATTTCTCAATACTTCTTAAAACCCATTCCTTACCATCTTTATCCTTTAAACGTAGAGAATGTGTTTGTTGTCCACCACCTTTTTCAAAGGGAGTCAGTCCTCCTTTAATAACCGACATTCTCAATACCGGCACACTTGTATTGGCCGCCCACTCTTTGCGATATGATTCACCAAAAAGAAAGCGATGAACTCCATTTACGCTATCAAACCTGGCAAATACTGAAGCGTCAATACTGTCTTTATCAAAAACATGAAGAGCCGAATCTTCTATTTGCTTCATACTTTGGTAAGGCTGGGTATAGCTAAAAGACGCACTTGCTTTTCCATCCTTTACAATGTAATAGGTTAGTTTAAGGCTGTTCCCTTTCATCAAATCTGCCGTTACAAATCCTGGAGCGTCTTCAAGATATAGCGCATGCCTATTCTTCTTAAGGAAATGATGCTTTCCTGAAACTCCGGCAACCACCTGCATTTGCTTACCCTTAATCAACTGCATTCCCATTTCATGCGCGGAAACATGAATTACATTAGGGATTGTCGGGAACAGAATATCAATATGGTTAACCATTTTTTTATAGAGTGGATGACCGATATCCTGAGGAGTAGTAAATATTTTTTTATAAAAGACGAATAGTGACCCAAGAACCGGTAATGGAATATATAAATGCCGGTTAATTGTCGTGAGAGGAAACAAATGAGCTTTTAACGGGAAATGCCCCCCGTAATAACCCTGATTCTGAAATGGGTGATGCGAAACAAGAAGAATTACTTTATACCGGTTTTTATAAATCAGGTCTTCCATGGCGTCTGAAATTTCCTGCGGGGTGCTGCAAAGGCAATCCGCTTCCGGGTTACTCTTATCAAATTGATGCAGCCACCATTCTGAATCAAAAGCAATAATAGCCAGGCTATCGGATACATTAACCGCAACCGGGTCAGGGCATCCATTGGCAGGTATAAGCTGAAGTAATGAATCTCCCAGGGATTTGAGGTAATCGCCTTCTGCAGTAATTTTTTCCAGCCCTTCTGGGCCCCTATTGTCCCAATCACGATCGCCGGGAATAAAGTATACAGGCACTCCTTTATCACGAAAACCCTGGTATTGTGACAGGAGTATTTTTTTTGAATTATCTGCACTATTTAAGTTAAACCCATTGGGTAGAACATTATCTCCCAAGAAAACAACTGTTGTTTTCTGGCTAATAATTGTTGTGATGGCCGAATTAATGGATGCTTCCTGTTCGGAATTGATTTCACCTGCGTTACCAATAAAAATTACCCGCTGTATGATGGAATCCTGGGCTTTCACATAGGAACTTGCAAACAGAAAGTATAATAAAAACAATATTCTGATACCCCTCATCATGACCTATTCATAAGTAAACTTCAAAATTGAACCGTTGGAAGTGGTGTTTTTTTCATTTGATATATAGAGATTACATTCATTATCAAAAGCAATCCCTTCTGGTTGTGGGAATACAGAAGGATTAAGTGGAAATACATCCTTAACCTTCCAGTTGAAATCAGCCACTACCAGAAGTTTATTAACACTTGAAATAATAAACCACTCCTTTGTACAAGGGTTCAGAGCAAGACCGGATGGCCTGAAGTCTATATCCTTATTATCCAAATGAGCTTCAATTTGTCCGATATCAATATCAAAATTGCCATTGGGTGTAATAGTACCATCATTAGAAATTTTAAAAACAAACCCTTTTGCCTGATTCTTCTCCTTACAATGCTTACAAAAGACAAACAACTCCCCGGAAGTATCAATTGAACCAAGACTTTCATATTCTCCTTTGGGCAGTAGATCAAGCCATTCTTTAGCATTATCAGTAACTTCCTGATGGGTATCATTCAACGGAATAGTAACCAGTATGCCATCACTCCTAAGCAGGATTACATTATTCCTGCATACAGTTATATCCTCATAGTCTCCATGTTTACCAAACTTTGTGGTTAATTCGTTTTTATCACCCAGTTTAAAGTGAAAAAGCTTTGCATCCTCATCCTGTTCGGTATAAATTGTATCAGGATTACCTTTGTTAAAAGCTATTCCTGATACCTCATTAAGCCGATGCGGGAGTTCATATTTGTCAGACTGAATAAGGTTATAACCGGCCGGACTTTTATAAGCAGAATCAGGCGGAGTTAATAAGGCCGTCTGTAAAGGGTTTTCAGTAAAAAACATTAAAGCAATAAGAAAAGCAGCCACCGAAGCAATTAATCCATACATAAAAATATTGTAGGAAATCCGCAGAAGACGATACTTATGTCCAAGCACAACACCCTGATAGTATACATCTTTTATCAAACTCCCGTAAAGAAAATTCCTGTTTTCCATTACCCGATACATACCTTCAGAATAATCGTCGAGACTCATCTTATAAAAGTTACCAAAAAACAGAAGGTTAACCTTCTTATCTGCAAGGTCCTGCTTGGTGAAAACTCCTGAAGGAATGGAAGGACGTGTGGCAAGAATTGAAAATACTATTGTGGCCAGGCTGATAATGATAAAAAGAATGGATGGGTAAATAAGAGAATTATCAGGACTTAGTTTTCTAAAAAGTACTCCCAGTATAATAGAAAGAATAATTGAGTTGACTGTAATCATGATATGCGCTTTATTATCAGCCATATCACTAAGTTTCTGATTATTGCCACTTGTAATTCTAAACATGGTCTGAATGCCCCTGCTAGCGGGGGCATCCTTTGCCTTCACTTCGCTTAATTGATCATCATTAATAACCGTAACATCCTTTAAAAGTTTCTTTTTCAATTCACTCGAGGGCTTATCTTTCTTTTCATCCTGCTTTCTTTTCAAACTTGTGAGATTGGTCTTTTTTTTTTCTTCTAATAGATCTTTGCAGTAATCGGTAAAAAAATGATGGCCCTCCAGCAATTTAATGCTACGGCTATTCCATACCTTTTTCTTTATCTTTTTCCCAAGCAAAGCTTCCGCCTCTTTATGGGCTAATTTGTCGCGTTCTATAAACTCATCAGTGCCAAAATGAAATAGATCCGCGTCACAAATGATTTCCTGCAATAGGTTATGGGGTTGCTGCGGCATGTGGGTCGCCAGAATGCATTCCTTAATCCCAGATATTACTTCGGCGTCTACTCCTTTCTCCTTCAGAAAGTGAGCTGCCATTTCTGCTCCTTTTTCTTCATGATTGTCTATAACCGTAAAATAACCTATATCGTGAAACCATGATGCCGTTATAACAATAAAGGAATCTTTATCACTTAATTTATAGTGTTCTGCCATTTGTGTGGCCGCAGCAACCACACTTTCCGTATGGGTAAGATTGTGGTAAACCAGCTTTTCACTTACCAGGTCATTAAAATATGACTTGACGTATTGTTTAACCTCTTTCTGTAACTCAGTATATTTTTCACTTTCAATTTTCATTGTTTTCTATTTAATATTCCAATTCATGGTTAATCCACTAGCTCCTTCTGGTGATGCAAATATTCCCAGATTAACATTTCTATTTCGAACATGATGAAGAGAAGGTATGGCTACCCCGCATACAGCTCCAACACACATACCTACCAGTGCATCTGATGGGAAATGTTTTAATGCCCGCACCCTCAAATAGCTCATCGCAAAACCAGGCAAGGTAGCCGCAGCATACAGCAAGTATTTTTTAGCGCCAATATTGGGATGGTAATCTGAATAAACTTTTGCCATAAAAAAAGCAGCCGAAGTAGCTGAAGACACATGTCCTGCAAAAAATGAGTTCCGGTTGTTACCGACATTTCTATCCGAAGTAGGGATATCAGTATAATAAGCCATCGGACGGAATTTGCTCTGGAAATTTGGGCCTAATGGACTATAATTAAAAATACTGAACGTTACCGCCTGGCTTTCATAATACATCAATAATAGCTTCAACCCATCATGCCGTATACCTTTATCAAAAGCAAGTGTTAATGGTAAAATGAATATACCAGTAATTACATTATCCGACATGTGGTCAAAATAAACGCGCTTGGTTGGATCCTGTTCCAATGCCCATTTGTCAAGTCCGGTAAGTGGCTTTGTATTTAAGGCGTTCAACTCTTCATCTGAAATTCTTGGCTTGTCTTTAAGCATGGGGATGGCAAAATAATCACCCACACTACCTATTACCGAAATAGTGCCACTAACCCAAACATTGATTTTATAAGGATGAATTGGAAGTCCTGAAACTGGCCTTAAAGAAATTGGACCCGGCACAATCAAAGAATCTACTCCTGTTTTACGCAGTGAATCAGCCGGATTGACCTGGCAAAGACCGGTTCTAATAGAACCGGTCATCACCAGTATTGCAATTATCAGGATTTTATATTTCATAGTGTTGTTTTAACTAAGTATGACAATTAAGGCAAAAATGAGCCCGGGTAAGTAGAATAAAATGGTTAAAATCAGGTCAATCCAAAAATTAATGGTAATAGCCTGCTCATAGAGTATTACACCAAGTGGTGGAATAAAGATGGCAATAACTGCACACAGCAAACGGTTCCCACTAGGTTCCCGTATCCCAGGTACATTGGCTTTGTCATTTGGGTTGAATGTTGGTTGGCTTATTTGTCTTTCAGATCCTGCCCCGGTTTCGGGTGTGGATATAGGCGCCTGAACTGACTTAACGGAAACTTCATTTTTCCTGATAGTGGGATGATGGTTGGGAATGCTTGAATATCTATGGTTGCCTCCAATTGGAGTCTGCCTCATTTGGAATGATGAAGTAGCGTCTGAGATGGGCCGCAAAGGTTTTATATCTCTGATTTTAGGGGTGCTGGCAAATCCATCCATAGAATGAGGATTGCTGTTTATGTGATGATGATATCGCCCATCGGCAAATTCAGGAAGGGATTGTCTTACACATGAAGTCATTCCAACGGTAAGAGAAAGAAGAATGATTGAATGGAGTAGTAACTTTTTCATAAAATGTAGATTTAGTTTGTTAATTAATTAGTTCTTAAATCAATTATAAATAGTTAACAGGTTTGTTTTTAATAAGTTTGTATTGCTCCCATTCCAGGACGCTAACACTTAATAGGAACCACAGTCCACCCAGCATAAACCCGGCAATAACATCGCTTAAAAAATGAACGCACAGGTATAAGCGGCTAAAGCCTACTAAACCTGCAAAGGTGATGGCTGAAGTTGTAAGCAGCATCCTTTTCCTGAAAGAGTAATTGTGCCTGATGAATAGGTAAAAAAGTAATCCGTAAAAGGCCACTGCTATAGCCGAATGCCCGCTTGGAAAAGAATAGTTATTAATGTGATAATAAGAAAGCTCGTAAGGGCGGGCAACTTTGAATATCTTTTTTCCGAAGTACATAGTTAAGCTACATCCTAAAACTGCTATCAGAATTGGCAGGACAAAATGCGGCTTCTTTCTCCAGATAGAAATTATAATTGCCGCTGCGCAAACGGTAGTTACCACTTCTAACCGGCCTACCTGGGTAAATACGTAAAAAAACTTAACCAACACGTTACTTCTTAAGGCAAATAATTTTTTTGAAACGGCATTATCAATATTTATAAATGATTTATCATTAATAACATCTTCCGTAAACTGACTAAGCAATAATAGATTAATTGCTATAGCTAAAACCAATAATGTAAGAGGAAGTCCCGAAAAATCCTTCAGGGTAATCCTGCTTTTTATAATAGCATGGCTTTTAGGATACTTGTGTTTAAAGTGTAACCAGGATTTTGAATGCGATACCCTCGCTCCTACCTGAATTAGCTTCTGTGTGATGTACTCTCTCATAAATTTTCATCTCCCTTTTTCTCATTATTCATTCACAATAATTTACAAGCCAGTTCCATGCCTGATTTTACAAAATGATCAATAAGTTAAATTCATACTGAATCCCATTCCTTTATTAGTTGGGAACAGCCCAACATCTAACTTGGTTTTCTTGTGTTCTCTGTAGGCAAAATTTCGGTGCAGTTCAGGTATAATAAAGCCGCTGAATGCGCCCAATACATACCCGGTAATTACATCAGTTGGGTAATGTTTGCCTCCCTTTACGCGGAAGTAGGCTTCCACTGCCGGAACTGTAATCGCAAAAGCCCAAATGCCTGTTTTTATTCCCGGCTTTAGATCAGGGTGATAATCGTTTATAACTTTTGCGAAAAGGAAAGTGGCAGCAGCCACCTGTGAAGTATGTCCCGAATAATAAGAAACCCTTGACTGCTTATCCGTTCTTATAGATACGGAAAGATTGGGATTGTAGACATACGGCCTGGTTCGGTTTACAGTGCTTTTGACGATATAAGTTGTTCCAAAGTTTAAAGCGAAAGTTTCCAGTGTCATAACGGTCAGCGATCGGAAATCATGCGCTGTATGATGTTCCGATAGAAAAAGCGCCGGCAACAATGATATTCCTACAAGAGTGAAATCGCTTATTGTAGCAGCAGTTGGCGACCAGTTATTTGTTGTGGATCTGTCAAACGAATTTATTTTATTTTTATCCAGGCCAGCCAATGCATCAGGAGAATATGGCTTTGTATTATCAGTAGCACCCATGATTAAACCAGCCGCCAGTATACCGCCGGAAGTAACCAGGAAGGGCCATTCCTTTTTTAAGGTATGATTATAAGGTTCCCCGAGTAAATGCTGGTCGTTGTGACAAAGCCAGCAATAATCATGAAGGCTATCCACAGGCAACCATTGTGCATTTGTAGTTCCACAATTAATTACTGCGCAAAGTGCGATTAGAATAATTCCCCTTTTCATGTTCAGTTAATATTTAAAGTTAGTTGAGGCATATTCCATTACTTTATTTTTATCAATTGTAATGCCCTCTTCGTTTAGGATCTTCAAGATAGACCAATAAAAAGATTTTTTGCTGCGTATTTTGAAGAATGAATTTCGGCTTACCGGTAAGATGCTTGTCATCAAAGTATAAGTATTCCTCAAAACCCAGGCTAATTCCTTTGTAAATGTTTACTGCAATTGTTGGTTCCATTACTGAAATAAAATTATTCCCTTTAGGCCCGGAAAATGCATTTAGCCAATAAGAATAGGACATAAATCTCAAATTCAATCTATCAAGAATATTAAAAGTGGCTTCAAATTTTCCCTCTAATCCATTCCCAAAGGCATAGTCTCTAACTTCTGATGCGGTATCTGGTTTATTATAACTTACGCCGGCAAATGGAACAGCGGCCAAATGGAAATTCAGATAAAGGTTTGATTTTTTCCCTACCGGCAACCCGGTAAGTAAACCCGCCCCAAAAGCTGTGGCTCCTAATTCAAAGGTATTGTTGTCCCAATAGTCATAGTATTGAAATGCTCCAAATAACATTTTAAGTTTTCCGGGCTGATAGGTTTTCCCAAACAGGATTCCATATCCATTAATATTATCCAAAATTTTTCTTCCAACTCCGAAACTAAACTCTGTACGGATTTTAAAAAGGTCAAATGGCTGCCAATGTTTTTTTTCAAAAGGAGTTCCATAGTCAAGCTGCAAATTAAACATGGCACTAGTACCACCTGACATAAATTTTTTACCAATGTTGTGCTGGTGAATACCTCCAAACAAAGTGACATTAAGGGGAGCCTTTTGATAAACTTCATTGGGTAATACACGGAACATCTTACCCTGGAAAATTCTGTTAACTCCTCTCATGGGATCTATGACTCCTGCTGCCAATTCTCTGAAAAATCGCTCGCCACCTCTTTTACTATCATCAAGAATATTGGAACTTATCCGGTAAAAAATTTCCCCCAGGAAGGCTCCATTGACAGGGGTAGCTATAATATCATTGTAGGAGGGCCGGGTATTTTCTCCAAAATACTCCCACATTAAACTACCTTCTACTGCAAAGCAAAATGATTCAGCATAAGTATAGCCATTTGAACGGGCATGGTTAAAATACAAGGTACCTGAATAGGGATGCCCGATAAAATTAATTCCAAACCGGTCCGTGTCCCATTCCCACCCTTGTTTAATATTACTTTGCCAGGTTTCAGGGCCAACGTTTGCAAAATCGGCCTTCAACAGGTATTTATCCATGGCCCATGTTCCAACATTGGTAACAATTACTTCCGTGAAAGGAATAAGTATACAATATCTCTTATTATATATTGGATCATCATTTAACAAATCCCCATACCTATCGTGAATGGTAGTATCTACCGGTAAGGAATCAGAAAATGCCCCCTTTGAATTTACCAGATAATCATCATAGTATCCAAAATTCCTGACCGGCGATTGTTTTTCAATAATAGCCCTGATTGACGGCAATCCAATGTTCTTTACACTTGTTTGAGCATGCAAAGAAATAGAGCCGAGTAATAGACAAACTATGAAAAACAGGTTTCTCATTTTGCTAAGGCTATTGAATTGGTTGATTTCCATTACAAAGGATTTCTGCCTCTAATGATATTAATAAGGATAGCAATTACTGCCAATACAAGCAGAATATGGAGAATACCTCCTACACCGTATCCTACAAACCCAATTAACCAGCTAATTACCAAAATTACTGCGATGATATAAAGTAGATTGTTCATAAGTTTAAGTTTTAGTTAAAAATGTAATTTCAACATTAGAATCAATTTCCATACCCCAACATGCAAACTTTACAAAAGCAAAGCTTTAATTCATTATTTCTGAAGCTTTATTAAATCCTAAAACAGACGTTTCCACCTATGACTTGAAATTTTCTTTATATCAGTTTACATGCTTTTAACTATGTAATCTATCGTCCTCAATCGAACGATTTGATGCTATTGCTAAAATCTATGATTCAAATTTATTTCCATAAATAGGAATGTTTTTAATTTTTAAGGTTAACCATACTTTATGAAAATGGGGATATTTTTTCCCGATTCGGGATAAAAACCTCCTTTTAATTGGCTGACTCCCTATTTTAACCCTTGTTTTAAAGTGTATATTGGCACCTAGCTAAAAATCAACCTTTTGGAATTTCCTGATGCTTTTAAGGAACAAATTCAATCGCAACTTGGAAACGAGTCAGTTAATTTCTTTTCCTCATTAAAAAAACCGGCTTCTCTTGCAATCCGAACCAATCCATTAAAGTCTAAGGTTTCGTCCTTTAAAGAAGAAGAGGTATCCTGGTGTTCAACCGGATACTATTTATCTAAACGGCCAAGTTTTACACTTGACCCTTTATTTCATGCCGGAACATATTATGTTCAGGAACCTAGTTCCATGATTATTGAACAGGTATTCAATCAATATTTAGATACTCAAGAACCTTTGCTGGTACTCGACCTTTGTGCTGCCCCTGGTGGGAAAAGCACTCATTTTGCATCATTGTTAAACAACAAGAGTCTTTTAATTGCCAATGAAGTAATCGGAAGCCGCGCACAAATACTAAGAGAGAACATTATTAAATGGGGAACCGGGAATGTAATAGTAACCAATAATGACCCTAAGGATTTCGCGCGGCTAACTGGACTGTTTGATGTCATTTTTATAGATGCACCGTGTAGTGGTGAAGGCTTATTCAGAAAGGATGAAGAAGCCATTAAGGAGTGGTCGCACAACCTGGTAAAGCTTTGCAGCGACCGACAAAAAAGAATTCTGAACGATATTATCGGATGTCTGAAACCCGGAGGAATACTAATCTATTCCACCTGTACCTTTAATCCGGAAGAGAACGAAAACAATGTAGAGTGGCTTTGCAACGAATATTCGCTGGATTGCCTTGAGTTATCCCTTAATGCTGAATGGGGAATTGTGGAATCCAAAACAGAAAAAGGAATTGGCTATCATTTATATCCCCATAAAGCCAAGGGTGAAGGTTTTTTTCTTTCGGTACTAAGGAATTCCAGTTTCGGAGAAGAAATAATTATAAAGCCTGCAAAGGAAAAGGCCTTCTCTCCTCTTGGAAAGGATTTCTCATTTGTAAAAACATGGATAAAGGAAAATGAAGAAAGGAACCTCTATACCTTTAAAGATACAATTTCACTACTGCCCGACCGCCATCTTCCACTAATTGAATTTTTTTATAAGCATCTGAACGTGTTATATAGCGGTGTTACAATCGGAGAAACTAAACGGATGGATGTGATTCCGGCTCACCAGCTTGCCATGTATACCGGTTTAAAACCCGATTCATTTCCCGCCCTGGATTTTTCTCTTGAAAAAACGTTGGATTTTCTAAGAAGGAATGACATAACCCTGAAAGAAGAAACTACCGGATGGAAATTGATTACTTATCAGCAAGTACCCATTGGATGGGTTAAAAATCTTGGCAATAGAGTAAATAACTACTACCCTACGGAGTGGAGAATACGTATGAAATAAGAATTTTATATAAGACTAGCCTACCTAAAATATTACAGAAAATTGTTTATATTAAGATTTAGATTATTATTATCTTGGCAGTAAAGTGAACGGTGCATGCTTGAACTTTTCTTTGAAAAAACAGGCCAGGTAATTAGCCTGACAGAACAAGAGAAAGAAATTTGTAAATCTTATTTCGTTCATAAGAAAATGCTTAAACGGCAGTTCCTGTTACAGCAAGGGGAGGTCTGTGACTTTACCGCCTTTGTGGAGAAGGGAGCCCTGAGGGCTTTTACAGTAGATGAAAAAGGGCATGAATACATTCTGCAATTTGCCTTTGAGGGGTGGTGGATGTCTGACCTATGGAGCCGAAATACGAATGAGCCTTCCATTTATCATATAGAAGCCATCGAAGATACAGATGTGCAGTTGCTAACCCGTAAGGCTCAGGACGAAATGACGGAAAAGGTACCAAAGCTGGAACGCTTCTTCCGTATCAAATTTCAGAACGCATGTGCCTCTCTGCAACGAAGAATGACACTGAATATCAGTGAGAATACAGCCGGCAAATACAAAGCATTGGTTAAAAGCTACCCAAATATAGTGCAACGTGTCCCCCAGCATATGATTGCCTCCTATCTTGGAGTTTCTCCCGAAGCTCTTAGCCGGGTAAGGAAACAAATCCTCGACATAGCCTTGTAATAATTACAGAAAGTATGTAAGGCAATTGTCACTAACAACAACTTCTGTATTGACATTTATCAATCTAATTTCTTGATAGTTATCAATGACATCGGTATTAAACTAAATTAGCTTTGTGAATCAAATGGGGTAATTGATTTATATTAAATGATCCAACCAAACTACACAGTCAACTATTCAAGGTAGACCCTGCATCAAACCCTATTCCACCCGGAACAACCTGCTGGAATGCAAACCCCATAGGTCTACCGGCGTCCCGCTCCCCGCGGGACGCTTTTTTTGCCTGATTACCTTCATTGAAATAATAATCTTTTGTGCTCGTTGCTCATGTACGGTAACTAACTAACCAATCTATTTTTACTTTTATCCCGGATGAGTAGAATATTGTTTTTATTGGTATGCCTCTTACCTTGTTTTGCAAGGGCACAAGCCCCTATTGGGGCACATATTACAGGGCGCATATTATTTGAAGACGGTACTAACCGATACGATAGGGTTAAAATATATAACCGTCGGACAGGAACATTCATTACCCCCACCAGTACCGGCTTTTTTGAACTTTACGGTTACAAGGTCGATACATTTATTTTCGTTGCACAGAATTACACGCCCTATAATCTCTGCTATAAAGATTCGCTGCGACAGATGAATTATGACATAACCGTTACCCTTCACCACCTCGAGGTGGAAATGACTCCAGTTACTGTTACACCAGATAAAACTTTTGACCAGATACAGGAAACCATTGACGACCTGGGTGTTAAGAATACTGATACTTATAAGAATATCAATTCATTTCAAAGCCCTATTTCAGCGCTGTATGAAATGTTTTCTAAAAAGGAAAATGAAAAGCGTGAGGTTGCCAAACTGGAGAACGATGATATGCGCCGACGAATGCTGCGTGAACTATTGAAGATATGTGTAAAATCAAACCTGATTGACCTTCCCGTTTCCGAGTTTGATGCCTTTATCGACTATTGCAACTTTACCGATGTTTATCTTCAGCACACAAGTCTTTATGACCTGCTGAGCAATATCAAGGCACACTATAAGTACTTTAAGCAGTTTTAAGGTTTCAACACAAGGGTTTAATGATATAACACAGTGTTTCTCTTCTTTCTCTGTGCTCTCTGTGTTTAAAAATCCAATACCTTCATCCCGTGAATTTAATTAACCTCACGTTCTCTTCCTATCCCTTCCGCCTTAAAAAAGAGCAGGAGAAGGAAATGATATTTGACGTGGTAAGAAAACGGTTCGTGGCGCTTACCCCGGAGGAATGGGTGAGGCAACATATCATCCACTACCTGTTAGAAGACAAGAAAACTTCGCGATCATTATTAGCAGTGGAGAAAATGCTAATGTTGAACGGACTGAGCAAGCGAACAGATATCGTGGTTTATAACAACCAGGGCCTGCCACAAATGATAGTGGAGTGCAAAGCGCCCTCAGTAAAAATTACTCAAGCCGTCTTCGACCAGGCTGCTCGCTACAACCTTACTTTGCGGGTAAAATACCTTTTAATGACGAATGGTACAGATTCCTATTGCTGTGAAGTAGATTGGGAGAAGGAAAGCTTCAAATTCCTGAAGGAACTTCCATCTATTTCTTAGCCTTACTTATATTTTTGTAAAATCTTCACCTCCCAATCCTTCCACTGTCCTTCTGCGTACTGCTGTTGAATCAGTGGCTTGTATTGTTCCTTGGCAAAAAAGAAATCAAGCGCTGTGGTACACGGCCCGGCAAGCCTTCCATTGCTGCTTACAGCGCCATTAAACAGGTTCTTAACAACAGTTTTGTCGCAGTAGCCCAGGGTTTTAAGGGAGGCTGCTGCTGATCCACGGGTGCGGAATTCGTAAGAGTTGGAGGTATATGCCACTAACTCGTTTATATATGGAAGTTGCTCGTTACCCTTTGTTCGTGATGCCTGGATTTCAAGCCATTTAATATGGAATGAATTATTTAACCCTAAAACAGTTTTGGTTTCCTCCAGGTAACTATCAGCCTTAGGCGAATTGGCATCCACTAATTTCTGTAAAGCCGCCAACGCTACATTATAAGAAGAATCATTCAACGCTTTTTCAAAGGAGGACAGGAAGGCCGGGGTTGATAAACTGATGTTATTGACAGCTGATGTGCGCACATTTACATCCTTATCATCAAATGCTTTCGTTAGTATCAGCATACTCGCAGGATCCACATCTTTTGCCAGTTGGTAAACAATTTCAGACCGTATAGCCTGGAAAGAGTTTTCATTATAGGCCTTAACCAGGGCATTACGTTTCTTATCAATGGCTGTGTCGTGCAGGGCTACCAGGGCATCATACCGGTCAATCATCAGCGGAGCGTGCGACAGCTGGTTAAATAACTCATTCAATGGCTTCTTAAACGTGGCTGTTTTTATTACCCAGCTTCCTGGGTCAAACAGGGCAAAGGAAAACTGTTTACCGGCCTGCAGCGGAATAGCAAATTTTTGAGATTGCTTTTCTACCCAAACGGTTATACTGTCTTTGGTGCCGTCGGTGTAAAACGCTTCCAGCACTACCGGCATTTTAAACAAACCAACCAGGTCGCTTGTTTTATGTGTCTGGTCAACCGTCAATACTAACACCTGCTGTTTATTTACATCACCGATCTGCTCTGTAATGTTGTAAGCAGGTTCACCGCCACGGTATATCCACTCCTCAAAAAACCATTGCAGGTCAATACCCAGCACATCTTTAAATGCCTGTTCAAAATGATTGGTGTTTACATTCTTATACCCGTTCTTGGCGAGGTAGTATTGAATGCATTTTTTAAAGGCATCCTCTCCAACATAGTGTCGCAACATATCCAATACAGCCGAACCTTTAGGGTAAACACGGGCAGAACCAGCATCGCAATTACGAATAGGGTTTAAATTGCTTTTAGAAGCATCCAGCGCGCTGTTTTGCTCATTGCGGCGTTGCCACTCATAAGATTCTTCGCCCAGGTACTTTAGGGTATAAAGCTTGGGAAAGAATGTGGCGAAACTCTCCTGGAGCCAGGTATCGTTCCAGTCTTCACAGGTAATCAGGTCGCCAAACCACTGGTGAGTCATTTCATGGCAGTTAACGCCGTTGTAGTTCCGGTCGAGGTAGCCGCGGGCATCAATACCATAGAAGTCGCCAAAAATAGTGGCTGTGGTATTCTCCATAGCGCCGTACATAAAATCCTGCACCATTACATTGGCATATGATTCCCATGGGAATTTAGTGCCGGTAGCATCCTCCAGGAAATCCATCATCTGGGCCGTTTGCTTAAAGGTTGACTGATAGCGGTCTTCCCATTCAGGGTAGTACCAGTTGCAAATGCGCACACCTGATTTGCTGTAAAATGTTTTAACCGCGTACTTATCAATAGCCAGCATTAGCAGATAGCCCGCGTGAGGGTGTTGCATCCGGTAGTGCCAGGTACGGGTACTTCCATCTTTATTTACCAAAGGTTTAGAAGGTGGCTGGTTGGATTCGATAGTCTTCTTGCCATTCAGCAGTGTGCCGTTGCTGAGCACATTATAATCCTTATCAAACGTAATAACCGTTTCAGTAATGTATTTATCATTAGGTGCATCATACATCGGAATCCAGAACCTGTTATCTGTTCCTTCACCCTGCGTCCAGAGTTGCTTGCGGCTCATGTTATTGGGGTCTGTCCAGCCAATAAAATAAATTCCCTTCCGTGGTGTGGCTTCATAGGCAATGGTAATTGAATCATTCTTTTCCCACTGCAGGGCCGGCGAACAGAACATCGTTAAACCGGCACTGTCGGCTTTCCATTTTACTTCCTTATTATTCAGCAGGCAGGATTGGATAGTGATGCCCGGCGCATCAAAAAACAGCGTGTCAACCTTTTTCCGGGTTGGCGTAAAATAATGAGTCACCTTTCCCTTCACTTTTCCCTCTACAGGTTCAAAGCTTACTTCCAGTTTCATCCGGGTAATATCAATCGGGTGGTCGCGGTATTGGGCCTTGGGGTCATGCTGGCGGCAATCGCTGATGGTTTGGCCAAATACTGTAGCAGCTGCGAATAACGATAAAAAGGCAAGAGCGCCTTTTACAAAAACTTGTTTTTTCAGATTCATGAAATAGGTTGAGAAATTAATTTTACCTGACCTTACCCTGGATAATATAGCCTATGCGGAAGGAGACGACATTGTTAAATAATCCTTTATTGAGATAATTACTGTTAAGTGATTCACCCATTTGTATAATGGAATAACTATACCGCACATTCACCTGCCAGCGGTCAGTCAGGTTATAGGCCCCTCCCACTACCACCCCCCAGTCAAATCCGTGGAGGCTCTGAATTTCCGGTTTTGTAAGACCCTGTAGCATCGGGAAAGCGATGATAAGGGTATCATTCACCAGCCGCGAAACACTGGTGCCGAGGGAGATAGTAAACTTATCCTTTCCCTTGGTATTATCATGGTAGTTGATAAGAATAGGCACCTCGATGTAATTCAGCTTTAAAAGCATTTGCTGCGGATATCCGTCGTAATGCTTCGCCTGGGCCCCTTTCTGCGAAAATAATATTTCCATGGAGGCTGAGAACCTTGGAGATAGCGGGTAAAACACCGTGGCACCCAGGTTAAGCCCCAATTTATAAAAGCCAACATAATTATCTCCGTCAACCTGGCTACCATTAATGCCTGCATAAAAGCCTCCCTTAAACTGTGCCGATGCTGAAAGAGAGAGTATAAGCGCAACAATAGAAAATAAGATCTTTTTCATTATGTGTTAATTGCGTTCAAACCTACTTTAAAAAATGATAAATCATAAACGAGAAATAAGATAAATGAAAGTTAAATAACAGGAAGCGTGATTTACATTCCTCAACTTTTGCGGTTTTTACCTCATTTATCCACATTTTTATGCGGAAATTGTTTCCTGCCAATAAGAGCTGAATCCCACATCTGTCCTATCTTTGAGCAAGATTCATAGACTATGTTCAAGTATAATCAACATTCCCTGCAAAAGATAGAAGCTTTGATAAAAGAGGCAGGCTACATCATCCGTTACGAGAAGGGCAATTTCAAATCAGGCTATTGCCTACTCCAGGATAAGAAAGTCATCGTCATTAACAAGTATTACGATATCGAATCACGCATTAATTCGTTTATCGAGATCATCCCATTATTGGAAATTGATGAAACCGTTATTGATGAAAAAGACCTGAAGTTTTTCCAGTCACTTAAAGCAGCAAAGGCCGCGGCTTGAAAGTAACTTTCCTGGGCACCGGTACTTCGCAGGGCATACCTGTTATTAGCGATGGATGCCGTGTTTGCACTTCCACCAACTCAAAAGACAAAAGGCTGCGCGCATCTATCATGGTGGAAACGAATGGCAAAGTAGTGGTGGTAGATTCCGGCCCTGACTTCCGCCAGCAAATGTTGCGCGAAAATGTTAAGCGCCTCGATGCTCTCCTGTTTACGCACGGACATAAAGACCATACGGCCGGAATGGATGATATCCGCGCCTTTAATTATACCATGAAAAAACCGGTGGATATTTATGCCTCCGAGCAGGTGCAGGAAACGATTCAACGTGAGTTCTCTTATATCTTCAGCGGGTTAGACTACCCGGGCCTTCCACAATTAACTTTTCATACTATTGGACTGAAACCATTTGATGCGCAGGGAGTGCAAGTAATTCCGATACAGGTAATGCATTATAAATTGCCCGTACTGGGCTTTCGCTTTGGCGATTTCACCTATATTACCGATGCCAATTTTATTTCAGACGAGGAAAAGAAAAAAATTGCGGGCTCAAAGGTCCTGGTGCTGAATGCACTGAGGCGTGAGGAACACATATCCCATTTTACACTCGGCGAGGCGGTTCAGTTAGCTCAGGAGTTAGGCGCTGAAAAGACATACTTCACCCACATTAGTCACCAGATGGGTTTGCATGAAGAAGTGAATAAGGAGCTCCCACCCGGCATGGAACTCGCCTATGATGGGCTGAAAGTGGAATTATAATAAATATTGAATAAAGAATATCGAATAACGAAATAAAAGAGTTTCTTCTTCGGCCCACCACTCCTTCCATCAATGGTTACATTTTTATAATGCGTGTGAATTTAACGTGTATTAACCTGAAAGTTTCATTGCCTATATCAACCGTATCTCCTTCTTTCAGGTCTGCGAGATTATAAACGCCATTTTTAAACGTGTGTATGCTTCCAGGTGTTTGACATGCTATATCCAGGTAATTGACATTGATGCCAAAAGCAGTACCGAATAAAATTACCTTTACAGGTTGGTATACGTATCTCAACAAAGCCATATCTCTTGGCGTGGCCTAATTGTCTGCTATCATAATCAGATCCTTGCAATCAGGGCCGCTTTTAATGCCTGCTATCAGGGCTCCAACTTTCCAGCACATTGGGATCCTAAGCTTAGAATTCCACGTGGACAAGTTGTCG
>JADMIO011683253.1_pt1 | contig 84842 bp, 67 predicted proteins | sample 8958161 | NCBI WGS metagenome assembly JADMIO01 (sample SAMN16585339, study PRJNA669376) | soil metagenome | isolation source: Crop rotation soil | place: USA: Cullars Rotation, Alabama | collected 2011 | reverse complement strand
TTTCATTATGGTGAAAGTTGGAACCTCTTACGTGCCGATCAGATTAAAACGAAAGGCCCAGTCTTTCGACTGAGCCTTTCGTTTTATTTGACCATGTTGGTATGATTTAAATTAATACGACTCACTATAGGGTCAGTGCGGCCGCGACTTCAAGTCACGTGAATTCCAAGCTTCGGATCCCACTGTGCTGGAAAGGCCGTCGCGGTCAACGGGATCCCGCTCGGGCAGGTGTTCACCCGCGTACCCAGTGTCGCCGGTGAAGTTGTCGCCCACCGTATGGTGAACGTGAGCGTGCTCAATACATCCCCGAAATCATCCCCGTTCGCGCGTACGCGCACCTCCAGTGTACCGGGGGTGACGTTCTGCACCAGGTCGATGTCTATCGACGTGGGGTTCTGGGCCCTGGCGGTGCCGAAGCCCAGTAGCGGAGCGGCAAGGCCGAGGAGCAGACCTTTCCAGTTCCGGGTGTTGAAATTCATCATGTTGATCAGGTTAGCGACGTTCGGGTTTTCGGGGGTAAGGGTGGTCAATTTAGGAAAGTCCGGACAAATCAAGAGCTACCGCGCACGCCGTATGATCCGGTCCCCGGTATCCAGTCCAGTGCATGGCCCAGTTGCGAACGGCACCGGACGGACCAAAAGAAAAGCCCCCCCGCGTATGCGGAGGGGCCCTTCGATCAGGTTCTTACCCGAACTACTGGATCACCAGACGTTGGGTATAGCGCTGGCCGTCGATGGTCACGTTCACCATGTAGAGGCCGGTGCCCGCATGACCGCTGAGGTCCATACGGTGGTTCACCACACCCTCCGCGGCAACGGCGCGCTCAGCGAACACACGCTGGCCGAGCATGTCGTACACGTCGATGTCGATCATGGTCTCATCGGCCACATCCACACCCTCCATGCTCAAGGTCACCAGACCATCGCGGTTCGGGTTCGGATAGAGGTTCATGGTCATGCTCGTTCCCTCGTCGAAGAGGATCTCGCGACCCGGACCCGCCGTGTTCGGGACGAACCGGATGCGGCAGGCGGGACCGAACTCACCCGGGCCACCGCTGAACGTCGGACGAACGCGGATGTTCAACCAGGTATTCGTGGGGATCGGGTTGGTGTTCAGGTTCGCCGGAGCGAGGATGTTCGTCGTGGTGGTCACGCGACGGTTGTATGGGCCGTGCGGGTTGTAGATCCACCACTGATAACCCGTGGACCCAGGCTGGGAGTTGCAATACACCGGGCTGGTGATCAACAGGTTCGAGCGATCGCACCAGTTGTTCAGGATCTGCAGGCCACCGATCGGCACGCAGAACGTGCGGGCACCAGTGCCACCGAGTTCGCTGGTCGTGGTGAAGCTACCCATCGTAGCGTCGATGATGCGCTTGTTGTTCGCATCGCGCAAGACGTAACCGCCGCCCGTGATGCCATCGTTACCGCTGTCGCTGAAGCGCAGATGGTAGCAACCGGCCGGCACGCAGATCGGCTCGTTCACGACCGCACCAGGAGTGCCGTTCGTGTAAGGACCGCCCACATCTACGACATCCACTTCGTTCGCAGCGTACAGCGTCCAGGAGTTCTGGGCACCGTTGGCATCGAGCGTGATGCTGAGGGTGAGGTTCTCCGTGCAGCCACCCACCGGGGTACCCACGCAGACGCAGTTGGTCACCACGTCGTTCTCCGTGCCAGCATTGCCGTCGTCGCAGGGATCACCGTTGATCAGATCGGCCAGCAGCGGGCAGGGATCGTTCGCATCGCAAGCGCCATCGCCATCGGCATCCTGGAAGGTACCGGCGCAAACACAGCCCGCATCGTACACGTCACCCGTGGTGCAAGCATCACCGTCGTCGCAGGTGCTACCAGGCAGTGCATCACCACCGGGTTCGCCGAGGCAGTCGATCAGCTCGCCAACGCAGACGCAGTCAACGCTCCAAGTGTCGTTACCTGTGGTCTCATCCTCATCGTCGCAAGCCGTACCCGGCAGTGCGGTACCACCGGCCGTGCCTTCACAGTCAACACCGATGATCGGACCGATGCAGTTGCAATTCGCATCGATCGCGTCCGGGCCAGTGGCCGCGTTACCATCGTCACAAGCCGTACCAGGCTCGGGGTTGCCGCAGCCGCAGATGCCAGGAGCGATCTTGTCCGCGTCCTCGGGGCAGCCGTCAACCGCGTCACAGGTGCCGTCGCCGTCCGTATCCTCGAAGGTACCGGCGCACACGCAGTTCGCATCCCACGTGTCGCTCACTGTGCAATCGTCGGCGTCATCGCAGGCCGTGCCAGGCAGTGCGGGACCACCGGGTACACCTTCGCAATCATCCACCGGATCGACACCGCAGGTGCAGTTCGCCTGGATGATCTCACCGCTGGTGTTCGGGTTGCCGTCGTCGCAGGGATCACCAGGCGTCAGGTCGGCCAGCAGCGGGCAAACGTCCACGCAGTCCGCAGCACCGTCGCCATCGGTATCCGTATCAGGGAAGCCGCAGCCGCACTGACCGGGAGCGATCTTGTCGGGGTCGGTCGGGCAGCCATCCTGCGTGTCGCAGGTGCCGTCACCATCCGTGTCCTCGAACGTGCCGGCGCAAACGCAGTTGTCCAGCGCATCATTGACCGTGCAGGCGTCACCGTCGTCGCAGGCATCACCATCGGTGTTGTTGTCGCAGGGATCGACCGCATCGCAGGTGCCATCACCGTCGGTATCCTGGAAGGTACCACCGCAGACGCAGTTGGGATCGTAGATATCGTTGATGGTGCAAGGATCGTTGTCATCGCATGCGGTGCCGGGCTGAGCCGGGCCGCCGGGTACGCCTTCGCAGTCATCTCCGATCAGGGTGCCGGCGCAGATGCAGTTCGTCACCACATCATTCTCCGTGTTCGCGTTGCCGTCGTCGCAGGGGTCACCGTTCTCCAGATCAGCCAGCAGCGGGCAGGGGTCGCTCGCATCGCAAGTGCCATCGCCGTCCGCATCCTGGAAGGTACCGGCACAAACGCAGTTGTCCAGAACGTCACCGGTCGTGCAGGCGTCGCCGTCATCGCAGGCATCACCATCGGTGTTGTTGTCGCAAGGGTCGTTCGCGTCACAGATCCCGTCGCCGTCGCTGTCCTCGAATGTCCCAGCGCACACGCAATTGGGATCGTAGAGGTCGTTGATCGTGCAGGCATTTCCGTCGTCGCAGGAGGTGCCAGGTTGGGCGGGGCCGCCCGGAACACCTTCGCAATCATCACCGAGCAGGGTACCAGCGCAGATGCAGTTGGTCACCACATCATTCTCCGTGTTCGCGTTGCCGTCGTCGCAGGGGTCACCGTTCTCCAGATCAGCCAGCAGCGGGCAGGGGTCGCTCGCATCGCAAGTGCCATCGCCGTCCGCATCCTGGAAGATACCGGCGCACACACAGTTGTCCAGAACGTCACCGGTCGTGCAGGCATCGCCATCATCGCAGGCATCACCATCGGTGTTGTTATTGCAGGGATCGTTCGCGTCGCACGTGCCATCACCATCCGTATCCTGGAAGGTTCCAGCGCAGACGCAGTTGTCCAGAACGTCACCGGTCGTGCAGGCATCCCCGTCATCGCAGGGGTTCCCATCGGTGTTGTTGTTGCAAGGATCGTTCGCGTCGCAGGTGCCATCACCATCCGTATCCTGGAAAGTACCAGTGCACACGCAGCTCGCGTTCAGGACATCATTGATGGTGCAGACGTTGCCGTCACTGCACGCATCGCCCTGCTCACCGGATACGGTCGGGCAGTCGTCGTTCGCGTTGCAGATGCCATCACCGTCGGTGTCCTGGAAGGTACCAGCGCATTCGCAGGCGGCAGTGACCGCGTCACCCGTCGTACAAGCATCACCGTCGTTGCAGGGATCGCCGATGTTCAGACCGAGACCCGGGCAGTCCACGCCCGCGGTGCCTTCGCATTCGCAGGCAGCTGTTACGACGTCATTGTCCGTATCGGGATTCCCATCGTCGCAGGCATCACCGATGTTCAGGCCGAGGCCCGGGCAATCGAAAGAGCAGTTGCCGATGGGGACGCCGGTGGGCTCGATCACACCACCGGGCAGTTCCGTCCCGCCCAACGAAACGAAATAGTTCCGGTTGTTGGCCGTCGTCCATGCGTCATTGACGATCTGGAAATCGGTGCAACCCGTGTTGCCAACGACCGGCACGGTCATGACCGTGAACCAGGTATCCTGCGGCAGCGGACAGCCCTCATCCTCGAGCAGCGCCGCGCCGAATCCATTGTAGGTGCGGTAATTGAAGCCGGTCGGGTTCCCGTTGTGGGAGGGATTGGTCACCTGGGTCGTCGCGGTGATCGGGATCCCGCTCGGGCAGGTGTTCACACGCGTACCCAAGGTGGCCGGTGATGTCGTGGCCCAACGGATGGTGAACGTGAGTGCGCTCAATACATCCCCGAAATCATCCCCGTTCGCACGCACCTTCACCTCCAGGGTGCCAGGTGTGGCGTTCTGTACCAGATCGATGTCGATCGTGGTGGGGCTCTGGGCTTCGGCGGTGCCAAAGCCCAGCGGTGTACAGGCGAGGCCCAAAAGCAGGCCGCGCCAGGTCCAAGCGTTTCTCTTCATCATTTTGCTCAGGTTAGGGACTAGTCAGTTTCGGGGTAAGGGTGGCAAGTTAGGAAGGAGGAAATTGAACGGGTCAAGGAAGTTGTTCACTTCGGACGTTATTCGGTGTGGTGCTCCCGACGCCCACCAAAATGGGATCCCTGTCGTTGCCCGACCCGGTGTATTTGACCAAGCCGTCCAGGTTCACGTCCACGGCCTGGTAACCCACGACGATGTTGGTCGGGTTGGAGCTCCCCACCACCTGCAGAATGGGATCGCGGTCGTTGCTGGTGCCGGTGTATTTCATCTGCCCGTCCAAGGTGGTATTGCCGGTCCATAACGCCATGATGGTACCGAGCGGCTTGCGCGCCTCGGTCCCCCAAGTAGCGGTCGCCGGTGCTGAAAGATCAAGGTCCGTGGGTGTCGTGCTCAAGGCGATCGCTGTTGAGGTCATTGCCCCCAGGTGATTACGATGACGCACAGCCACGTAATAGTTGCCCGCGCCCACGCCGAATTCGATGGGTGAAACGCCGTCCGCGGCAACGACATCGCCGTCGCGCTGCAGAAGTGCCTGACGCGTGGCTATCACCACGTTGGGGGAAGGTTGTGACCGTAATTCCACCCGCACCCAATCCACGATGGCGTTGTTATCCGCCACGGAGAACGCACCGGCCGTGGTCGTCTCATTACCTCCGCCCGCCAACTGCTGGAAGCCCAAAGCGGTGTAGGGCTCGGCCAAGGGAAGCAGGCCGGCCAGCCGGAGCTCATCCCTCATCAAGCCGCTGACCTGGTCATAGGGACCTTCCAACCGCACGCGCAGGGCCAGGTGCACCGGGTTGACCACGGTAGCCGTGACCTGGGTGCGCGGGCTGGTCGCCACCGTGCCCTCCGTGCTTACGACCCAATCATAGAGGTAGTAGTACCGGCTCGAACCATTGGAGGATCCGGTGATCGAGCCAAAGGTCCCGATCGGATACGGATAGCTCACCCCGGCATTGTTGTACCAGAGATTCCGGGTGACCTCGGTATTGTCATCATACGCCGTGATCCGGTGCTGGGAGCCCACGGGCACATCCCAGTTCACCTCGATCGTGTTCAAGCCGGATGGGATCTCGATGTACTTCTCAGCGATGAGCGTGCCCAAGCGGTCGACAAGCACGAAGTGGCGCTGGCCCGTTCCACTTGCCTGCACTTTGAAGGACTTCAGTTTGAAAGGCGCCGTTGCATCGAAGAACAGCCATTGCTTCTCACTGAGGTACCCGCCCTGGCTGGCATTCGCCGCGCGGCCGACGGTGATCTCCTGGGCCGGCACGGTGCTGCGCGTTTCAGCCCAATAGCTCGTTGTGCTCGACAGGACCGGGGTGGTGAAGCTGTTGCCCGCCCCTACCTCAGTACCCCCGGATGCCGCATCGAACCAGTGAACGTCCGAGCCGGTGGCCCCCAAGTCGACGGAACCAGGGTTCAGCACGCTTGCTCCCGTGCCGGTGGGTGCCGCAGGAGCGGCCAGGGTGGTGAGGCTAAGGCTGGGCGTGCTCAACGACCCACAGGGGCAGGTGACCGTGCACGAATAAGTGCCAGCCGCGCCTACAACGATGCTGCGCGAGGTGGCCCCTGTGCTCCAGAGGTAGCCGGTTCCCGGTGAGGCGGTCAGGGTACGGGTCTGGCCCGGACCGAGCACCGTGTTCCCGCTGCAGAAGATGTTCGCCTGACCGGTCGCCGGACCCGTGGTCTGCATGGTCAGGTTCACAGGCAGCGCCGTCCAATTGTTGGCATCGTTCGACTCGATGAAGTCGTTCGCCGGATCCACTTCGGCCACGATCCAATACGCATTCGACGCGTTGTTGCACAATCCGGGCATCAGGTTGATCCACATCCCGTCGAGGTTCTCCTCGTACACATCCCCTTTGCCCACCACGATGCTCTGGACATCGTCGCTGCACCCTGGTTCGCTACCCAGACCGTAGTTGCCTCCGAATGCGGTGTTCGAGATGACGTTGCCCTGGTTGTAGAGGTGCGAATCCCGACAATATCCGGGGGCACTGCTGCACGAGAAGAGGTTCGTCAGACAGAAGCCGAGCTTGCCACCCGTAGCGATGATGGGCCATTGCCGCGCATCGGCAACACCGGGTTGCTGGATGCGCAGGGTCATCGTCGTCCACCCGTTCACGTGGTAGTGCTGGTGGGTCGGGTGGTAGGTCATCGTTCCCCGCTCATACTCATTGAAGGACATCGTATTCCCGTTCTTGTGGTAGATCCGCTGGAAGAGGATCTGCTTCGCCGTGTAGCCGTTCGAACAGGTGAAGCCGATGTTGTTGCTGTTCGGGGAATAGACCGAGTCGATCATCGGGCCGCACAGGAATTTGCGGTACCCGTCAGCGCGCACACCCCGCACCTCCAGGGGCCCCATGCCGAGGTTCGGTGTACCCCCGCTGACCCGAAGCCGGGCCCCGTTCGCTTGCGAGTACTCCGAAGGACCACCGTTCCCGGAGTAGTACTGCTCGTTCTGCATGGCTTGCCAGCTGATCGTCACGTCGGGCAACAGGTCGCAATTGGTCTGGCCCACAGAGGCGCACGAACAGCTCGTGGCCTGCGTGTTCGGACCGTTCGCCGAGATCTCGTTGCATTGGGCGTCAGCCGGGTTGCTGAAGGCCAGAGTCGCACAGGACGCCACAAGGGCACCGACCAGCTTGTTCTTCATGTGGAGCGTAGGATAGGAAGTCACCCGAAGTGACGAAGGCTGCCAAAAGTAGGATCGAGCCATGGCCAGGTCAAGGTTGGTGGATCATGGCAGAAGCAGGATCTTCCATGCCTGCCGGCCCTTGTCGTTCGTGAGCAGGAGTGTATACAGCCCGGGAGCTGATCCTTCCAGGTGGATGTCCGCCCTGCTTGCCCCCGAGACCACCCCGGCCAATGCCTGGCGCCCCTCCTGATCAAGGAGTTCCCAACTGCCGTGGACCGCGGCACCATGGCCGTTGAGGGTCAACCGGCCATGACACGGGTTCGGGAATACGTCCCATCGAGCAAAGGCGTGCTCGTTCGATCCATCATTGAAGGAAAGTCGCGCCACACCCCCATAGGCTGTTCCGACCCAGACCGCACCATCGGAGGCGACGAGGATACATTGCACCGTGTTATCCGGCAATCCGGAGTTGGAAGAGGTATAGTTGGTGAACGAACCGTTGGTGTCGCGCACACCGACCCCTGCGAGCAAGGTCCCGATCCATACCTGGCCGCCGGCATCGACCCGTACGCAGTTCACCGCGTTGGATGGTATGGCCGAATTGCCCGTGGTGTACTGGAACCATGGCCCATCGTACCAGTCGCCGCCCTGCCGAAGGAGGCCCTGTGATGGAGTAGCCACCCAACGCTCGTCATTTCCGGGATCGAAGGCTGTCTCGTTCTGCGTATTGTCCGGAAAGAAGTCGATGTAGGTCGCATGGACCGTCACCGACGTGTCGGTCAGGTAGTGGAAGCCGCCGTTCAAGGTGCCCACGGCGACCAGCCCATCTTCGCGCACCGCCGTGTGGAGGATGGTGTTCCCGTTGAGCTGTTGTCCGTTGTAGGCCGTGTCCGACGTGTTGTACACCCGCCATTCGCTGCCGGTGTAGCAAGCCAGTCCCAGGTAGGTACCCACCCAGGCCCATCCCCGGTGATCGATGGTCAGGCTGTTGATCTCGTTCTCGGGTAATCCGGAATTGTCCGCATCATAAGTGGACCAGTTCGTGCCGTCATACACAACGATGCCATGGAGCTGGGTCCCGATCCATACCCGGTCCAGGCTGTCGATCGCCAGGGCACGGACCGCATTGCCCGGGAGCCCTGATGTGCCCTCCTGATAGATCGTCCAATCCGAACCGTCGTAGCGACAAAGGCCCCACTCCGTTCCCGCCCAGATCATACCCTGGGAATCCTCCACCAGGTCGGTGATGCTATTGCTTGGGAGGCCGGCCGTGGTCATATCAAAGACCTCCCACGTCTGTCCCGACGACCGCATGGGCATGGCGGCCAGCAGCGAACTCATCACCCACATGCACCGATAAGACTGGCCCGGCATGACGGCGGTGCTCAGTGCGCAACAGCCACCCGTGTCGTCCAGCGAAGATCACCCGACTGTACCTCCAGGGCATAGGCTCCAGCGGGCAGTGCGCTCGTTGAAAGCACCCCGACCTTCGTGGAGAGCCGTCCCCGCCCGACAAGACGGCCGGCGGCATCACGCAAGCGGTATTCGCCATTGTTACGGACGCCCGCGGGGCATTCGAAGACCAGGCGATCGTCAGCTGGATTTGGCCAGCAGCGAAGCACTTCGAGCCGCCCCTCCTCCACCGCGCTCGGCTCCTGCGGATCGACGCGGAGCACTTCATGCGTTGTCGCGTTCACACCCCAGAGCCGGCCGTCCGGACCAACGGTGATGCCCATGAGCCCGGGTGCATTGGTATGGATGCGGCCGAGTTCCGCAACGGGAGCCTCAGCAACATCGTAGATCACGATATCGCCGTTGGCATGATCGCTCACGTACAGGTGCGTGCCGACGATCTCCACCCCCGCCGGCTCCACCAGGCCCTCCGTGATGATGGCCTCCCATTCATAGTCGGAGACCATCTCGTATTCCACGTACGATTCGAAGGGCCCGTAGATGCCCGGTCCGCTGACCGTGCCCGTGTTCGTGTTCAGCCGCAGCACCCGCTGACCGCCATGGTCCACCACATAAAGCCATCCGGTCGACTTGTCGAGGACGTCGTGGCTCACCACATGATCGTTCGGATCCTTGGTTATACTGAAATCAGCATAGCGCTTGATGATCGCGTCCCCATGATAGTCGTTGCCCGGTCCGTGGTCCCTGCGGAAATCGTTCATCACGATGTCGCCGCGGAAGCCATCCACCACCCAGTAGCGGTTCCAGAACTCATGCGCGATGCCCTGGCTGTTCGGGTCGACGTGCAGCATGTCCAGGTGGCTGCCCAGTCCCCCGTAGAACCGGCAATAGACCGCCGTGTCAGCGCTCCAGAGCGAAGGTCCCGTGAAGGGATCGCCCCCGTTGTGGTTGGCGTCATACACCCCGGGGCACGTCGCGAAATTGTTGTTGTCGCCCATCGCGATGCTCGTCGGCAGGCTCATGAAATGCCAGGAGTTCACATCCTTCCTCCACTCGTGCGTCTGGCCGGGCTCACCCGCGCTGTAGAAGGTGACGGTGCTGCCCCCGCTGGCCTCCGTGTCCTTGTTGATCACCCAGAGCTCGTTGCGCGCGGATTCGGGATGGAAGGACAGATCGCGCGGGACAAGAACGTCCTGGTCGCTGTTCGCCACCGTGGTGATGATCGGTTCCGCCGCGAGATAATCATCCGCCAGATCCGGGATCGCAGGGCTGACAACGTGCGTGGATCCCATCTGGTCATTGAAGGTGTTCAGGTCTTCCGCGCCGTTGATGTTCGAGGCGTGGACCGTGAGCTGCGCCGTTCCCGCCGCGGAGGGCTGCCATGGCACGGCATGCTCGAACTCATAGCCGTCGCCTGCGTTGAGCGTGACCCCGGTGATCGTCGTGCTCACCGGGCTTCCTCCATCGATGCTGTACGACAGGTCGAACGTGGTGACCGGTTCCGAACCATAGCTCACCACCTTGCCACGGACATGCACGACCTCGTTGACGTGCGCGAAGAGACCTGTGTAAAGCTCCGTGACGGCCATGTCGCGGGCCACCGGCCCCTGCGCGGTGAAGGTCAATGCATTGATCGGCCCGGCACCCATGCCGAAATCCACCGCGCTCACGCCGTCGACGAAGACCTCCACGCCGGCCTGGCCATCTCCCCAATCGTCCACCATGTACACGGTGTACTGGGTACCTTCCACGAGGCACCAGGGCCCTTCGGTGACCGTAACGGCGTTGCCGTATCCCCCTGGTTCCTGGTCCTGCAGGCCGCCACCGCCGCATCCGATCACCAGATTGCCACCTTCGAAGATAGTGCCGTCGCCACAGGCGTTGATCCCTGGGACCAATTGCCAGTAGGTCTCATAGCCGTAGTCATCCGTGGTGATGGCGATGGTCACCTCGACCTCACCAGCTCCGCATTGTGCGGCAGCGGTGGCAGACCAGAGAGACAGCGGTAGACACAGGAGAGCGTAGCGAAAAACCATGGTTGTATGGGAAGGGATCCAATGTTAAGGCTTATCGACGTCTGGTCGGCGTCGATCCGATGGGGCCACCGGAATGCAAGACCAACCGCTGCGGGCGGCCAGGGAGCACTGTTTCACCCTACCACCTCAAGGCAGCTGCTGTACACGGGTGTTCGTGGGTGTGGCGCTGCCTACGTTCACGAGGATCGGATCGCGGTCATTCCCGCTGCCCGTGTACTTGCACAGGCCGTCCATGTTCACGTCCTCGAGATGGTAGCCCGCAGCCGTGCTGTTCGGTGTGGTGCTGCCCACCTTCACCAGGATCGGATCGCGATCGTTGCCGCTGCCGGTGTAGGTGACCGAGATATCCCGGACCGCATTGCCCGCCCACAGCAACTGTACGCTACCAGAGGTCTTGCGCGCCTCGGTCCCGTAGGTGCCGGTAGCCGCGCTTCGAAGGTCGACGGTGGTCGTTGTGGAACTGAGCGCTACCGCGGAACCCGTCATGCAACCGAGATGGTTCCGATGCCTGATCGCCACGCGATAGCTGCCCGCGCCCATCGGGAATTGAACAGGAGAAACGCCATCAACGCCCACCACGTCGCCGTCCCGCTGGACCAAGGCGCTCTTCGTGGCAACGATGATGTAAGGCGATGTGCTGCTACGCAGTTCCAACACCACCCAGTCCACGATCGCATTGTTGCCCGTGACCGCCAGAACACCGCTCGTCGTGGTCTCCCCGCCCCCGCCGTTCGCATGGACGTAGCCAAGCCCGGTGTAAGGTTCCACGGGAGGGATCACGCCCTTCCTTCGAAGACTGTCGTGCATCAAGCCGGCAGAACTCACATATGGTCCTTCCAAGAGGGCTTGTAACGACACCTTCACGTTGCTGGTGATGCAGAAATCATGCGTGGCCAGCGTGGTGAACTGCCCGTTGCCGGAAACCAGTGTTCCGCTGGGACCTGTCAAGGTGTAGTTGCCGTTCCCGAAAGCACAGCAGATTCCGTCACCGTAGCTATCACCTACTTTGAGATCATAGCAACCATCGGGCAGACAGATGCTGATCGGCGGCTGGGGATACACACCATTGCTCGCCTGCTGGGTGTAAGGCCCCCCGCTGGCAACAACGTTCGAACCCTGCACGATCTGCCAGGTGGTCTCGTTGCCGTAACGATCAAGGTTCAGCTGCAGCGTCACGGTGGTGGTGCCATAAAAGGTCGTACTGCTGGCTGAGTTGTTCCCGGAGGCCTGGTCGGAACCGCCGTTCGGAGCGCTTACCGAAACGGCCAGCGTGTTCGCGCTCGCGGAGAGGTTCATGGTCGGCAAACCCACGTTCACCGTGGCACCGGGGCTCAGGCTGCCGTTCCAGTTCTGCACCGTGTTGGCGCCCCCGTTCAGGGACCAGGTCAGTTGGAAGGATGTGAGCGTTGTAGAGCCACCATTGCGGACGGTCACCGTCGGAGTCCGGGTTGACGTACACGCGCTTCCCGAAAAAGCATTGATGCTGTTGAGCTGGACGTCCAGGGCCGCCGTCGGCGCGTTGGGATCGAAGCCGTTCACTGTATTGCCACAGCTGCCGAGCCAGGTGGTCAGGTTCGGCGCGCTCAGGTCGAAGCGGCCGTAGTAATCGTTCACGTTGTTGCTGCATGAGGCCTGCCCGCCGTAGAGTTGGCCGATCAATCGGTGGTCCTGGTTCCACAGCCCGCTGCCGCTACTCCCGCCTTCGGTGGTCCCATCCTCCCAGGTCGAAATACGCCAGCACGACGCACCACCATACGTGGCCTGCGTGGCCGCATTGTTGTCGAAGCTGATCTTCTTCACGTCGCCGGCCGGATGGTGGATGCACGTGCTGTTCGAGGGCGCCGTGCCGCTGCGATCCCAGCCCGTGTAGTACACGCCGTAGCTGCTCGGTGGTGCGTTGTTGAGCTGCAGAAGCGCCACGTCCGTGGATGCATTGCTGTACAGCAGGCTCGCTCCGCTCACCGTCTGTGTGGTCGGGCCATTGGCACTGGGCGAACAGGTCGCGCTCTGGTAGTTGAAGAGGAAGACCCAGCTCCCCACGTTCTCCCCGCTCACGCAATGGTTCGCGGTGAGGAAATAGGGCGTTCCCGTGCTGGTGCAATTGTTGATCAGCTGGCCCGTGCACCAGTCACCGCCGTTGATGATCTTGGCCACCGACTTGATCTCGTTCGCCCAGGGTGTTCCTTCCGGGCAGACCACGTTGTTGTTGCAACTGCCGCTGGCATTGAACGCACGGTCCGGATCGGTCAGCGAGCGATAACCGTGTGTGACCTGTCCGATGCGCAAGCTGCCTGCCTGAAGTCCCGCCGGCACTTGATACTCCACGATGATCGTTTCCCCCTCCACGGGCATCACGGCCATGGATGTCGCGCCACCACTGCTCTCTCTGGTGAACGCCCCAATGTGGTCCCCGGACTGATCGACCACGAAGACCCTGCCACCCTCGGGGATGTCGTAGACGTCGAACACGAAGCTCACGCTGGTGGCGCCCGGGCAATGAATACCCACACGCCACACCCGCCCTCCGCCAGGAAGCTCCTCCCAATGGCCGGCGGTCAACGCATCGATGTGCGCAGTATGGCTGACGCCGAAGCGCATCTTCTTCACGCCCTCCACTGCGCGTTGCTCATCCTCTGCGAGCAGGACCGGCACATCCACCTCCGGCATTTCGATGATGGTCGGAGAATGGAGTTTCTGGGGAGCAAGAACCGTCAATGGCGTGCCCCCGAAGGAGATCTGCGCGTGCGCGGTGGTGGTGAGGCAGGCCGGCACGAAAGCAGCCAGGGCCGCTGAAAAAATGATGCGCATGGCGTTCCGTGAAAGGGGGCCAAACTAGTCGTCCCGGTCATGGATGTCCAGCCGGAACCTCAACCCTTCCTTAGGGTAATTGTTCCGTCCTCACCGACGTCGGGACGTTGCTGCCCACGTTCACCAGGATGGGGTCGCGATCGTTCGCCGAGCCGGTGTATTTGATCTGGCCCGTGAGGTTCACATCTTCACGCATGTAGCCCGAAACAATGGCATTGGGCGTGTTGCCCCCCACGGCGGAAAGGATCGGATCACGATCGTTGTTTGTGCCCGTGTATTTGATCAGGCTCACGTTACCATCGCGGAACACGTTCCCGCCCCACAGGGCATGGTACCCGTCCAGCATATCCTTCCGTCCCTGTGAGCCCCATGCGGCGGTGGCTGGGAGCCGGAAGTCGATGTTCGCAGCCGTTCCGCTCAAGGACACGGGAGCGGCCGTCATGACGCCCAGATGGTTTCGATGGCGCACGGCGACGTAGTAGTTGCCCGTGCTCGCGGCCACCACGAGCGAACTGATGCCGTCCTGGCCAACGACATCACCGTCGCGCTGCAATAATCCGCAGCGCGTGGCCAGCACCTGAGAGGGCGTTGTCGTGCTGCGAAGTTCCACGAGCACCCAATCCACGATGGCGTTGTTCCCCGTGGTGGTGAACACGCTCGCGTTCACCGTCTCACCACCGCCACCACCGGCCTGCGTGAAGCCCATGCCTGTGTAAGGCTCGGTCGTTGGCATTACACCGGCGACGCGCAGCGCGTCGCTCATCATACCGAGACCCTGGTACGGACCCTCGAGCAGCACCTTGATGTTCAGCGCCACCGCGTTGTTCACGGTGAGACAGGACCCCACCACATGAGTGGTGATGTTGTTCGCGTCCTTGTTCACGATGTCCTGGATCGAGGCGATGCATACCTGCGAGCCCGTCAGGCTGAAATAGTTGACGCGGCAAAGCGGAACGAAGGAGGTGTTCTTCGCCAGGCTGCTGTCGTTGTAGCATATGCCGATCACTTTCGTGCCACCCAACGAACTGCTCCAGATCATGTCCCCGGTCACCTGGCTGTTCAGGCTGGTCACGGACTGGACGGTCATTCCGCTCATGGTGAACTCGAGACCCATGATGCGACAGGTCCTGTTCTTCACCCAGATGTCCACGTAGTGATCATCAGGGTTGAACGCGCCGATCATCAGGTCAGCGGTGTCGATGGAGCTCACGTATCCGCGCGGGAAGTCGCACCAGGGATGGTAGTGGATCAGGTGCGTCTGCTGGTCGTGCGCCGCCTGCTGGTTGTAACAGGAAGCGAGCAGGGCTGCGTCGGTCACCGTGATCCCATTGTCGTTGTTCAGGTCCGTGCAGGGGCTCACGGTGGCGTCGTCGCCGAGGATCTCACTTACGTACATCTGTGCGTCCGGCTGGCTCTGTGTGCCGTCGTTGTTGCGGTCGCCGCTTTTTGCCGTGCCGTTGCAGGCACCCAGACAATCAGGCCGGGCGCTGCCATAGGGCTGGCCCGCGCAATCCACCACGGGCGTGCATCCGGTGGCCACGCTGAACCCACGCGTCTGGCCCGGGTTCCCCGTGATGTTCAGGCACACGGTGGCGTAGTTGTTCGCGTAGTTCGTCTCGTGGCGCCCGAGGGCATCCGGCCGCTGCGCCCAGTTGGTGCGCAGCACGAGCGTGTAGAGGCCGGCCGGCACGTCCGTGATGTCGATCCAGTTGCAGGTGGTGCCGCTGCTGTACAGGTCATAGCACTGCGCGCTGATGCCCATGTTGCTGCACCCATAGTGCGAGGTGCCGCCGAAGCAGCCGACGTCGATCACGCAATAGCCGTTCTTGAAGCCCACCGGGATGGGCTGGTTGTTCTGATCGAACAGGAGATAATCCGCGTAGCCGGAATAGTGCGCGTGGCCGTGGCAGTTCTGGTTGCTGAACATCTGCGGCTGGCTCGCAGGGCTACCGATGTAGTAGTCCAGTTCGCCGATGTTGTCGATGCGCGTGTTGAAGCGGATCACGTTGCGCGTTCCGAAACCCTTCACGCATCCTTCCTGCACCGCGCACACATCGGTCGGTGCGATGTTCACCGTGCTGATCGTAAGCGAGCCCTGGAGCGCGGCCTGGTTGATGGTGAGGTCCGGACCTTCAGGGCAGGAGGGATCACCCACCGGGATGCAACAGCTGCCGCAGGATACCGTGGCGAGCGGATCGTAATTGCACGCCGCAGTGTTCATGCAACCCACCGCAGGGCCGTTGAAGTCGATGCGGAAACTGGCCGAGGTGCAACTCCCGCCATTCGTACCGACACGGATGTGGTACAACTGACCGGCCGGCATGTTCGCCATGATGCGGGCCTGCTGACCGCAGCCGCCCAGGTCATCGTCAGCGAAGGTCGCGCCTTCGACCCCGTTGCTCAGCACGATGGTACCGCAGGTCATGTCATACATCCACAGCTTCGTGTCGCAGCTGTTCAATCCACAGGTGGTCACGGTATAGGATCCGGCCTGCGCCGGTGTCCAGTTGTACCAGTACTCCAGGGAGGGCGCCGTGTACACCGTGCCGGTCTGCGCCGTGATCGCCGTCGCGCAGCTCTGGCCCGGGCCACAATTGAAGCTCGTTTCCTCGAACTGGCCGAATGGCCCGCCCTGCTTCACGAGGACACCATCGAGGTACACCCAGTACTGGCCGTAGCCGTAGCTGTTGTGCCAGATGCCATCTCCAGCTGAATCGTTGATCCGGAACAGGAGACAGACGTTGTCAGGAACGCAGAGCGAAGTGCCCGAACTGCCGCCGCTGGCCAGCGTGGTGCCGGTCACCGCGTTCTTCAAGGTCCAGCTGGTCTCGGAGGAATAGTTGTCGTTCACGATATCGATGGACACACGCTTCTGCCCGCTACCGCAGGCGTACTGACAGGTGCCATTGTTCACGTTCACCGTGCTGCCGAAATTGCTCGCTGTCGGGTCCGGGCAGCCGAACACCGGTGTGAGGTTGCGCACCACCACATCGTCGATCGCGATGTCGCTCAAGGCCCCGGAACCCGTGGTCGCCCGGAAGCGGATGCGGAGGTCCGTGGAACCGGAATAGGGGGCCAGGTTCAACCAGCCCTGCTTCCACTTCAGGCCCTGGTCACCGGATTGGGTCCACACGTTCGAGGTCACAGAGCCGTTCACGAGCAGGTCCACCGCCAGGGAACCCATCTGGCTTCCGCGCATGTGATACCAGAAGGTGAGGTAGGGCGTGGTGAGCGATGCGATGTTGTAGCAATTGCTCTGGAGGGTCGCCACCTTGGACGGCGTGGCGCCCGAGTTGCCCGCCTCCACGTACATGTACTTGCCGCTGGTGTTGTTGGTCGTGTGGTCGCCGACCGGGCCGGTGAGGATCGCCATGTTCCCACCGTTCGTGCCGTTGTCGTCAACGAACCAGTCGAGGTTGTCGCCGGTGAGGTTCGACCATCCTGTCACCAAGGTGCCCGGCGTTGAGCCCTGCGTGCCCACGGAAGCCGTGGTGAAGGCCTCGGTGGCCGGCAGGCTGGTGATGCACTGAGCGGCGGCCAGGGTGACGAGGCCCGCCGCGAAAAGCGTGGAACAACAACGGAGCATTGGAGCAGGTTTGGAGGCGCGGAAAATACACCCTTGCGCTGAACCCGATGTGCGGAGCCGGCAGGACCAGGACCGCGCGCTCAGGGAAGCTGCTCCACACGCACGTTATTAGGCATCGTGCTGCCGACGTTCACCAGGATGGGATCGCGGTCGTTGGCACTGCCGGTGTACCTCACCAGGCCATCCATGGTCGCGTCCTCCGGATGATAGCCCGGCACCGTGTTGTTCGGTGTGGTACTGCCCACCCGCGTAAGGATCGGATCGCGATCGTTCCCCGAACCGGTGTACTTCAAGGGTGCATCGCGCACCGCATTGCCCATCCACAGAACAAGCCGGCCGCTCACGCTCTTCGCCGGCTCGGTGCCGTGCAGCGGGACGCTGCCATCGGAGAGATCGTAGCTCTTCGTTGCTACGCTCACGCGCATGGGATCCGCCGTCATCGCGCCCAGGTGGTTGCGGTGCCGCACCGCCACGTGGTAGTCCTTCACGACCACGTTGAACTGCACGGGTGACACGCCATCCGTTCCCACGATATCGCCGTCGCGCTGGAGCAACGCCGATCGCGTTGCCTTGACCAGCGAGGGTGTCGCGGCATCCCGCAGTTCAACCACCACCCAATCGACGATGGCGTTCGGCCCTGTTGCGGACAATACGGCATTGGTCGTCGCTTCCCCTCCCCCGCCCACATGCCCGTAGCCAAGCGCGGCGTAAGGCTCGTTGAGCGGGATGAGGCTTTGTACACGAAGATCATCCCGCATGAGCCCACTGATGCCGTCGTATGGACCCTCCAGGAATGCCCGCAAGCGCAGGTTCAGTCGCGGTCGAAGAATGAACAACCCTTCATTGACGCTCGTCAGTACGATCACTCCGCTGGCGAAATACGGATAACAACCCCAGGCCCCGCTGTAGCCGTTGTTGTTGTTCGCCGGGTACGTATCGAAGGACGCGCTGAGGATCAGTGTATCCTCCACGTTCGTCGCATCCAGCACCTGGAGGCCGCTGGTGTAGTTGCTCTCCCACACCAGATCCTTGTGCACGTACAGGTTGTGATCGCTGCTGAGGTTCGGACCAAAGAAGGAATACAGGAGCACCGGTGCCTCCAGGTTCTGGATATCGAAGACCCGCGTGCGCGTATGGATGCCCTGGTTCACTTCGTCCTGCTCATCGTCCATCAGCAGGTAGCGATGATCCTCCGTCACCCAGCCCTGATGGGCATAAACGGAGCCCGGATAGTTGATCGTGCTGATCAACGAGATATCCGTCTTGTCCGTGGCATCCACGATCGAGATCTTGTTGGCACCGTTCCCATGGAAGTTGAAGCTGATCTCCTGGCCCGTGTGCGACACGTCCGGGCCATGGTAGGTGATCACCATGTTCTCGTGGATGTAGCCGTTGGTCGTGTACGTGCCAGCCAGCACCGGCGCCAGCGGGTTGGTCACGTTCACCACGTTCAAGCCGCCGCTGTTGACCCCGGTGCCCACGGCGTAGACGTAGGGATGCTCCTTGTCCGCGTAGATCGTGTGGCTGTTCCCCACGAGCCCGGTGCCACCGAACCAGGCATCCTCTGTGAAGGTCGCAGGTATCGTTCCGGGGTTGCGCAGCCGGGTGAGGTCGAACACCTGGATGCCATGCCCGCTGATCTCGCTGCCCACGTAACACCAATTGCCCGACACGTCCACGTCGCGCCAGAGCGAACCCGTGCCATTGTGCGTGGGCAGGAAGCCGATGCGCACAGGAGCCGTGGGAACGCTGATGTCGACGAACGCGGTGCCTGTGCGCGTACCGACCACGGCCCATTCCTTCCCTGTGAGCGGATCGGTCCAGCCCCAGATATCGGCCGCGCTGGTATTGCTGCCCAGCTGCGCCACGCTCATGTAGCCAAGAAGGTCTATCCCGTTGCACGGGTAGATCCCGGCGAAACCGTTGATGCAGGGTGTTTGCGCGGCAGTGGCAGCTGCCAGGAGAACATGAAAGGGGAGCAGAAGAACGCGCATGAGCCCGAAGTTCGGCATCCCATCGCTGCTGGGCCCGCGTTTCGCCGAACGTATGGTATTCGCATTCGAAACGTTCCGCTGCGCCGTGGAAACACGTCGGGACTATGTGCCTGAACCTTAGATTCGCCATTGACCCACCACCTGTTCCCCTGCGCATGAGGGCCTGGACCCACGTCTCTGTTCGCCGTATCGTCACCGCCGTCGTTCCCCTGGTGATCGTGCTGTCCCCTGCTCGCTCATGGGCGGGCACCGGCACAACACCGGCCGATAGTTTGACCGACAATCAGAAGCGATTGATCAACCGCATGGCGGTAAGCACCCTGGAGCGGTACATGGGTTTGCTCGATGGACTTGCCTTCCTCTCCAGCTCCGATGAGGCGACCTTGGAAGCAGAGGAGTACATCATGGATGCGGTGAACGGCGCGGAGCCCATCTTCCATTCCCCGGACGCGACCATTGAGAGCAATGTGGACCCCGAGCTTCCTTCGGACGCCTTGAGCCGCAATCGAACAGTGAAGGAATACCTGAACGATTACAAGCTCCTGTTCCGATCCAACGGGCCCAAAGCCGTGGACTTCACCATGGTGATGCGGGCTGAACCGCATGTCCGGAACGGCATCGTGTACACGCGTGTGCTGTATGAGATGCGCTTCAACGGGCATCACGAAATGCGACCTGGCGCAGCCTATCAGCGCCACCGGAGGATCGCGGAAATGATCGCGCAGGAAACGGGTGGCGGCAACTGGGCGGTGAGGATCGCGAGCGACCGGTTCGATGACAGCGGCCCCAGCCGGCCATTCGAGCAGTTCAGCGTGGACCGCGACCTGGCTGCGGTGCAACAAGGCACCCTGACCGAAACCCCGGAACTCGCCCGCGTGCGCAAGGAGGAGGAAGAGGCACGAAAAAAAACCGCTCAGGCCGAAACCGAAAAGAAGAATGCCTACCAGGTCGCCATTGAGCAAGGCGACCAGTATCTGGGGGCGAACGATCCTGAGCTCGCGCTCGAGATGTATGACCGCGCCGCGACCATCGATGCGGCGGCGGCCACGCACATCATCCGGAAAAAACAGGCCACGCGCGCCTTCGCGGCGAAGATCAAAGTGGAGCGGGAGCGCGCCTTGGACACCCTCGTCGCTCGCCTGGCCGTCCAATTGAAAGCCCGCGAGTTCAGCTCCGTCACGGTGCAGGATTTCACCGAAGCGGACGGCCGAACGAGCACGGTGGGACAATACCTGGCCGGCCAGGTCACCGATCGCCTGACCGATATCAAGTACCGCTTCCGCGTTTGGGACAGCGCCCGGCAGGCAAAGGCACAGGTGGTCATCAAGGGCCAGTTGCTGCCCTCCGGGAGCGGAAAGGACATGGTCACCCTCAATACGAACATGAACGACGCGCGCGGGCTGCGCGTAGGTGGTGCACAGGTGGACATGCCCCTGCCCGCCGGCTTCTCGATCTCCCCCTCAGGTGAACCGATCATTGCAGGTCAGGACAAGGAAGGCCCCCCCGGCACCAGCGCCAAAAAGAAGGGGCGCTCGGCATGGGGTATCACAGCCGGTGTGAACCTCACCAGCATCACGGACCAGGACTCGCTCACGGAGAAGTTCGTTGATAACGGGACCGGCTTCCGCGTGGGGCTCGAGCTCGAGCGTTCCAGTCCTGAAGGCCATTCGCGTTTCGTGACCGGCATCCGCTATTCCGGTCTGAAGACCTCCACGAGCGCGGACGACACGCTCCGCGTGCTTGAAGTGCATTACCTGCAGGTTCCCGTGCTCTATCGGCTCTTCACGGGTCCATCCAGCATCGGTCGCTTCGGGCTGCAACTCGGTGTCAACCTGGACTACCTGATCGGCACAAAGTCCGAGAGCTACGTCCCCGACCAGTGGGTCAACGTCGCGAACTTCAATGCGCATGCCTCACCCGGCATCTGCTACGAGACAGCACAGATCGGGCAGACGCGCATCGTAGCCAGCGCATCCTATGACCTGATGCTGGGGCCGCTCAGCGGCGACAACTTCCCGGAGTCCGGCCCGCGATTGAACGCGCTGTCCTTCGCGATCGGTGTCATGTTCCCGGCGCGTGCCCAGAGCAGCTTCTACTAGCGCTGCACGAGAAGGCGCAGCACCTGTATCCCCTGTTCGTCCCCCAGCCGAAGCAGGTAAAGCCCTGGCGAAGTCTTACCGAGATCGATGATGGTCCGCTGTCCGTTGGCGGCTCCGCTGGCCAGAACGGTGCGGCCGGTCGCGTCAGCTACCACAAAGCTTGCGGGACCTGCGCGTTGATCGGTGCGTACCAGCTCGAAAAGGCCGTTGCTCGGATTCGGGTGGATGGTGAAGCCCGGGCCGGAGACGGGATCCTCCTGTACACCAACGTCCATCACGAACAGTTCCGTGCAGGCCTGCAGGAAACAATCACCATCCACAAGTACGGTCACGCACAGTTCCACCAGCTCATTGATGGGTGGTGCGGTCACGATCACCGTTGAATCCTGCGGGACCAGCACCCAGTCGGTACTGTCGGGCAGGATCGACCACTCGTACACCGCTCCGGGTTCGTAGGCCGTGCTGAAAACGTAGGTGAGCCCATCGGCGACCAGCCAGTTGCCCAGGATGGTCCCTCCCGTGGAACTGGTCCCTATGCACGCGCAATTCTCATTGACGATGTCATCGATCGTGCAACTGTTCTGATCATCACAACTATCGTTCGGTGCCAGGAAAGCCAGCGCCGCACAGGGGTCATTCGCATCGCACGTGCCATCGCCGTCCCCATCCTGGAAAGTCCCGACGCAAACGCAATTGACCACCGTATCCGCCGTGCAGACGTCACCGTCGTCACAGAGGTCACCATCCTGCAGGAATGGCAGGCCGGGACAAGGGTCCAGGATGTCGCAGATCTCATCACTGTCCGCATCGCCACTATATGTACCAGCGCAAACGCACGTGCAGGTGAACAGGTCATCGATCGTGCATGCGTCACTGTCGTCGCAAGGCGTTCCCGGGAGAGCCGCACCTCCCGGCTCACCCGAACAATCCGTCGGCAGCAAAGTGTTCAGCACGGTGCCCCGGCCGTTACCACCCGCGTATTGCGCACCAGCCATCAGGGGAACGAGCAAGCAACCGATGATCACGGCCAGGAGCCGTGACATCCGGTAGGTGATCGATCGTGCGTAAGGGAACATTCCGCGTTGTGCTTCGATCCGTTCTCTGATCATGGGGCATCACGCACGCCACGGCCGCCAGCGACCCTTGACCGGGTACCTGGTGTGTGCGCTGCTGTATTCCTATCCGACGTCCGCAGGTAATTGGCCGAATCATACCAATTGCCACCAATAAGACCACTGCCACCATAACTGTCCGGGGGCCAGGTTGGAACATCGGTACCGCCCGATGGAGCGAGGTCCCCGTTGCCCAAGGTGCCCGAGAACGCACGGCCCAACGGCCGGCCGAGGCTCACCACGCGCTCCCACAGGTTGCCACCCAGATCCATTGCGCCGTAATAGCCGGCACCGGCCTGTATCCGGCTGGTACCGGAGGTGGCAAAGATCCCGTTGCGGATGCCCCCGCCTACGACGTTGCCGTATACCGCATTGGCCCCGGCCGTACCACTACCCTCGCTGATCGTCCCTCCATTGACCAGGCTGCCGACCTGGGTGAGGTCCGTGCTTCCCCACACATACTCCTCCATCACCGGTGTCTGCGGTCCGCGCGCGGCCTTCACGAACTCGAGCTCGGTCATGGGACGCAGCCCGCACCAATCCAGGTACGCCGCCATATCGGACCAGCTCAGATAATTGCACGCCACCCATTGTCCGTCGTTCGCCTCGCCCCCAATGTCATTGTTGTTCAGATCACAATAGAACGTGATGGGGGCGTTGGCATCGATACTGGCATCACAACGAATGCCTTGCCGGTCGGAGAGGTTGCTGTTGTTCCTCATCACGTACCGATTGGTCACATTGGTGACCCCCGGTGACAGGTCCGTGAACGTGCGTGCGTCCTGTTGCACCCGCGTCAGCGTATTGAGGAAATCGACGAAGTCCTGCTGCGCGATCTCGTACTTCATGATGTAGAAATCATCGAAGCCCTTCGGAAAGGCCGCAGGCAGGGGTCCACCATGATCGCCGAAATGGTCGTCCGATACAAGGCTGTCGGTGTAATACAGGTTGCCCGAGGCCTGGCCGATCGGTATCTGGTTCTCTCCGGTCACCTGGAAGGTGCTCGTTACCGCTGGATAGGAGTAGAAATGGCCCTCTTCGGCGCCACCGCTCCCCAGGTAAAATGCCCCCTGTCGCACGTAAACCATTTCGATCGCGAAGACCTTCACGGAGTCGATGGCATCGTAGCAGACGTTCTGTCCACCGTAGTCCCACGCGAGCTGCACGTCGTCGGCCATGAGCGTGTCCGTGCCGGCGATGCTCACGGTGCGATAGAGAAAGGCTCCCACGACCCAATTGCTGTCGTTGGCGGGGAGGCCAGGGTACACCCATCCAACGCTGATCTCGGTGTTCGTGGGAGCAGCGTGGCCACCTGCCGCCAGGTGGGCATGCCGCCAGTAGCCGCTGTCGGCATCGAAGAACTTCACGAAGATCCATGCGGCATCCCAGTTCTGAGGCCCACTGTTGGTGCGCCAGCTGTTCTCCCAGGATAGGTCGAACCGCACTTTGCCATCCGGCGTGAGCGAGGTGTTCGTCACCTCGATGTTGTTCGCGCGCGCAGCACCCATGCCCGTGACGATCGAACAGGCGACGAGCAGGATCCGGTTCAGGCAGCGCATGCGGGCACGTTCACCGAGGAGATGATCGTCAAGGATGGATCACGGTCAGCGTGAGCGATCGGTTCATGATGTAGCAGGACATCGACCCGGCGGTACATCCGCCGTTCATGTCCCGCAGCCTGGCAAAGGACTGCACCACGGCCTGGGGCGCATCGGCAACGACTTCAAGCTCCTGCTGACAGGTGAATTGCTTCACCCAATCGCCTTGCTGCCATAAGCTGTCCGCACTGAAGCCGCCTTCGAAGGGGATGACACCGGGAGAATCCGGTGTGACAGCGAACGCATCACCCAGTACCACGCCAAGGGTGGCGCGAAGCGAATCAACGCAGGGCCCGTTCGCACCGGTCTGCTGAAGGCCCACTTGAAGCGTTGCGATCAGCCGATCGCCGGGGATCAAGGTCATGGGGATCCGCAGACCGCCCAGGGTGTCATTGAGACCCCATGCGCTGCTCTGCCCGCCGATCGGCAGTGAGCCGCCCCAGCCTTCGCTGAAGCTCCATGTCGTGGCGTTCGTAGCGGCAACGGTATCGACCACCTCGATGGTATCGCCCGCATGGAATTCCTTCTTGCAGGAGCTTGCCCACAACACCGCGACGACGGCGAGGATCTGAAGAAAACGTGTTCGCATGACCGGATCGACCCGAGCGGTTGTGGGCTAAACAAAGAAAGGATTTTGGGGGACATAGGGTCGCTCCCGGGTCATGAACTCAGCAACGCACCAGACCGCAGGGCTCGTCGCGACGAGGTATCATGACAGCCCCGCGCCACCTAAGGGTGCTCGGAGACGATGACGACGACCAGCGACTTGCTCCGCACGACGCACGGATAGGTTGCGCACTCCGTTGACCCCGGCTTCACGGCGAATACGAATGCCGGACTTTCCAGGTAGCCATCGATCCGCAGATGGCCCGAGCGTTGGAATTGCGACCAAGGGGACGAGAACGGCCATGGGTCTATCGTAGCACCCTGCGCGAACGCGGTCACATCCGAAGGCGCCTCAACATCCTGAACAAGGACCACATCCGCGGACACGGTCCGGTCGTGCTGACAAGAAGGGTTCAACTCCAACGCCACTTCTGCCTGCACATAGATCGAATCGTTCGGGTACAAGGTGCCCGGAAGGATCCTGATGATGGAATCGCCAAGGCTCCATTCGGCATCGCTCGCTCCCGTTTGCAGGATGCCCGAAGACCCCGCGCTGAAGGTGAACGTTCGCACATGCTTGGGCGGGCCCGGTGGTGCGGGATCAAGAATGAACTCCTTTTCGCAGCCAACGATGCACGCGACCGTACAAGCAGCTGCAAAGCTGAACGGTAGCCTGCGCCGTGCGATCCGTTGCTCGGGTAAGACCACCCTGTCCATGTTGTTTTGATCGCTCATCGTCAACGACGGACCATGATCCGCAATGTCCTAGCGTGACTTTCCTCAAGAATGCGCAATAAATAGGTGCCAGGAGGGACGCCATGCATGTCGATCATCGCCCGGCTACCGCTCAAGACGTACGGGCCGAAGACCAGCCTGCCCGTGGGGTCCAGGACATGGACCTTCGGCGAGCCGTTCTGCGATCCGAACCGAACGAGCTCGAACGATCCCTCCCCGGGGTTGGGACGCACCGACCAGGAACCTTGCTCAGGATCCTCTCCGGATATCCCCACATCCATGACAAAGACCTCGATGCACGTCGTGTCGCAACTGGCCGCCGTTGTGACGCATAGGGGGACCGGCCCCGCACTGCCCACTGGAACCGCGATCTCCACACCTGCGGATGTTCCAAGCGTGTCAGGAGGTGGCCACCCCGGAGGTGCAAGCCATGCGTATGCAACTCCGGGGATCACTGGAGAGACCTCGAACTGGTAGAACATGCCATCTGCAAGCAGCGTGTTACCCAGGATCGTTCCGATGGCGAGGGGCGTGCCCTCACATTCGCATGCACCGTTCAATTCATCACCCAGGGTGCAAGGATCGCCATCGGAGCAGGGATCACCGGCCTGGGCAAAGGTGACCGATAGCGTGGCGCTCGATGCCGGACAGGGCTCGTTAGAGATGGTCCATCGCAGGACGAGCGGACCAGTACCTGATGTGTGGGTGAACGTGGCATCCGGAGAATTCACGTCAGAAAAGGTGCCTTCCCCACCGCTCTGTACATCCCACGATCCGGTGCCGAGCGCAGGTGTATTGCCCCCCAATCCACTGGTGGTGCCGTTGACGCAGATCACCTGATCACCTCCAACTTCGGCACTGGTGGGGGGCTGGTTGATGGTGATCGTCACATCGGCGGTCGATGGTGCGCAGGGTATGTTGCCGATGGTCCACCGGAGAATGATCGGACCGTCGCCTTCCGTATGGGTGAACGTGGCGTTCGGTATAGTGTCATTGGGGCTGAAAAAACCGTCGCCATCGCTGACGATGCTCCAGGAACCTGTACCGATCGCGGGGGTGTTGCCTCCCAATCCGCTCGTGATCCCGCTGGCGCAGATCGTCTGGTCGTTCCCAACATCGGCGGTGGTCGGAGGCTGGTCAATGGTGATCGTCACATCGGCCGTTGATGGTGCGCACGGCGCATTGATGATCGTCCAGCGAAGCGTGATCGGGGCAACACCGCCCGTGTGCGTGAAGGTGGCGTTCGGTGTGGAATCATTGGGATCGAAGGTGCCCGCGCCGGCGCCCACGATGCTCCAGGATCCGGTACCGACGGTGAAGGCATTCCCTTCCAGCCCATCGGTCGTTCCGTTGGTACAGACCGTTTGATCGTTGCCCACCACGGCCTCCGTTGGTGGCTCGTTCACGGTGGCCACCACCGTCGCCACCGCGGTGTCACCACAGCCGTTGAAGGCCGTTACCGTATAGGGCCCTGTGGCCTCGGCTCCCGCATTGATGATCGAAGTGTCTTGTTGAAAGGACTGGAATCCGTTGGGACCTGTCCAATGGTAATCGATCCCCTCCCCCGTAGCGGAGGCCGTCAATTCCAGCGTTCCGCCCTGGCAGATGGGCGGTATGGTATCTTCTACAAACTCCCACTGCGCTCCGGGTACCGGGGTTCCCGTGCACTGGCACAGCGCATTATAGACGTCGCCGGTCGAGCACACGCTGCCATCGTTGCAGGCTGCCCCAGGTATCGTTGTACCGAACGGAACATTCTCGCAGTCCGACGTCCTGAACTTTACGATGTACCCATCATAGGTACCTATCAGCGCTTCCTGCCCGGCGCCCGGCGTAGAGATGGCCTGGCCCTCGGCTACGCCTGAATAGGTGCGACCCACCATGTACAGCGCATCCGCCATCCCGGCGCAAACGCCGTATCCCTCATCGCGGTCCGTTCCGCCGTAATAGGTACCGAACAGGCGATCATCACCGGCGGGGTTGAACCCGACCATGAACGCGTCAACCGCTCCTCCCCCAAAGGTCATCTGATGGCCGTTCTCTGCGATCCCCGTGCTGGACTCGACCTCTCCGACCAGGAACACGTTGCCTGCGGCATCGGTGGAGCATCCCCGACCCGATTCGTTCAAAGAGCCGCCATAAAAGGTGCCCCACAGACCGTTGCCCACAGGATCGAACTTGGCCAGGAAGGCATCCCGCGCGCCACCGACGTTCTGGTCCTGGAACCCGCCATTGAAATGAATGCCGTCGTTCGAGTATGTATCTCCTGCCACATAAACATTGCCCTGGCCATCGACGGTGCACGCGAATCCGTAGTCGGTCATTGTACCACCGAAGTACGTGGCCCACAACCGGTGACCGTCTGCACCGAACTTCGCCAGATAGGCGTCCGCCTGGCCACCGAAAACCGGCTGAAAGCTGTCTGGACTGGCCATCGACGTGTCCGGAACCTCTCCGGTGCCGCCGACGAGATACACATTGCCCGAATTGTCCGCCGCACAGGCATAGGCTTCATCCACGTTGTTCCCGCCGTTGTAAGTCCCCCAAAAGCGCTGGCCGTTCACTGGATTGAACTTCACCAGGAATCCGTCCGTGTTGTTACCCCCATAGTTGGGCTGGTGATTGCTGTTCTCAGAAATGCCGCTCGTGGAGCTGGTGGTCCCCGCAAGAAAGACGTTCCCGAACGCATCCACCGAACAAGAAGTCCCTTTGTCCAGAGCCTGTCCACCGCAATAGGTACCCCAGGCCAGGAAGCCGTTCGTGTTGAATTTGACCAGCAAGGCATCCCAGTCCCCCCCCAGGCTGTCCTGCTCCACGCCTATGCTCCCTACCGCATCGTCCGAGTTCGTCTTTCCCGCGGCATACACGAAGTTCCCGAAGACCGCGCAGGACACGAAGGAGTCATCATTGCTGCCACCGTAATAGCTGGCCCAAAGCAGATCCCCGCCGCTGTTGAATTTTGCGATGAACCCATCTGCGACCCCGTTGAACGAGGTATCCTCGACATTGCCATCGGCGATGCCTGTTGATGCCCGTGTGTAGCCCACGACGTAGATGTTACTGCCGTCCTCATCCACAGCCTGGACGTTCTCGAACTGTTCATTGGGGTTCGTGGACCCACCTTCCGGGCCGCCGAAATAGGTAGCCCAGACCCGGGGTGGATCGATCCGCAAGGTCTGCGACCGGTCGTATCCACCCACGTCGAAGGTGAGCAGGTCCTGATCCAAATGGAACGTCGTGGGGACAACCCCATCACCTACGTAGGCGATCGGAGCCGACTCGGTGAACAGCCCCAGCCGATTGCCGTGCAGGAGCCTGCCATCGGCGTCGAGGCGCAGTTCCTCGTGATGCCGGAAGCGCATGCGGATGCTGGAAGGATCGCCTCCCGGGTGTACGATCCAATCGTACTCGATACCGGTCGGTGTGGTTCTGACCACCCAATCGATCCCCGGATAAACCTCGTGGTAGATCACCGTCTGGTACAGGTGCACATCCAGTGCGTCATGGGTGTAGTAGTTGAAGTAGGCCGTGCTCCGACCTTCTGTCGTGATGAACGCGGCAGGATGCGCGCCCTCCAGTTCCATGTCCATGCGGAAGGTCTCCAGCCCGATCGGGTTCGAGGTCCCCGTGAAAGGATCACCTGACCGGGCATCCTGGAAGTACGAAGGCTCGCTTCCACCCGGCAGCTGATGGAACCGATCGAACTGGTAGGCGATGCCCCGGTCGAGCAGGTAGATGGCAGTGCCCCCCGCGCGATAGCGATAGCGCACGTATGGCGCCGGCTCTCCGGACAGCGTCCTGATCTGGCCTTTGTTCTCTTCAAATCCCGTGGGGCGCTCCGGGTGGACATCTCCAGGCAGGCGTCCCTTCGCCCCGACCTGCCCCGGTCTGGTGCCCGTATCGCTCACAGCGGTCTGGGCCGGTGCCGGCGGCGATGCGAAAGCGATCACGCAAAGCAGGGTGGCCAGTATCCTCATGGCGATCGGTCACAAAAGGTTCATTGCGTCATTCCACCGCCTCCGCATTCGGAAGCAGGTGCTCAATCATGCGCATGTACGATGAGCAATTCGAGCGAGCGCTCGGTGATATAACAATAGGTTCCATCCTCAGCACACACGCTCGACCATGGCAGTACGAAGGCCTCAACGATGGAGCCGGACGAGGCCATGGCCGGCGTGATCTCCAATTCCCCGATCATGGTGATGTGCGTGATCTGTTCGCTCGCTTGCGACCAGAGGATCGTGGAATCCACGAGCGCCTCCACCCCCGTTCCGCTGTGCAGGAACATAGCCAGGGGGACGTTCACTTCATCCGCACATGGAGCGTTCATCTGCAGCCCGACCTCCTGTACGGCGATGAGGCGGTCCCCAACATGCAGGGCTGCGACCTCCAGGGTGCACAGTGGATCGACGTCCAGCCAGCTCGAGAAACCGTTCGCGAGGTCCAAGGTCTCCCCGTTCCAGCCCAGTTCATAGCTCAAGGAATCCACCTCATACACCACGGCTGCAGCGGGTGCGGGAGCATGGAACTCCTTGGAGCAGGCTGCCAGGGAGATCATCCCGATGGTCAGGAAAAAGCTGCTCTTCCCGTGCATGGTCATTCGCAGGCTACCGCCTGCTCCATACAAATAAATGCGAACTCAGCGTGAATTCAAAGGCCCCTTCACGTGAGGTATGCCGACCGCTGCAGCGAATGCGGGGCTCAGAGCACCTGCTCCACGATCCGGTCCACCGTGATGCCCTCGGCCTCGGCCTTGTAGTTGCGCACCAGGCGGTGGCGCAGGATGGGCTTGGCCACGGCCTGCACGTCCTCGATATCCGGGCTGAACTTGCCGCGGGTGAGAGCGTGGCATTTGGCACCGACCACGAGGTATTGGCTGGCACGCGGGCCCGCCCCCCAGCTGATGTGGTCGTTGATGATGCCGGGTGCGCCTTCGCGGCCGGGACGTGTGCGGCCGGCCAGCTTCACCGCGTACTCCACCACGTTGTCCGCCACGGGAACGCGGCGCACGAGACCCTGGTAGAACTGGATCTCCTCGGTGCTGAGCACGGGCTTCACGTCCGGCAGCACGTCGCTGGTGGTGGCCTTCACCACCGCGAGTTCCTCCTGGTAGCTCGGATAATCCACGTGGATGTTGAACATGAAACGGTCCAGCTGCGCTTCAGGAAGCGGATAGGTGCCCTCCTGCTCGATGGGGTTCTGCGTGGCCAGCACGAAGAAGGGCTCGGGCAGCGGCCAGGTGACGCCCGCCGCGGTGACGGCCTTCTCCTGCATCGCCTCGAGCAGTGCGGCCTGCGTCTTGGGCGGCGTACGGTTGATCTCGTCGGCCAGGATGATGTTGGCGAAGAGGGGCCCCTTGATGAACTTGAACTTCCGATCCTGGTCGAGGATCTCCGCGCCGATGATGTCGCTGGGCATGAGGTCCGGCGTGAACTGGATGCGGTTGAAGCTCAAGCCCAGCGCGCGGCCCACCGTGCTCACCAGCAGGGTCTTGGCCAGGCCCGGCACGCCCACCAGCAGTGCATGGCCGCGACTGAAGATGGCGATCAGCACATCGTCCACCACCTCGTTCTGTCCAACGATGGCTTTCTGCACTTCGCTCTTCAGGAGCCGGTATTTCGCGCCGAAGTCCTCCACTGCGCGGGCATCGTTCACTCGTTCGCTCATCTGTTGTCTGTTGTCGTTTCCTGTTGATCCTTTGCTGGCCGCGTCGCCTCGTCCGGTCCGCCGTCAATCCTTATCCGCAGTGGTCGTGACCCAGGGATATTTGAAGGGGCAGTTCGCGTATTCGGGGATCACGCGCACGTACACGCCGCTCAGTTTCTCCTTCACCCAGCGCTCCACCAGACGCTGCCTCCCCACGTTCGAGGCTCCTTCGCTGACCAGTGGATAGTCCGCCACCAGATCCATCACGTGCGGTTCCGTGCGCTTCATCAGCAGGAAGACGCGGTAGCCCTTTTCGCCCGTCTGCTTCTCGAAGGACTGCACGGCACTGAGGGTGCCCACACCGAGCTTGTCCAGCACGGCGAACTCATCCTTGTCCAGGTCGCCCATCGCCCAGCTCGGCGTGTTGCGCTCCGGCTCGATCACCAGTCCGTTCGTGCCCTTGGTCTCCTCATCGTCGTTCATCTCCGTGGCCGCGCGCGCGAAGCTCACCTTGCCGTCGCGGATCAGGGTTGCCACGCTGTCCAGGTAGTTCCTGGCCAGGCGCATGTCCTCGCTCGTGCTCTCCACTTTCAAGAGGATGTGCCGTGCGTTGTACTGCTCGCCGCGGCGCTCGATCATGTTCATCACGTGGTAGCCGAAATCGGTCTTGAAGACCGAGCTCACCTCGCCGTCCTTCAAGCTCAGCGCCACGGCGTCGAATTCCGGGACCATCACGCCCTGGGGTACCATGCCGAGCTCCCCGCCCCGCGAAGCCGAACCGGGGTCCTGGCTGTTGAGCGTGGCCATGACCTCGAAGGTCACCTTTCCCTCCACGATACGCTGGCGCATGTCCTCCAGCTTCTTCTTGACGCGCCGGTCCTCGGCATCCGAGGGTCTGGCGAACTTCACGATGCGCCCGAACTCCACCGCCGCGTTGATGAAGGGCAGGCTGTCCTCGGGGATCTCCTTGAAGAACTTCTCCACCTCCTTCGGCGTCACCCCCACCTCGCCCGTGATCTTCCCCTGCATCTGCTGCCCGAGCAGCTGGTCATGCACCTGGGGCCGGAATTCGGCCTTGAGCCGCTCGATGGACTTGCCGTAGAATTTCTCCAGTCCCTCCCTGCCATCAGGGAACTGGCGGGCGAAATACTCGATGCGCCGGTTGAGCTCGGCGTCGACCTGCTTCTCGTCGACCACCACGCTGTCGATGCGTGCCTGCTCCAGGAGCAGCTGCTGGTAGAGGAGGTCCTCCAGCGCGGCGCAGGTCGTTGCCTGGTCCACGGTCCCCTGGCCGCGCTCCACCTGGTCCAGTTGCGCCGCCAGTTCGCTGAAGAGCACGATGCGCCCGGCGACGTTGCCGATCACGCGATCGATGGCGAGGCCCTGGGTCTGTGCCAGCAGGGTGCCGCAGGACAGCACCGGAGCGAGCAGCAGTACCCTAGCGAATGCGGACATCGTTGCTGGCCAGTGCATCATCATAGAGGTCTTTGCGCATCTTATCGATGAGCTGGAGCTTGCGTTTGTTGATGAGGATCGAACGGATCTCGGCGCGTACCAGGTCGAGGGGGGATACGCTGTCCTTGAGCCGGTGCTCGATCAGGTCGACAAAGAAGGTGCCGACGCTGTCGCTCACCATCACCTTGTGCTGGCGCGGGATCCAGTCCGTGGGATTGTCCGGCCTGAGGGGCACGTGCTGTTGCAGTTCGGTGAAGGCCATCCAGGCTTCTCGTGTGTCGTTGATCGTCGATCCGCGCTCGGCCAGGAACACCTCCAGGTCGTGGAACTTCTCCGGCTTGTCGCTGCGCCAAAGTTCCTCCACTTTCCTCAGCACACGCTTGTCCGTTTCCCTCAGTTTGAACCACCGGGCCCGCACGATATTGTCCTTCAGCTCGAAGTTCTTCTCGTTCTGCTGGTAGTAGGCTTCGATCTCCGCCGCGCTGATGTTCGTGTCGAGCTTCTGCCGGACGAGCGCCTCCTCGTAGGCATAGATGATGAGCGATTCACGGTAGTCGCGCAGGCGCTGCTCGACGTCCTTCTGCGCGTCGTTCAGGTTCTCTTCGGCCTTGTGCAGCAGCACCCGCTCGCGGGCCCACGCGTCGATGAACTTCCGCGTCAGCGCCACGCTGTCCTCCCTGCCCACTCCCGGAGGGATCATGCGGACCAGGTCGCTGCGATAGAGCTTCTCCTGATAGACCTCCGCCACCGGCGGATCCCCGGTGACCTGCTGCGGTGTGCCGCACGCCGAAAGGGAAAGGGCGGCGATCACCGCCGCCCTTCCGATCCATTCGTTGCGCGTACCGATCATCCGATCAATGGATGCTGTACAGCACCTCCTTTTGAACGTTCACCGGGTATTTCGCGCGGAGCTCCTTGATCCAGTCCTTCTCCAGTTGATCTTGGTAGGCGGCCGTCACCAGCCCGCGCGTATCGTTCAGCGCCTTGGGCTCGGGTGGAACGATGCGCTTGAGGTCGGTGATGAGCACTTTGCCCTCCACGTTCTGGTCCGGCGTGAGGCCCGGCTGCGTCATCCCCTTGATCTGCGGCTTCTCCTCCTCGGTGAAGATGCCGCTCTCGATATCGACCACCGCCGGCTTGTCGTGCTTGTTCAGGGCCTTCTCGATGTCCATCCCGCGCTTGCCCTTCTTGTGCAGGTTCCGCATCTGCTTGGCCACATCGGCGTTGGCGCAGGTGTAGATGTCCAGCTCGTAGCGCACGGGATGCATCCAGGTGGTCTTGTTCTGGTCGTAGTAGGCCTGCAGGCCGGTGCTATCCTTCACGGCCTTGCTCCATACCTTCTGATCGGTGAGCTCGAAGAGCAGGATGCCATCGCGGTACTCCTTCATCAGCATGCGGAACTCGGGATACTTGTTCTCCAGCTGGCTGTCCTCATAGGCGAGGATCTCGTCGTCCACGTATTGCTTGAACCGCTCCTGCACGTACTGGGAGGTGGGCACACCGGCTTCGCGCTTCTGCCTGCTCTCCAGGTAGTCCATGAACTGCTGCTGGCTCCAGCTCTTTCCTTCGATGCTGAAGACCGGCTTGGCCATCGCCTTTGCCTTCGCGCGATCGTACTTCCAGCCTTCGTGCGTGTCGCGTACCACCACCGTGTCCTCGGGGCTGGGCTTCAGCTCATCGTGCTTGCGGCTGCGGATGTTAACCACCTTGCCCGCCTGCATCGTGCCGTTGATCTCGCGGTGGTACTTCATGCCATCGTGGATCACCTCACCCTCGGTAGCGTTCTTGCGCAGCAGCGTATCCGTTACGGAGATGCCCTTCTTGTAGATCGTGCTGTCGATGAGCGGATAGATCGCCTTGAGCGCCTTGTCGTCCGCCTTGTACTTGTATTGCGCCTTCAGGTCCGCCAGGAACTTCTGGCGCGTGATCTCCGCACGGCTGTCGCGCGAGATCTTCTGCTTCAGGTCGGCTTTCGCCTCCTCGAAGGTCGGCGGGGCCTTGTACTCCAGACGCTTCACGATGTGCCAGCCGTAGCGGGTCTTGAAAGGCTTGCTCACGTCGCCGTCGGCCTTCAGGCCGAAGCTCATGTCCTCGAACTCCTCGATCATCTTGCCGGTGCCGAACATGGGCAGCTCTCCGCCCTTGGTGTTCGTGCTCTCGTCATCGCTGTACTTGAGCGCAGCATCGGTGAAGTTGATCTCGTTGGTCATCAGCCTGCCCGCGACCTCGTTGATCTTCGCTTCGGCGAGCTTCTGCTTCTCGGGGCTGTCCTGGTCGGTGGTCCGCACCATGATGTGCGCCACCTTCACCTGGCCGCGCGCCGGGCGGCGGTCCACCACTTTGATGATGTGGTAGCCGAAGCGCGTGCGCACCGGCTTGCTGATCTGCCCCACCGGCGTGTTGAAGGCCGCCGTCTCGAAGGGATAGACCATCTGCAGGGCACTGAACCAGCCCAGGTCGCCACCGTTCTTGGCCGCGCTCGGGTCATCGCTACCGCCCTTGCCGCTGGCCACGCTCGCCCAGTCCTCGCCTTTCGTCACGCGATCGCGCAGGGCCATGATCTTCTTGTAGGCGGCTGCCGTGTCAGCCGGCGTGGGCTCGGCGGGGAGCTGCGCCAGGATATGGCTGGCCCGCACCTCGATGCCGCTGCGGTCGAAGGCCTCCTTCATCAGCTCATCGTTCAGGTTGCGATCGATGAGGTAAGGCCGTGCGAGCTGCTTGCGGTAGCCGTCCAGCTCCGTCTTGAACTTCGCCACCGTGTCCATGCCCAGCTCCTCCGCGGCCCTCACCTTCAACTTATAGTTGATGAAGAGCTCCATGTACTCGTCCAGCGCCTCCTTGGTGACCGCCGCGTCCTTGTTGTTCTTCTTGTAGATCGCCTCGAACTCGCTGCGGGTGACGGGCTTGCCGTCCACCGTCATCAACACGGGATCCACGGGGGCGGCAACGGTCTTGGCCGGGTCTTTCTGCGCCGAAGCGCTCAGTCCGCACACCAGCATCGTGGCCGCGGTCAACTGCTTGATCATGGGGTGGTTCTTTCGCAAAGGGTGCCAAATGTAACCGGATCGCTTTCCCAGCCCCGGACAGCCTGGAAAGCCCCGCCGTTAAAAAGATCAAGCGGGTGCGCCGCCCCTGGCATGATCGGGATGAGCACGGCCGGGATCCCCCACATTCCTTGCTTTGCGCGGTGCGACTTCCGTCCCATCTCCGTTACCTGCTGCGGGCCTACCTCACGCTCCTCGGTGTGAGCGCCCTGTTCCGGCTGCTGCTCTGGGCTGTGGCTGCCACCGCATGGGACCTGAAGGGAACACCATTCACCGGTGTGGCGCATGCCTTCCTTCTCGGATGGCGCTTCGACACCGCGGTGGCCTGCTACCTGCTCGCACTGCCGTTCCTCTTGCTGTTCCTTCCACGTTTGCTGGGCATGCAGGCCACCTGGCCCTTCCGCGTCAGCCGCCTGTACCTGGCGCTCATGCTGCTGCCGGTGCTCTTCATCCTCGCCGCGGACATTCCCTGGTTCCTGCACAACTACGCCCGGCTCACCACCTCCGCCCTGCTATGGATGGATGACGCCGGCTTCGCCACGGGCATGGTCCTCGGTGAGCGCTCTTTCGCCCTCTACATCCTCCTTTTCATCGGCGGCTATGCACTGGCGATCCATGGCATCCGCCCCTTGCCGCGCTCCGGGCCTGAACGCGGTCCGTTCTGGCGCGAATTCGCCCTGTTCCTGCTCACCGGTGGCCTGCTCTTTCTTGGCATGCGGGGGCGCATCGATGAAAAGGCTCCCATCCAGACGGGCACCGCCTACTTCAGCGATGATCCCTTCCTGAACCAGCTCGGATTGAACCCGGTTTTCACCTTCGGCTCCTCGTTGGAGAAACGGTTCTCCGCCACGCGCACCCAAGTGGCCTTGATGGAGGATCGCGAGGCGGCCTGGAACGCGATGCGCGAACTCGGCGGCGAACAAGGTCTGCTCCCCTCGCCCATTGCTCGCAGGGTCGTTCCGCGAGGACCGATCGACAGCCTGAACGTGGTGATCATCCTGATGGAGAGCATGAGCACCTTCAAGATGGGCGGGTACGGCGGCCCGCAAGGCCTGGCCCCCTTTCTCACCGCCCTGGAAAAAGTCTCACTGAACTGCGACCACGCGTACAGCGCCGGCATCCACACCTTCAACGGCATCTACTCCACGCTTTACTCCCTTCCCGCGCTGTATGACCAGCAACCCATGGAGGACTGGCTGGACAAGAAGCACGCGGGCCTGGCCAACACCGTGCGCACGCATGGCTGGAGCACGCTCTTCTGCACCACGCACGATCCGGAGTTCGACAACATGCAGGGCTTCCTCACCTCGCACGGCTTCGATCGGGTGATCTCGGAAGATGATTACCCCGACACGTGGATCGCGAGCACCAACGGCGTCCCCGACCACCGCATGTTCGAGTTCGCCGTGCCGGAGCTGAACACGCTCGCGAAGAAGGGCCCCTTCCTTTCCGTGTTCATGACCACCAGCGATCACAAGCCCTTCATCCTGCCGGACAGCCTCTGGTTCGAGCCGCGCAGCGAAAAGCTCGAGGACCGCATCGTGGAGTATGCCGATCGCTCGGTGGCGCGTTTCTTCGAGCTGGCGAGCAAGGAAGCCTGGTACAAGAAGACCGTGTTCGTGATCCTCGGTGACCACGGCGTGAACATGGGTCACACCTACGACATGCCCATGTCCTTCCACCATACGCCACTGATCTTCCATGTTCCCGGCGGACAGGTCTCTCCCGGCCCGATCCATTCGCCCTGTGGCCAGATCGACGTGGCACCCACCCTGCTCGGCATGCTGAACATCCCATGGACGAACACCACCATGGGGATCGATATCCGCCAGCATGTTCGGCCATGCATGTATTTCTGCGCGGACGATCGCATCGGCTGCATCGACAACGAACACTACTTCATCCACCGGGCTGATGGGCACGAGACACTCTATGCTTACGCCGACCTCAGCACGAGGAACTACGCGGACCAACTCCCCGCGAAGCGGGATGCGATGCGCAACTACGCGTTCAGCATGATGCAGACCACGCAATGGCTCGTGGAGCATGACCTGCTTGATGGAGGGCGACCAGAACAAGATCTTCCATGAGGCGCCTGTTGAAGGGGATCCTTCTGCTCGCTGGACTGCTTGTGGCATTCGCATTCATCGTCGGTGGTGGCTTCGGAGCGAAGGCGAACACGGCTCGCTTGAACAAGCTCCCGCTCGCACACTTCGCCCATCGCGCGGGTGACGCCGTGCTTCCCGAGAACACCGCCGAGGGCGTCGCACGATGCCTCGATCTCGGTTACGACGGCGTGGAGATCGACATCCACGCGACGAGCGATCATGTCTTCGTGCTTCTGCACGATGACTCCTGTCAGCGTATGCTCGGGCTCAACGGTACCGTGGACCAGCACACGTACGCCGAGCTGAAAGATCTGCCTTTGCGGAACCACACGGTTCCCACGGATCTCCACATCGCCCGGCTCGACAGCGTGCTCTCCCACTACAGCGACAGCCTGCTCTTCTACCTCGACATCAAGGTGACCGGTGGCGAGAACGCCGAGGCCATCGCCCAGCTCGTGGAACGCTTCGCGCCGAGTGAGAACGTGCTGATCGCATCATCCAGCATCCCCTTCATCACCTCGCTCGAGTATCGCCACCCCGAGCTCAACACCGCGCTCGAAGGATTCGACAAGGGTGAGGAGTGGACCTGGTGGCTCTTCCCGAAGAACTTCCGCCCTGACTTCCTCAGCAGCTTCGCGTTCGAAACGGACAGCGCGCAGGTGGCCTGGTTGCGCGGGCACGGCCTGCTCGCGAACAAGATCGTGTACGGGGTGGACAGTGCGAGCTACGAGCGGCTGAGCAGAACGGGGATAACGCGTTTCATCGTTGATGAAGGTTCGGCACGGTGAGAGGGGGGTCCGTTTCTATCCCGCTCATTATTAAGGCGCGTCTTCCCGGAGCGGTGGCGATCCGCAGGGTCGGGCACCACCGCATCCGGGATCTCACCCAAGCACAGCTATCTGTTCGGCTTCAGCCCGATCGCACCGCGCAGTCATCGCGCTGGATCGAGCTTCAGCTTGGGTGAGATCCCGGATGGCCGGGTCGCCGCCGCTGCGCGGCGCCCGGCCTCCGGGAAGACGCACCTTTTCAGGTCGGGCGCTGAGCTTTACACTTGTGCACATGGCCTCCTCCCTTTTTCGCAAGAAGCCGCTGGGGCGCATCCTGGCCGAGCCACCGGCCGACGCGCACAACCCCGAGCCGAGCGGCGAGTTCGAAAGCGGAGGCATGCACCGCACCCTGGGCGTGCGGGACCTGACCTTCCTCGGTGTGGCCGCGGTGATCGGCGCGGGCATCTTCAGCACCATCGGTTCGGCGGCCTACGACGGCGGCCCCGGCGTGGTCTTCCTCTTCATCATCACCGCGATCACCTGCGGCTTCACAGCCCTGTGCTATGCGGAGTTCGCCGGTCGCGTGCCTTTGAGCGGCAGCGCCTACACCTACAGCTACGTCACCTTCGGTGAGATCGTCGCCTGGGTCATCGGCTGGGCCCTCATTCTGGAGTACGCCATCGGCAACGTGGTGGTGGCCAATAGCTGGAGCGCCTACTTCAACAACATCCTCGGTGCGTTCGGCGTGCACCTCCCCGCCTGGCTGGTGACGGACCCCAGTGCCGCACGTGCGGCATTCGATGCCGCCGTGGCGGAGGGCGCGCCCACCGAGCAGCTCGCCTGGGCAACCGCGCCGCTCATCGGCGGTTGGCACGTGATCATGAACGTGCCCGCCTGCCTGATCACCGTTCTTATCACGGCCTTGGTCTACGTAGGCATCCAGGAAAGCAAGCGCATCGCCAACGGCATGGTGCTGCTGAAGCTGGTGGTGCTCGCCGCCGTGGCTGCTGTCGGTGTGTTCTATATCAAAGGCGGGAACTATGTGCCCTTCCTGCCCAACGGCATGGGCGGGGTGCTCAAGGGCGTAAGCGCCGTTTTCTTCGCTTACATCGGCTTCGATGCGATCAGCACCACCGCCGAGGAATGCAAGGACCCGCAGCGCGACATGCCACGCGGAATGATCTACGCCCTGATCATCTGCACGGTGATCTATTGCGTGACGGCCCTCGTGCTCACCGGCATGGTCAACTTCAGCGAGTTCAAGGGCGTGAGCGATCCGCTGGCCTTCGTCTTCGAAAAGATCGACATGCCCACCTTCGGCCTCGTGGTGAGCATCAGCGCGGTGGTGGCCGCCACCAGCGTGCTGCTGGTCTTCCAGCTCGGGCAGCCGCGCATCTGGATGAGCATGAGCCGCGACGGATTGCTGCCGCCCCGCTTCGGCTACCTGCACCGGAAGTTCCGCACGCCGGCATTCGCCACCATCATCACCGGCATCCTCGTCGCCGTGCCCTCGCTCTTCGCGCCGAGCGGCATCATGACGGACCTCACCTCCATCGGCACCCTGTTCGCCTTCGTGCTGGTGTGCGGTGGCGTGCTCCTCCTGCCTCGCGAGGCCGAGGTGGATGCCAAGGGGCGCAAGCGGTTCAAGATCCCCTACATCAACGGCCGTTTCCTCGTGCCGCTCCTCGCCATCGCCTTCCTCGTCCTCACGCATGAACGGTTGAGGGACGCGCTGCACACACTGGACTCCGATGGCCGCTCCATCCTCATGGTCTGCTTCGTCATCCTGCTCCTGATCACCAGCTGGCTCGCGTTCAGCCGGCGCTGGTCCTTGATCCCGGTGATCGGCATGCTGAGCAGCGCCTACCTGATGATCGAGATCCCGGCGAACAGCTGGGTCGTCTTCTTCGCGTGGATGGCCATCGGACTGGTGGCGTATTTCCTATACGGCCGCCGCCACAGCAAGCTGGCCAGCACGCGATGAACCGCCGATGGAGGGGATGAACGGGATGGACGCCGATAGCAATGATGTGCATCCCTGGTCTGCCGTCTGCGTTCATCGGCATCCATCATTTCGATCGGCGGTAAGTCACGGCCCCACCGCCTTAACGATCCTTCGCCGGAGATAGCCGCCCAAGCACCGATCTTCGCGGCGCTCGAATGGCCTTCCTCTCCTCTTCCTTCCTCTGGGCGCTCACCGCCCTGGCCATTCCCATCATCATCCACCTCTTCCAGCTGCGGCGCTTCAAGCGCATCGAGTTCCCCAACGTGCGCATGCTGCAGGAGGTGAGCCAGCGCACGCGCTCGCGCAAGCAAGTGAAGCACTGGCTCGTGCTGCTGTCACGGTTGCTCGCCCTGGCCTGCCTGGTCCTGGCCTTCGCACAACCCTACCTGCCCAGCGCCACCGGAACGGTGAAAGCAGGGCAGCGGGGCGTGAGCCTGTTCCTGGATGACAGCTGGAGCATGGACGGCACCAACCCGCAGGGCCGCCTGCTCGACCAGGCCCGCAAGAGCGCACAGGACGCCGTGATGGCCTACAAGGCCACCGACCGCTTTCAGGTGCTCACCAACACTTTCGAAGGCCGCCAGCAAATGCTCATCGGCCGCGATGAGGCGCTGGAAGCCGCCGCGCAGGCCGAGGTCGGCCCCTTCAGCCGGCCCCTCAGCCAGGTGATCACACGGCAGCGCGAAGCACTGGCCCGCGGCGAGGCACCGGTGAAACAGGCCTTCCTCTTCACCGACCTGCAGGAGGGCCAGACCGACGTGGAGAACTGGACCGATGATCCGTCGATCACGACCACCATCGTTCCCCTGCCGCCGGTGAACGCCGATAACCTCGCGCTCGATTCCGTCTGGTTCGCCACACCCGTAAGGCGGCTCGGCCAGAGCGAGGTCCTGCACGTGCGCATCCGGAACTTCGGCGGCCAGGCCCTGGAGAACGTTCCCCTGAAGCTCACCATCGACGGCCGGCAACGGGCATTGGCGACCTTCGCCGTGAATGCGCAGGCCACCGTGGATACCGTGCTGCGCTTCACCAATGATGCCACCGGGCCGCACTGGGGAGAAGTAAGCCTGACGGACCGCCCGATCACCTTCGACGACAATTTCTTCATCGCCTACCGCACCGCGGAAAAGCTGAACGTGCTTCTCATCAGCGGCGGTGATGCGGCCAGTGACAAGACCGTGGAGGCCGTGTTCGCAGGCGATAGCACCCATGCCTTTTCGCTCCAGCCGTACAGGCAGGTGGACCTCGCTTCTTTCGCCCGCGCCGACCTCATCATCCTGAACGCCCTGCCCGATGTGCCCAGCGGCACGGCGAGCGCCTTGAAGGAGTTCACCGAGAACGGTGGAAGCCTCGCTGTCTTCCCCGGCAGGGAACCTGACGCCGCCAGCTGGTCGGCCCTGCTGGCGCAGTTCGGGGCGGGCTTCGGAGCGCGCGATACCGCATCGATGAAAGTGGATCGCATCGATCTGCAGGAGCCGTTCTACAGCGAGATCTTCTCCACCATGCCCAGGAACGTGGAGCTGCCGCTCTCGCGCCTGCGCTTCAAGATGAGCACGCCGCCTGTGGGCAGGACCCTGCTGCGCCTGCAGAACAGCGCGCCCTTCCTGGCCGCCATCCCCAGCGGCAAGGGACAGGTCTACGTGGGCGCCTCACCGCTCACGGAGGAAGGTGGCAGCTTCACACAGCATGCGCTCTTCGTGACCTCCTTGCTGCGCATGGCCGAGCTCAGCCGGCCGATGGGGGCGCTTTATCACGTGATCGGGGCCGAGGCGAGCATCGCGGTGGAAGGCGTGGACATCACCGGCGAAGAGGCGCCGCACCTCAAAGGCCCGGATGGTACGGACCTCGTTCCCGAGGTTCGCCATAACCTGGGCAGCACCGCCATCGCCCTGCACGATGTGGACCTGTCACCGGGCGGTTATGCCCTCGTCCTCGGCGGCGACACCCTTACACGCATCGCGCTGAACCTACCGCGCACGGAGAGCGATCCACGCGCCTACGCGCCGGAGCGCCTAAAGCAGCTACTCGCGGATCGCGGGCTCACCAGCTTCAGTGTGCTGGAAGCGGATGAAAAGAACCTCGCTGTACGTTTGGGCGAACTGGACCAAGGCACGAAACTGTGGAAGTGGTTCGTTCTCGCGGCGCTCCTGTTCCTCGCGTTGGAGATCCTGATCATCCGCCTCACGAAATGAACGCGCTCCTCCTCCGACAGGTCACGGTGATCGATCCCGGCGGCCCGCACCATGACGAGACCGTGGACGTGCTGATCGAGGGTGGGAAGATCACCCGCACAGGCAGGCGCCTGCCCAAGGGCGAAGCGCCCGAGTTGCGGATGGAAGGCCTGCACCTCTCACCCGGCTGGGTGGAATCACGGGCGCATTTCCGCGATCCGGGCGAGGAGTACAAACAGGGCATACGGAACGGACTGGATGCCGCGGCTGCCGGCGGGTTCACCCGGGTGGCCGTGCTGCCCTCCACGACGCCGGCGACGGACTCGCGTGCCGGAGTCGAGTACCTCCTGCGCAAGGCCGCGGGTCACGCCGTGCGTGTCCTTCCGCTCGGTGCGCTCACCCGGGGGTTGAGCGGCCAGCAGCTCGCCGAACATTTCGACATGCGGGAGGCCGGCGCGATCGCCTTCTGCGATGATCAGCACCCCGTGCGCAACACGCGGCTCATGCTGCTCGCCCTGCAGTACGCACTGAACTTCGATGGCCGGGTGATCTCCTTCCCCCTGGACCATGATCTGGGCGCCCACGGCCAGATGCACGAAGGCCACATGAACGTGCGCCTTGGCATGCGCGGCATCCCGGCCATGGCCGAGGCGGTGGCCCTGGCACGTGACCTGGCGCTGCTGGAATACACCGGCTCGCGCATGCACGTGGCCACGGTGAGCACCGCCGAAAGCGTGGAGCTCATCCGCCAGGCGAAGGCGAAGAAGCTGCGCATCACGGCGAGCGTGGCCGCGCATAACCTGTTGCTCGATGATGGCTGCCTTCGCGGCTTCGACACGAACTACAAGGTACTGCCACCCTTGCGCGACCCCACGCACGTGGAGGCCTTGCGTGAGGGTGTGAAGGACGGGACCATCGATACGATCACCAGCGACCACCGCCCCGAGGACACCGAGCACAAAAAGGTGGAATTCCCGCAGGCGGAATTCGGCATCATCGGACTGGAAACCGCCTTCGCCGTGGCCAGCACGGCCATGAAAGCGCGCCTTTCCGTTCGCAAGATCGTTGAGCGCTTCTGCCATGGGCCCCGGGCGGCGCTCGGCCTCAGCGTGCCGCACGTCGCCGAAGGGACCGAGGCGGAACTGTCGCTCTTCCTGCCCGAGCAGGACTGGGTGTTCACCTCAGCGGACATCGTGAGCCGGTCGAAGAACACGCCTTTCGTCGGCTATCATTTCACCGGACGACCCGTGGGCATCGTCGCACAAGGCCAGGCCATGCTCTCGCCTTCGTTGGACGAGGCGGTCATCGGCCGCTAGCCCTACCCTAACGGCGCGTCCTACTTCTTTCCAGCCGCCGCCGCATCACCCTGCTCCCCGGGTTGCGCATTCTTCTTCTCGAACATCTCGATGAGCTCCTCATCGGTGTACTGCATGTACTCGATCAACTTGGCCGCATCGTCCGCGAACTGGTTGTCCGGGTACTTGGCGATGAACTCTTCGTAGGCCAGCTTCGCCTCGCCCTTCCTCCCCAGGCCGTTCTCGATCTCGAACGCGCGGTAGTAATAGGCATCTTGCGTGCTCGGCAGGGTCGGATAATCCTTGATCAAGCGGTCCCACATGGTGATCGCCTTTTCGTGCTCGCCGAGGTCCCCGGTCCTGGAGGCCGCCTTCCGGAGCATTTCCGGGGCCAGGCTGTCCAGCGGGAAGGCCTGCACATAGGCCAGGTAGACGTCGCGCAGCTCCATCACACGCCGGCGGTCGAACACCGACTTGTCGGACAGGCTGTCCTCCATTGCCTTGATGCGGTTCACCGCTTCAAGGTTCGGGGGCAGAGCAGCTGCCTCTTTGGACGTGTCGCCGCCGCAGGATGCGAACAAGGCAAATGGTGCGAGCAGAATGAACGATCGTGCTTTCATGTCTCTACTTCTGTGGGGTGAAGCGCATGGCGTATTTCGCATCGGTCTTCCCCAGGCTGATGTCGCGCAATTTGCCCTTCAGCATGCGCTTGCGCAAGGGTGGCAGGTGATCGGTGAAGAGGACCCCGTCCAGGTGGTCGTGCTCGTGCTGGATCACCCGCGCGGCGTAGCCCTCGAATTCCTCCTCGTGCTCCTTGAACTTCTCGTCCTGGTATTGCAGCACAATGCGCGGCTGGCGCTCCACCTCCTCCCGGATGCCCGGAATGCTCAGGCATCCTTCCTCGAAGGGCCATTCCTCTCCCTCCTCCTCCACGATGTACGGATTGATGAAGACCCGCTTGAAGTCCTTCAAGTGGGCATCCTCCGTGGGCTTGCCCTCCTCGTCCTCGGCGAAGGGCGATGCGTCCACCACGAACAGACGGATGCTCTGTCCGATCTGGGGCGCCGCCAAGCCCACGCCGTTCGCGGCGTACATCGTCTCGAACATGTCCTTGATGAGCTGCTCCAGGCCCGGGTGGCCGGGCTCGATGTCGGTGGCGACCTTTTTCAGGACCGGATCGCCGTAGGCACGGATGGGAAGAACCATGGGTCGGATGGCCGGACGCTCCGGCGAGGGCGCGAAAATAGGCCGCTGGCCTACCTGCGCTGCGACCATTGCCCAAGCCAGCCCTGCAGCAGGATCGTCGCGCTGATGCGATCGAGCGCTCCCTTCTCCCTTCGCGCGCTCTTTCCAACGCCACTGGCCAGCAAGGTCTGTTGCGCCATTCGGCTCGTCAGGCGCTCGTCCACGGTCTCCACCCATTGCGCGGGAAAGCGCTTCTTCAGCTCAAGAAGAAAGCGCCGGACATGCGGCGTTGCATCGGTATCCGAGCCGTCCAGCGCGTACGGAAGACCCACGACGAAGCCTTCGACCTGCTCCCTGGCGAGATAATCCTTCAAGAATGCGATGAGCTCCGTTGTGGCCACGGTCTCCAAGGCGCTGGCGATGATGCGCGCGGGGTCGGTGACGGCCAGGCCCGTGCGCTTGAGCCCATAGTCGATCGCAAGAACGCGCATGGTGCCGCAAAGAACGGTCGGATCCGCGATGGCATCTTTGCCGGCCGCCATCGCCCCAAAGCCTGACGGCCGAAGCATGCACGAGGTGATCGACCTGGCCTGGAACGACCGCAACCTGCTGCGGGACGCGGACGTGGTGAACCATATCGAGACAGTGATCGAGAAGCTGGACCGCGGGGAGCTGCGCGTGGCCGAGCCCTCGACTGCGCCCGGGCTGACAGTCCACACGGAATGGAAGGTGAACGACTGGATCAAGAAGGCCGTGATCATGTACTTCCCCATCCGGCAGATGCACACGACCGAGCTGGGTCCGTTCGAGTTCCACGACAAGATGAAGTTGAAGCACGGCTACGCGCAGCTCGGTGTGCGCGTGGTCCCTCACGCCGTGGCCCGTTACGGCGCCTTCCTCGCCCGGGGCGTGATCCTGATGCCGAGCTACGTGAACATCGGCGCGTATGTGGACAGCGACACGATGGTGGACACCTGGGCGACCGTGGGAAGCTGCGCGCAGATCGGCAAGGGTGTGCATTTGAGCGGCGGCGTGGGCATCGGCGGGGTCCTGGAGCCCGTGCAAGCCGCCCCTGTGATCATCGAGGATGGATGCTTCATCGGCTCCCGGGCCATCGTGGTGGAAGGCGTGCGCGTGGGCAGGGAAGCCGTGCTCGGCGCCAACGTCGTTCTCACGGCCAGCACGCGCATCATCGATGTGACGGGAACGGAACCCACGGAAATGAAGGGCTTCGTGCCGCCACGTTCGGTGGTGATCCCGGGTACCGTTCCCAAAAAATTCCACGCGGGCGAGTACGGCGTGCCCTGCGCGTTGATCATCGGGCAGCGCAAGGAGAGCACGGACAAAAAGACCTCATTGAACGAGGCTTTGCGGGAGCACAACGTGGCGGTCTGAGGCCGTTGCCACGTTCGTGCAGCGCCGGTGGGGCAACGCACGGACGTCAGCCAGCGCGCCACGCCCGGCGCGAACACGCTCGATACCCGCGGGCTGACACCCGGTGCCTACACGATGCGCATCCTCAATGAGAACGGGTCCGTGCAGCACGCACGCTTCGTGAAACGCTGACCGTCTTACACGGCCGATCTACCTTGGGCACCGAAGACCTCTTCGGTGCCCAAGCGCTTTCTGGTCATACAGACCGCCTTCCTCGGCGATGCCGTGCTGGCGACGGCCCTTCTGGAAAAGCTGCACGCCTTTTTTCCTGATGCGGCCATCGACATGGTGGTGCGGAAGGGGAACGAAGGGCTGTTCGGGGAGCATCCCTTCCTGCGCAGGCTGCACATCTGGGACAAACGTTCCAGCAAGTCGCGGAACCTGTTCAAGCTGATCACCGAACTGCGGAAGGAACGCTACGATCACGTCATCAACTGCCAGCGCTTCTTCAGCACGGGCTTGATGACCGTGCTTTCCCGCGGTACCGAAAAGATCGGGTACGACAAGAACCCGTTGAGCTTCCTCTTCAAGCGAAGGGTGAAGCACCGCATTGGCGACGGCCGCCATGAGGTGGACCGCCTGAACGAACTCATCGCGCATATCACCGACAAGTCACGATCATTTCCGCGGCTCTACCCCTCGGACAAGGATCGATCAGCAGCCCAGCGGCCAGGATCATACGTATGCGTTGCGCCCACGTCCGTCTGGTTCACCAAGCAATGGCCCGAGCAGAAATGGATCGAACTCATCGGAAAACTCCCCGGGGAACTGCAGGTCTACCTGCTCGGTGCGCCCGGTGATGCTGCAGCCTGTGCACGCATTGCGCAAGGTGCCGGCCGTGGCGAAGTGCTCGCCGGCAAACTCTCGCTGCTGGAGACGGCAGCGCTGATGAGCGGCGCGACGATGAACTATGTGAACGACAGCGCGCCGCTGCACATCGCCAGCGCAATGAACGCTCCGGTGACCGCCGTTTTCTGCAGCACGGTGCCCGCCTTCGGCTTCGGACCGCTGCGCGGGAACGGACGGGTGGTGGAGATCCCCGAGCCGCTCTATTGCCGGCCATGCGGCTTGCACGGTTACAAGAGTTGTCCGGAGGGGCATTTCAAGTGTGCCTTGAGCATCACAGTTCCGAGCGAGTGGCTGCGCGCTTGAACCTCTATCCGTCCCGATCGAACCTGTGGATCGGCTTTGTGCTCGGGCTCTTCGGCGCGGTTTGCGGAACATTCCTGCTCATGCGGATGCCAAATGGCTGGCTGCTCGCGCTACTGCCTTATTCCGGGACGGCCATTTGCATCTGGGCTTTGGCGACCGGGCAGGCTCCGTGGAAACCCAGACCAAGGTTCTCTTTGACCGCGCAGGGTCTTCTACTAGCACAATACCATCGCGAGCCGATCCCTCTTTCCTCGATCGAGAGCGTTCAGGCGTTCGACAGGCCGAATTTTCTTGTTGACCCACCCAGAGAACAGGGCATCGACATCATCTGCCGCGGCCAACTGCACCTTTCAGGTTGGGGAGCACGGCACGTGGCGCTGAGCTACCAGACCCCAACACCCGCTCATTCCTGCATCCACTTCAACACGCTTGAACTGGAGGTGGATCCGGAGGACCTGGCCAAGGCGATGAACAGCGTCCTGAACGCAGCACCGGAAGCCCGCAACGAGGTCATCGGTCGCCTGTCCCGGCAGTTCTAACAGGCCACCGGCCCAGCTCGGCCATCATCTTTTCGGATGAACGAGCACCCAAGGCAGCGCTTCATGAAGGATCACGTCTACCTTCGGAATGCCAAGTCGGATCCTTCCCCACGAACCGTGAAACACACCATGACCATGAGGACCCTGTCCACGCTTCTCACCTGCACGGCCGCGATCGGCTGCCTTGCGCAGCAACCGGCCTGGAACGTCCATGCGCAGTTCCGCAACCCGCTCTGGAGCGATGCGCGCCTCACGGACCAGGGCATTCCATTTTACACGGCCACCGAGCCCAATTCCACGGAGCGGGGATCGATCGCCCTCGGAGGGATCTTCGAACGGCGCTTCGCGAACGGCTGCGCCGTGAGGATGGGCTATGAGCACGCGCGAAACGCCCTCGACCAGCAACGCGGCTTCAAGCAGACCGTCCCGCAGAGCTGGTTCAACTCCACCACGACCAACGTGGACATCAACACGGCCTTCCGCCAGGAGATCAATACGATCTCCGCCGGGGCCACGCACTACATGTCCTTCGGCCGCATGGAGCCCTATTTCGGCGCGGAGGCCGTCCTGCGCATCATCGGTGACCTGGAGCAGGATGTAAAGACCGTGGAGAGCGACCCGGGCACCGGCACCCTGATCTACGCGGCCACCGAGCACATCCGGTACTCGGGCGGCCAGCAACTGGGCTTCGCTCCGATCGTCGGCTTCCGCTATCGCATCGCCTGTGATCTTTTCCTCGGAGCGGAATTCGCCCCCACCTGGGCCTGGGGTGAATTCGGGGAGACCCGCACCTCGACCTCGGTGCAGGAATTCCCGGATGCGAACGCCTACGTGAACCAGACCACTTATGGCGGGGTTTCCGGCGGGCCGTTCTTCCTCCCCCGCTTCGGTGCCGGGGTGAGCTACACCTTCGTTCGCAAGCCCGAAACGAAAGCTCCGCCGTCCGTGCCCGAGCCGATGGCGGTCCCGGTGAAGTAAGCATCAGGGCGGATCATGAGCCGCGAGCCGTAGGTTCGGCTCATGATCCGCATCGCCATTCTTTCCGCCAGCGTCCGCACCGGCCGCAGGAGCCATCGTACCGCGCTCTTCCTGAAGCGCTTCATCCAAGAGCGCCAACTCGCCGAAGTGGATCTCATCGATCTCGCGGAGTATGACTTCCCGGTCTTCCATGAGCGGTTGAAGAGCCTGGAGCCGAAGCCGCCCGTGGCGGTGGAGTTCGCCCGGCGCATCGTTTCCGCTGATGGCGTGATTATCGTCACGCCGGAATACAACGGTGGCTATCCGGCCGCGCTGAAGAACGTTGTGGACCTGCTCTACGATGAGTGGCATCGCAAGCCGGTCGCCATCTGCACCAACAGCGATGGCTCGTTCGGTGGCATGCAGGTCATCACCTCGCTCCAGTACTCGCTGTGGAAGATCCGGGCGTGGACGGTCCCTGCGCTCTTCCCCATCCCGAAGCTGGCCACCACCTTCGATGAGAACGGCATCCCAGCGGAGCCTGAAGCGATGGAGAAGCGGGCGGGCAAGTTCCTGGACGAGCTCCTGTGGTGCATCAAGGCCAAAGCGCTCATGGCCGCACAAGGCTGATCGTTCCTGGTGGGACGCTGATGGATCGGATCCCGCTGATCGACGATCGCGATCTATTCCCCGATGTCCTCGTTCCAGAGCTCCGGCTCGGCGGCGATGAATTCTTCCATCATCGCCACACATTCCGGCAGGTCCAGGTCGATCACCTCCACGCCGTGACTTTCCATGAACTCCCGCGCTCCATCGAACGTCCGCGATTCACCCACGACCACCTTCCTGATCTTGAACTGCACGATGGTCCCCGCGCACATGTAGCAGGGCATCAGCGTGGAGTAGATCACCGTGCCCTTGTAGCTGCCAATGCGGCCGGCGTTGTTCAGGCAGTCCATCTCGCCGTGCAGGATGGGGTTCTTCTCCTGCACGCGCTTGTTGTGCCCACGCGCGATGAGCTTCCCGTCCCGCACCAACGCGGAGCCGATGGGGATCCCGCCTTCGCTCCTTCCCTTGCGCGCCTCGTCGATGGCGGCTTGCATGAACTCGTCCATGAATGCAGTTGTCAGGTGTTGGTTGTCGGTTGTCCGGCGAAGTGGTCAAAGCTCGCGATGAATGGCTGACGAGGGCAGCCGGACAACCGACAACCGACAACTGACAACCAGCCCTCAATCCACCAGCTTCTTCATGATCGCCGGGGGCACAGCCTTCTTGTTCACCATGAAGCCCGTGGTCTTGTAACGCACGAAGTTCTTGCTCATGTAGAGATAGCCCTTGTAGTCGTTCTCCGTGCCCCAGCTGTTCTTCACGATGTACCACTCTCCGCCGTTCTGGTCCGTGGCGATGCCGGTGATCTGCATGCCGTGGTCATCCGTGGTGCTGTAGTTGTCAAAAGCCTCCTGACGCATCTGTTCGGTGATCCCGCTCTCAGGCTGCGGGCCGTCAAAGAGCCTGATCTTCTCCTCGGCGCTCATGTCGGCCACGCTCTTTGCCGGTACATAGGCCACGCCGTTCTTCCAGCTGAAGGTCTTTTCGCTCACATCGCCGCCCCAGCTCACCGTGTATCCGTTCCGCAGTGCATTGTCGATGATGGTGACCATGTCCTCCATCGGGATGTTCCAGTCGTGTTGGAAGGCCCAGTTGTCCGGGATCATCATCATCGTCTTCGTGTAGTACGGCGCGTTCGTCACGGAGACGAATTCCTCGTAGTCGTTCGGATCGACCTTCACCACGTCCTTCGCGAACGAGGCCGCATCATAGCTCTTGCCATTGTAGGTGAACTGCGCGGGCACCGGACCCAGGTAGGCATCCAGCACACCGCTGAAGGCCTTCTTCCACACAGGCGTGAGCCTGCCATTGTTGGGCGCCTTCACCAGCTCATCCAGCATGGCTTTCAGCAGTGCCTGCATTTCGCCGAATTCGTTCTTCTTCGTGCCATAGTTGAGGCCCAGGTAGCTCTCCTCGGGGATCGCGCCATACTTCGCGTACATGTTCATCACGTCGTGGGGCTCGCCTCCATCTCCCCAACTCACCGCGCCGTGCATGCGCACGAAGTTCTCGCCCTTCTCCTCATACACGCGGCGCGCACTGTACATCTTGCTCAGGTGGATCGCCGGACCACCCTTCTTCACCATCTCGCTCTCCAGGAAGCTGTTCGCGGAATAGCTCCAGCACGTACCGGAACTGGCCTGGTCCTCCACCGGCGTGCACTCGGCGCTCACCACAGTGGTGAAACGGAACTTGGAACTATCGCTTTTGTTGGCGCTGATCTTGTTGATCAGCTCGGGTTGGGCGAAGGCGATGCCGGTGATGGTCACGGCGGCGACTAACGTGATTGTGCGCATGACAAGGGTTTGGGGCGCCGAAACTATCCACATCCGCGCTGCTCGCGAACTCATGAGACGGACGGTGGGACAAGGGATGAACCCGCAGCCATCCATGCCCACCTGCTAGATTCGAGCGATGTCCGCTTTGCGACCCTGGCTACTGTTCGCGCTGTGCCTGCTCTACGGCTGCGACGTTCCCGGGCGGTTGATCGTGAAGAACAGAAGTGGCGGTCCAGCGCATGTGCGCCTGGTCGAGGACCGGAACGGTACGACCGAAGAGCACGTCATCGACCTCGCACCTCGTGGACCTGGATCGCGCCATGAGATCGGCATGGGTTGGTGGTCGGGCTTCCGTGGATCCGGCTGGAACACAACGTCGCGCGCTTTCACCGCATCGATATCGTGTCGCCGAACGACTCCTTCTCGCTCTCGGATCCCGCAACTTTGAGCGCGCGGTTCATCGAAGGCCGCCGACCCGGGCTCTTCGGCCTCTGCTGCGTTTGGAAGATCCGTTGATCAGCCCTTGTAATGCCTCGGCCTCTTCTTCGCCAGCGCCTCCGCCGGCTCCGGCACCCAATGGTGCAGGCCACCCGCCAGTTCGTCGTCGAAGGTCTTGGGAATGTTGCCAGCCGCGGTGCGCTCGCTCCAGGTCAGGTGCTGCTTGCCATCATCACGGCGCTCCATGGTGATGCATCCTTCCACGGGGCAGACCAATGAGCACAGGTTGCAGCCCACGCAATTCTCTTCGATGATGCTCGGGATGCGGTTAGCCGGGTCCTGCGACAGGGCAATGGCCTGGTGCGCGCCGTCCTCGCAGGCGGTGTAGCACAACTGGCAGCCGATGCACTTGTCCGGATTGATGTCGGCGACGATCTTGTACTTGAGGTTGAGATCCTCCCAATGCTTGATGTTGGGCAGCGCCTTGCCGCGGAAGTCCTCGATGGACTTGAAGCCGTGCCCGTCCATGTAACGTTCGAGACCGGTCTTCAGCTCGCGGATGATGCCGAAGCCGAAGTGCATGACGGCCGTGCACACCTGCACGGTGGTGGCGCCGAGCAGGATGAACTCCACGGCATCACGCCAGTTCTCCACGCCGCCGATGCCGCTGATGGGAATGCCCACCTCGGGATGCTGCGCGCAGTTCTTCACCATGTTCAGCGCGATGGGCTTCACCGCAGGACCGCAATAGCCGCCGTTGGTGCTCTTGCCATCCACCACCGGATACGGAACGAACTGGTCGATGTCCACGCCCACGATGCTCTGGATCGTATTGATGAGCGAGATCGCATCGCTACCTCCCGCCTTTGCCGCGCGCGCCGGACGGGTGATGTCGGTGATGTTCGGTGTAAGCTTCGTGATCACCGGGACTGTCGCCACCTCCTTCACCCAGCCCACGATGGTCTGCAGTACCTTGGGCTCCTGCCCCACTGCGCTGCCCATGCCGCGTTCGCACATGCCGTGCGGACATCCGAAGTTCAGTTCGATGCCATCCGCGCCGGCGTTCTCCACGTCGCGCACGATGCTGTGCCACTCTTCGCGCGTTTCCACCATCAGCGATGCGATCACGGCATGGTCCGGGAACCGCTTCTTCACCTCGCTGATCTCGCGCAGGTTATCGCGCAAGGGCCGGTCCGTGATGAGCTCGATGTTGTTGAAGCCCACCATGCGCTTGTCGCGGTAATTCACGCTGCCGTAGCGGCTGCTCACGTTCACCACGGGCACGCCGAGGGTCTTCCACACGGCGCCGCCCCAGCCCGCGTCGAAGGCCTTCATGATCTGGTAGCCACTGTTCGTTGGCGGCGCCGAGGCCAGCCAGAAGGGATTGGGGGACTTGATGCCGGCAAGATTCGTTCTTAGGTCTGCCATGTCTCAATTCGGTGTTTCCCTATTGAAAGGTTCCGCTACCACCTGAAAGTCGTCCTCATACACAACATACCCTGGTCGGTCTGTTTTGATCACCCTGACCGGTGTTCCGTATCGTTCTAATATCCGTTTCAATTCATAGAGCTTGGTGATCACTTCCCGATGCTCATCCTTCATCCATGAGATGCCGCGAGTATTCCGATGGTAGTCATTCTTCTTACGAGAGAACTTCGTTGGTGTCGGAAGGTGCTTATCGAACCACACCCGCAATGTCTTCAGTTCATTTTCATCTTCACCGACCAGGACCCCGTTGTCAAGAGCGTCCAGCATAAGACTAAAGATGCCAATGGTTCTTCCGGTCAACTCATTCACTTCCTCTCCAACAAAACGCAAGTACATGGTCGATCATCGCTTTAGCCATTGGTCGATCCCATGCGCCGCCTTCTTCGCCTCCGCCGCCGCGTTCACCACCTCCACCCCACCGTTCACCGCATCGCCCGCCGCGAAATACTTCGGGTTGTTGGTCTGGTAGTTCTCGTTAACCACGATGCGGCCGCGGTTGTCGAGGATCCTTCCCTTCTGATCCAACTTCACACCGCTGATCTGTTCGAGCAGCTCCACCTGCTTGCCCTGACCCGTGCCGAGCAGCACCATGTCGCAGGGCTCCACGAACTCGCTGCCGGGGATCGCTTCGATCTTGCCGTAGGCGGCTTTGTTGCGGATGAACTTCACGCCCGTCACTGAACCGTTGCCCAGCACTTCCACTGGCGTCACATTGAACAGCGCCTTCGAGCCGCTCTTCTTCGCCAGGTCGAACTCAAAACTGTAAGCACCCATCTCCTCGGGACCACGGCGGTAGGCGATGATCACGCTCTCAGCACCCATGCGGCAACTCTCACTCGCAGCGTCCATCGCGGTATTGCCACCACCAAGTACGATGACCTTCTTTCCCACGGACGTTGCTTGATGCTTGTTCCGCAACTCTTCCACGAACTCCAGCGCGCCCATCACGCCCTTCTTGTCCTCACCAGGAACGCCGAGGGATGATGTTCCGCCCAAGCCAATGCCGATGAAGACGGCATCGTAGTCCTTTTCCAGCCGTTCGAAGTCGGCACGACCGGTCACTGGCTTGTTGTAGTGCACCTTGAAGCCGAACTGTTCCTGCAGGTAGTTCATCTCATCCAGCGCTTCCTCGTTGGTGAGCTTGTAAGGCGCGACACCATACACGCACAAGCCGCTCGGCTTCGCCTTCGCTTCATAGATGTCCACGGCATGTCCGAGCATCCGCAGTTCGCACGCGCAGGAAACTCCGGCCGGCCCGGCACCGATCACCGCCACTTTCTTCCCGGTCGGCTTGCCGGTGAGGAACAGCTTCTTCTTCGCGCGGATCACCTTGTCCGTGGCATGTGCCTGCAGTCGCCCGATCTCGATCGGCTTCACGTCCTGGTGGTTGTAAACGCAAGCCCCTTCACACAATTCCTCGGTCGGGCACACATTGCCGCAGGCGTGGCCGAACCAGTTGCTCTCATAGATCGTCTTCGCCGCCCCCTCCTTGTTGCCGTCGTTGATCTGCCGGATGAAAAGCGGGATATCGATGCCAGTTGGGCACGCGTTGATGCACGGCGCATCATAGCAATAGAGGCAGCGCGAGCTCTCGTAATAAGCCTCCGTATCGCTCATCAGCGGCTTCTTCGGTGAGAAGTTCGCCGCGAACTCGGCCTCCGTTGTCGGTCGCTTGTATTCTGCCATGCTGTTCTCAATTCTGGGCCTCGAGCTACGAGCTGCGTGCTTGACCAGGATCAAGCTCGCAGCTCGTGGCTCGTGGCCGTGTGGCTGGTCATTGTGCGTGCTAAAGCTCAACCAGTTTTCCATACGTCTCCGGACGGCGGTCCCTGAAGAACTGCCACGTGCTGCGCACCTCCTCGATCATATCCAGGTCGAATTCGGCGACGAGCAGTTCATCGTCATCGCGCGAGGCTTGTGCGAAGATCTGCCCGCGTGGATCCACGAAATAGCTCTGGCCATAGAACTTACCCAGGTTCCAAGGCTTCTCCTCGCCCACCCGGTTGATGCATCCCATGAAGTAGCCGTTCGCCGCTGCGTGCGCGGGTTGTTCCAGCTTCCAGAGGTATTCGCTGAGACCGGCAACGGTCGCGCTCGGGTTGTAGACGATCTCCGCACCGTTCAGACCAAGGCAACGTGCCCCATCCGGGAAGTGGCGATCGTAGCAGATGTACACGCCGACCTTGGCGTACTTGGTCTGGAACACCGGGTAGCCCAGGTTCCCGGGCTTGAAGAAGAATTTTTCCCAGAAGCCGCTCGTGTGCGGGATGTGGTTCTTGCGGTACTTGCCGAGGTAGGTGCCGTCCGCATCGATCACCGCGGCGGTGTTGTACAGCACGCCCGCCTGCTCCTTCTCATAGATCGGGACGACGATGACCATGTTGTACTTCTTCGCGTACTTGGCCATGAGCTCGGTCGTGGGGCCTGGCACGGGCTCGGCGCTCTCGTACCATTTCCTGTCCTGGCCGGGGCAGAAGTAGGGCGTGTTGAAGATCTCCTGCAGGCAGAGGATCTGCACGCCTTGCTGGCCGGCCTTCTCGATGAAGGGGATGTGCTTCTGCACCATCGCGTCGATGATCTCCGATATGGTGCCTTCGCCCTCCGTCTTCGGAAGGCTCATCTGGATGAGGCCGCTCTTGACTTTCCTGGGCATGGTTGACTGATTGGAACGCAGATGACGCTGATAGCGGATCTACGCAGATGGGTTCTTCGGATCGATGGAAGCCAATGTTAAGAGGAAGTGCTCGTATTTCCTACAACGGTCAAGGAGGCTTTGCGTGAGCGATCGCACTGGAAAGCTCGAAGCCCCGACACGTCGGGGCTAGGGCTTGAACTCCGGCGTCCACCCTGGATAAACTCCGAGCGCGACCCGAGGATTTGCGAGGACACGACCAAATGCCAATGAGACGATCAGCGGATCAGCCGATCAGCGGATGCAGTCCCACTGCCCATTCGCTGACCGGCTATTTGGCACATCAGCTGATCGTTCAGAGCATCCCACTCACCTTGTTCCGCTTCACGAACTTCCCGTACCCCTTCTTGATCCGCACCTCTCCATTGTGCACCGCCACCTGCCCGCGCAGGATGGTGGTCTTCACCTTGCCAGTGAGTTCGCGGCCTTCGTAGCTGCTGTAGTCCACGTTCATGTGGTGGGTCTTCGCGCTCAGCGTGTGCTTCTCGTTCGGGTCGAGCAGGATGATGTCCGCGTCGCTGCCGATGCCGATGGTGCCCTTCTTGGGGAACATCCCGAAGATCTTTGCCGGGTTGGTGGCCGTGACCTCCACGAACTTGTTCACGCTGATGCGCTTCTTGTTCACGCCTTCGCTGAAAAGCAGTTCCATGCGGTGCTCGATGGCGGGGTGGCCATTCGGGATCTTCGAGAAGTCGTCCTTGCCCAGGAGCTTCTTCTCCCAGGTGAACGGACAATGATCGGTGGCGACTACCTGCAAGCTGCCCTGCTCGATGCCGGCCCATAATTGCGTCTGGTCCTTCTTTTCGCGAAGCGGCGGGCTCATCACCCACTTCGCTCCATCCTCGCGTTCGTAGAGCGAGGCATCGAGCAAGAGGTATTGGATGCAGGTCTCCGCGAGCACGCGCTGCCCACGACGCGCGGCATCGCGCACGGCGTTGAGCGCGCCTTCGCAGGTAAGGTGCACGATGTAGGCGGGAACGCCCGTGTAGCTGGCCATATCCGCGAAGCGGTGACTGGCCTCGGCCTCGGTGATCTCCGGCTGGCTGAGGTAGTGGTACAGCGGTGAAAGCTTGCCCTCGGAGCGATGTTTCTGCACGAGGTAGTCGATCATGTCGCCGTTCGTGGCGTGCACGATCACCATGCCGCCGTGTTGCTTCACCTCCTGCATCAGACCCACCATCTGGCGATCGTCGATCATGAGCGCACCCTTGTAGGCCATGAAGGTCTTGAAGCTGGTGATGCCCTCCTGCTCGATCATCTCCTTCACCTCCTTGCGCGTGCCGTCGTTGAAGTCCGTCACCGCCATATGGAAGCTGAGGTCGCCGTACAGGTTGCCGTTCATGCGGCCCTGCCAGGCTTCCAGCGCATGCCGCAGGCTCTTGCCCTGCGTTTGCAGAACGAAGTCGATGACGGTGGTCGTTCCACCATGCAGCGCGGCGAGCGTACCCGTCTCGTAGTTGTCGCTGCTGGAGGTGCCCATGAAGGGCATGTCCAGGTGCACGTGCGGGTCGATGCCGCCGGGCAGGACGAACTGACCCCTGGCGTCGATCACTTCCGCACCGGGCGCTGACAGGTCATGCCCGATGGCCTTGATGTGTTCGCCTTCGATGAGGACGTCCGCGCGGTGGAAGTCAGCGGCGGTGACGACGGTCCCGTTCTTGATCAACAACATGATGAGCTGATGTGTGGATTAGCTGATCGGCTGATGCCGTGTGGTCCAGGCATTCCATCAGCTGATCGCCGCATCAGCACATCAGCTAATCGAACGCGGCTCCAAGGTAACCGCCGTGAGCGGCAAGCAACTATCTTCACCTTCCATGAGACCCTTGCGTCCGGTTGATGACTTCGTCCTTCTGGACGAGCCCTTCCTGCTCATGCGCTGTTCCCCGCACGAGCGGCTCATCCATCTGCAATGGCGGGGACACGCACGCAGCGAGGAGTATCGCCGCGGATTGGCGCTCGGGCTGGAGTTCGTGATCAAATACGGCCTCCACTACTGGCTCGCAGACCTCCGCAGCATGACCGCCATCCTGCAGGCCGATGAAAAATGGGCGAACGAGGTATGGTTCCCCAAGCTCTTCCACACGGGGTTGGAGAAAATGGCGATCCTGCAGAGCAAGGACTACTTCAACCAGACGAGCGTGCAGCGCTCGTTCACCGCGGTGAACGGCAAGCTCACCTTCAAGGTCGCCTGGTTCCCCGAGAGCCATGAAGCGCTCGACTGGCTCTTCCAGCGCGAAGCGCTCAGTGCCTAGGCGGCCTTACCACGCATCATCGCCAGGTAGACCGCGCCGCTTACCAGGAAGCCGACGAACCACGCGTAGTGGTAGAGCGAGTTGATCCATGTCGGGATCGCGTCCGCCGCGAACACCTGGATGGTTGTCAGGAAGCCCGGAACATTCGGCAGGATGCCCGCGAGCAGGGCGATGATCGCCGTGCGGTTGAATCCGTTGCCGTACGCGTAGCGACCGCTGGACCTGTATAGCTCATCCACGGCCAGTTGCTGGCGGCGGACGAAGAAGTAGTCGGCGATCATGATGCCGCCGATCGGCCCGAGCAAACTGCTGTAGGCGATGAGCCAGGTGAAGATGTAGCCGCTGGGATCAGCGATGAGCTTCCACGGCATGATGAGCACGCCGATGACGCCGGTGATGTATCCGCCGCGCTTGAAGTCGATGCGCGCGGGCGCCAGGTTGGCGAAGTCGTTCGCAGGGCTGACGATGTTCGCCGCGATGTTGGTGGCCAGCGTGCTGATGGCCACGCAGAGCATGGCGATGCTCACCAGCGATGCGCTGTCGAAGCGGCCGGCGAGCACCAGCGGATCCCAGATGGTGGTGCCGTAGACAATGGTGCTGGCCGAAGTGACCACCACGCCGATGAAGGCGAAGAGCGTCATGCTCGGCGCGAGACCGATCGCCTGACCATTGATCTGCGCGCGCTGGCTCTTCGCATAGCGCGTGAAGTCCGGGATGTTCAGGGAAAGCGTGGCCCAAAAGCCGACCATGCCCGTGAGCGCGGGGAAGAAGAAATTCCAGAAGTCGCCGGAAGTCGCGAAGCGCGAGGGCTGATCGAGGATCGGCCCCAAACCGTCGGCGGCATCGACCGCCCACCACAGGAGGGCGAGCGCGGCGAGCGGCAGGAAGATGGCCTTCACCACGAGCAGGCGACGGATGATCTCCACGCCGTAATAGACCACCACCATGTTCAGCAGCCAGAACAAGAGGAAGGCGATCGCCGGACCGGTACCGAGGCCCAGCCATCCCGGCAGGAACTGCGGCAGGTGGAGGCTGCTTCCGAACCAGACCTTCAGCATGAGGTAGATCGAATGCCCGCCGATCCAGGTCTGTATGCCGAACCAGCCGCAGGCCACGATGGCGCGCAGCATCGCGGGGATGTTCGCTCCCTTCACACCGAAGCTCGCACGCGCGAGCACGGGGAACGGGATCCCGTACCTGGCACCGGCATGACCGTTCAGGATCATCGGGACCAGGACGATCGCGTTGCCGAGGAAGACGGTAAGGATCGCCTGCCACCAGTTCATGCCGCCTTCGATCAAGGAACTCGCGAGCATGTACGTGGGGATGCACAGGCTCATGCTGATCCACAGCGCGGCGTAGTTCCAGGTGCCCCAGGTCCGCTTCGCAGCGGGAACCGGGGCGAGGTCTTCGCTGTAGAGAGAGGGGGTGGTCATATCGTCCACGATCGAAGGCGGATGGCCGTGACAATGTAAACGGACGCCTCACATCCCTTTCTTCCCCTGCTGCACGAGCCATACTCCTCCCAGCACGATAGGCCCGCCGATCAACTGCTCCACGGTCACCGGTTCGCTCAGCAGCACATAGGCGGCGGCCATGGTCACCAGCGGCTGCGCATACTGGAAAGCCGCGCTGCGCTCCGGCCCCATCTCGGCGACCGCATCGGTGTAGACCCACATGGCGATGCCGCTCGCGCCCAGGCCGAGGAAAAGCAATGCCGCGATGACCGGCACATCCGGAGCCGCATGCCATGTACCCTGCCAGAGCGCTGCGATGAGGTTGGGTACCACCGAGATCAGGAGCGCACTGGCCGAGATGCGCAAGCCGCCGTTCTCGCGCGCGGGCTGCGCGCTCAGCAGCGTGTAGGCGGCCCAGCTGAAGGTCGTCATGAACATCAGCAGATCGCCCACACCCGCTTCGGCCAGTTGCGATGGCTGTGTGGCTGTGAGCACGAAGACGCCGGTGGAAGCGACCATGATCCCGAGCCAGCCGACCACCCGCAACCGCTGCCGCTGGAACAGCCAGGCACCCACGGCCACCACGGCGGGAATGAAGGCGATGATCCATCCGGCATGCATGGCGGTGGTGCGCGCCACGGCCCAGGTCTGCACCAGCAGATGCGCACCGAACAGCAGACCCAGGAACATCACCCGTCCACGATCGCCGCGTTGGGGTAGCAGCGCTTGGCCGCGCCAGCGCAGGATGCTGAACAGCAGGACCGCAGCGAGCGCGTTGCGCATCCACACGATCCCGAACGGTGTAGCGGCCTCCAGGGCGTAGCGTACGGCGATGAAGGAGCAGCCCCACATCAGGGTGGCCAGCATGGCCTTCGCGTAGCTGCTCCAGGCGGCCGGGCCCAGGCCTGTCGGCGCGCGCATCGGGTCTGCGGTCATCGCCGTGCAAGGAACGTGATCATCCCGTACCAGCCCCGACCAGTCCCCTGGCCCCGGAGGGTGGATCAACGCACGCTTTCCGCTCCGGAACCTAAATCCGCTTTTCCCGTTGCAAGGCCCACTCTTTCCTGAAATGCGCCTTTGAACATGAAGAGCTTCTTCCTCGGCTTCTTGTCCCTTGCGAGCATGGGGGTCTCCGCCCAAACCGCGAATTGGGACGTTCATCCGCTGAACATGATCCCCTGCCAGGAGTGGATCTATCCGGAGCCCGGCTGTGGCGGTTGCAGTTCGTGCCGCAGCTCCATTGACTCCCACCCTGCGGTCATGGACGGCGGTGCGCTCCAATGGAGCCAGGACCTCGTCATGTGCCCACATCCGGTGGATACGCAGGGGAACAATGCCGTCATCATCAGCGACTGGCCGGTGCAGCCGGATCCATCGGCCTACATCTACGGCAGCGTGATCTTCTTCGAGCCCATGCGCATCGATACCCTGGACCTCACCTGTGCAGCGTGGAGCCCCGGCACCGATTCCGTCGACCTGGCCATCCAATTCAACGAGACCGATCCCCTTACCACCACGCACCTGTTGCGCGGCGCCCTATCCGGCAACTATGCCCATTATGTGGTCACCGACATCGGACCCGTGCCGATGAACGGCAATGGCATCGCGCAAGTGAACTTCTTCGTGCGCACGCACGGCACCGATGTCTGGTTGCTCTTCAAGGGCATGCGCGTGGTGGCTTCCGCCGACCAGACCGCTTCGATCAGCGAGACGGCGGGCAGGGATGTGTTCATTCTTCCGGAGAGCAATGGTGTGCGGATCAGCGCGCGTGAACCGCTCGCTGTTTCCATCTGCGATGCCGCCGGCCGCACAACGTGCTCCCGCACCATCACCGCGGGCAGCACCTACTTCCCCCTGGCCGATGGCCTCAGCATCGTACGCGCGGGTACCGAAGTGAAGCGCATCGTGCGCTGACCCCTCGAAGGCAAGGACCGCAAGCCGGCGACCGTCGTGGTCCAGGACCGGCTGTTGCCGTGTTCCATCCCGCGTATGTTTGGCCATTGGACACAAGCGCATGAAGAACGCACTACTCACCCTTGCCGGCATCCTTGGCATCAGCGGCGCGAGTGCCCAGATCGTCATCCAGAACACGGCCACGCCGGAAGAGCTTGTGCAGGACGTGCTCCTGGGCACGGGCGTGGTGATCAGCAACGTGGTCTTCAACGGTGTGCCAGGCACCACGGCCTCCGATCAGATGGGCTTCTTCGATGGGGAGAACTGCAACCTCGGCATCGACTACGGCGTGATCATCGCCAGCGGAGGGATACAAGGAGCCGCCGGGCCCAACAACACCGCCATGCAGACCACCCCCCTGGCGCTTGGCGGACTGAGCGACCCTGACCTCCAGGCCTTGATCGGACCTCAGTACTCCGTGGAGGATGCCGGCGTGCTCGAGTTCGACCTGATCGCCGTGAGCGATACCATCATGTTCAGCTTCGTTTTCGCCTCGGAAGAATACCTCGAGTATGTGAACACGAGCTTCAATGACGTGTTCGGTTTCTTCCTCAGCGGACCTGGGATCAATGGCCCTTATACCGATGGCGCCATGAACATCGCCATGATCCCCGGCACGAACACGCCCATCAGCATCGACAACGTGAACGAGGGCGCCAATGCGGCCTATTACGTGAACAATGGGAACGGCTATGTGGCGCCGAACAACACCGACCCGCAATACATCCAGTACGACGGCTTCACGGTACCGATCACCATCATCGCGCATGTCCTTCCTGATGAAACGTACCACATGAAGATCGCCATCGGCGATGCAGGCGATGCATCCTTCGACAGTGCGGTGTTCCTCAGCGGTGCCTCCTTCATGAGCCCGCTGGACCCGAGCACCGGCTTGCCCGATGGCGCGGCTGCTCCTGCCATCATCGCCGCACCGAACCCCGCGACGGACCGCCTGCGACTTGCCTACACGAACACCGGCCGCAGCACCCTGCGCATCAGCGATGCGCTCGGTCGCCAGGTGCTGCGCGCGGACCGGAACGCGAGCACCAGCGGCGTTCCATACGAGTTCATCGATGTGAGCGCCTGGCCGGCCGGGTCCTATCTCGTGCAGCTCATCAGTGCTACTGGTGAGGTGAACACGACCAGGGTGGTGGTGAGCCATTAGCCCAACGCGGGGCTGCTGGCAGGGTCGTGCTCGCGGACTGGCGGCGGTTGCCGGGCCGGGATCGCATCCTCCCCCTAGCTTCAGCCCATGGATCGAACGGCCCTCTTCGCGTTCATTCGCGCGCATTCCGGAATGCCCGAGCCGCGCATGCAGGAGATCGCCGGTCGCTTCCACCCGTGTGCGCTGGCCAAGGGAGATGCCCTCCTGCGCGCAGGTGAGGTGGACGATCGTTACCTCGTGATCGAAGGCGGCTGGTTGCGTTCGTTCGCGATCGATACCGAGGGAGCGGAGGTCACCACCGCGTTCTCCGGACCGGGCCAGGTGATCTTCGATGCGGATTCCTTCTTCATGCGCACACCATCGAAAGAGAGCATCGCAGCCATCAGCGAGGTCACCGGCTTCGAACTCTCCTTCGCTGAACTGAACGGGCTCTTCCACGAATTCCCCGAGTTCCGGGAGATGGGCCGGGCCATCCTGGTCAAGGCTCTTGTGGCCGGCAAGCAGCGCATGCTCTCGACGATCGGGGAACCGGCCGAGAAGCGCTATGCCGCGCTGATGCGCTCACGTCCGGAGCTTTTCCAGCACGCCCACCTCAAGCACATCGCCTCCTATCTGGGCGTAACGGACAGTTCGCTGAGCCGGATCCGCAAGGAGTTCGTGCACGGTTGACCTCTTGCCGATCGGCAAGAAACACGGAGGCGGTCCGCGAACTTGCCATAGGTCAAGTGATGGACCGCGTTGATCGCTCCTGCTTCGCGGCATGGAAAACATACCCTCCTCCATCGCCATCGCCTTCGGAGCGATCACCCTGCTCACCGTGTTCCTGCTGCTCAAAGCGGCACCCCGGCCGCGTACGGTCGTCATCGCCCTCGCCACGTGGATGCTCGTCATCAGCGTGGTATCGCTCACCGGCTTCTTCACGGTCACCAGCGGCCTTCCACCGCGCTTCGCGCCCGTGCTCGGCGTACCGCTGTTCGTCATCGTCTTGCTCTTCGCAACGCGTAAAGGCCGAGCCTACATATCAGGCCTCGACCAGGGCACGCTTGTCCTGCTCAATGCCATTCGCGTTCCCGTGGAACTGGGCCTCTATGCGCTCTTCTCTCATGGCGCCGTTCCCGAGCTCATGACTTTCGCCGGCAGGAACTGGGACATTCTTTCCGGGCTCACCGCCCCGCTCGTCTGGTGGTTCGGCTACCGGCGACCTGTTCTTCCGCGCGCGGTGCTCATCGGCTGGAACCTGATGTGCCTGGCGCTCCTGTTCAACATCGTCACCAACGCCATCCTGGCCGCTCCATTCGATCTCCAGCAGCAGGCCTTCGACCAGCCGAACGTCGCGATCTTCCATTTCCCCTACGTCCTGCTTCCGGGTGTGGTGGTGCCCATCGTGCTGTTCTCACACCTTGTCCTCTTGCGTTCGCTGCTGAGTTCACGTGCTCCTGCGCTTGCCGGCTCGTTCGCCGACAAGGGCTTGCACGGATAGAACGCTCGAGCAGCCCGACTACCCTGCTCGCTTCGCGTTGCGGTCCAACTGTGCCTCGATCCACTCGCGTGCCTCCTGCTCATCCGCCGTCGTGAGCACAGGAAAGGTCTGCGGGAAATAGGAGAAGTAGAGCTTGGAGATCATCTCCAGCATCGGGCCTCGGGAGACCACGGCCCATGCCACGAGCGGATCGGACTTCCGCTTCGCGATGTAATGGTCCTGCTGCGTGATGTCCAATTGGAAGTCCACATCCTCGGGGATCAGGCTCAATGAAGCGTACGGACGCTCCCCGAAAACGCGGGCTCGCACTTCGTGGATCTCCTTTACCCCGGCCATATCCAGTGTGCACCCGGGTTTGTAACGGATCTCCATCAGGTCTGGCCGCGTCCGCACGATGGTGGCGATGGAGGTCTCATAGCTATCTTCTTCGAATACGATGGTCATGCGAACCAAGATAGGCCGGGATCAATGGGGCGATCGGCTGATGACCGAAGAGGGAAGCAGAAAGCCCTTGCGAACTCGGCCTTCACCGGGGATCGAACCTCGCCAGGCGCGAAGTGTACTTTGCTTGACATGTCACGATCCCTTGTGCTTGGAATTGCCTCCGCGTTGCTGCTCGGCGAGGCCATCAGTTGTGCCCAAGGCCCTGCTACCACGGCGCGGAACACGGTTGCATGGCCTGTTTGCGAAGAGGTTCCCAAGGACATGCAAGATCTGATCAGACATGTGCTGGCCGATAGCGCCAACATGTTCTCTGAGTATCCGGATGCCACCCCGTTCACGTGTGAGCTGATGGAGGGTCTCAACGAAGCGATGGCCGATGATTCGGTACGTTACCACTTCGAACATCTCTCCCAGCGCTACTGGCTCAGCGACCCACATTACGGGAGCGTGGAGCATTACATCGACGGCACCTGGACTTCCACCTGGCGATCGCCGCCACCGGCCACTTCTTTGAGGATATGCGCATCATGGGGCTGAAGAAGCTGCAGGACTATCGCAGGCAACGGCCGCTGGTGTGCGCTACGAAAGCGCGGTATGACCAACTGGAAAAACAGGACCGGCAGGCTGTCCGCTATCTCATTCACATCTTGGAGACCACGCCATGGAGCATCGCTGGCAGCGAGAACGCGACCGTCCATCATGCGTATATCACAGAGGTGGCACGCACCCTTGACCTCTTCACTGGACAGGACCACGTCGATCCCAAGGACCTGCGGCAGAACCTACCGGTCACAGATGTACTGCTGCGGAAAGCCCTGCCCGACTGGCGCGCGTGGCTGGCGCGGTGAGGGTGGGGCAATTAGCTGATTAGCCAATTAGCTGGTCAAGCACACGCCTCATTCGCAATGTCGATCGCCTTGCTGATGACCTCCACATCCCCGTCCATTATAATCGCACTTTACTCACGGAATCTTTGACCTTACGATGCGGGTTCCTTTCAGGAATTCATCCACCTTGAGCTTTCGATAGGATGGATAGGTGGGTCCTGTACCAAAATGCGACTGCACGGCGCCCTGCAATACCCACGGAGTCAAGATCTCGAATGGGCTCAATAGATCCCACTCCTCTTGGGTGCAATGGCGAATGATCTCATTGTTATGATCAACTAGACAGAGCGTTTCGCCTCCACCCGTGACGCGGTACAGAGGCAATTCGACCGTTCTCCTAAGATTCTCGGAAACGCAACCCAGCACATGCCACTCCCCCGCGTTGAAAGCGGCATCCATGGTGTTGCCCATGAGCAGCAACGGGTATTCGATCGCTCGATCAACCAGATCGCTCGTCGCTTCTGTCACATCCAGCCTGGCGTCGTAGATCACCACAAGGAAGTTGTGCTTCCGCATGTTGATGACCTGGCCGAGAGCGACCGATCGATCATCCCCCGGGATCGTGAACACGTCCCCTATCCTAAGCTTGATACGCCTCATCCGCAATGGCGATCGCCTTGCTAATGATCTCCATCCCCTCGTCGATACCCGCCTCATCGATGCACAGCGGAGGTGCCACGAAGATCCAGTTCCAGCGCACGAAAGTGAACATGCCGAGCTCGTTTATCCTGGCGGCCACCTTGTTCATCACCCCCATCTCCTCGGGCTTCGCGTTCCACGGCGCCATGGGCTCCTTGGTCTCGCGGTTCTTCACCAGCTCGATGCAACCCAGCAGCCCCGTGTTGCGGAAGTCACCGATGCTCGGGTGCTTCTGCGCCAGTTCGGCCATGCGCTTATCGACATATTTGCCCATGCGCGCGGCATTGTTGATCAGGTCCTCGTCCTCATAGATCGCCAGCACGGCGTTCGCAGCGGCACAGGCCACGGCGTGCGCACTGTAGGTGAGGCCGATCGGCAGCGGCTTGTCGTCGAAGTGCTTCACGATCTCCTCGCGCACGATCAATCCGCCGAGCGGGATGTAACCCGCGGTGATGCCCTTCGCCATGCATAGCATGTCCGGCACCACGCCATGGTGGTCGATACCGAACCACTTGCCCGTGCGACCGAACCCGCTCATCACCTCATCGCAGATGGTGAGAATGCCATAGCGGTCGGCGATGGCCTTCACGCCCTTCCAATAGCCCGGCGGGTACTTGATGCAGCCGCTGCTGCCGCTCTCCCCTTCCAGCATGATCGCCGCCACGTATTGCGGGCCCTCGTACTTCACCACACGCTCCAGATGCGCCAGCGCGTTCTCCGTGCACTCCTCGGGTGTCTTGCTGTTCCACGGACAGCGATAGAAGTAAGGGTTCTCCACGTGGATGATGTTCGGCACGCCCTGGCTATCGTGCGGCAGACCGCGCGGATCACCGCCCGCGCTCAGCGCGCCGTAGGTGGCGCCGTGGTAGCTCTGGTACAGCGTGATGATCTTGTGCCGGCCGGTGTACAGACGCGCCAGCTTCATCGCGTGCTCGATCGCCTCTGTGCCGCCGTTGGTGAAGAAGGTGCGGTTGAGCGAGCCCGGCGTGACCTCCGCCAGCTTCGCGCCCAATTTGCCGCGCGCCTCGGTGATCATGCCGGGGTGCACGTAGCTCACCTCGGCCATCTGCTTGGCCACCGCCTCCGCCACCTTCGGATGCCCGTGCCCGATGTTCACGTTCATCAGCTGCGAGCTGAAATCGATGTAGCGTTTGCCGCTGCGGTCGTGTAGGTAGATGCCCTTCGCGCGCTCGATGTTCAGCGGGGCCAGGCCGCTCTGCTTGCTCCAGGAAAAAATGGTGTGCTCGAGGTTCTCCTTCAGGATCTCGGCGGGACTGGTCGTGGTGAGGGTGCTCACGGGATGCGGTTGAAGCGACAAGGTAAGATGGTGACTTGAGGCCGCAAATTGCGACCTCAAAGCAGCTGCGTTCAAGATCACAGTTTGTGATCTTGAACCATGTTCCTTCTCGAGGTCACAATTTGTGACCTCAAAGCCAGGCGGCTAGGTTTACAGAATGGCAAAAGGCCTGCTCAAGTACTCCGACGAGTTCGTCATGAGCAAGATCCACGTCATCCGTGGGCTTAAGGTGATGCTCGACAGTGACCTGGCCATCCTCTTCGGGGTGGAAACCAAGGCGCTGAAGCAGGCGGTCCGCCGCAACCACGCGCGCTTTCCGCAAGACTTCATGTTCGAACTGACGCCGGATGAGTTCGAGAACTTGAGGTCACAGATCGTGACCTCAAGTCATGGAGGTGTCCGGTACATACCCATGGCCTTCACTGAGCACGGCGTGCTGATGCTCTCCAACGTGCTGCGCAGCGAGCGAGCCGTACTGATGAGCATCCAGGTGATCCGCGTCTTCACCCGCATGCGCGAGATGCTCCTCACCCACAAGGACCTGCTCCTGGAACTGGAGAAGCTGCGCACCACCTCCAAGGAGCACGGAGGCAAGATCCAGGTGATCTTCCGCTACCTGAAGCAGATGGAAAAGCGCGAGCAGGACCGCGTGATGCTGACGGAAGTGGCCAAAGCCAAACCGCGACGGCCGGTGGGGTTCAAGATCGGGAAGAAGAGGTAGGCTCTTTGGGCGTGTCGGCTCGCCCTTCGGCTCCGCGTTGCCACGCTCAGGGTACTTTGCAACCATGTGGGTCACGTTGCTTTTCGTTCTCTCATGGATCACCGACGCCATCGGCTTCGGCTATACGCCAATGGTCCTGCTGCTGTGGACGGCCTTTCGGTTATTTCCGGGCTCCAGAAGTCGACTGGATCGGGTTCTTATCTCCACCAACACCTTGGTGCTCTGCGCCGGAATATTGGTCTGCCTTGACATGATCACCACATGGCTCTTGGGCAGAATATTGCTGGGACGTTGGGATGATCCTCTTGGCCACAAACCAATGGCGGATCAGAATGCAATTCAGTATGCCATTGGCCTTTCGATCAGTCGCTTCTTTGTCTTAGGTGCTTTGCCCTTGATCTTCTTAGATCGCACTCGACGATCTCAGATCAAGTGGTCTCTCGTCGTGATCTCGATCTGGTTCGTTTGGGAGAATGTAATGGACTTCGTGAGGCACGGCTACTTGTGCTTCTGTGACTATCGGCCCATCAAGACTTACGGCCTACTACTTCTGACCTTTACGGCCCTATGTGCGACGACCTACTGGCTAGGTGAACGCAGGAGAGCCAAGTAGAGAGCGGATCATGACATCCAATTCGTCTTCCCCTCCGGATTCCACTTCGTTGTCGTCTTCTTCATCTGGGTCCAGAACTCGATGGAGCTCTTCCCGGTGATGTCGCAGGTGCCGAATTTGCTGTCGTTCCAGCCGCCGAAGCTGAAGGGCTCGCGCGGCACGGGTACGCCGATGTTCACGCCGATCATGCCTGCCGAGGCGCGCTCCATGACCTGTCTCGCCAATCCGCCGCTCTGGGTGAAGACCGCGGCTGCGTTGCCATAGGGGTTCGCGTTCTCGATGGCGATGGCCTGGTCAAGGTCCTTCGCGCGCACGATGCTGATCACCGGACCGAAGACCTCCTCCTGCGCGATGCGCATGTCGGTTGTCACGTGGTCGATGATGGTGGGGCCGAGGTAGTAGCCATTGGCTGCTCCGCCTTCCACAGTCGGGTTGCGGCCATCCAGCAACACTTTGGCGCCGGCCTTCTCCGCTTCTGAGATGAAGCCGAGGATGCGCTCGTACGAAGCCTTGCTGATCACCGGACCAAGGTTCTTGCCGGGGATGAGCTTCTTCGCCTCGATGATCATCTGGTTGATGATGTGATCCACACCACCCACGCCGACCATCTGTGCCGCCGCCATGCAGCGCTGCCCCGCGCAACCGCTCATGCTGGCGACCACGTTGCTCGCCGTCATTTCCAGGTGCGCATCGGGCAGCACGAGCAGGTGGTTCTTCGCGCCGCCCAAACACACGGCACGCTTCAAGGTGCTCGTCGCGCGGATGTAGACCAGCTTGGCCACTTTGGTGGAGCCCACGAAGCTCACGGCCTTGATGCCGGGGTGATCGCAGATCGCCTCAACGATCGCGCGGTCGCCGTTCACCACGTTGAAGACGCCATCGGGAAGTCCGGCTTCCTTCAGCAGTTCCGCGATGCGGATGGCGCTGATGGGCACCACCTCGCTCGGCTTCAGGATCATCGTGTTGCCGAGCATCAATGCATTGGGGATGGTCCAGTGCGGCACCATGTTCGGGAAGTTGAACGGCGCGATGCTCGCCACCACGCCCAGCGGTTTGCGTTCAATGCGGCATTCCACACCCTTGCTCACTTCGAGCACTTCGCCCTGCACCAATTGCGGCAAACTGCAAGCGAACTCCGTCAGCTCCGCGCTCTTGTCCACCTCGGCGTAGGACTCGTCCATCGTCTTGCCGTTCTCGGTATGCACGAGCACGGCGAGCTCTTCGCGGTTCTTCAGCAGCAGCTCGCGGTAGCGGAAGAAGATCTGCGCGCGCTCCTTGATCGGGGTGCCGCTCCAGGCGGGGAACGCAGCCTCGGCGGCTTTCACGGCCTTGTCCAGGTCGGCCATGGTGCTCAAGGGCACCGTGGAGATCAAGGAACCATCCAGCGGAGAATGGACCTCCATCTTCTGCTGGCCATTCACGTCGGGCTTGCCGGCGACGTAGTTGGTGACCTCGGGATACTTCAATGTGAGCGTTGGCATGGCTTCTGGGCGGATAGGCAACGAAGCTACAAAGCTCCCTTGCGTCTTCGCGAGGCGTCATGCTCTGATGACGCCGAAGCGATCTGTCATTTCTCGGGACCGAATGACAGATCGCTTCGCTCGAAGACTCGCTCGCGAAGACGCCTTAAGGGAAATGCGAAGCGCCCCTTGCGGAGCGCTTCACAACAGGTCCGGTCTGGTTCAGCCCTTCTTCTCTTCCATCGCCTTCATGCCGGGGCAATCAGGCGCGCAAGCGTGCCCTTTCTCCCCGTGAAGGATGTTGTGCTTGTCGCCTTTGCACTTGTCGTTGCACACGTGGTCCTTCTCCATGGCCATGTCGTGCTCGCCACCCATGCCCATGCCGAGGTCGCTCATCATCTTCATCACGTCGAAGCCGCTCCACATCTCCACGGCCTTGCCGTTCTCGAAGCGGACCACGTCGATGCCGGAAGCTTCCCAGGCCTTGTTCGTCGGGGGCATGCCCATCGATTCACCCGTGTTGGTGCCTTTGATCATGGCCACACCGCAGACCCAGTCACCGTCCACCAGCAGGACCTTGGGCTCCGCTTTCATGTCCGGGCTGCTCGCGCGATACGTCTTCATCGCGTCGATCATCTGCTGCTTGCCCGTGCTCTGGATCATCGGGTCCGGATTGTGCGTCATGAAGTTGTCGGCCAGGTTGTCGCCGAGCAACTTCTCGTCGCCCGTGTCCCAGGCCTTGCCGATGTTCTCGAAAGCGGCCTTGTTCGCCGCCTCCTTGTCGGCAAGGGCCTTCTGTTCGGGTGTGGGGCCGCCGGCACCGCAGGCAGCAAGCAGAACGGCCGCGGAGGCCGACCAAAGGATGTTCCGTGTCATGGGGGTGTGTTTGGGGTCCCGAAAATAGCCGCCCGCGTCATTCCCAACCCTCGAGGTCGCCTGCTCCATAGCGACAACGATCGTCCGCTTGATCATGGTTGTTCGGCCGGCACGGCCAGCACACGATAGGCGCTGATGCTGTTCTGCGAATCACGATCGAAACGCCAGGGCAGCCGTCCGAAGTCGGACGTGTACATGCTGCCGAAGTCCCCGGCATAGATAAAGGTCCACCACGGCCGCGGCTCCGTCCATTTCCTGAAGGCGTACATGTTCGTTCCGGGCTTCAGCTCCTGCGCATGGACGCCCCCCGCTTCCACGAGCACATCACCGACGGCCAGCGGATGTTGCGCACGGGGATCATCCGGGTAGATGAGCATGCCTTCCTTCCGGGAATACCAAAGCCAGCCCCAGAGGCCCACGCTCCAGGTCGGCTGGAAAGTCGCCAGCTCCTCCGATGCGCGCAGGGCAACTTCGCGATAGAAACGCGCATGCGCTTTGTCCGACAGGGTGACCAAGGTGCCCAGCGCGGCCGTCATGCCGATCGCCAGCCAGGAGGCCCGACCGGTCGATCCGTTCAAGGCGGGGGCGCAGATCAACAACAGCGGTGGAAGCACCAGCAGCAAATGGCGTGAGCCCATCGTCGGGGCGAACACCACGACAAGCATGGAGAGCATGAGCAGCCAAAGCGTGAGCGTGTAGCGGTCAGCGCGAGCGAGGCTACCGCCCCTCGCGGCCATCCTGGAGAAGATCACGAGCAGCAGGGCACCGTTCGCCAGGAAGACGGCGAAAAGGACGCTGTCCGAGGTGCTTTCCGGAACGACGCCGAAGAAGACGGACAGCCCCAGTGCTGCGCCGCCCACCAAAAAGATCCAGAGCAACCTTCCGCTCCGCTCACGCCATGCCGGCACCAGCCCGCTGATGAACAAGAGGGTGAAGGGCGCGAGGGCGCCCAGGCAGCAGATCAAGGCGCCGAAGCGACGCAGCACTTTTTCCAGAACAAGGTTCTCGGAACCCCGGGAGACCAAATGCACATAACCGAACTCACGCAGGTTCCACCAGCTCCAGAGCGCCATGGCGAGCAGGGGTACAAGGCACCAGGCCAGCCGGTGAGCTTCCTTCCGAAGGATCAGCGCGACGGGAAAGAGGACCAGCAAGGGAGCGGTGGTGTACTTCACCATCATGGCCACGGACAACACAACACCGGCCGCGGCGAGCTCGCGGCCGCGGTGCGCGGCTGGATCGCGTAAGAGCAGGTCGAAGAAGAGCAGATGAAGGGCCAGGAGGGGCATGTCCACCATGAGGCCCTGGTTCACGAGGAAGGCCGGACCCAGGACGAGCAGCGCCGTGATCGCAAGCGCATGCGGCGCGTTGAACCGGCGGGCCAGCCGGTGGAAGCACACGATGGCGAGCAAGGTGAACAGCGAACGCATCAGGTGCATGGGCACCTTGCAGTAGCCGAAGAGATGCCCGGTAAGAGCGATGGCGTAGTAGAAGCCCGGAGGCTGGTTCGCCGTATGCATGGGCACACGTCCGTCATCCCAGGTGATCCTTCCGGACATCGGCGCGGTAGGATGGTCCGTGACCCACTCGGCCATCTCCAGGTGGAAGGAATCATCCACGTGGAAGGGCTTGTCCAGATCGATCAAGGTGGCGAAAGCCCAAAGCGCCGCCAGGACCCCTGCGGAATTCCTGCGACCGGTGGCCATCCGGACAAACATAGGAGCGGCTGCCCAGCCGTGCCGTGCCGGGGGTGCATGCCAGCCCACGGGATACTTTCGCGCGCCGAGATGCAGCACCGCACGCACTCCTTCACGCTGGACACCTCGCGCCTGGATGGCGTGCTGGAGCAACCCCTGTTCCGGGCGGTGGCCGCCGAGGCCCGGGCCAAGGGGATCCCCGCCTTCGCCATCGGCGGTTACGTGCGCGACCTGATCCTGGGGCGGCCCTGCAAGGACATCGATTTCGTGGTGGAAGGCGACGGCATCGCCTTCGCGGAGGGTGTGGCCCGGCGCCTCAACGCCGAGCCCGTGCACGTCTTCAAGAACTTCGGAACAGCGATGTTCATGCTTGGCGAATTGCAGGTGGAATTCGTCGGGGCGCGCAAGGAGAGCTACTCCCGCAACAGCCGGAAGCCCGAGGTGGAACCCGGCAGCATCAAGGACGATCAGGAGCGGCGCGACTTCACCATCAACGCCCTGGCGATCTCCTTGAACGAAGGCAGTGCGGGTGCGCTCGTCGATCCCTTCGGCGGGCTGCTGGATCTGGACCGCGGCATCCTGCGCACACCGCTCGACCCGGACATCACCTACAGCGATGATCCCCTGCGGATGATGCGCGCCGTGCGCTTCGCCACGCAGCTCGGCTTCGTCATCGACCCGCCCAGCTTCGAAGCGATCAGGCGCAATGCCGAACGGCTCGACATCATCAGCGCCGAGCGCATCCACGGCGAGCTGAACAAGATCCTGCTCTGTCCACGCCCCAGCGCCGGCTTCATCCTTCTGCGCGACAGCGGCCTGATGGCGCGCTTCTTCCCTGAGTTCCTCGAGTTGCAGGGTGCCGAGGAGAAGTACGGCATCGGCCACAAGGACAATTTCTACCACACGCTGCAGGTGCTGGACAACGTGTGCGAGAAGAGCGAAGACCTGTGGCTGCGGTGGGCCGCCGTGCTGCACGACATCGCCAAACCGAAGACCAAGCGCTTCGACCCCGAGCACGGCTGGACCTTCCACGGCCACGAGGACAAGGGCGCGCGCATGGTACCCGGCATCTTCCGCCGGATGAAGCTCCCGCTCGATGAGCAGATGCGCTTCGTGCAAAAGCTCGTGGCCCTCCACCTGCGGCCCATCGCGCTCACCAAGGAGGAGGTGAGCGACAGCGCCGTCCGCCGCCTGCTCTTCGACGCCGGCGACGACATCGACGCGCTGATGATCCTCTGCCGCGCCGACATCACCAGCAAGAACGAGAAGAAGAAGGAGCGCTACCTCCGCAACTACGAGCTGGTGATGAGCAAGCTGGCCGAGGTGGAGGAGAAGGACCGCGTGCGCAACTTCCAGCCGCCCATCACGGGGCAGGACATCATGGCCGCCTTCGGCGTGGAGCCTTGCAAATTGATCGGCGACATCAAGACGGTGATCAAGGACGCCATCCTCGACGGCGTGATCCGGAACGACCGCGAGCAGGCCTGGCAATTGATGCTGGAGACCGGCAGGAAGATGGGGCGGGAACCCGTGGCCAGCATGGAAGCACCCCTTCCGCCATCGAGCAAGGAAGCGGGCGAGTAGAAGGCCCTCTTCCTATTCCACCACGAACCGCGAGGTCGCGCGGAGATCTCCATCGGTCATCAGCCGGAGCGCGTACAGTCCACCGGATAGCTTGGAAACGTCCAGCTCCGTCCTCGCGCCCTGCATTGGCGCGCGCAGCACCTCCGCGCCAGCAACGTCGCATATGCTGAAGGACGCACCGGCCTGGCCACCATCGTCCACGGTGACCGTGAGGACATCGGAAGCAGGCTGCGGGGCAAGCCGCAGCACAAGGCCTCCATGCGTTGCATCCTTGATCGACAGCGGAGAAACATTGACCAAGTAAAGCGGCGAGCCTTCCTGGGAGCAGCCCATGGCATCGGTGACGGTGACGGAATAGTCCGTGCCTTCCGTAGGTGAGGCCCAGGCCGTGAGCGACGTGGAATCGCTCAAGCTCTCGTTCGGATGCCAGACGTACGTGAACGGCGGGTGATCACCATCGACGTTGCTGCCGGCGAAAAACTGGAAGGAATCACCCTCCACGATGTTGACCGTAACGAAACCGAGCGTGATGCCGAAGGAGCTGAGCCCGACGAAGACCGAATCAACGCAGGTGTTCCCCACCGAGTCGGTGACGATGAGCGTGTACCAGATCTCCTCGATGGGCGATACGAGGTTCGGGTGCGCCAGCGAGGTGTCGTCCAGCATGTCCGAGGCGTCGTAGGTCCAGCCCCAGCCCGGATCGGAATAGGCCGTCCAGGCATAGGTATAGGGTGGTACGCCGCCCGTGACGACCGGGTCGCCGCCGAGGCTGAGCGTGTCAAAGCCCCCGCCCAGGTTACCACACAGATGGAGGCTGTCACCGGCGTTCGCCGTGCATTGGGCCGCGCAACGGGAGCCGAGCACCAGCAGGGAAAAGAGCAGATGGCCGCGCATCCCTGTAAAGATGCCTTTTTCCTCCCCTCCGCTGCCTGCTCGCACTTGCCCCGACCGGGTTAGTTTCGCGAACGGCAGGCCGGCCTCTTCCACCTGCCCCCTCGGCAACCAAGCATATGGCCCTTTACCGTTTCCGTGTGATGATCGATGACGCCAGTGAGGCGTTCCGCGACATCGAGATCCGCCGCAACCAGACCTTCCTCGACTTCCACAAGGCCATCAAGAAGGCCTTTGGTTTCCAGGGCGATGAGATGGCCTGCTTCTACGTGAGCGATGAGGAATGGAGCAAGGGCGCGGAGATCCCCCTGGCCGACCTGGGCTTCGCCGAGGACGGCAAGGTGCCGGCGCTGATGCACGAGACACAGATCGGCGACCACATGCGCAGCACGAACCAGCGCTTCGTGTACGCGTACGACTTCCTGCACATGTGGATGTTCATGTGCGAGCTGATCCACGCCGGGGAGCCCGCGAAGGGCCAGCGCTATCCGAAGGTGGTGATGAGCGTGGGCACGCCGCCCGGCGAGCACAGCCGCATGGACGCGATCCTCATGCCCGACGAGGAGGACGACATGCGCGAGGAAGCGACCGAAGTGTACACGGAGGATGAGGGCCACGACGACGATCACGGGTCCGACCAGGGCGAGGACCACGATGAGTTCGGCCATGGGCATGACGATGATGGCTTGAGCGGGCACGAGGAACTGCCGGACCACTACTGATCACGATCGCCTCACGCGGAGGACGCGGAGATGTGCGGAGGAATGCCAAGCGGACAACCGACCCTCATCGTCATCGGCGGTCCCACGGCCAGCGGAAAGACGCACGTTGCCGCATCGGTCGGGCGACACTTCGGTTCCGAGGTGATCAGTGCGGATTCACGGCAGTTCTATCACGCGATGCGTATCGGGACGGCCAGGCCCGGCGACGATGAACTACTTGGCGTGAAGCATCACTTCCTCGGCCATCTGGAATTGGAGCAGACCTGGAGCGCCGGCGAATTCGCACGGCAGGCCGAGCCGGTCCTGCAGGATGTGCTGCGGACGAGGAAGATCGCCGTGCTCGTCGGTGGGAGCGGCCTCTACATCGACGCTCTGTGCAAGGGCCTGGATCCCCTGCCCGTGAGCGACCACAAGGTCCGCCAGCGCCTGCAGGAACAGTTCAAGCGGGATGGCCTTGAGGCGCTGACCGAACAATTGCACGCCCTGGACGAGGTGACATGGAACGCGATCGACCGAAAAAACCCGCACCGGGTGATCCGCGCGCTGGAGATCTGCCTCGTCTCGGGAAAAGCGGCGAGCACCCAGCGGTCCGGCACGAAGGACCGCGATGATATGCGCATCGTGCGTATCGCCCTCGATCCGCCGCGCGCGGAGCTGTACGCGCGCATCGATGCCCGTGTGGACATGATGATGGAGGCCGGGCTGGCCGCGGAAGCGCGCTCCCTCCTGCCCCACCGCCACCTGAACGCGCTGAACACCGTCGGCTACAAGGAACTCTACGCGCACTTCGATGGAGCATTGTCGCTGGTCGAGGCCGTGGCGCTCGTCAAGCAGCACACACGCAACTACGCCAAGCGGCAGTCCACCTGGCTGCGACGGGATCCATCGTGGCAACGCATGCCACCCGATGCGACCGAGATCATCACCTGGCTCGACCGGCATGTGGCGGCGCAGCAGTGAGCTGATCTTCTGGTCGATGATGGTCCTGACCATCGTTGATCGAGGGATGCTGCTCGGTGTTTTCGCTTTCAACTACGTCGGCACGGACGATGCGGTCATCTGGTCGGCTGCCCTGGACTACGGGCATGGCTGCTTCCGTGAGCCCTATTTCTACGGCCAGGACTACGGCCCCATGCTGGAAGCCCTGCTCGCTGCGCCCTTCACGCACCTCGGGATCCCGCTGCACATCCTTCTTCCATTGGTGACCGCCCTCCTCGCCATGGCGCCTTATTGGTCCTTCGCGCTTTGGCACCGCCGTCATCAGCGCCCCGCGGCGGCCTGTCTCTTCCTCGCGATCCCCTTGCTGCTCCCCGCCGAATTCGGTCTGATGACCTCGGTGACGCGCGGCTTCGTTACCGGCATCGGACTCTTGGCGTTCCTCCCGTGGATCCTGGACACACCCAACGCATCCCTGCGCTGGTTCCTTCTTGGAGCAGCGCTTTCACTGGCCTGTTTCGTCAACCCGAATGCACTGCCTTTCGCCGTGGCGTTCTTCGCCGGGCAGTTGCTCGCCGCACCGCCGTCACGCGCCCTGCTGCTCTGCGGCCTCGGAACAGTACCCGCCATCATCGCGCAGATCCTCGCCCAGGCTTATTGGTCAGCGCATCCAGAGCGCCTGATGAACGTGCTCTTCGACTGGCGAATGGACTTCCACGCCGCGGGGATCGCGGAGGCATTCTCGCGCCTTGATCACCACTTCGCATGGTTGAGCCCGGTGTTCTGGCCCTATGGGCAGATCATCGGCGAGGCGCTTGTCCTTGTGCTTATCGTGCATGCGTGGAAACGGAACCGGGCCATGGCCGTCGCCTTGTTCGCGGCGATGGCGGTGGTCGTTCTTTCATTCGGTTTCGCGAAGGTCCATCAAGCGAACCACAACGTGTTCTATGGATACTCCCGCATGTTCCTGGCGCTCCCGCTTCTCCTCGGCTGGGCCATTGCAGCGCTCGGTGACTTTCGTTCCACGCGGCTATCATGGGGTCTGTTGATGGCCTCCTTCGTCGCGCTTACGATGAAGTCCGTTTGGTTGCAGGACGCGATCCAGGAGCAACTCGCGGGCATCGACCAGGTGGTATCCGAAGGGCGCCTCGATGATCTGCGCGCGGATGCCGCCGAACTGGGCGACCTGTGCGAGGACCATCAGGCCGGGTTGGTCCTACTTCTGCCGGAGCGCACCGAGGTCGCCGCGCAATTCCGGTCCATGCTGCATCCCCTGCTGGATGATCGCATCCCTGTGAGCTACCTGGTTGAACAGGACCACCGCTATTGGGTGCGCGAAGCCCTCGGTGACAGCATCGTGCGCAACGTGCTCATCGTTGGCTCCGCGGAAGGACCCTTGGGATCAACGGACCGGCTGAGCGGCCGCGTTCTCGATATCATGGGGAGCAGGGGCGACCGCTTTGTGCTCATCGTCGACAATGCCTTGCCCACGGACAGCCTCTTCCTTCATGTGCTGGGACGGGCCAAGCCATCCGGGGACGCTGATCGCTAGACCTGTACACCGACCAGCGTCACGTCATCCAGCTGGTCCAATGCGCCCTTCCAATCAGCGAAGGCACGCTCCAGCGCTTTGCCCTGCTTGCAGAGGTTCCCTTCCGGCACGCCCATGATGATCTCCTTGAGCCCGCCGGTCTTCAACTTGCGGCCAAGCGGCCCCCCGAACTGGTCGGCGAAGCCATCGCTGCCCATGAAGAGCCGGTCGCCGGGTTCGAGCATGATCAGATGCGGGGTGAAATCACGCATCGTCCCCTCGTGATAGCCCACGGGGATCCGATCGCCCTTCACCTCCTCCAGTCCGGCGCCGCTTCCGCGCACGATGTACAAGGGGCAAAGCGCACCGCTGAATTCGCACTCGCGCGTCACCCGGTCGTATGCGATGATGCCGATGTTCATCCCATCCCGGACGTGCGAGTCGCTGTCCTGGTGCACGAGCGACCGCAGGATCTCCGTGCGGAGTTCGGCCAGCACCTGTGCCGGCGAAGTGATCCCACGGCCCGAGACGATCTGTTGCAGCAGCGTGATCCCCGTCATGCTCAGCAGGGCTCCTGGTACGCCATGTCCCGTGCAATCCGCCACGGCGAGGATGCTCTTCGCACCGACCTGCGCGCACCAATAGAAGTCGCCGCTCACGATGTCGCGGGGCTTGAAGAGGATGAACGCATCGCTGAACGCCGCGCGCACCTGTGATGGGGAAGGGAGCATGGCCTGCTGGATCCCCTGCGCGTACCGCAGTCCGCTGAGCAGTTCATTGTTCTGCAGTTCCACCAGCGCATTGCGCTCGGCGATCTCCTGTTGCAGTCGCAGCCGCTCCCGGATGTCGCGCATGTACAGCACCACGGCCGGGCGGCCCGCGTGCTCGGTCACTTTCACGCTGCACTCCACCGGCAGGCGCTGGCCATCGGCCGTGCGGAACGGGATGTCGTCGTACACGAGACCACCTGCCGACCATGCATCGGCGATGCGTCTTGCGCTGCGATCGAGATCTTCAGCGAAATGCAGGTCGAACACGCTCCGGGCCTGCAGCAATTCCAGCGGGTGCCCCAGCAGGTCCGCCGCGCGTTGGTTGGCCAGCTGGATCCGGCCGTTCGCCACGTCGAGCACGAGCGCCCCGTCGAAGGCCTGATCGAAGAGGCGCTTGAAGACATGATCCGGTACTGGAGCCGACCGCGATCTTCCGCGCTGGCGCATGAACGCGACGGAGATCCCTCCGATCGCCAGGAGAGAGACCAGCACGGGAAGCTGTTCCATCCAGGTCATGCGGCGCGTTCTTGTTCGGGCCCCATGGCCGGTCCGTCAGCGCGTGGCAGCTGGTCGAGCACGCCGAAGATGAGCGTTGGGTCAAGGAATTCTCCGACCCGGTCGGGGCGGCTCACGTAGCGCACCACGCCATGAATGTCCACCAGGAACGAAGCCGGCAGCGGAATGCCTTCGGCATAGTCGACCACCGCTTCGATCGCCGGGTTCTCGTACACCACACCGTAGCGCTGCGATACCTCCTGTGTAGCATCCGACAGCAGCTGGTAACCAACACCGATCCGCGCTACCATGTCGCGGTTCACCTCCACGCTGTCCGGCCCGATGCCGATCACATGCACCCCGCGCGACCTGAACCGCTCATGGTTCTTCTCATAGGTGCGGAGCATCATGTGGCAGCCCGGGCACCAATCGCCGCGTACGAAAATGAGCAGCACCGGATACTTCCCGATCTGATCGGAAAGCTGGACCGATGCACCTCCCTGATCCGGCAGGATGAAATCCGGCGCGCGCATGCCGGGGCTCACCCGGTAACCGCTGCGAGTTCCACGGCGCATCATCGCCGCGTCCTGCAGGTAGCTGGCCGAAAGGAAGCACGCCCCACAGAAGGTGACGAGGGGAAAGGCATGCGTGGACCAATGGAAGGCCTCAGTTGTCCACGTGAGCGTGAGCGGCACCGCGGCAGCGGCAAGCAGGACCGGTTCCACCCAGAGCTTGTTCACGTAGGTGAATACGGGCATGAAGGCCTGCCGCAGCACAATGGCCAGCGCGCTGAGGACCAGCGGAAGCGTGGCCATTACAGAAGCCAGGGACGCCAGGTCGATGGACAGGCCCAGCAACAATGCGGAGCCCGTGATCATGGCGAACTGGAACGTGCCGGTGTACTTCTTGAACTCTGCCAGCGCGCAGACATGGGCGGCAAGGCAGATGAGGTGCGCCGGCAGCCCGGGAGATGCCAAGGTCATGACCCCGCCACCGGCCGCAAGGGCCAGGGAGAGCCAGGTGAAGGGCTGCTGCAAGCGGGACATGGTGCGCGCGCGGCGCGTTTCTACGTTCCCGGCGACCACAAGTTCCGGTGCTTGAACGCCTTACCCCGATCGGGGGATGGGACGGACCGGTCGGTTAAAGCACCTTTGCGCCATGATGAAGAAATGGTGGTGGCTGGGCCCCCTTGTGGCCCTTGGCTGCCAGGCCCCGGGGACGCAGGAGACCGGATCGGAGAACACGGTGAACGTGTACACGCACCGTCACTACGACACAGACAAGCAGCTGTTCGCCGCCTTCGAGCAAAAGACCGGCATCACGGTGAAGGTCCTGGACGGCACCGATGATGAACTGTTCGTCCGACTGGAACGGGAAGGCGTGAACAGCCCTGCCGACGTGATCATCACGGCCGATGCGGGAAAACTCGGGATGGCCGCGCAGAAGGGCTATTTGAAACCCGTGCGGGACTCCTTGCTCGAAGCGAATGTCCCGGCCCATCTTCGGGATCCCCAAGGCCATTGGTTCGGCTTCACCATGCGGGCACGGGTGGTGGCCTATGACAAGAACAAGGTGAACCCGGAGGAGATCCTGACCTATTCCGACCTGTGCAAACCCCGGTTCAAGGGGCAGATCCTCGTGCGGCCGAGCGAACACGTGTACAACCAGAGCCTGGTGGCGGCCATGATCGCGCATTGGGGGGCGGACAGCGCACGGAAGTGGTGCGAAGGCATCGTTGCCAACCTCGCGCGCGAGCCAAAGGGCAGCGATACGGACCAGTTGCTCGCCATCGGCGAAGGTCTTGGCAGCGTGGCCATCGTGAACAGCTACTACATCGGCAAGCTGATGAAGAGCGAGGACCCCGCCCGGCAGAAGGCGAAGAACAGCATCGCCGTGGCGCTCCCGACCCTGGACGGCATCCCCTATTACAACCTCGGCGACCTTTCGGCGACCCCGCATCTGGACGGCATCGGCACGCACGTGAACATCAGCGGTGGCGGTGTGACCGCACATGCGAAGCATGAGAAGAACGCCATCGAATTGCTGCGCTTCCTGAGCAGCGATGCTTCGCAGGCCGCCTTCGCGGATGGGAACATGGAGTATCCCGTGAAGCCCGGCATTCCCGCATCAGCCGTGCTGCAGGGATTCGGAAAGCTCGTGCCGGACACCCTCGACCTGAGCCTGCTCGGCCGGTACAACGCCGAGGCGGTGAAGGTCCTTACCGCCGCCGGCTGGCGCTGATCCATGCGGCGCGTCGGCTGGGCCGTTCTCGTGCTGGTGCTCCTGCTGCTGGCACCCCTGTTGGTGGTAATCACCGCGCCGCTGCATGCGAACACCTCGGAATGGTCCTTCGTCCTGCACGAACTGCTTCCTTCTCATCTGCGCGAAACGGGCCTACTGCTGCTCATCGCGGTCGTGCTCGCGGTGGTCTTCGGGACCGGCGCTGCCTGGCTGGTCTCGGCCTTCCGCTTTCCCGGGCGTGAGTTCTTCCGTTGGGCCTTGGTCCTTCCACTGGCGCTGCCCACCTATATCAGCGCGATCACCTTCGCTTCGCTCCTCGGTCCCACGGGGAGCATCCGCCTGGCGCTCGGCATCCCTTTCGACATCGTGAACCTGCCTGGCCTGGGCCTGGTGTTCGCGCTCGTGCTCTTCCCGTACGTCTACCTGCCCGCGCGCGCGGCGTTCAGCACGGGCATGGCCTCGCACCTGGATGCGGCGCGCATGCTCGGCGGTGGCGCGATCCGTCGCTTCTTCCGCGTGGCCGCACCGCTGGCACGACCCGCGATCGCCGGAGGAGCCTTCCTCGTGGCCATGGAAACGCTGAACGACTACGGCGCGGTGAAGTACTTCGGCGTCCATACCCTGACGGCCGGGATCTTCCGCGCCTGGGGTGGTTTGTACGACGTGGGTAGCGCGCTCCGGCTCAGCGGGCTCCTGCTCGCGCTGGTCCTCCTCCTGGTATGGTCCGAAGGAAGGCTGCGAAAACGCGCACTGCACTCCACCACAGATCGACCCACGGAGCGCATCGCTCTCACCGGCTGGAAACGCGCGGCGGCGAGCGCGGGCTGCGGTGCATTGCTGATCGCCGGCTTCCTGCTGCCGATCGGTTCGATCATCATGGATGCCTTCCGGACCGCCGACCTGTCGCATCTACGGACCGTCCTCCCGTCCCTGCGCAACACCTTGTTCATCGGCACCATCGCCGCTACGCTCACCCTGTTCGTGGCGATCGTGCTGGCCTATGGCGAACGGCACGACCGTTCGCGTTCCCGAATGTTCCAATGGGCAGGGCTCGGCTACGCAGTGCCCGGTGCGGTGATCGCCCTCGGGGTGATGGCCCTCGCCGGATGGATCGGCGAACGCACCGGCATCATCCTCATCGGCGGCATCGCACTGCTGGCCTATGCCTTCTGCGTGCGCTTCCTCGCCCTCGCCGGTCAGCCGCTCCGCGCGGGTCTGGCGCAGCAACAACGATCACTGGATGAATCCGCGCGCATGCTCGGCGCCTCACCACTGCGCACTTTTCTGAAGATCAATCTTCCCCTGCTGCGGCCGGCCCTCATCGCCGCGGCGCTGCTCGTGCTCATGGAGGTGGTGAAGGAACTGCCCCTCACGATGATCCTTCGCCCGTTCGACCTGGATACGCTGAGCACGCGTGTCTTCGATCTGGCGCGCATCGAGCAGTGGCCTGATGCCGCACTGCCCGCATTGCTCATCGTACTTTGCGGCCTGGTGCCCGTGCTGCTGCTGGACCGCCTGTTGGACAGGGCCCGGAGCTGACCGGCATCACTGACGCACCATGGCGCCCCCCCTGCTCCAAGCCAGTGGACTACGCTTCGCCCATGCTGCCGGCCGGAACGTGCTGGATGGTACCGGCATCAGCCTGGCGGAAGGAGAAACGCTGGTGATCGTCGGGCCGAGCGGCTGTGGCAAGACCACTTTGCTGCGGGTGATCGCAGGACTGGAAAAACCAACGGAAGGTGAAGTACGCCTCGGCGGAGAAGTCCTGACGAATGCAAACACCTTCATCCCCCCGGAGAAACGTGGGATCGGCTTCGTGTTCCAAGGGCTGGCGCTCTTCCCGCACCTCAATGTGGACCGGAACGTGGGCTTCGGGCTGCACGAGCTGTCCCGCGATGAACGACAGCAGCGCGTCAGCGATGAACTCCGCGCCGTGGGTCTGGAAGGACTGGGCTCCCGCTATCCACATGAGCTCAGCGGCGGCCAGCAGCAACGTGTGGCCATCGCCAGATCCCTGGTGCGCCGCCCCCGCCTCATGCTGATGGACGAACCTTTCAGCGACCTCGACCCGAGAACAAGGGCCGCCGTGCGCAACGAGGTGCTGCGCATCCTTCGGGAGCACAACACCGCCGCCATCATCGTGACGCACGACCGCGAGGATGCCTTTCACGTAGCGGACCGCATCGCCGAAATGGACCACGGCCGCATCGTGCGCACGGCGCCGGCCGAGACCTTCCGCCGGGAGTGGACCGACCACCCGTTCCAGCCTGCATGAGCACGGAACGGCTGGAGCAATTGCGCGGCATGCTCGCCGACGAGCCCAATGATGCGTTCATCCGCTATGCCATCGCGCTCGAACTGAAGCGCGCCGGTCGAATGGCCGAAGGTGCCGTACAGCTGGAGCAACTTCTCAAGGATGATCCCAAGTACATCGCCTGCTACTACCAGCTCGCGCTCATCTTGATCGACCTGGGCCGGACGGAGGAAGCGCTGCACGTCTGCGAGGCGGGCGCGTTACAATGTCTGGTCACCGGGGATCGCAAGGCGCGAGCGGAACTGCTGGAATTGAAGACGGCCATCGCAGGAGAGGAATGAAACGCCGACGTTCTTTCCAGCACATTGGGATCCTAAGCTTAGAATTCCACGTGGACAAGTTGTCGCGGCCGCTTCTATAGTGTCACCTAAATACTAGTGACTCCAGCGTAACTGGACTGGCCACAGTTAGGCCGCAAATGTAATCACACTGGCTC
>JADMIO010826331.1_pt1 | contig 84846 bp, 120 predicted proteins | sample 8958161 | NCBI WGS metagenome assembly JADMIO01 (sample SAMN16585339, study PRJNA669376) | soil metagenome | isolation source: Crop rotation soil | place: USA: Cullars Rotation, Alabama | collected 2011 | reverse complement strand
CGCGACAACTTGTCCACGTGGAATTCTAAGCTTAGGATCCCAATGTGCTGGAAAGGGCACGCGCGCGCGATGAGGCCGAGCTCGCGATGACTCCGCTCTGAACGGGCGTTGAGAACGAAGAGCAGGCAGGGCCTCTGCGAGTCGCCTGGACGTGTCTGGGCCCCCGCGTACGGTCTGGAACATGGCCGAGATCGCCGAGGCAGCCCCTCTCTCCCGCGAGACTCTCGACCGAGCCATCGAGCAGCTCCGCGACGCCGTGCCTGTGTGCCACCCCCATGTCGTCCACCCGAGCGAGTGGGCGCGCGGCGGTCACGCGCTGTGCGCGAACTGTGGCGGACTCGTTGACCTCGGACCGCGGCCGTGACTCTCCCCGAGCACTCCTGTCAGCACGGCACGACGTGCGTTCCGGACTTCGATGGCTCCGTCGACCCGCCCGTGCCCGACGTCGTGCGGCTACGACCCGGGGCTCGAGACGGAGTACGTCGCTGGACGCCCGTTGTGGGTCCGGTTCCGCGACTGGCTGCGGGCCCGTGTGGAGGCCGGTGCTGATGCCCGCCTGGACCGTGGCGGTCCGGGCATTGGCGGATGGACCGACGAATGACCGTCTCCGCCGCACACTCGTTCTTGGCGCGCGACTCGGTCTTCTCGTGTCCGGTCGAGGACTGCTCCGAGACCTGGACCTACGACACCGAGGCGGCGGCGCCTACGCCACGGTGCGGATGCACGTCGTCGAGGAGATGGGCGGCACTGAGCACCCGTTCGTCGAGCCGGATCTGAGCGGCTGGTACCGCGAGCTCGAGTCCGTGTTCGAGGAGCACGTTGTCGACGTTCACCACCTGACGGTCGGCCTGTTCGCGATGGTCGTTGCCCAGGGTCGCCGTCGCGAGGCTGCCGCCGCACTCGTGGCGGAGTACGAAGCCGTGCACGGTGCTATCACCGATGAGGAGATGGACGCCCTGTCCGACGACACCACGACGTCGTGACGCCGTATCAACGCCGCGCCGTGCACCGCGAGCGGCGCAGGCGCGCCAACAAGCTCCGGATCTTGTTCGCTCCGGCGCTGCGCCACCGAGACGCTGACCTCTCCGACGAGGAGTACATCGAGCGCGTCAAGGCGAAGGTGGCCCAGATGAGCTGGTGGTGCCCGTGGCCGGCACCGGGCGTCTCGCCGCATCGCCGACGGAAGCTTGCCAGCCGCTAGGTGCTCCTGAACGCCCGTTCAGACCGACGAGGTCGAAGCACTCCCCTGCGCTGCCGATGCCGGAAGTGGAGACGTTGACGGCAGACCCGGGAGGACCTCATGGCGACGAACGCGCAGGTGGCGTACCAGGCCGCAGCCGTCAAGTCCGAGCAGGGCCAGGACGCCGACCACGACGCGCGCGTCGAGTCGTACTTCGCCTGGCTCCAGCACCGCACGACGACCGAGGAGGTCCAGGTCGTCACCGAGGGCGGCTCCGGCCTCACCTCGTTCACGCTGACCTTCGCGGGCCAGACGACCGGCTCGATCGCCGCCAACGCCACCGCGGCCACGGTCCGGACCGCTCTCGAGGCGCTGTCCAACGTGGCACCGGGTGACGTCGTCGTCACCGGCTCGGCCGGCGGCCCGTACACGGTGAGCTTCGCCGGCGCGTACGACGACACCAACGTCGCGCAGATGACCGCGACGCCGACCGGTGGCACCGGCACGGTGACGGTGACCACGCAGACGGCAGGTGCCGGCGCGGAGAGCGCGACGGTCATCGGCAACGTCCAGGCGGCGTTGCTCGCGGCGTCCCACGGCTTCGTGCACCGAACCGGCGCGGACAACGTCGGCGAGCTGCTCGCTCGCGCGGACCTCATCCTCGCCGACATCGCCGGTCACGCGGCGGGTCAGGGCTAGTCGGCTCCAGCTCGTCGGAAGCGGCTCCCGTGTGGCGCTTGCAGCTCGGTTTGCTCGTCTTCAACGCGGTCAACCTCATGGTCTGGGTCGGGCTGCTCGTGCCGACGATGACGGTCTGGAAGGACTCGCTCCCCTGGACCAACTTCATGTCGGCGTACGCGCTCATCGCCGCGTTCTTCGCCGGCCTCACCGCGAGCATCGTCGGGCTCGAACAGCTCCGGCAGAACCGGTGACCCTCGGCTGGCACGTCATGAGCGGCGAAGACCTTCTCGACGGACTGCGACGATGCGCGGCGGGCGAGGACCCGGACCTCGTCTACGCCGAGCTGTGGGCGAACGCCGAGCACGAGCACGTGGGTGGCCCAGAGTCCTCCGAGGACTCCTGAGGACTCCTGACGCCCGTTCACCGACGTAACAGGTGAAACATCCGGCGTGTCACTGGACACGCACCATACCCGGTGGAACCTTGCCCGCCATGGACGTACTTGCGGTCATGGGCCTCATCGCAGTGTGGTGCGCGAGCAACATCGCCGGCTGGCTGATGACCCGCCAGGAGCACCAGCCGTTCTCCTGGCTCATCTTCCTCGGCCCGTGGCTCTACGTGCGGCGTCACCCCTGGCGGTTCTGATGGGCAGCGAGCTGGAAGTCGAGTGGTTCGATCCCAACTGCTTCCCCAACGCCCCGACCGAGAGCCGCGGCGCATGGGTGCGGCTCTACGCCGGCGACTCGATCGAGCACGCCCAGGAAGCCTTCATGGCGGCAGGTGCCGAAGGCCGCGTCGTACGGCTCACGTGGCGACCGTCATGACGACAGAGGGCGAGAGTAGGGCGGCAACGATCATGGACCCCGCCGTCATTCTGCGGCGGTTGCTCGCGGGCACATCGGATGGGCCGTGGTTCCTCGGGGGAAGCGGCGTGGACGAGAGTGATGAAGGGGACGGACGCTGGTACGTCTGGTCAGGGCATCCCGACGGCGAGGATTTCCTCGGTAGTCCGCCCGAGGCCATAGCGATGATCGACCCGCACGACCACCGCGACCATGAGGTCTGCGAGGCTCACGCTCAACTCGTCGCCGCCGCCCCTGCGCTCGCTCAGGCGTTGCTCGACGCGCTCGACGTTCACCGCGAGCAAGTGATGCCGGACGACTGGCCGTATGGCAAGACGAGCCTCTGTCATCACGACCGCTGCGCCTGGCCCTGCCCCACGGTTCGCAAGATCACCGATGCCCTAGAACGTGCCGGGGTGCGTGATGGCTGAACCATCCTCCGCGTCGAGGGCGGCAGCATGACTCCCCGGCACCAGACTGGCACCACAACCGTCGGACCGGGCGTCGAGACGGTCCTGCCGTTGCGCAACCTCGTGCGCATCCCGCTGCGTCTGCTCGACCCGCACCCGGACAACGTGCGCGACCACGTCGAGCGGCCCGTCAAGGGCACGCCACGCAACACCTTCGACCGGGTCGACGACATCGACGACATGGCGAGCTCGATCATGCAGGTCGGGCTCATCCAGCCACTCACCGTCATCCCGAACGGCAAGAGCCGGTTCCACGTCATCGCCGGACACCGCCGACTCGAGGCGTGCAAGCGGGCGAAGGTCGTCGACGCGCCGTGCATCGTGCGGACGGATCTCGACGCGGCTGGCATCACCGCGCTCATGCTTGTCGAGAACCTCCACCGGGTCGACCTGACTCCGCTCGAGGAGGCGCGCGCGCTGTCGAAGCTCCAGAAGTCCTCGGGCATGACCCAGGACGAGATGGCCGAGCACGTCGGGCGCTCGAACGCCTGGGTCTCCCACCGGCTCATCCTGCTCACGCTGCCGAAAGAAGTGCAGGGCCGGCTCACCGCGCGCCAGATCACCCTCACCGAAGCCGTGCGGCTTGCGCAACAGCTCAAGGGCCGCGAACCCGGCGCGATGGACCGCGGCTGGAATACGCCGACCTTCGCCAGCACGCACCCGCTGGCTGCCGGCGTACGGGCGCGGTGCGAGTCCCTCGGTCACGGTCTACGCCGGCGGATCGGCAACGTCGGCTGCGGCGAGTGCTGGGAGGCGCTCATCCGGCTCGACGAGCGCGAGAAGGTCAAGAGCGAGAGGCGAGCTTCGTGAGCTTCCACCACCGCGTCAAGAAGCGCCTCGACATGCTCGCCCACGTCGGCGTCATCAGCTCTTGGCGCGAGGGCGACCCGTACCGCAAGCCGTCCGGCCGCGAGGTGCCGACGTTCATTGTTGTCATCGAGGAGAAGGAAGAGTGCTTCTCTCTCGCACAGGCGAACGCCTTCACCTACGGCGCGTGGGCCCAGTACCGCCACGACCATCCCGAGACGCGCGAGAGCGCGCCGGAGACCACGCCAACGGGCAAGTCGTTGCTCGACTTCCAGCCCGTGACACAACCGGCGTCTCAGGGCTAACGTCCAGCGTCATGGGAGAGCACTGCCCGAGCTGCACGTGCCCGCCGGATTCGGCGGTCGAGTGGCGCGAGTACCGCGCAGAGGATGACCGCCGCCAGAGCGCTGGGATGCGTGGCTTCTGCTCGATGCCGTGGCAGCACACCGATGACGAACCAGGTCCGGCCGTCGCCGTGCGAGTCACGACGAACGAGACCGGCCGCCAGGCGGTGCGCTACTACTGCGACCAGCACGCGCGCGACCGCGGCTGGACAGGGAGTGCGACCGAGCTTGCGCTGACCGCAGAGGTCGAGGAGCTCCAGCGCCAGGTGCACGACGGCGAGCTCTCCGTCGAGGAGTACCTCAAGCGTCTCGACGACGCCGTTCTCCAGGAGGCGTGATGACAACGAGCCCTGTCGAGACCAAGCGGCCGGCGGTCATCAGCAACACCGCGCTCGCGATCTACGCCGTCGTCATCGTGCTCGTGATCGTCGCGATCACCCGCGCCGCGACCGGTGCGGACCACAACGGGTTCTCCGAGCAGTGTGACGACGCGTACTCGTCGTACACCGCGTTCCAGCAGTCGCACGACTTCCCCGACGGGCTACCGCTGCCGACTGAGCGGCAGTACTGCCAGGACATGAACCTGCCGCTGCGCTAGTTAGCGCTTCGTCCACAGATCCGTCGTCAACGGGTGTCCAGGACGTAGGTCTCTTTTCTCCTGCGCGTGTCGTGTCACACCTTGTGGGTGTGGACGCGTACGGTGCGCCGTGTCGCTCGACACCACAACACCAGGAGGAACGATGAGCGAGACCACACCCGAGCAGACGTCGGGCGAGCCCGTCACGGACGCTGCCGCAGACGTCAACGCGGATGGTGGCACCGGTACGGAGCCAACACCTGACGGCTCGACAGAGCTGCCGGCGTCGGACGTCCCGGGCGACCCGGATCCGGCCACCGACGTCCCGAGCACCGACGTCCCGGCGGACGACCCCGGTGAGTTCTACGCCGGGGACGACAACGGTGACGACCCCGAGCTCGACGAGACCGCTCGCCCCGGTACGGACGACACCGGCCCGGCTCCGGGCCCCGACCCGGCGACCAGCCCGCTGACCCCGGAGCAGGTCGCTGAGGCCGAGGCCGACGACACCGGCGACACGGCGACCGACTCGGAACCCCCCTCCGAGTAGGCCGCTGCGAGAGAGGGCGGCGGTCCTGTTCGGCTCGGACCAGGACCGCCGCCCCGTTGCCGGGAGGCAAAGCCGATGAAGCACAACGTTCGGGTGGTCCTCGACGCCGTCATCGACGACGAGGCCACAGGCAATGATCGAGTCACGATTGTCGGTGTGACGCCTGAGACCGCAGAGGCGTGGGTGTACCGAGTTAGTGGCGACATCGCCACAGTCAACCTGCGAGTTAAGGCGAATCCGGACAACTCGGACCAACGGCCTTGACGTGTCCCGGACCCACGTAGAAGGTATCCGCCTCACACCCCCGGCGTACGCCACCGATCGTCTGGCGTTGCGCTGCGGTACGACCGCCGTACGACGCAACACCCGACCCTGCGCTCTCCACGTGACGGGAGGTTGAGCGCCGCCGTGCCCGCCGCCGTCCGCGAGCGCGAGGACACCGACGACCTCGAGCTCTTGCGCCACGAAGCCCTCACCTTCCTGACCGAGATGGTCCACAAGATGCGGTCACGCGCGCTCAAGCGCCTTGTCGGTGCCTCGCGGATGGTCGGAGCCGGCGGGTCGGCGCTCTCGCTCGTCCTGCTCTTCCCGGAGAACCTCACCGACGCGCCGCCGGAGGTCGAGGTCACGACCGGGCAGATGATCCTCTTCGACTTCGGGAGGTCCCGATGATCGCGCGTCGTGTGCTTGCAGCCGCACTCCTGCCGGCAGCGGCGACCGGATGCGCGTCGTCGTCAACGCCCGTTCACACCGATGTGCGTGCGACGTCGGACCCCTCGAGGTCGCTCGACGTCGCGCTGCCGGCACCCAAGACGTTGCACCCGGTCGTGCGCCGTACGCCGAAGCCCGTCGTCACGGTGCGGCCGGTGCTCACCACGCCGCGGCCAGCGTCGCGCTCGCAGACCCGCGGCGCGTTCCCGTGGTCCGGTGTGTGGCCCTGGGATGACCTCGTCAACTGCGAGAGCTTGCGCGATCGTTCGTGGGATCCCCGCTCTCCGTCGAAGTATCGCGGCTACTTCCAGTTCCTTCCCTCGACGTATGCCAGCGTTGGTGGCACTGGCGATCCCGCACTGGCGAGCCCGACCGAGCAGTGGCGCAGAGCTCGCATCCTCCAACGTCGTGACGGTTGGGGACCGTGGCCGCAGTGCGCTGCGCAACTGGGGTTGCTGTGACCACGCGCTGTATCTGCTGCGACCTCCCCGAGGGGTCGTGCGGCAAGGCCATAGAGCAGCGCGAAGCGAACGAGGAGAAGGACCGACTCCGGCGGCTCCGCGCGCGTGGCTGGTTCACCGCGACGTACGCCGGCGTGTGCGTCGGCTGCAAGTCCTCGATCGTCGCCGGCAAGACACTCGTGAAGCGATCGCCGCTCGGTGGTGGCTGGTACGGCGATTGCTGTGCACATGACTCTGAACGGGCGTCTACACCGTGATCCTCAACACGGCGTTCTGGCTCTCGCTCGTCCTCGCCGTGGCGGGCTGTAGCGGCCTGATCCTCGCCGGTCGCGGCAAGTGGTACGGCTGGGCCATCGGTCTTGCCGTCCAGCCGGTGTGGATGGCGTTCGGCGTCATCACCAAGGGCTACGGCCTCTGTCTCACCGCCGTCATGTACGGCGTTGTCTACGCACGGAACCTACTGGCATGGAGGCGTCATGTCTGACGAGAACGAGGGCGCGACCGCGACCACTTGGGTCCGCGAGGACGTGGCCCTGACTGCTGTCGAGGCACTCGATCGCGAGTACAAGCTGCGTCGGCAAGACCGCGAGCGCGCGCACGGTCGTGCGATCGCGCGCATCTGGGCACCGATCGTGTGCCTCGTTGCCGTGAGCTTGCTGACGCTCATCGGCTTCGTCGTGCACCAGATCAGCACCGAGCACGCCGGGCAGATCCACGTCTACTGCGACGACGACCAGCACAACGACCAGTGGGAGCGCGAGTACGTCGGCAGCCCGGCCAACGTCACGGATGCTTGCCGCAACGGCGCATGACGACCACAGTCGGGAATCTCCGTGCGGCGCTCTCGGACCTTCCTGATGACGCTCCTGTCGTCGCCGAGTGGGCGGGCGAGAAGTTCAACGTGCGCCAGGTGCTCGCCATCGGCACAAGAACCGACGACCCGGCGCTCGTCATCCAGCTCGTCCAGCGCGGCGCCGACGACAGCAACATGCGGTGTCCTGAGTGCGGAAGCCGCAACGTCAACTGCCGAGTCCACGACACCGACCGGCACACCCATGAGTGCTTCAACTGCGGGCACTCGATGACATGGAAGCGCGCCGGCGGGTAGCGTCCGAGTGATGGCGAAGCGAGCTGCCGGTGAGGGCAGCGTTTGGTACGACACCAAGCGCGGTCACTTCCAGGCCCAGGCGAGGATTCACGGCAGGCGCCGGTCGTACTACGGTGCGACCCGCAAGGAAGCCGTCGACAAGATGCACGCGGCGCAGCGCGCAGCCGCCGGCGTTCTCCCTGTCGACGGGCGTTCGTGGACAGTCAAGAAGTGGCTCGAGCACTGGCTCGTGCTCATCGAGGACCGCACGAAGGACTCGACCCGTGCTCGGTACCGGAGCAACGTCGAGCTCCATCTGGTGCCCGCCTTCGGTACGACCAAGCTCGAGGGGCTCACGAGCGCACAGGTCGAGACTCTGTACGCCCGTCTACGGCGCGATGGCATGGGCCCGGCCGGCCTCGACAACGTCCACCGCACCTTGCGTACGGCGCTGAACATGGCTGTGCGCAAGGGTGTTCTCGGCGTCTCGCCGCTGCTCCGGGTCGACGCCCCGCAGTACTCGCCGCCCGAGGTAAAGCCGATCGACCTCGCGGCCGCCCAGAAGCTTGTCGCCACCGTGCTCGACGGCCGGCGGAACGGGTTGCGCTGGGCGCTCGCGCTCGCGCACGGTCTTCGCCAGGGCGAAGCGCTCGGGCTGACCTGGGACGCGGTCAATCTGGAGACCGGCACGCTCTCGGTCAACCACCAGCTCGTGCGCCTCCGTACTGGCGACAAGGGACTCGTCTTCGACGCACCGAAGGGCCGCGGCAAGGAACGCGTGCTTGCGATCCTGCCGAACCTCCTGCCGGCGTTCCGCGAGCATCTGGCGCGACAGGATGCGGAGCGGGAGAAAGCTCTGGACGCCTGGACCGACCCGTACTGCCAGATGTGCCGACGGCGCCATCGGCTCGTGTTCTCCAGCGAGATCGGTCTGCCGTACCACCATGCGCGCGACTGGAAGCAGTGGCGAGACATCCTCGCCGAGGTCGGCGTCGACTACGTCAACCCGCATCGCGCGCGTCACACGACGGCGTCGATGCTGCTCTACTCCCGAGTGGACATGCGGGTCATCCAGTACGTCCTCGGTCACTCCAGCCTGTCGACGACGGCGAACCTCTACACGCACATCTACGAGGAGCTCCAGGCTGCCGACGCCGCGGCGCTCAACACGTTGCTGCTCGGCGATCGCCCTACGGTTGCCCTACAGCCAGAAGCGACCGAGGACACCTGATCCGGTGTCCGTGCAGGTCAGAGCCCTGGAGCTCACCGGCGAACGCACTCTGCCGGGCGTCGCTGCCGAGAACTACTGGTTCTGATGACGGTTTACGTCGGTGTCCATGGGGCCCCTGCCGTTGCCGTCGTCGGTGACCTACATTGCGCCGTGCGACCTGGGATGTGTTGAAACCTGCACGTCAGAGGTGTGCACGGACACGCGCATGATCGTTTTGCTCATCGCCCTACCGTTGCCCTACTCGGGCAGGGTGAGACGGAGCTCCTCGACGAGTGCGCGTGCGAAGTGGCTGCGCAGCCGGGCGACCTCCGCAAGGGAGTCTGGGCCGTCGCTGCCCCGCGCTCTGGTCGCGGCCTGGACGCGCTCATCGCGTACGGCGGCGTAGCGCTTCCCCCACAGCTCCACCGACTTGGTGATGAGGCGCTCGACAGAGATTCCGAAGCGTGCCGCAAGTCGCCGCTCAAGCTCGGTTGGTTCCTTGTCGTCCGACGTCGCCCAGATCAGCTCCCGGGCGCGCTCCCCGCTGGCGTACGACGCGACGTCGCTGCCCTCGACGGTGATGGAGTCCGTTAGCTCGACCGGGTCCGCCTGCTCGAAGAGGCCGGTCAGGCTGACTGGCTCCATGGTGGCAAGCGAGAGCACGTAGGGCAGGAGGATGAGCTCATTGGCGCTGAGCTGTCGCCGGCCGGTCTCCACTGCCGCAACGGTTGCCCGAGTCCAGGCGAGACCAAGGGCCTGAGCTTCCTCGGCGATGTCCTCCTGTCGGAGGTCAGCCTGCTTGCGACGGTCAGCGAGCACCTTCCCCAGCGCCGCTGATGGGTCTAACCCCCGTACTTTCCGGGCCATGGCCGGCCCCCTCCTCCTGGCTGATGCGGTGGCTACCAATTGGGGCCCCCCTAGTGGCCGAGAAGGTGATGATTCCAGAGACTCTGACAGGTCATTCGGCCCAGGTGTGTCGAATCCTCGGATTTCCCCGACCGTCCAGGTGTATGTGTCCGTGTCGCTCTCGTGGGTGTGCGTGCCCCCTGATACATTCCGCGTGTGACAGGACACGCGGAGGCCCAGAGCGTTCCCGACCGGCTGCTCTACAGCGCCAGCGAGGTCGCGGTTCTCCTCGGGTGCTCGCGTAGCTACGTCTATGAGCTCATCGGCAACGACCGGCTCGAGAGTGTCCGGCTCGGCAAGCTCATCCGGGTCCCCCGGGTCTCTCTCGAGGCCTACATCGAGCGGCTACGCGAGGTCAGCGCTCAAGCGCTTGCCGGGTAGCGGCCAGGAACAGGACGGGGGCCGGGCGATGGCCCAACGCCTCAACGTCGGCGAGGACTTCGACCTCCCTCTCGACGTCGCAACAGAGACCACCGGCATCCTCGCCAAGAAGGGCGCCGGCAAATCCAACGCCGCCGCGGTCCTCTTCGAGGAGCTGTACCGCAACGGTGTGACTCCGGTCGTCATCGACCCGAAGGGTGACTGGTGGGGTCTGCGGTCCTCGGCGGACGGCCAAGGTCCCGGTCTGCCGATCGTCGTCTTCGGCGGCAAGCACGGCGACGTGCCGATCGAGCCCACCGGCGGCGCATTCCTCGCTGACGTGATCCTCGGCGACGACGATCGTGGCTACCTCGCGTGCGTCGTCGACGTCAGCCAGTTCACTCTTTCGGAGCAGCGTCGGTTCCTGCTTGCCTTCGGTGAACGCCTGTTCAGGGCCAAGGACGAGGAGCGCGTGCTGCACGTCATCCTCGAGGAGGCGCACGAGTACCTCCCGCAGTCGCCGGGCCGCGACATGGCGCAGCTCGTGTCGACGTGGCAGCGCATCGTCAAGCAGGGCCGGTTCAAGGGTCTCGGCGTCACTGTCGTCACCCAGCGCTCAGCGGCGCTGTCCAAGGACGTGCTCACCCAGGTCGACTCGCTCGTCGTGCTCAAGACGATGTCGCCGCAGGACCGTGACGCCGTCAACGCCTGGATCAAGGTCCACGTCGGCGCAAGCGAGGTCGTCTCCACGTTGCACACGCTCAAGCCCGGCGAGGCGTGGCTGTGGTCCCCTGATCGCTTCGACGACCCGGTCCGGATCCAGTTCCGCCGGCGCTCGACGTTCGACTCCGGCGCGACACCCAAGGTCGGGCAGAAGCGTGCGGTGCCGCGCACTCTCGCCGACGTCGACCTGGCTGCGCTCAAGGATTCGATGGCCGAGACCATCGAGCGCGCCAAGGCCGAGGACCCGAAAGAGTTGCGCAAGGAGATCGCCACGTTGCGCAAGGAGATCGCCACGTTGCGCAAGCGGGTCGCCGAGCTGGAGTCACTGCCGGCCCCGACGGGTTTGTCGGCAGACGACACCCGGAAGCTCGAGGAGTTCGCACGCGCCGTGCGCCCGGTGGTCGAGCTCGGTGAGCGGATGTCGCAGCAACTGACCACTGTCACCGAGGACCTCACCGGGGTCCTCCAGTCGAGCACGGCGATCCACGAGGGCATCACGAGCCTCGTCGAGTCGGGAGTGACGGTCTGTGCCGCAATCACCGAGCGCCTCGATGGTGGGTCGGACCTACCTCGAGCGCGGAAGTCCAGTCGTGGTGCTGGCCCGGTGGACCGGCAAGGGGCCGCGCAACGTCCTGATCCGCCGGCAGGACGGCAGCCGCGTCGTACGCCCGTTCAGGGGTCTGCGACGTCAGCGGCCGGAGTGACGAGGCCACAGCAGCGCATCCTTGACGCGCTCGCGTGGTGGCTTGCCGTCAGGCAGAGTGCGCCGTCTCGGCGTCAGGTGGCGATGGTCGTCGGCTGTCACCTGAACACCAAGAGCTTCGTCAACAACCTGAGTGCGCTCTCGACGGCCGGCTTCGTCCACTACCCCAAGCCCGGCACAGTCGCACTGACGGACTCCGGCCTGAGCTGCGTTGACGTTCCACCTCCCGGGACGACCGAGGCGCTCCAGGAGATGGTCTTCGCCCAGGTCGGGCCGGCGCGGTCGCGCATCCTCCGTGAGCTCATTGCACGACACCCGGAATCGGTGTCGCGCGTCGACCTCGCCGAAGCCCTGGAGTACCACCCGAACACCAAGAGCTTCGTCAACAACCTCTCGTCGCTCCGTACGGCGGGCTTCATCGACTACCCAGAGCCGGGAGTCGTCGTGGCGAGCGGGGTGCTCTTCCTGTGACGCCGGTAGTCGGAACGGGCGATTCCAGCACAGTGACGAGCGAGCGGAGATTGCCGTGAGCGCACACACCTGTCACGCCATCGGGTGCGCCGAACGCTGCCCGCCCAAGCGACTGTTCTGCCTACGTCACTGGCGCATGGTCCCCGGCGTCGTCCAAGACGCCGTGTGGGCGGCGTACCGCCCCGGTCAGGAGCGACGCGGGTTGCCGAGCGACGAGTGGTTCCAGGCCGCCCGCGCCGCTCAGGTTGTCGTCGCGGATCTCGAACGGCGTGACGACGTGCCACCGGGCTACCGCAAGCGTGGCGCTGCTGTCCTCGAACGGTTGGAGTCCTACACCGCCGAAGGGGTGCTCGCGTGAGCGGAGCGAGACACGACCGCACGCCTGAACCTGTGTTCACAACATGCCACAACGCCGCGCCGGAAGGCGTCACCGAGCCGACGATTCACGACCGTTTCCAGACGCACTCGCTCAAGGTGGTCCCGCCGTACTGGCGGGCCGTCGCGTCGGGTGACAAGACGTTCGAGGTTCGGCGCAACGACCGGGGCTACCAGCGCGGGGACCTGCTCTACCTCCATGAGTTCCATCCGCAGGGTCACCGTGATCTCGGATGCTCGAAGGGATGCCGCAGCGCGGGCTCTCCTGAGCACTACACCGGCAACGTCGTCCTCCGCTGGGTGACCTTCGTCTATTCCGGTGACCCCCGGTTCGGCGGGATCGAGCCCGGTCACGTCGTCCTTGGCCTCGGGCGTGACACGTACACCGACAACATGGAGGCGCTGTGAGCGCCTGGGATGACCTGCGCGAACGGCTCGCGGCTGCCGCTCGCATCCTCGACTGCTCGGCGGTAGAGGCGACCAGCGACCGCGAGAAGCGGCGGCTCCGTGGTAAGGCCGAGGGGGTCCGGCTCGCGCTCTCGTACATGGACGACGGCGACCGGATGAGGCCGCTCCCTGTGCGCCACTCGTCAACGGCATGCGCCGACGCTCTGGCGCTGATCGACGGAGGCGACGATGACACCGCCTGAGAACGCCGCGCCGGAAAGCGGCCCACAGACTCCCGCCAGCGAGCGTCTGGCCCACCCTTCGCCGTCAGGCTCGGTGGGTGGCGCGCAAAGGGAGGGATACGAACCGGGGCCGGGAAACGCTGGCCCGGCCCCGGCCATCATCACGCCGCTCGCCTACGGCTACCGCGACTGCGTCGACTGCGGCTGCGACGAGCTGGCCCACGACGCGGGCGACTGCCCGCACGACTGCGCGGGGTTGTTCCATGTCTAGAGATTGCGGCAACCGCCCGGCCATTTCACGCTCAGAACCAGTGACAAACGCCGCTCTAACTCTTCCGCGCGGGCTCACGCCGTACCGCGATATGGACGCCCGGTGCTGGGTCCAGACCGACGCGCGCGGCGGCGACTGGCACGAGGACCGCGTCGCGCACTTCGACACCGAAGCCGAAGCGCGCGAGGACATGGCTCGGATGCGCACCAATGACGACTACGAGCCGGGCTACGGCCCCGAGGACGTGCGGCAGCTCGACGGCCCGTGCCTCATCGTCAACTGCGTCAGGTGCGGCGAGGAGTTTGAGGGCGACGAGTTCACGCACGTCCACTGGCCTGACGCGTCGACTGCCGACGCCGTTAGTGATGGCGAATGGTGGCGTGATGACGACGGGGCGTTCTACTGCCCATCGGAGGCGCGACCCGATGCCTGAGCCGCTCACACCTTCCGGGAACACCGTGCCCGATGACGGCTACCTCTTGGACGAGTGGGCCGCTGCGCTCATGGCCCGGTGGGGTGTCGATGACACCGACCAGGACGCCTACGACGCCGCGTGCGCCGATCTACGCGTCGTCCTGCCCCTCATCGCTGACTGGCTCATCGCCCGCGGTGAAGCCGCGCAGCGCAGCTACGACCAGGCCAACCACATCCACGCCATGAGTCCTGTGACGTGCAACCGGCTGACCGAGGCCCGGCACTTCGCTGAGGCGCTGCGAGAGGTGACAACAGAGTGAGCGCAGTGAGGTAGTCGACACCTGACTCGAGTCGAAGGCCCCCCCTCCCCCGCCGATGCCTCTACCGAAGAGGGACCTAGGAGGGACCATGACCGACAGTACGACCGAGGCCGCGGAGACGACTCCCGACGAGCGTCTGGCAGAGGCCGTGTCCAGCGCCCAGAGTGGCGGCCCGATCGCGTCGAACGAGTTTCCCGGTGTCGACCTCCGGTCCGGTGAGAAGACCTCGGGCTCGCTCGCCGAGCGCCAGGTCGAGGAGCGCCAGAAGCAGATCGACAAGGCGCGCGACGAGGGCGACGCGGTCCCGTCCGCGCTCGCAACGCCGGCGAGCACCCCGGTCGAGTCGCCCGTGACCCCGCCTCCGCCGCCTCCGCCGCCTCCGGGTGACGAGCACGGGGAGGGCTTCGGTGGCTGACGAGATGCAGCCGGCCTCGGCAGATCGCGAGCTGGCCGGCAGCGAAGGCGAGCACGAGGCTTTCGACCCACGGACCGTGGCGAACACGCCGTCCTTCCCGCCGGCGTACGGCGTCACGGAGGACGAGACGGAGCAGGACGACGACGAGGACGAGCCGGTCGGCGAGTAGCCGTCCGGAGCAAGGAAGGGCGAGGGCTGCGGAGTCCTCGCCCTTCGGCTTTCGAGGAGGAACGATGAGTGACGGGATCCCCGCCGAGCTCGGCTACGACCAGACTGACCTTCCGGCGGAGCGCGCGAACGAGACCCCCTCCCCCACCGATGCGGACCATGAGCATCTGGAGGGGCAGAACGGGTGCTGCGTCATCTGCTCGCGCGACATGAGCGATGTGTCGGAACGGCCGTCTGCGACGGATTGACTGGAAGGAAGCGTAGACAAGGCTTGACAGCGTAATTAGGATCCGACGCTGCGCCGCTTTGTAGGCGCGCTCCACGCCGGAAGGGCAAGACGGGTGGAGTGTCTGTTCTTCCAGTGTCGTTCCTGGGAAATTTCTGCTTGCGCGCCTGTTCGTTTGGACAGACAATGAGCGGGTGAACCCCGCAGACGTCAAGCGTGGCAAGGCCACCCGCAAGCGCATCTACCGCTTCATCGAGCGGTACTCGAACAAGCACGGGTACGCCCCCTCGGTTCGTGAGATCGGGGAGGGGGTGGGCCTGTACCACAACGCCGTGCGGCTCCACCTCGACAAGATGCGCGAGGGGGGCTCCCTCACTTATGTCGATGGGCGCCAGCGCACCATCCAGCTCATCGAGAGGCCGACGACGTGACTACGTCCGGGAACACTGCCTGGTCGACTTCGGTGACTGTCGGCACCGCCGGCACCGCCGGGCCTCCAGCCTGGATCGTCGCGGCGGGCGGCGCGAGTGAGCCGTCGACCCGGGTCACGCTCCACGGCCAGGCGTTCGAGGTCGTAGACGAAGCGGCCCTCGACGGCTTGGCAAGGGCGGTGTTCCACGCCGACTTCGTCGACTACGGCGATGCCGTGTGGTGGCCCGCGAAGTTCGCCTGGGCGGTCCTCCAGGAGACCCTCGACGACTTGCGCAAGCAGAACGCCTCCGTCCTGGCCCAGACTTGCCTCACATTGGAGACCGAGAGAGAGCAGGGCAGAGCGGTGGTCAAGAGCATCGTGACCCCGGGCCGCGGCGGGGTGCCGCAGCGCACGGCCCCGCGCCCGGTGAAGCCACCGCTGGCCGATCTGCTCGAGCAGTCGATGGGCCTGGTCAACCAGATCGCCGCCATGGAGCTCGATGGCGAGCTCACCGACAACCAGCGCCGCGCGGTCGCCGGCAAGGTCGCCGAGCTCCAGGAGAAGGTCGCCGAGGCGCGCGACATGCTGGAGCAGATCGACTCCAACGTCGGCATCGGGCGCGCCATCATCATGGAGTAGCCGGGACACGCCGCGTGCACCTGGTGACTCCGGGCTGGTGCCACTGACACGTACGGTGTGTCGATGGACACGCGGGGCACGAGGCAGGCATGACCCAAGCGCCTCCAGGCCAGTCGAGCGTGCCGGGCCTCCAGCCGGTCCAGCTCGTCGAGGTGACGACGCCGCGCGGCCACGAGCTTCCGGTCATGGGCATCGACGAGGCGCTCCACTACGAGCAGAGCAAGGCGAAGTACCTCAGCCAGGCGGTCTTCGACAAGGAGACCGACCTCGCCGACCTCGAGTCGATCCTGTTCATGGAGCTCTGCGTCCACCGGTGGTCGACGTGGATCGCCCAGGGCCGGGAGTACGACGGCAACGTCGTCGTCAACGACAACGAGCTGCGACGCAAGATCCAGGACTTCACCAAGGAGATCCGCGCGACGAAGTCCTCGCTCATGCTGGATCGCAAGACCCGTGAGACCGCGAGCGGTGACACCTTCGAGGCCCGCTGGACGCGGCTCGCGCGCTACGCCAAGGAGTTCGGTCTCCACCGCGTGCGCCAGTCGGCGAAGTCGATGGAGCTCATGCAGGACATCTTCGCCACGATCGCTGTCTTCGACCGCTCCAACGAAGCCGAGCGTGAACGGCTCGGCGTGCGCACCGAGGTCGACCTCGTCGCCTACATCCGTGGCAAGCGTCCCGAGTTCGACGAGGTCGACGAGTACTTCCGGCACAACGAGCAGCGCTACTGGAGCTTCGATACTCCGCCACCGAGCCAGCTCGCGCCCAAGGCGACGACACCATGACCCGGTTTTCCGAGGAGGCGGAGCGCGCCGGCTGGCGCAAGGCCGAGCGTGAAGCCGAGATCGGTCGCCGGGTCGCGGCCTACGACGCCGACCACGAGGGCGTCACGGTCGAGTCTGACCCGGACAAGCCACGCGGTGAAGTGCTGCGTCCCGAGCGCGCCCAGGCGTTGTTCGCGTCGACGAAGTTCACCGACGAGGACTGGAAACAGGTGTTTGACGCGGACCCCGACCCGATGTGGAAGCTCATCGGCGACATGGTCCGTTTCGATGCGCTGGAGGACACGCCTCGAGGTAACCGCAAGAGCGGCGCGGCGCGGCTCGATCCGAAGGTCGCCAACCTCGACAACGTCCGGCGCATCCTCTCGCCGCAGTACTCGACGGAGCCGTTTCCTGTGGCGTTCGAGGAGATCCGCCGGGGGCGGAGTTTGCGAGCGATTGCGCAGCGCGCGGGACTCGCGCACTACAGCCTTTCGCGTTACCTGTCCGGGGATCGCGGCCTGACAATGGAAGTCCTTGAGCAGATCGCGGTTGCCGGGAAAGTGAGTCCACACTTCTTCCGCGAATACAGGTCGATGTGGCTCGCCCAGCGTCTTACCGAGTTTCTTTCGTCGCGTCCGAACGAGTCGATTGCCGCCGTACGGCGCATGACTATTCAGGCGGACTGACGTGAGCGCGATCCCGGCGCCGACTGATGACGAGCTGTTCTTGTTCGCGCTGCTCATCGACGACACCGGTATCGACCTCGCCGAGTTCTGCTGGCGCGACGAGTCGCGGCCGGATGGGCTGTTCCGGTGCTGGGACTACCAGTACGCCTGGTACCGCGACGAGTCCAGTCATCAGCTCGACCAGGCCGGCCGCACGACCGGCAAGACCGCCGGCATTGCCATGCGGGGCTGTGCCTTCCCGTTCTCCTTTCCCGGCGAGGAGATGCTCATTACTGCGCCGGAGCTCAACCATCTGCGCCCGATCGTCGACGAGCTCGAAGAGCGACTCAATTCGGTGTGGTTCCTCCGGGAAATGCGACCCGCAGGAAAGGGCGGCTCTGCCGGCATTTACCGCCAGCCGCATTGGGGTGTGCGATTTCTCAACGGTGCCGAAATTCGCTCTCGGCTTCCCGGGAAAACCGGAAAGGGCGTGAAGGGATGCGTTGCGGCCGGCTCGCTGATCCTCACTCGACGCGGCATGGTGCCCGTGGAGGACGTCGTTGCCGGGGACGAAGTGCTGACGCACGAGAACCGCTGGCGGAAAGTCCTGCTCAACGACCCGACACCCGACGCTGACGTCGTCAGGGTCGCGGGCGGCGGGCATCGGGGTCTGGTCGTCTCCGACAACCACAAGTTCTACGCCCGCCGCAATGTGGGCAGTCGCAAGGCCAAGCGCGCGCTCGATCTGCCGCGATGGGTCACCGTCGCCGAGGAGGAGATCACGGAGCGCTGGTACATCGGGTCTCCGGATCGCGTCCCGCCCGAGCCCGTACCTGCTCATGTCACCGAGCAGATGATGTGGGTTGTCGGCCGGTATGTAGCCGACGGCTGGACGCAATGGCAGACGAAGCGTGGAGTCCGCACCTCGGCGCGAATCGGGATCAGCGTTCACGACAAGGACGTCGCCGAAGTCGAGCAGCGGTTGCGTGCCGCTGGCCTCAAGTCCTCACGCATCCCCGGGTCGCAACCGGACTGCTGGCGTGTCGAGACGTGCGGCACCGCTCTTGCCCGGTGGCTAGACGAGGACTTCGGTCACCGAGCGGACGGCAAGCGGATCCCGGTGTGGCTGCTCGGGGCGCCTTCAACGTACCGACAGGCGTTCCTTGAGGGGTACCTCGCCGGCGATGGACACTGGGACAGGAGTCGCGCACGGTGGACGGTCGGAAGCGCGTCGAAAGCGCTCATCGTGGCTCTGCGTCTTCTCGTCCAGTCACTTGGCTACTCGGCGACGTTCACATGGGTCGACCCGAAGGTGTCGAGCATCCGCGGGCGTGCGCTGGTACATCCGCCGATGCGATCGTGGCGTCTCATCTTCTCGTTGCACGGCAACGCAATCCGAGACTACGACGCGAACTGGCAGAAGGTTCGCAACGTGGTGCCCGCGGGCGAGGCGACGGTCTACTACCTCGTTGTCGACGAGGATCATTCCTACGTCTCCGACGGTCTCATCTCGCACAACCAGCACCCGGTACGCATTGAGCACGACGAAGGACAGGACTACCCCGACAACGGCTGGACGGAGCTCACGCCCTGCTTGAAGCTCGGCGTGCCCGGTGCGCAGTGGCGTGTGCACGGCGTTCCTCGCGGTCTGCGCGACCGCTTCTACAAGTACTCGATGAAGCTCGACCCGCGGCTGCCGTGGAACGTGCACCGCGTGATGCAGATGTACCGGCCGACATGGAACGACCTCGAGCGTGACCTCAACGAGGCGCTCTTCGGCGGCGCGAACCATCCGGACTACCGCCGCAATGTCTACGGCGACCACGGTGATGCGACGAACCCGCTGTTCGTGCTCGCGCGGCTCATGGCGTGCGTCGACCAGGACGAGGGCAGCGACTACAACACCGACGTCTACCGGATGCACCGGATCATCGACGAGGACGTCGCTGCACTGCGGGCCGGCTACGACCCCGACGATCCGGCGCGGCCGTCGATCCGGGGGCTCCTCGACCAGCTCGACATGCCCGGCAACCACAAGGACGGGTTCTCGGCGTACTACGGCGGCGGCGACGTCGGCGTGACCAACCACCCGAGCGAGTTCCTCATCTTCGGCCAGGTCAAGGGCAAGGAGACGCTGCGGTTGCTCCTGCGTCTGCACCTGGAGCGCATCTCGATCGAGGACCAGCAGGAGATCCTCCGCTGGCTGTACGCGCACTACGGGTCGACGTTCAAGCACTTCGGCATCGACCGCCAGGGCGTCGGCTACGGCGCGTGGCAGGAGCTGTCGAACCAGCGGCCGTACTCGAAGTGGATCATCGGCTTCGACTTCGGAGCGAAGGAGGTCGTCGACTTCGAGGACCGCGACCTCGAGCGCGACGAGACTCTCGAGGACGTGGCGATGGAGCGCAACTTCCTCGACTACGCCTCCGACGAGCTGCGGAAGTGGGTTGATGCGCGGAAGATCGAGCTGCCGTACGACATCGACATGCTCACCGAGTGGCAGGGGCAGACCACGGCGCCGGACACGGGCGCCCAGGACCCGAGTCAGCCGAAGCGGCGCTACAGCAAGGGCAAGTTCCACTCCCTCGACGCCGGCAAGTACATGATCGGGGCGCGGACGTTGCCGCCGCTCCAGGCGATGATCGAGGCCTCGAAGAACCGACAGGAGCCGGTGCTCGACCGGTTCCCCGGCGCCATGGCCGTCTGAGTCTCAACGCCCGTTCAGAGTGACGCTCGCGTTCAACCGCGACCGCTGCCGCCAACAAGAAACGCCCCGGTCCGGGCTCCTGTGAGAACCCGGACCGGGGCGTTTCAACCCGACCGTCCTACCGCAGTGCGATCGTGCCTCGTTTCACGTGGAACGTCAAGCGTGGCACACGTGACGTACGGCTTCGTACGCAGCAAGATTCGGAACGATCGAGCAATCTGCCGAAGATCGGAGTAGTCATGGGCGTTCAGGGTGTCGTAGGTGGAAGCGTCGCGGGCTTCGTCCCGGGGGCGCAGATGCCTGACGACATCGCCGAGATGGCCTACACGCTGCTCGGCGAACCCGACGAGGTCTACGACGAGCTCCGGCGCATCAACGAGAAGATGCACGGCTGGTATGCCAAGGAGCCCGACCAGGTCCTCATGGAGATCGCGGCGTACACGCCCCGGCTCACCGAGCTCTCTCGGCTTCTCTTCCAGCGCGAGGTCGCCGACCGGCGCTACCAGCGGATCCGAACCATGCACGTCCAGCCGCTGCTCGAGGAGTGCGACCGGCAGAACAAGATCCACAGCCGGCTCCTCGAGGCCCGCCGGCAGGACCTGGCGATCGCGGGCATCATGCGATGACCGGTCCGATCATCGAGCGCCTCGACGGCCCTGGCGTCCCGGACGACATCAAGGGGCAGCCCTGGATCGGGGCCGACGGGGTCGTCTACGCCGACGTCGCGCCGTACATGCGCGAGATCGCCGCGGTCTACTCGAAGTGGGTCGAGGACCAGCGCCTCGTTCCTGGCGGTGCCGACCGCGGCGGCGGGATGTTCGACCGCAACGCCTATGTGCCGCCGGAGAACGTCTTCGAGCAGATGCGCATTGCGCGGCGCGCAGTGGAGAACGACGACGTCGTCGGCGAGGTCGCAGACGTCACCGAGGGCCTCGCAGTCAACGACGTCCACTTCGAGGCCGAGGAGCGCGACGACGCCGAGGTCTTCAACCAGTGGGCCGCCGTGGTCGACCTCGACTCCTACGTCCGCACCGCGTGGCGCTCGCTGCTCAGTGACAGCCAGGTCGTCACGGCCGCGTGGTGGGGCTACCGGACCTTCAAGCTCCGCGGCCGGGTCGCGCCGCCGCGCGACGACGACGGCATCGTCGAGCTCGAGAAGGGCCTGCCGAAGCAGGGCGAGAAGCGCAAGCGCACCGTTGCCGACGTCTACTGTCCGCTCGCGCTGACGACGCTCGACTCGACCAAGGTCATCCCGGTCGGCAACCTCATGTTCGGCATGGAGCAGCTCGCCTGGAGTGCGACCGAGGCCGAGGTGCGCGCCTTCCGGCAGTTCGAGGACGACGGCATCGGCGACGCGCTCATCGCGCGGCTGTTCGTCGGCGTCTACAGGCCCGGCTCCGACGAGGAGCGGCGCCGGCTCGTCAAGATGGGCGTCAACCCGGATGCCTTGCTACTGCTCAATCCTGGGATGGTCTGGCGCAAGACGCTGACCCGGCCCCATCACCAGCCATGGGCCGACGTCCGGCTCAAGCGCACATTCCGCTGGCTCGACCTCAAGCAGCAGCTCATGTCCAGCGACCGGGTCTCGCTCATCGGCAACGCCAACTACATCCTGCTCATCAAGAAGGGCACGGACGACCACCCGGCCGACCAGACGGAGGTCGACGCGCTCAACGCCTCCTATCAGCACATCGCGAAACTGCCGGTGATGATCGGCGACCACCGCCTGTCCATCGAGATCGTCACGCCCAAGCTCGACATGACGCTCAACCCCGAGCGGTACGACGCGATCGACGCGCGACTGTTCTCGACGACGCTCATGGCGCTTGTCGCGCCGGGCCGCAGCGCCAACGGTGACCGCGCCGGGTCGATGGGCAAGGCGATCGCCCGTGGCCTCCAGAACCGGCGCAAGCTCATCCGGCGCGACATCGAGAGCAACATCGCACGACGCATCGTCGAGCACCCGGTCAACGAGGGGAAGTTCAAGGGCAACGAGCCGAACCTCGTCTTCGGTCCGCGCAACCTCAATCTCGAGAGTGACTCCGGCGCGCTCTCCTCGATCCAGTTCCTGCTCGCTCGCGGCGACCTCTCCCGGCGTACGGCGCTGGAGGAGGCCGGGGACTTCGACATGGACACCGAGGCGCAGCGTCGCACCGAGGAGCGCGAGCACTACGACCACATCTTCCAGTCGAGCACCCCGCACGACTCGCCGGACAACCAGCCGTTCGGCGCACAAGGCGGAGCGAAGGGCCCGGGTGGCAACGCGCTTCCGCCAGGGCAGGGCGGCGGCGGTCGCCCACCAGGTGGGAGGAAGCCCTCGACGACACCGCGCTCGCGCGCACCCAGAGCCGAGGCGGCGTCGGCGAAGCCGGCGAAGACGACCAAGCGCGCGGCGAAGAAGACCGCGAAGAAGGAGTCCTCCGATGACTGAGCCGACCGACGTCATGGGCGAGACTGCGTTCGTCACGCAGGTCGGCGGTCACCTGCTCCTCACCGGCCGCGCCGAGGTCCTCTCCGCGACGACGCAGCTCCCGGCGGAGATGGCGTCCGCGTTCGGTGACGCCGCCGGGCACCCCGAGGTGCTCTGGCTCACCGGGCGCTTCGTCGAGGCCGGGTCCCCGAACCGCAACGGGGCGTTCTGGGACGGCGAGGACTTGCGCTTCGGCGAGATGACCGCCCGCCACGCCCCGCTCAACTTCCTCCACCGTGCTCGTCACGTCGTTGGCACCATCGCGGAGGCAAAGCTGTTCGCGCCGACGGCGGAGCGTGCGTCGGCCGGCGACAAGACCTTCATCGGCGCGGCCGGCCCGGTGTGGAAGTGGCTCTACCCGCACGAGGCGCGGCTCGTCGAGATCGCGAGCGAGAAGCAGTCGCTCTACTACTCGATGGAGTGCGTCTCCCAGACCGTCCGGTGCGAGACCTCCGCCGACGGCTCGCGGGTCGGCTGTGGCAAGGAGTTCCCGCACCGTCAGGCGCTCTACTTCCCGCAGACGGTGTGCGAGCACATCCAGCAGAAGACGAGCCAGCGCCACTTCGTCAACCCGTACTTCCACGCCGGCGGGCTCATCCTTCCCCCGGTGCGTCCCGGCTGGGCCGACGCGCGGGTCGAGATCCGCAAGGAAGCCGAGCGCCTCGCGGAGCAGACCTTCGCCGAGGCCGCGTCGGAGTCGATGGACGATGCGACCTGGGTCGCGCTCATGGAGCAGGTGCTCGCGTTCGGGGAGACCCTCGCGGCCACGTAGACGTTGTCGTCAAGCCATGGAGGGAGGTGAAAGGAGATGCCCGAGACTCTGGAGTCCGTGGACGTCGCCGTAGGTCAGAGCGCGACGTTCGTCGACCCGACCGGGGTCGAGCACTGCGCCGTCGTGACGTCGGTGTTCGGTCACGCGTCGAAGGAGGCGTGGGAGGCCCACATGCGTGCGGCCGGCCACGACCCGGCGACGCTCGACCACGGTTGGCGTCCGCCGTCGATCAACGTCGTGTACGTCGAGAGCGACGCATCGAAGACCGACTCGTACGGTCGGCAGATTGCTCGGGCGACCTCGGTGCCACACGAGTCCGTGCAGCCAGCGCACGGCCTCAAGTGGCGGTAGTCGCCTGAGAGCCGGACGGAGTACATGCCGATGAGGGGTGGAAAGGTCCGCGCTCGAGCGATTGCCCACGTGCGCACGTCCGTCTGAACGGGCGTTCCTGAGCGTCGGTCGAATGCTTCGCCGGTGCTGTCGAAGCACGGAGTGTGGCAGGAGGCGCAGTCGATCCGGCCCGGCAGATGCACGACGAGCTGCTGGCTAGCAAGCCAGCGAACGTCGCGCATGACGCCAGTTCGTGTCACTTCTGCGCCACTCCGGCAGCCGAGACGGCGGAGGAGCATGTTGTGACGACACCGGCAGCGATCGACCCCAACGACCCGACGATCAAGGCCATCGTCGACGCGCGGGTCGCGACCGAGACGGCTGCTCTCACCGAGCGTGCCGAGACGGCCGAGCGCGAGCGCGACGAGGCCAAGAGCAAGCTCGACGTCGCCGAGAGCGAGCGAGCCGCGCTCACCACGCGCGCCGAGACCGCCGAGAAGGCGCTCGACGACGTCAAGGCTGCGGAGCAGGCGGCCGAGGAGGCGCGCGGTCGCATCGACGGTCGCGTCGCGGCGATGCGCGAGGTCGCCGGCCACCTCCCCGACACCTGGTTCGCCGACGCCGAGCGTCGCGAGCGCTGGGGCCGGATGGCCGACGACGAGTTCGATGCCCACAAGGCAGAGCTCGCGGCGACCTTCGAGGCCGCGGGCATCAAGCCGCAGGCCGGTCCCCCGCGCGAGACGGCGATGGAGGGCGGGGCGGCTCCGGTCTCCCCGACCACCACGGACAAGCCCTCGGCGTCCACGGCGTTCATCGCCGGCACGTCGTCGACGGGTCGCCGCAACATCCCGGCTCAGGTCTGAGGAGGACCGAATGGCGAGCAACTACGGCCCGCACTTCGGGGTGCGGCGTCTCGACGAAGACATCGCGATCCGCGAGGGCGGCTACAAGACCCCGGCGTCCGGGAGCGAGCTGGTCCACGGCAGCGCCGTCGAGATCAACTTCGCCGCACCCGGCTTCATGAAGCAGTGCGCGGACGCCGCGCCGCTGCGGACGGGCATCTCGGGCCTGCTCATCTCGGAGGACTCGTTCCTCCGGGCCAGCTCGATCGACAAGGCGCCGCGCAGCGACATCACCGACCTCGCGTACGTGTCCAAGGGCAAGTACGCGGTCATCACCTCCGGCCCCGGCATCCGGGTCTGGTTCCGCAACGTCGCGGCCTCGACGGGCATCGACAGCCACTCCTTCCCGGAGATCAGCCTCATCACGGGCCTCGGCTCGGGTGGGGTCGACCTCGGGGACTACCTCGAGTGGGACGCGACCGCCGGCGAGTTCGTGTCGGTCGCAGCCGAGGCGGACGGCAGTCCTCCGCCCACCGCCTGGATGCAGGTGGTCGAGCTCAACGACGCGGCTTCGTACTGCGAAGCCACGCTTCTTCGCTGAGGAGGGAGGTTCCATGTCGCAGGACGCCGTCAAGGAGCTGCTCCGGCAGGCCACCGTCGAGCCGACGACTCGGACCTCCGAGCAGGCTGCCGACTACGACGACCTCGTCAAGGCAGTCAACGCCGAGGCGAAGGCCCACTTCGACGACCCGGGGTGGCGTCGGGAGAAGGCCGCCGAGATCGCGACGACGATTCAGTACAACTTCGAGTCGGAGTCGCTCTTCCGGAGCTACATCAACTACCAGGCGCTCGACTTCGAGGCGACGCGGAAGATCCGCCTCGTCCGCGGTCTCAAGGCGTACTGGCTCGCTCGTGGTGGCTACATCAACGAGAGCCAGCTCCGGCACCGCGAGTTCGAGCTGCCGCGCGACATGCTCGGCTTCCACGTCAGCGAGCACGAGGACAAGCTCCGCGTCAACTTCGCGGAGACCTCGGCCGAGCTGGTCCGCCTCGGCGGGGACCGCATGGAGGCCGAGCTCAACCGCCGGCTCATCCAGCTCATGGAGGCCGCGGTCCCGTCCTCGAGCCCGTACTACATCTCGGGCGCAGGGCTCTCGCAGTCGGCGCTCAACGGCGCGCTGCACGGCGTCCGGGACACCCCGGGTGGGCCGCTCGGTCCGGTGACGCTGCTCGGTCGCGAGACGATGACCGGCCAGATCACGGACTTCTCCGGGTACTCCAACGAGACCCAGGAGGAGATCCGCCAGCGCGGCCGGCTCGGCGTCTACCGCGGGGCCAACATCCAGACGGTCACGAACTTCCTCGACGACGACAACGTCCCGTACCTCCCGGCCAACGAGCTGTGGGTGCTGGCGGCGTCGGCCGGCGAGTTCGCGACCTTCGGCCCGGTCCTCTTCAAGGAGGGCTCCGAGACGCGCAACTGGTACTGGCACTACCTCGCGCGTCGTGACGCCGGCGGCATGATCTGGCAGCCGTGGCGCGTCCGCCGCATCGTCGATACCTCGATCGCGGCGCAGCCGGTCTCGACCGTGCCGCCGATGTTCTGATCGAGCCAAGCACGTCGCCCGTAGCCCCGTTCTGACCATCCGGCAGAGCGGGGCTACGGCGCGCAGGAGCAGGAACAGAGACAGGAGACAGGCATGAGCGAGACCCCAGGTACCGGCCAGGACCAGCAGTCCCTCGACGACGCGGACGTGACGCCGGTCCCCGAGGTGCAGCCCCCTGACGTGCAGGCTCCCGAGACCGCGAGCACCACGCCCCCAACGCCCGTTCAGGACGAATCCGCGCCGGTGGGTGCACCAGGTCGCCGGACCGATCGACTCGAGGTCTGGGAGACGTCCAGCCACGCGCAGGTCCACGTCTGGAAGTACGACAAGCGCGGTGGTGAGGTCTCTGTCGTCGTCGCTGGCGGTGGCGGTCGCATCGCGCTGTCGACCGAGGAGCGCGAGGACCTCAACGAGGAGCGCGCCGCGAACGCGGAGATGTGCGTCTTCCACAACGGGATGCTTCGCCCGGTGCGCCACGTGCCCGCTGACGCCGTCGCACGCTTCCGCGGCAAGGACAAGGCGGGCGGGCACACGACCGAGGAGCTGGTCGCGATCTTCGAGAAGAACGGCAACCCGTTCGTCTCCGCGATCCGCAAGCTCAACGAGCACTCGCTCCGCCGCGTCCATGCCCTGCTCGAGGCCGGCGCGATCGAGAACGCGAGCCAGGCCCAGGTCGCGGTCGTCACCGAGGCCATGGAGCCCTACGCCCCGCACCTGCGCCAGACCGCGGCAGACCGCGAACTCCAGCGCGAGGACGAGGAGACCGGCGGCCAGACACCGGTCATGACGGGCCCGCAGCCCATCTGAGCGCAGTCGAAGGACTCCGGCCCTCGGTCGAAGTTACGAGTGAGGCCGGGAGCTGGAGGAGGGTGTCGTGACGCAGGTCGGCGTGCGGGCGGTTGTTGTCGACCTGCTCGTCGTCCAGTCCGCGACGCTGCGCGCTCGCTTCGTCTGGCGACACGGCGGGGTCCAGCAGTCCCTCGCCGATCACACGGTGCGCCTTGACGTCGCACGGCGCCGGCCGGGTGCGCCCCTGTTCTCGTTGTCCTCCTCGACCGAAGGCGAGATCACTCTCGAGCCCGATGACTTCGAGCCGACGCAGACCATCCCGGAGGCCACTGGCGTCATCGACGTCTTCTTCCCAGTGGCGAAGACGGCGCTGCTCCGTCGTGACGCGGTCTACGACCTGTGGGTCATCGGGCCGACCGCGACCGACGACACGATCCGGCTGTTCGAGGGTGCCGTGCTTGTCGACGCGGCCGCAGTGAGGGCTGCCTGATGCCCGCACCGCAGGTCGTCATCGACGGCGACACTGAGGACGGGACGGCCGTCGTCACCGAGACCGACGTCACCAGCATCTTGCTCGACACCGAGACCGACGAGGAGTCGGCGTTCTACATCGGTGGACCGCGGGGCGAGAAGGGTGACCCGGGCCAAGACGGTCTCGACGGTGCAGACTCCACTGTGCCCGGTCCGCCTGGTGCCGATGGCGCGCCCGGGACCGACTTCTCCTACCGCCACGAGCAGGGCCCGGCCGCCCTGATCTGGGACATCTACTACCCGGCGCTGCCACCCGGTGTGCTGCCGATCGTCGACGTCTTCGACACCGACAGCCCACCGCGCCGTCTCGGTGTCGACGTGGTCCATCTCGGAGCCGGCCACCTGCAAGTGCAGCTCACCTCGGCGAGCTCGGGGTTCGCCGTACTGCGATGAGGGAGTAAGTCATGGGTTCTCAGCTCGCCAACCTGGTCTTCGACGGCACGGCCTACATCGACCTTGCCAAGGGCCAGTTGCGCTCCCCCGTCGTGCATCCGCTCGGCTCCGCGCCGGGTACGCCGACTGCCGGCCAGATCTACTACGACACCGGCACGAACAAGATGTACTACTACAACGGGTCGACCTGGATCGACACCACTGGCGGCGCGGTCACCTACGCCACTCCCAACCTCACCCTCGGCACGGCGAACGCGGCCGGGTCTGCGTCCTCGGTCATCCGCAGCGACGCGACGATCCTCGCCTTCGATGCGACCGCTCCGACGACACAAGCCTTCGGCGACGCGGCCGCGGTCGGTGTTGCCGCGGTCGCCGCCCGGCGTGACCACAAGCACGCCTTCCCGGCTCATGACGACGCCGCGCACGGTTCGATCCACCTCAACGCGCTCGCTGCGGCCACCGGCAACTACTCGATGGGCTCGAACCGGATCACTTCGGTGGCCGACCCGACCGGCGCCCAGGACGCGGCGACCAAGGCCTACGTCGACGCGACCGCGGCGGGCATCGACTGGAAGGGCAGCGTTCGCGCGGCAACCACCGCGAACATCGCCAACCTCGCCGGTGGCGCGCCGAACACTCTCGACGGGGTCACGCTCGCGGGTAACGACCGGGTTCTGGTCAAGGACCAGTCCACCGGCTCCCAGAACGGCATCTACTCGGTCCAGACTCTCGGTACCGGCTCCAACGGCACCTGGGTGCGGGCCTCCGACGCCGACACCTCCGCCGAGGTCACCGCCGGCACCGCGGTCTTCGTCGAGGAGGGCACGGCCAACGCCGACAGCGGCTGGGTGCTCACGACCAACCAGGCGATCACGCTCGGCACGACCTCGCTGACCTTCACCCAGTTCACCGGGCTGGGTTCGATCACCGCGGGCAACGGTCTGACCAAGACCGGAAACACCATTGACGGCAACGCCGACGGCACCACTATCGAGATCAGCTCTGACGCCTTCCGCATCGCGGCCGGCGCGGCTGGCAATGGTCTGACCGGCGGCGGCGGCTCCGCACTCGCGGTCGGCGCCGGCACCGGCATCTCGGTCGCGGCCGACACCGTCGCGGTCGACACTGCGGTGGTCGCGCGCAAGTTCGCCTCGTCGATCACCGGCGGGGCGACCTCCGAGGTCGTGACGCACAACCTCGGCACCCGTGACGTCGTCGTCGAGCTGGTCAACAACGCCACCCCGTGGGATCGGGTTGGCGTCGACTGGGAGGCGACCTCGACGAACACGGTGACGCTGCGCGCCGCGGGGAACCTCCCAGCGGGTTACCGCTGCGTGGTGCACGGCTGATCCGGCCCGGTGTCCACCAGGGAGCTCTCACCGCTCAACAACCCGTCCGGGACGTCGGACCCGACGACACCGACGCCGCGTGCCGGCGACATGTACTACCGGTCTGACACCGGCCGACTGCGTGTCTACACCGGCTCGGCCTGGGCTGACGCCGGGCTCACCGGTCCGACCGGTGCCGCCGGCGGGCAGGAGCTCGCCTACGCAGAAGCGACTTCCGCGCAGGCACTGACGGTCAACAGTACCCAGCAGGACATCACCGGTCTGTCGATCACGGTCCCGGCGGGGCAGCCGTTCTTCTTCGAGGCGCTCATCGGTTACCAGGTGACATCCTCGGCAGCGACCGGGACTACGGTGCTGGGAACCCAGCACTCGTTCCTCATCACCGACAGCTCCAACGTCGCTCAGGCCACACTGGTCATTTCCTACACGCTGCCGTCCACGGGCACGAACCTCAACCAGCAGCAGATCGTGCGCAAGCGCATGCCCGCGCTCGCCTCGCCGACGACGTACAAGGTGCGGATCACCCCGCAGACCTTCAACATCTCCGCGTTCACCACCATCGTCCAGACCGGCATCAACAACTACCTCGCGGCGTTCGCTCGATGACGGCCACCAAGTTCGGGGCGGGGATCTACTCGTCGAAGTACGTCACCGACAACATGCTGCTGCTGACGCCGAGCCATGACTCGGTCTCCACGGATGCGCGTTTCGGCATCATCGGCTGCCACGGGGTGGCCAACGGCGCGGAGATCTACATTCCGACCGTCGACCCGGTCTTCTACATCGGTGCGCACTCCCAGGCCCTGGCCGATGCCGGCTTCTACTTCCTCGCCGTCGACCACGCGCGCGTCGCCTCATGGGGCGACCCGGATGCGATGGACTCGATGGACGACGCGTACGCCTACCTCACCGGGGTGCTGGGCTGCCAGCCGCGCATCGGCATCATGATGTACTCGATGGGCGGGCTCGTCGGGCTCAACTGGGTCAAGCGCAACCCGGACAAGGTGGCCGCCGTCGTCGGCTGGGCTCCGACCTCCGACCTCGACTACGCGCACAGCACCTCGGGCTACACCCCGGCCTATGGCTCGGCGCTGCCGAACAACGGCACCTGGACCTCGCAGGTGGACACGGTTTTCGGCCCGACCATCACCGTCAACGGCGCGCAGACCGTGCCGCAGTCCCCGGCGACGGCGACGGTGTTGCTCAACTCCGCGGTCGGCACCATGCCCGCCGGTAACAAGGCGGTGCCGAAGGGGCTCATCGGTCAGTGGAACGGCTGGGGACTGGCGCAGGGTACGGCGATCGCGGCCGGGCTCGGCGGCACCGGTGACATGACGATCGAGGCGGGGCAGAACCTCGGCTCCTGCATCGTCGACCACACCGGCCTCTACGCGCCGCGGATCAAGATGGTGCAGGTCGGTGCGACGGCAACCAACATCTCCTGGCGGGCAGCCCGGCTCGGCACGCTGACCAAGGCGTGCTTCACCTTCATGTTCGAGTTCGTCTCCAACCCGGGAACGGCGTGGCCGTTCTTCACCGTGCTCTCGGCCAACGACACGGTGACTCAGGGACGGCTCGAGCTCGGCACCACCGGGGCCATCCGAATCAAGGACAAGGCGGGCACGCTGCAAGTCACCACCGCCAACCTGTCTCCGGGCGAGTACCGGGTCGAGGTCGTCTACGACTTCGCGGCGGACTCGCTCACCGTCACTGCCTACACCGCCGATGGGACGTCGGTCGCTGCCACCGGCAGCTTCGCCGGCATGGGCTACAGCGCGGCGATGGACACGATTCGGCTGCATAACTGGCAGACCGTGCCGGGCTCGATCACTGCGTACTACTCCAAGCTGCTCGTCACCAACCTTGCGCAGGGCACTGGGCCGATCTTCCCGAAGGGGCAGCCCGCGCTGTTCACCGCCTCCGGCGGCGGTGGGACGAAGATCCTCTACCAGCACCGCGACGACACTCACCTGTACGGCGCTGCCGGGGTGGGTGCGGCACCGTCACTGTCGAACGGGGCGAGTCTGTTCGGCCGCTACGCCGAGCAGGCTCCGGGGTCGAAGGTCCGCGACGAGTACGCCTCCTGGCGTCTCGGCATCCCCATCCGGATCTACCACGGCGACGCCGACACCACGGTGCCGCCAGCGATGAACATGCACGCCAACGGCTTCGTCGCGCAGGTCAACGATCCGGCGGTGGTCGGCGTCTCGGTGCCGGGCAAGGGCCACACCGATGTGTTCACCGGTGTCGACCCAGGCGAGATCGTCGCCTTCTACCGGGCGAACCTCGGCAAGCCGTTCCCGCGCTGGGAGCAGATCGCCGGGTACCGGTGGAGCGAGCTCAGCAACACTACGTGGGCGAACCTAGGGAGCCTGCTCTCATGACCGTGACGTCGAGGTTCGCGCTCACCAAGCCGCAACCGACCGAGCTCGCCGACCCGGCTCTGCTCAACGGCAACTGGGACATCATCGACAACGAGCTCAGCTACACCGAGAACGCCGGCGCCGGGTCCACCGGCTGCCTGGCCGCGACGTACTCGAGGCTTGGCGCGTCGACGATCGCCAGTGCTGGCGCGGCAACCTCAGGTCAGCCGCGGCTCATGGGGATCGTGTTGAAGAAGGGCACGCTGGTCTCCCACCTCACGGTGTGGGCGGGCACGACGGCGGGTGCGTCGATGACGCACTCGTGGATGGGCCTGGCCGACGCCAGCCGCAACAAGCTCGGCGTGACCAACGACATCACCACGGCGACATGGACCGCTTCGACCTCGCGGACCTTTGACATGGTCTCGCCGTACACGGTCCCGTCCACCGGCTTCTACTACGTCGTGCTCTGTGTCGTGGGTACGACGATGCCGACGATCGAGGGCGTAGCAAACCTGGCGGCCGGGGCGCGCAACGCGGCGCCGATCGCCGGGGGTAACTCGTCGACAACGGGTTTGACTACTCCAGGTGGCGCGCCGGCGACGTACGGCGCGCTGACGGTGCTGGGCCAGCACCACTACGTGGAGGTCACGTAGCAACCGGTTCCGACACCGCACGACGCGGTCGAAGCGCGTCGCCGGTCTGCCGAAATTGAGAGTGTGACCGACCTCTTCGACGCCATCCCCTCGCTCAAGCGTGAGGTGGCACCCCCGGGTCGGTTCGCCACGCTCTTCCCGGAGGCGACCGACGTCGACCTCGCCGCCCAGCTCGTCGACGGGCTTTACCGGGCCAAGCTCGACGGCTGGTTCTCCAGTTACGAGGGCGACCCGGACACCTTCGAGGTGACGCCCGATCTCTCTCTCGACGGCGTCCAGCTCGTCGTGCTCTACGCCGCGACGCAGTTCATCACCACCGACATCACGAACCGGCCGACGCATCGCAAGTACGCCGCGGGCGGAGGCCTGGAGACCGAGACCGACTACGGGGCCTCGGTGCTCGTCGAGCGCCTCAAGGAGCTGGCTCAGGCGAAGAAGGACCTGCTCACCGCTGCGCGCGGCAATGGCGCGACCACGGTCTACCTCCACGACGGCTACGCGGTCCGCGTCGGCGACCTCTACGCGCCGGAGCGGGGCCTGCTCACCAACACGCCGCCGTCGGCGCTGCTCTAGGCGCGCGCCGTGGCAGGCGACCTTCCCGGCTTCTCCGCCGAGGACTTCCGGCTCAACATCCAGTTCGCGATGAACATGGGTCTGCCGAACGACGACGCGGCCAAGCCGACGTTCTACTTCCCGCAGCAGGTCAGTGCCGACGTCCCGGTCGACGGCGAGGGCGTTCCGTTCGCACCTTCGGGCGACGTCGACCGCACGCCGATCAAGCCCGCCGTGAGGGTTCCGTGCGCAATCGAGGACGAGGCCGGCAACGCGGTTGTCATCACCGCCATCGGCGGGATGAGTGAGGACCGGCTCGTGCTCACCTTCCTCGACACGGACTGGGCCAAGGTCGAGGGCTTCCTCTACGTCGCGCTCGGCGGGGACAAATACAACTTCGTCAAGGAGCTCCACCCCCGCGCTCTCGGGCCGGTCGACATCCACAAGGTCCTCGTCGTCGGGGAGCTCGCATGAGGTGGCGGCCGCGGCACGTCTGGCGCAGCGCCAGCGACCACCTCTTCGACGGGCTGGCCGACGGCGACTGGCCCGTGCACCGTCCAGGAACACCCGTTCCCAGCGTTCCGGACTGGGCGGTGGCACCGGTGCTCTGGCTCGAGGCGCAGCCGGAGGAGGCTGCCGGCAGCGACCCGATCGTCCCGACGACGGTGGGCATCACCATTGGGGACATCGCGGGGCGCGTCGCGGAGGAGATGGGCGCGCAGTTCACCCAAGGGCTGCATTCGATCGACGTGCCGGTCTTCGTCGACATCTACGGGGCGAACCGCTCGGTCAGCCTGAGCCTCGCCAGCGACATCCTCGACATCCTCGACGGTGCGTTGTGGGCCCCGAGCAACTTCATCCCGCTCTACGACTACAGCGAGGACCCGCGCGCGCTCGTCGTCGAGGAGGCGATCGAGGTCAACCAGGTGAGGAGTATCTGGCCGCAGGCCGCCGACGCGACGACGGTCGCCTGGAAGCGTGCCTGGCGAGTCGTCTCCTTCACCGCAACGTGCTACTTCCAGGGGTAGGAGCAGGCGTGGCCGAGCAGCGAGGTAGTCCGTTCGTCGTCGACCTCATGAACCGCAAGCGCAGGCGGGTCACGAGCATCATCTTCAAGGTCTTCGAGGATGCGCCGTGGTACCGCGCCCTGCCCCGGGCCGAGCGCGACCGGGTGCGCAACGAGATCCTCGGGGCGATTAGCGTCTACCACGAGGACGTCCTCGACGTGCTGCGCTCGTCGGTCAGTGACGGCACGACCAACGTCGCGGCCCTGCGGCTCCTCGAGGAGATCCACGAGCGGGTCACCCGCGAGCGGGAGCAGCACCAGCTCAGCGACGCCGGGACGGCCTGAGTCATGCCGCCGGGCCCACGCGGGCGTCCGGCTGGCGGCCTCCAGTTCTCCATCGAGGGCACGCCGGTCATGCGGCTGTCCCGGACCTCGGACAACCGCGCCTGGGCCAAGGGCATCTATGGCGCCATCTACCGGGGCAACCTGCGTATTGCCCGGGAGGCGCAGGATCGCGCGCTGGCCGAGCTCGAGGCCTCGATCGTGCGGCCGGAGCAGGAGACGGGGCGCCTTGAACGGGCGTTGAGCAGTCCACAGGCGGTCTACGCCGACGCGCTGCGGTTCGGCATCGGTGACACCCGCTTCCTCGACCGCGAGGTCCGCTACTGGCGCGCGATCGAGTACGGCATGACGACGCTCGTCGGACGTGAGTTCCGCGGGATGTGGACGAACGCGCCGAAGTTCACCGGTGGACGGGTGGGGCTCGTCTACCCGCAGCGCGGCGTACGGACAGGCCGGCCGATCATCTTCCCGTTCACTTTCGCGCGGAAGTGGACCATCGAGCGCCCGATCGAGCCGCACCTGTTCCTCACGAACGCGTGGAACTCGATCAAGGCTGACCGGGTGCGCGCGATCTACCGCGACGAGCTCAGCCAGGTCGTCGGGCCGAAGGGCCAGCGGCTCCAGCTTGGCACCATCTTCCGCTCGCGCTACGGGCGCAGTCTCGGCGACGCCGACCTCGGGTTCTGACGCGCCGGTCGAACGCCGCTGGGTGGGGGCCGATGCCCCTACTGAGGAGGTACGACCATGGCGCGTAACGCGGCGATCAAGGCCGGCCAGATCGTCCACACGGGCGACACCGTCATGGTGGACCGGCTCCAGACCGCAGGTCCCGGGACGCTCAACATCCCGACGGCGCGGATCAACGAGCTCGGCAACCACCAGGCCGTCGCGGTCATCCGCGACACGCCAGACCTGTCGTTCACGGGCGAGTCGCTCGACGTCACCACCGAGATCGAGCAGATCCTCACCAAGGACGTCGGTGGCTCCGGGCCGTTCCATCTCGCCCAGTGCCTCCCGCTCGACATCGCGTCGGAGTGGACCGAGGACGTCAGCGGCGGTGACCCGTACGCCGTGCAGACCTCGGTCGCGATCCCGCAGCTCGCAGTCGAGTCGATCGGCTACCGCTTCGGGCTCCACGACAACGGGACGAAGTCGTTCACCCTCCGGGGGGACTCGATCTTCTACAACCCGGGCCCGACCTTCGTCGAGCAGTTCGCCGGCGACAACACGGCGAACCAGGACATCGTCCTCGCGCACAACGCCGGCGCCTACAACGGCGATGTCATCGCCGGCGCGCGCCGCGCGCTCAACGTCTCCGTCGACGGCCAGCGTCTCATCTACGGCGTCGACTACACCGAGGCCGTCACTGGCTCCGGCGCGTACCGCGCGACGACCATCACGATCATCAACGCGGTCCCGTCGACCTCGACGATCCAGGTCGTCTACTTCTCCAACGCCGCGCTGTCCTACGCCCAGGCCAGCCACCCCACGGCGTCGGTCAAGCCCGCGGCGATCCGAGGCAAGGACATCACGCTCCTCGTCGGCGGCATCGAGCTCACCGACAAGTGGACCGGTGTTCAGAGCTACCAGACCGACGTGCGCTTCCAGATCCAGCGGGACGAGGAGTTCGGCAACCCGCAGGCCGTCGCCGTCGACTACGCCGACGTGCCGGCAGTCACCGGCCAGGTCGTTATCCGCCCGCGCAGTCCGATGGAGCTGCTCACCCGTCTCCAGCAGATCACCGGTGTCGGTGCCGACGAGGCGATCGGTCCGCTGTCGGCCGAGCCGCAGCGCATCGACGCGGTCATCCACCACCCGGACACCGGCGCGGTCCTCGAGGTCATCGAGATCCCCGACGCCCGTCTGTCGCTGCCGGGCTACAGCGGTCGGGTGCAGACCAAGCTCGACATGACCCTCGCGTTCGAGAGCGACTCCGGAACCTGCGACGTCTACGCATCGATGCCGTCGAGCTGACGTCGTACGCAAGACCGCAAGACCGCCGCCCCGCGCGGCATTGGGAGTGGAGCAGGCCGGGCCAGATGGTCCGGCCTGACTCGACTAGGAGGAGAGGTAGGAGATGGCCGAGGGAGACGGCGGAGCGCTACGGCGCCTCACGCAGCTCTTCGAGACCGGCGAGGTCGTCCGGCTCGACGACGAGTCCGGCGAGCCGCTGCTCGTCTGGGTCCAGAAGCCCAACCAGTTCGAGACCGAGGAAGCCCGCCAGGACGGGCGGGCGGCGAAGGCGCGGGTGCGCCTGGTGCTCGACAACCCCGAGTCCAACGAGTCGCTGCTCGTCCGCGCCGACGTCGGGCGGATGGACAAGGAGCAGCTCGTCGAGAGCATCGTCGAGCTCCGGTCCCCGGAGTACCACCGCCTCGCGGACAACGCGATCCGCGGTGACGCCGAGTGGGGCAAGCGGCTGCTCATCATGGAGCGCTCCGAGGGCGACCTCAGTGAGGAGGAGACCGAGGCCGTCCACCAGCTCAACGTCGACTGGGTCAACGACTACACCGAGCGCGTCCGGCTCGCCGGCGAGGACGACCGGCGCAAGCTTGCCGACTACGAGCACGCGGCGCTCGCTGAGCTCTACGGCGAGGAGTACGCCAAGACCCGCGAGCTCGGGGCGTTCATCCGCGAGAGCCAGCTCACCGAGCTCTACTACGCCGTCCGCGCGTGCCTGGCGACCTGGGACGAGGAGCGCGCGCGCTGGGTCCACGAGCGCTGTGACCACAGCGTCCGCGTCTTCCCCGACCGCGAGGCGGTGCGGCACGCCGACGGCGAGCTGCTCAACGTCATCGCCTCGGCGTACAACCGCCTGCGCATCCCGCTCGATGCGGCAAAAGGTTCGGCCAGACGGACGAGTTCCTCCGAGCCGTCTCGGCCGCCGTCCGAGGAGGAGGAGTCGCAAGCCTCTACCCAGACCGCGACGTCACCCGAGCCGGATGCGACCTGACGACGGCCATCGACCACGCCCTCTGGGTCATCTCGATCTTCGAGCTCCCGGAGGACGAGCGCCCGCCGCGGGAGATCTGGCTCGACGACGACGCGCTGCGCGAGCACGCGGACTACGTCAAGGCGCTGCGCCGCGAGAAGTACGGGCTCGATGACAGCTCGCCCGCCGCGAGCCCGCCGATGGCCCAGAACAAGCACACCGCACACCTGAGTCGCACCTAGATAGAGAGGAGAGGCGCGAATGGCCGGCGAAGATCGCTACGAGTACGTCGTCGAGGGCCAGGCGCGCCTCGTCGGCGACCCGGACGCCGCGGCGACCGCCGGCCAGCAGGCAGCCCAGGAGTACCTCTCCGCGGCGCGGGCGGCGCTCGCCGGGAAGACCGTCCCGGGCCCGACGATCGAGCCCCGGGTCGGCGACGACTACCAGCGCCTGCTCCGCCAGCAGACCTACGAGTCGATGTTCCTGCCGGGCCGGCAGTCCGCCCAGCAGGTCACGCCGCGCTCGTCGCTGCCGGCAGCCGCGCCGGAGAGCGCGTCCCGTGAGCTGACCCGAGTGCTCGGGCTCGAGGTCGGTCCGCTCGAGGCCGAGGGCCGGCATCTCGCCGAGCTGCGCGACGCTCTGAACGCCCGTCTGGGATCGATCACGCAGGAGCTCGCCGTCGGCCAGCGCAACTCCGACGCCGCGATCGCCGCGGCCCGACGGGGCGGCATCGGCGGTACGCCGGCGGGACGGCTGCCGAGCGGCGGCATCGCCACCTTCGACCCGTCGGGGCGCGTCACCTCGATCCTGTCCGAGGAGCAGGCGCTCGCGAAGCTCGTCGCCGCCGAGTCTGCCGAGACCGCGGCACTGGAGCGCCAGGCCGCAGCCGCCGCCACCGACGCCGCGAGCTGGACGACGCTGTCCGACACGCGCATCAGGGCGATGCAGGCCGAGCGTGAGTACAAGTCGCTCATGGCCGATGGCAACTCCTCGCTCACGCAGCGCGAGAACGCCTTGCTGCGGATGCGCCAGGCGCAGCGCGGAGTCGATGAGGAGACCCGGCGCTCCCAGGCCCCGGACGGCTTCCTCGGGCGGTTCCTCTACACCCTTCGTGGCGGCGACCGGGCACAGGGCGGGGAGAACGCCTTCATCCGGCTGCGCAGCGACCAGGGCGAGTTCCTCGGTGCCATCGCGCGCTACCAGGTCGCCTATGCCGCGATCTTCGCGCTCTCCGCCGGCTTCGGCGTACTGCTCAAGGCCCAGGCCGACGCCGAGGACGAGCTCGTCGCCTTCACCGACGCCATGGAGGTCCAGAGCTCGACCGCCCAGCGGCTCGCCAGCGACATCGGTGAGGTCGGCGCGCGGGCGAACCAGAGCGTCGCCTCCTCGGTCGCCGCCGCGACCCGTGGCATCTACGGCTTCGGTGACCAGATCGAGGCCGGCGCGAGTCGTCAGGACGTCGGGCGGGCGTCGACCCAGGCCGCCGCCATGGGTGCGCTGCTCACCCGCGCCCAGGACATGCAGGCGGTCCAGACCCAGATCATCGCGACGACGCGGAGCTTCAACCTCGGCTTCAACGAGCAGACCCGCGTCCTCGATGCCGCCGCCAACGGTGCTCGCAACTACGGCGGCGCGATGCAGGAGATCCTCGCCGGTCTCCCCGGTGTCGCCGAAGTTGCGCGGGAGGCGGGCCTCTCGATCGAGGCGACGGCGAACATGCTCTCGGTCGCCATCGCGAAGTCGGGCATGAGTGGCACCGGCGTGGCAAGCCTGTTCAACCGCTTCGTCGGCAACTTCAACGAGCGTCCCGACACCCGACAGCTCCTCGAGTCCATGGGGGTCGACGCGAGCGGGTCCGCCGGCGAGGCGATCCAGAACCTCGCCTCGGCGTGGAAGGACCTCTCCGAGGCCCAGCAGCAGCAGATCCTCACTGCGCTCGGTGGTCACGAAGTCGCCAAGGCACTCCTCCCGATCCTCGAGGAGGGCGACCGGCTCGCCCAGAAGAACGCGAAGTCCTACGAGAACCTCGGGCTGGCGACACGGCTCTACTACGAGCAGTCGCGTCACCTCGGCGGTGTCCTCCGCCAGATCGGCGGCGACGTCCAGGTCCTCGCCTACGACGTCGCCAACTCCGGCATCGCCGACGTCTTCGGCGCGGCGCTGACCCTCGTACACCCGTTGCTGCGCGGGGTCGACGAGCTCGTCCAGGCCTTCGACCTGCTCCCCCGCGGAGTGCGGTCCTGGGCACTCGGGCTCGCCGAGGTCCTCGCGATCCTCGTCCTCATCGGCCGGCACCAGGCCGTCATCGCCACCGAGACCTCCGCGACCGCCGCGGCAACGACCGTCCAGTCGACGGCCGGGCTCGCCGGGCTCTTCCGTCGCCGTACGCCGATCCAGGCCGCGGCGAGCGAGGCCATCGAGATCGAGGGCGAGGTCGTCGGCGGTGTTGCGCCACGGCTCGGCCGCGGGGCCGCTGCGGCGGCCGGCCTTCGTGCCATGGGCACGACGCTGCTCGGGCCGGCCGGAGTCGTCGCGGGGCTCGCCGGGCTCGCCATCGCCACTGGTGGGGTCATCGAGGCGCTCCACAACGAGACCCAGGCGCGTCGGCTGGCCCAGGAGGCACAGGGCCAGCTCGGTGCGGCGCGGACTGCCGACGAGCTGCGGTCGGCCGCGAGCGCGCTCGGCAACGCCGCCGAGGAGCAGCGGCACGCCAACTCCGGGATCTTCGGGTTCTTCGTCGCCTCCGGTGACGATCGGCGTCGACCGGGTCAGCTCATGGCCGACGCGCGCTACGCAACGAGCGAGGCGCAGCGGATCGAGGACGAGCAGTCCCGCCTCTCCGGGCGTGGGTCGCTCGGCGCGTTCTTCACCAACACCGGTGAGTGGGCGCACGACCTGTCCGCCGGCCTGACGTCGATGCAGCAGGCCGGCGTTCCTGCCGTACGGCAGCTCCACTTGCTCACTCAGGCGATCGACCGGACCTCCGGTGCGGCCGGCTCAGCAGTCGACGGTCTCGGTGAGGCCGTCTACGGCACCGAGACGCTGCGCAACCAGCTCACCCTCGTCATCACCACGGCACTGCGCGGTGCGACGCTGTCGGCGACGGACTACCTGCTCGGTGCCGGTGCCACGCAGCTCAACCTTCCGACGGCCCGGACGCAGCTCAACCTCCCCCGCGGCGGCCCGCAGCTCAACCTCGGCGGTGGACAGCCGTTCACGCCCAACCTTCCCGACGCGCAGCAGGCCTTCGATGCTCTCGGTGATCCGGCGGCCGTTCGGAAGGCGCTCCAGCGCACCCTCAACCGTCTCGACGTCAACGCGGCGACGGTCATTACGCCCGACCTCCAGCGCGAGATCGTCGAGGGCACGATCGACCAGCTCGGGCTCGAGGACGTGCTGACCGGCAAGGCGCGACGCCGAGTCGCCCAGAGCCTGCGGCAGGTGCTCCATCGGCAGTTCAGCGCCGGCCGGGCTCCGCTGCCGGAGCTGCGCAGCCAGTCTGACTTCGACGCGTTCGTTCAGGGCGTCTACGACAGCTCCGGTAACCAGACCCAGGCGGGCCAGCTCGAGCCCTACCTCCAGGCGCTGTCCTCGACGACGGACCCGCGCAAGATCGACTCAGGTCTGTCGGTGCTCCAGGGCCAGGTCGGCTTCCTGCGTCAGCTCGTCGCGGCGGCGCGCGCACAGAACCTTGGCGGCGCGTCGGTGGCCCGGGTCGTGGAGCTGCTGCACTCCTACGAGCACGCCTATGTACAGGCCGAGGTTGAGCGCCTCGAGCGGCTGCGCCACATTGCGACCGCGACCGCGACCTCACCCGGCGGGATCGTCGCGGCTAACGCGCACTCCGTTTACCGCGAGGTCCGCGCGGCCGGGCCGGAGGACACCGAGGCGCTCGTCGGCATCCTCCAGAGCACGGACCAGGCGACGCTCGCGCTCGTCCGCCGGCACCTCGAGGCCGACCTCAAGCTCGCGCGTGCGGCCCTCGCTGGACTCGCTGGTGAGGCGGCGGCGCTGGCTTCCATCCCGGCTGCCGTCCGGGCGATGAACCCCGAGGACTTTGGTGGGGTCGACGCTGCGGTCGGTGCCGCGCGTGCCCGGGTGCAGCGGCTCAAGAAGCTGATCGACGTGATCTTCGGCGGTGCCGGGCTCGGTGGGATTGCGGGCGGGGAGCAGGATCCCAACGAGCTGGCGCAGGCCCAGATCCTTGCCGGCTACCGTGCCGGTGACCCGGTCGCCCAGGCTCAGGCTCAGCGCGACGCGGCGGCCTACGCCTACGCGCACGCGAAGAACGCGACAGAGAAGGCGCAGGCGCTGCGTCAGCTCAAGGACGCGGACTATGCCCTCACCCAGGCGGTCGCGGCCGAGGGAGAGGCGGCCCGGCAGGCGTCGGTCATCCCAGGCTCGGCACTGTCGGCTGCCGCGGCGCAGATCGACGTCGCCCGTCGTCAGCTAGACGCAGCGGTGCCCGGCACGGCCGAGTACTACCAGGCGCTCGGTGCGCTGCATGAGGCGCAGTACTCCTACATGCAGGCGGTCGTCGACTACCACCACAACCTCCACCTCCTCGACACCGACCTCTCCGACCCGCTCGACGTCGCGCGTGAGGAGCTGCGGCAGGCACGTGCTCGGCTCCGGCACGACCGTGCGCGCGGTGCCGGCGAGGACACCATCGCCTCGGACAAGGTCGCGCTGCGGCAGGCCGACATCGAGAAGCAGCGGACGAAGTTCGACCAGCGCCTCGGCGACATCCAGACCGCACACGACCTCGGGCGCATGTCCGACTCGGCGTACCTCAACTGGCTCGAGGCCCGTGACCGCCTGCTCCGCCACGAGCTCGAGGGGATGCGCAAGGGCACCAACGGCTACCGGCTCGCCAAGGAGCAGCTCGACCAGATCGACGAGGCGCTCAAGTCCATCACCGACTCGATGAGCGCGCAGTGGAACCTCGGCGACATCGACGTCCCGACGCCGTACGAAGTGCGTCGCTCGCTAGCGACACGGGCCGGTGGGTCGGGTGTGACCACCACGGTCATCCAGGAGAGCCACGAGTACCACATGCGCTTCGACGGCACGGACAAGCAAGAGCTGGAACGCATCCTCAAGAAGATCCTCGGGCCGAGTGCGACGCGCCGGTCTTCGACGACGTACCGGAAGGGCTAGGCAATGGGCCAAATCGTGTTCAACGTCGCCAAGGGCATGGTCGGCTATTACGCCACGTTGCCTGCTTCTGCCGACTCGATCATTGCCGTGCTCATCAAGAGCAGCGGCCTGGAGGCCGACAGCGTCCTCAAGGACTACGACAACCTGTCGGTGATTCTCGCGGCGAGCAACGACGAGTGCGACTTCACCAACTACTCGCGCAAGGCGCTGACGAGCGTGAGCCGCAACGTCGACGACACCAACGACTGGGCGATCATCGACGCCGACGACCCGCAGTGGGTATCCGCCGGCGGCGCGACGAACAACACCATCGGGAAGATCCTCTTCTGCTACAAGCCGGATACCGCGTCAGCGGACACGGCGATCATCCCGCTCACCGCACAGGACGTGAGCCTCACGACGGATGGGTCGACGATCGTTGCGCAGCTCAACCCGACCGGCCCGTCGGGGTTCCACAAGGCGGCGTAACAGGTGGTCTTTGCCGACCGGTTCAACCGGGCCGACTCGTCCACGACCCTTGGGTCGCCGTGGACGACTCTGCTCGGCACGGTCGGGATCTCCTCCAACCAGGCGTACCCGGTCGCGCTCGGCTCCGGCGCGGCTCTCGCGGTTGTCGACGCCGGGTTCTCCGACGGGATCGTCGCCGTCGACAGCCCAGTCACGAACAACGGCACGTCACTCATCTTCCGCTGCGTCGATGCGAACAACCTGTGGGCGATCAACTGTCGGGGCGGTGACCTCTACAAGCGCGTCGGCGGGACGTGGACACAGGTTCACGCGTCGATCAGTCCAGGGAGCTTCTCCGGCAACCGGTGGACGGCGGTACTCGACGGCACGGCGATCAGCGTCCTCAAGGACGGCGTCCTCCAGTACACCGTCACGGGGCAGACCGACCACCTGACGGCGACGAAGCACGGCATCTGGAACGACTCGCTGACCTCAAGCCCGCGCCACGACAACTTCGTCGCGGCGGCGGCCGGCTACGAGGCCGAGGTCATGCTCGACCAGCCCGTCGCATGGTGGCGGTTCGACGACGCCTCGGGCGACGCTGTCGACAGCAGCGGCTACGGTCACACGGCCACCGTCCACGGCAGCCCGACCTACTCGGTGTCCCCGCCGCTGTCCGAAGTCGGCGGCACGGCGGTCGACATCGGTGCGGACACTCAGTGGTTCTCCTGCGCTGACTCGGCGATCGCCGGGCTCACAAGCCCGTGGTCACTGGAGGCGATCGTCAACCTCGACTCCGGCCTGAATCGCACCGCGATCATCGCCGCCGGGTACGGCGGCGGCAACGTCGGCTTCGCCCTCGGGATTGGCCTCGCGACCGACAACAACCGGCTCCAGGTCGGCTTCTACAACGGCACCTGGCGCTACGCGGACGCAGGCCCCTACACCTCCGGTGTACCGCTTCACCTGGTCGGCACCTACGACGGGACGACGATCCGCCTGTACGTCAACGGGGTTGAGGTCGCCTCGCAGGCGTACGGCGGGGGCAACCCGGCCTCGGTCGGACAGCCGGTCTACCTCAACCGGTGCTGGGATGGCGGCACCCCCTCGGTCAAGGGCGTGTCCGACGAGTACGCGATCTATGCGACCGCGCTGTCGTCGACTCGGGTCGCCGCGCATTACAACGAGGCCCACGTCTCGTTGCTAACGGTTGCTCTCGCCACAGAGACAGAGACGGCGCTCCCTGTAGTCCTCGACTTCGTCGGTCACCCGCCGATCGGTCTGGCCGTCGAGACTGAGACTGCGCTGCCCGTCGTCATGGCGAAGACGCCGGCGGTCGCTCTGGCTGTCGAGACCGAGACGGCGCTGCCTATCTCGTTGATCGCCCGGCCGCCTGGTGATGTGTTCGCCGACCCCATTGTGCTTACTGGCTCCGGGTCGCGGGCTGCTAGCACCCTCAACGCCACACGTGAGGGACTGGAGCCGGCCAACGCTGCGCCGGCCGACGCCGCGGCCGGGACGGTCTGGTTCCACTACGTCCCGGTCGCATCAGGAACGCTCGTTCTCAGCGCCACCGCACCGACGGCGTACGACGCAGTGCTCGATGCGTTCGCCGGCGAGGGCACGTTCGGGACCCTGGTGGCACTGGGGTCGGCCGACGCCGCGACCGGACTCACGATCGCGGTTGCCGAGGGTCGGCACTACTGGTTCCGCCTCTACTCGGTCGACCCTGCCGACGACCGCGACGACATCACGCTCGACTGGACCTTCACCGCGCGAGTCGCCGCCGCTGACGGAGTCGCCCGCGAGCTGACGATCGACCAGGCTCCGGGGCTGCTCAGCGTCGACGTCGGCAACGGCACTCCCAACGATCCGGTCGAGTTCTACCTCGACAACGACTTCTCCGACCCGGTAGTCGAGGACGAGTTCGATGAGACGGGCACCATCGTCGGGGTCAGCGTGCTCGTGCCGGAGCGGCCCGCCGGCACCTACGTCCTGAACATCCGTTCAGGGTCGACGGTCATCGCCGACATCGAGTTCGAGGTCCTCGAGGAGCCGGCCGTCGACCCGGTCGAGCCCGACGACAGCGACGAGCCGGAGATGGACGAGCCGAGCATCGTCACTGACGACGTCATCAAGTGGAAGATCGTCGATCCCACTCCAGGTGGCGACACCTTCACCTTCGAGATCAACCCCGATCACATGGGCTCCCCGCAGGCCGACGCGGTCATCACCGTGGAGCCGACGTCGGCACCGGACGGCCAGCCGCTGTCCTGGGAGGGCGTGTCCAAGGTCGCTAACTGGGTGTTCGGCGGGAAGATCCTCGACCCCGAGCAGCTCGACTTCCTCCGTGACATGAAGAACCTCAACCGTCGCGTCCGCATCTACGACCACTTCGACCGGCGCTGTCTCGTCTCGATCGAGAAGCTCGACGCGATCCCGGTGCGCTCGCTGGACTACCCCTTCGCGCACGAGTTCACGCTCACGGTCTTCGCCTACACCGTGCCGCACTTCTACGAGGACGCGCCATGACCTTCGTGCGTTGGGCGATGCGCGACCTCGAGACGGACGAGGAGCTCCACTTCCTCATCAACCCGAACGAGATGGAGACCCCGTACGCGCCGCATGACACGACGTTCTTCGCGCGGTCGGCCAACAAGTCCAACCGCGTGCTGCGCAAGGGGTTCACGCCCTTTGAGTGGACGTTCAGTGGCGTCGTGCTGGAGAGGGAGCATTACAAGACGCTGCGCCAGAGCACGCACCGGCGGGCGAAGCTCCGCCTCATAGACCACTTCCAGCGCGCCATGATCGTGCGGGTCATCGGCTTCCACCCCGAGCAGAAGGCACCGAAGCGTCTCGCCCACCCGTGGCGGCACACGTACACGATGCGGTGCCTGGTCTATTCCGAGCCGACCCCGTTCAACGACCCGGTGGCGCTATGAGGGAGATCTCGGAGTTCACCAACGACGCTTGGCTCTCCGGCGACTACGTCGGCGAGCGACGGGCGTTCGTGCGCGCGACCCTCCAGCGTCTCCACATGCTGCTCGTCCCGCACGGTCGGGACAAGTACGCCTCGGCGATCTTCGGCCAGAACTCCAAGCCGGCCGAGATCCCCAACCTCAAGAGCGTGCACTGGGAGCGCACCGTCGACATCGACGCGGCGACGTGCGACATCGTGCTCTACAACGCCGCGCCGCTCACTGTCGGTGACACCCCGGTCAACAACTCCGACCTCGGTCAGCCGGGGTACTACACCTACGAGCACGGCCTGACGGAGTTCTCCCAGACCCGGTGGGGGCACGAGCGCAACGGCTGGGCGAAGCGCATGGTGCCCGACGCCATCATCCGGACCTACGAGGGCTACGGCTTCGACCGCGACTATGCCGCCGAGGACGACCCGCACCTGTACCAGTCCGGTGTGTGGATCATCGACAAGATCAACTACACGACCGACGGCCTCATCCGGATCTCCTGCCGTGATGCGGGCCGGCTGCTCATCGACCAGATGGCGTTCCCGCCCGTCGTGCCGTTCAAGAAGTACCCGCTCCACTTCAAGACGGAGGAGGAGAGGACCCGCACGCACCGGGAGCCGGTCGAGGGTGACGGGGACGACAACGACGCCGGGTCGCTCGGGTGGAAGCGCCCGGCCTACGACACCGACTCCAACGTCGAGGGCGGCTACGTCAGTCCGTCCGGCGACGTCTACGGCCACCACGGCACCGACGCCTTCGACCAGTCGGGAACGAGCTACTGGCTCTCGATCGGCAACGCGCGGCCGAACGCCGGGTACTCCTTCGAGTACATCCAGGGCAAGATGAGCGCGCGCACCGTCGGCGCGATCAAGTTCACGGTCTGGGGCGGGCCGTACCGCGTCTACGTCAGCCTCAAGACGGCAAGCGATGGCTGGGTGGGCAACAAGATCGTGCCGTACGACCCGGACAACCCGGCATCCGCGCCGAACGGATCGGACATTCGCTTCCTGTTCTCGACGACCGTTGAGCGCGAGGGCACCTACGTCCACAACTTCGGCAGCAAGCACGTCTACGACGACGTCGTGGCGGTGCGGCTCACCTTCACCAAGCTGAGCAACTCGGGCCTCGGGCCTTACCCGTACCGGGCGGGCGTGCGCAACTTCAAGGTGCTCGCGGACCACGCCCCGATCAACAGCAACGACGACCCGTCTCCCGACACGGTCGAGGTCACCGAGACCTACACGGTCGGCAACTACAACGACTACACCGACATCGTGAAGAAGCTCTGCGCCTACGCCGGGCTGTACTGGCCGCGCTCGAACAAGCTCGCGTTCTACCGGCAGTCCGACGACACCGTCTACCGCGGCGGCGCACCGAGCGATGACCCCGCATTGGGCAAGGGCCGAGTCTGGGGCGACTTCATGCAGACCGGCACGGCCGGCATCGCCGATATCGGCCCGGACGTCTTCGACAAGAAGCCGCTCATGGACGGCGTCACGTTCGTCAAGGAGACGATCGCCTTCAACTTCTTCATCGACGAGACCGGCGGAGCCGTGTGGCGGATGCCGAACATCTTCCGCAAGGGCAACTACGTCGGCGACCGGGGCCAGCGGGCCGGGCACACGACCGACACCATCACCATCGACGAGCGGTACGTCATCAGCCACCTCGACGCCGAGGTCTCGAGCCACAACGTCCGTGAACGGGTGTTCATCGCGAACAGCAACGGCCGCTTTGGCGCCGTCGTCAAGGGCCACAACCCCTACCCGTCCGGGCTGCGCCGCGTCGGCGGGTGGACCGACCAGCATTTCCGGAGCCAGGACGAGTGCGAGCGCATGGCGGACATGATCGCGCTGCGCCAGCTCTTCACGTTCCGCACCGACCGGATCACGATTCCCGGCAACCCGGCCATCCAGATCGACGACCAGGTCAAGGTCTTCGAGCGCATCACCAACGAGGGCTACCGGCACTACATCCTCGGCGTCACGATGGACTGGGACCTGGAGTCGGGTCGCTACACCTACGAGCTGTCGACCCACTGGCTCGGCGAGGAGCCGTTCGGCTCCTGGGTCTTCGACCCGGCCAACCTCAAGGACAGCACGAAGCTCTACCTCAGGACGCTCGGGGCGATCGACGACGACGACCACCCCGGCACCTTCGACGATGCGACCGTTGGTGACCCGGTGGTGTTCACGCCATGACGTACCCCCCGTACGAGGAGCTCCGCAACGCGCAGGCCCGGCGTGCGGATGTGCTGGAGAACTCCGCGCGCATTGCGCGGGCGTACGCGACGTACACCGTCAACGGCGTCGGCGACGACATCATCCTCGACAAGCCCTTTGACTTCGGCCTGACTTTCTTCGACCGCCCGAAGTTCAAGTTCGGCCCGGTGTTCAACGACGAGGAGAGCAAGGTCACCTTCGACGCCGTGCCACAGTGCACGGCCTGTGTCCACGGGTGGGTGCAGGACGACAACGGCTACTGGACCGGTGCCTACGTCGGCTTCGCCGTCAGCCTCGGCTACTACGACGCGACCTACGTCATGGACTTCGACCTCGAGTGGACGGGGCTCGCCTTCAAGGACGTGCTGCGTGACGTCGAGGCGCGGCTGGTCGACTGATGTGGGGCGACTGGGTGCAGCCCGCCGACGTGATGAAGACCCTCGAGTTGCCCATCGGCGGCCTTGCGCAGGGGTCCATCTACTTCGGCCAGTTCAGTCCCTTCTCCCCCGACCCCGGCCTGGACCTGTCGTTCTACCAAACGGCATGGGAACACGCGCAGTTGGGCGAGAACGGCGCAGACACGTTTCAGGACACTTCTGAACCGCTGGCCGTATCCCCACCGTTGGAAGTGCCGAGCTTCGGCATCGGTGCTGGCACGATGGTGGGTCACTCGGCAGCGTTCTTCATCTTCCACGGTGGGGAGGTGACGGCAACCGTCAGCTACGCGGGCGGAGCGCTCGACCTCCTGCCGAGTGCGCGCATGGGCGTCACGTCGGGCGGCTACAGCGTCGGCGGCTCACTGATCCCCTACTCGCTGTTCGGTGTCGACGGCGGGACGTACTACGAGTTCGAGAACGACTGGGGCACCATTCCCGACGCGGAGATCACGGCACTCGACTTCTACAACGACGACGAGACGCCGGTCCAGCGATGGAGCGCGTCCAACAGCAATCCCGAGGGCGTCACCGACGCGCCGTTCACTGCCGAGTTCTACGCCCAGCGGCTGTACCGGAGCCCGCACGAGACGCTCTACGTCCTGCCTGGTGAGCCGCGCATCCCGGTCATCCCCGCCTTCGGTGCCTACGGCTGGACTTGGTTGCATCCTTCGGGGACGGGTGACCTTGAGCTGCTCGGCTCCGTCGACTTCTCTCAGAGCAGTCACGGGGCGACGGGAGTGCCCTGGTCGCTGCCGACGTACGCCCGGGACGACTACTGGCTTGGCCTCATCGTGGCGACGGACGTCATGCGCCTCTCCTCGCCGCCGGTGATCGACACCGCCGGTCGTCTCGGGAATCCCGCTGAGCCGATGGGCTCGCGCGAGCAGTACCTCGCCGGAGCCAGCGCCACCGTCGAGTTCACCGTGCGGCCGTCGCGGATCCGCTTCTGGCAGGACGGGTCAGGAACGGGCGTTCTCCGCGACGGTGGGGCCGAGTTCTTCGCGCCGCGGGACTCCTGATGGCCGTCAGCATCGAGTGGGTCTCTGTCCTCAGCGGTGACGAGCTCGCCGAGGGGACATACCTGGCTTTCGTCGGTGGCGCGTCGGCCGTGTGGGCGACCCCGGCGGGCTACGGCGTGGCCGTGCACTACGGCATCGGGACCGACTACCGCTATCCGCCGTCGTCGTACGCGCCGACGCAGATGCGGGTCTACCTGCGGACGGTGGGACTGTGGCGTGAGTCGCCGCCGGCGATCGACGTCACGGTGTCGGCCGGCGGGCACAGCGCGTCAGGAACGGGCGTTGGCGCACACGAGCTCGTACGCCCGCGGCGGCCGCTGCCGATCGACGCGCCCTACGTCTGGCCGAAGGTCGTCATTCCGCTTGTCGCCGACGACCTCGACGGGCTCTTCGCGGCGCTGTACGAGGGCTGGAACGGCGACGGGGAGGAGGGCGACCTGGCCGTGTCCATGTCCGGCTACGACGGCGACGTCGTGCTCACGGACGTGGCGCTCGTCGTCGACCTGCCCGTCCTTGCGAGCCCGCGCGAGGGCGAGGACGGGGCGAACTTCTTCGCGGTCGCCGAGTAGCCGGCTCGAGTATCGACGAGCTCTGCTTCTGAACGCCCGTTCACGCTGCCACCTGGTCGAACGCGGGACCTCGAGCGTCGATCCCTGTCCTAGGAGCAGGAACAGGAGCGGCTATGCCTTCGATCAACGAGATGCGCGCGCTGGGCTGGCAGGATCCCCGCGCGCCGGACTACCTCAGCAAGCACACGCTCATCCTCAAGCGGCACGGCATCTCCCTTCGCGTCCACGAGGACGAGGTCGGAATCGTCGAGCTGTTGCTCGACACGCTTGTCGACGCCCGTTCACAGGTCTGGCTCACCGCTCGAGCCGACGACTGGGGCATCACCGTCCGGCCGATCCGCGGCACGACTGCGAGCGCCGACGCCGACGACTCCTGGTCCTACCACTGCTGGAACGCCGTCGACCTCAACGCGGTGACCAACCCGTCGGTCTCTTCGCCGGCGGCCGGGCACTCCGACATGCCGCACCGGGCCATCCACCGCCTCCAGGCCCAGATCCACGAGATGAGCCGCGGCAAGGTCGAGCTCGTCTACGGCGGCGACTGGAGCTCGCCGTTCGACCCCATGCACTTCGAGCTCCACGGCCGTCGCGAGGACGTCGCCGCGTTGAGCAAGGCCATCCACGCCGGCAAGGCCAAGGTGCCGGTGCGCCGGCGTACGGTGCGCCTCGGTAACGCCGGCCACGCTGTCCGGCGCGTCCAGAAGTTGCTCCGCGACGCCGGGGTCCGGGTCGACGGGAAGCTCGTCAAGGTCGACGGCGACTTCGGCGAGATCACCGAGCGTGCGGTGCGCAAGTTCCAGGCCAAGCACGGCCTCGTCACTGACGGCGTCGTCGGGTCTCGTACGTATCGGGCACTGGGCAGGGCGGCCCGTGCGTGACCGCACGGAAGGCCGCGCCGCCTCCCCCTCCGCCCCGGCGGTCCGCCTGGTACGACGGCCTGCCGCGAGGTCTCCTCAACACGCTGTGCTGCCTGCTCGGCATGTACCTGCTCGTCAACGAGGCGTTGTTCCGCGACGGCCCGCCCCGGGGCGAGCTCATCGCGGCGTACATGGCCCTGATCGCTGGGCCCGTCGCGCTCGACGCCGTACGCCGGACAAAGGACGGCGATCATGATGGCTAAGTCGCTGCTCGTCGCATTCGCACTCGCGATCGCAGCGTTGATGGGTTGGCTCGCCTACGCGACGTCGCAGCCGGACTGGCTCATCACCGTCGCCGACACGGGCCGGGTCATCTGCATCGCCCTGGCGGCCGTTCTCATCGGCCTGTGCGTGCCCTACGCGCTGCGGCTGCGCCGGGCGAACCGGCGGCAGGCGTCACTCGTCATCGTCGCGTTCATGGGTCTCATCGTCTCCGCGTTGTTCACCGAGGTGGGGCGGGTCGGTGAGGTGCTGACCTGGCGTCTCATCGTGAACCTCCTCGCGATCGGGCTCGGCGTGGTCACGGTGGGGCAGCTCGTCCTCCGTCAGAAAGTGCGCCAGCTCCGCCGGGCCACGGACCCGCAGGACGATGAGTAGCAACGGCATCGAGAAGTCGGTTCCTGAACGGTTGTCGTTGCGCTTGGCGATCGTCGGGGTCGTGGCAGCGTTCGGGCTGCTCCTCGGGATCATCGCCGCCGGCGTCTACACCGCCGAGCGGGACTTCCGCGAGTTCAAGAAGCCGTGCCCGAACAATCCGCACGCGAAGCGCGTGTCCGTGTCGTGCCAGCTCGATCGGGCGCAACAGCGGATCGAGCGCAACCGACGCGAGATCGACAACCTGAAAAGCCTCATCCCCACCGGCACCCCGTCACCCGGTGCGTCCGGAGCTGACGGGCAGACGGGTGCCGATGGAACGGCCGGAGTGGATGGCGCCGACGGTAATCCCGGCACCGACGGCCGTTCAGGGCACGACGGCAACGGCAAACCCGGCAAGCCCGGTGCCGACGGCAAACCCGGTGCGAAACCAACGAAGCATCCGACACCGGAACCGACCGCGTCTCCCACCCCGAAGCCATCACCGTCCGGCCTGGTGTGCCGGCTCGTTCCTGCACTCTGCCCTGGAGGTTTTCAATGGACATTCTGAACCGCCTGCGCGATCGGCTGGTCGCGCTCGTGCGCACGCTGCATCCGAAGTTCGAGCCGCTCCGTCTCGGCGCAGCGGTCTCGGCGACCTACGCCCTCGTCACGGCGATCATTGCGTTTGTCCAGCAGGACGTCTCGATCCAGCCGGAGACCATCTACGCGGCGATCACAGCGATCGGCCTGCTCTTCGGGCGCAGGATCGTGACGCCCATCGCCAACCCCAAGGCGAAGGACGGCACGTCGCTCATCCGCACCGACAGTGCGCACCGTCAGGCGAGCGAGGCCGCCGATGCCGCGGTCGAGCGCGAGCGCGAGCGGCGCAAGCGGGCAGAGGAGGCCGACGCCGCCGTCAAGCGCGTAGCGCACAAGCAGGGAGCGCGGCGTGGGGCTGCCAAGAAGACCACTGCGAAGAAGACCACGGCCAAGCGCGCAACCAAGAAGACCGCCGCGCGCAAGACGTCCGTACGCAAGACCGTGGCGCGGCGTACCAAGCGCTGACCTCGACGCCGAACGTCGCCGGTGCCTCGACCCGGCGGCGTTCGTGCGTGAATCCGCCGTGAACACCCGTCCGCAATACCTCGTGCGCGGACGTGACTTGACCTGTCGTGATCGCCGCGTAAGGTGACGCTCCTCGCCAAGGATCCCGCTCCCACTCGGGGAAGTTCGGGAGCGGGGCCTGGCGAGAACGAAGACCAACTACACACCGCGTGGTGACGCTCCAGGGGAGGTCACCCGGCACCAGGGACCAGGGGTCCCCAAGGCGCTGCTCCATCTCGCTTCGGCGGGTGGGGTGGCGCCTTTGTCGTATGCGGTGACGGACGTGCGAGGACGTGGATGACGGCACAGGTGGCGGAGCGGACGGGCCGACGGCTGTCGGCGTCCCAGCTTCTCTCCTGGCACCGTTGCCCGACCCAGTGGCGGCTCGACCGCGAAGTGGGCCGTGAGGCCGCGACGAGTCGGTCCGTCTTCGGGGTCGTCGTCCATCACGCGGTGCACGTCTTCGAGCGCGAGATGGCGGCCGGTGCCGACTGGACCGAGTCGCGCGACCTCGCCGTCCAGACCTTCGACTACTACTGGCATCCCCAGAACACCCGTCTGCTCACCGAGCCCGTCGAGATCTGGATTGGGCACGGCTCCTGGCAGGACTCCTACGGGTCGCTGCGCCAGCGCGGCAAGGAAGCGATCCGGAAGTACTGCGAGATCTGGAAGGACGACAAGCACCAGCTCCTGTCGTTGGAGCATCCCTTCGAGGTCCCGGTCATCGGTACGCCGCACACGATCAGCGGCTTCGTCGACCGCCTCGTCGTACGGCGGCGCAAGCGCGTGCCGATCCTCTCCTGCGACGACTGGAAAGGGCTCGCACTCGGGACGTTGCTGCCAACGCCGACAGGCTGGACGACGATGGGTGCCGTCCGCGTGGGTGACCAACTCTTCGACCAGCATGGACGCCCGACGACGGTGACGACGGTCTCTGCGCTACATGAGCGCGATTGCCTGCGAGTCACCTTCGACGACGGCACGACGCTCATCTGCGATGACGAGCATCGGTGGGTCACCGACGATGGAGTTGTCGAGGCCCGCGATCTGCGTCCCGGAGCGTTCGTTCCCAACGTCGACGTCGTCCAGCTTCCGCGGCGACCGCTTCCTCTCGATCCCTACGTCCTCGGTGTGTGGCTTGGCGACGGCACGAGAGGTGACAACAGGATCACCAACCCCGACCCCGAGGTCTGGGCCGAGATCGAGCGGCGTGGCTTCACCCTCGGGGTCGACCAGGAACGCAACAACGAGAACAAGGCACAGACCCGGTGTGTGCGTGGACTGCTTCCCCTGTTGCGTGAGGTCGGCCTGCTCGGACACAAGCAGGTACCGGCGGCCTACCTCCGCGCTAGCGGCTCCGATCGACTTGCGCTGCTCCAGGGCCTCATGGACACGGACGGTACGTGGAACCGGACCCGACGCCAGGCCGTGTTCACAAGCTGCGACAAGGCTCTCGCCGAGGCGGTGCGCGAGCTCGTCGTCAGTCTCGGCGTCAACGCCCGTCTCTGGACGCTGACCAAACACGGATTCGGCAAGACGGTCACGGCCTACGACGTCACGTTCACGCCGTGGGGCTTCGTGCCCTTCCTGCTACCACGCAAGGCCGACCTCGCCATGGAGGATGCTCGCGCGCAATCGGCTTACCCGGGCCGGATGAAGAACCGACGTCGCAAGGTGGTCACGGTCACGCCCACTGTCACCGTCACTACCAAGTGCATCACGGTCGACAGTCCCACGGAGACCTACCTGTGCACCGAGGCGATGCTCCCGACGCACAACACCGGAGTCATGCCGCCGAAGTACACGCTGCGGCAGAACCTCCAGCTCACGGTCTACGCCTACGCGTCGACGCAGCGCGACTTCTGGTCACCGTTCCGCGAGGTCGGTGAGGATCCGGACGAGCTCTGGCGCCGCTACGTCGACGTTCCGCGGCACGTCAACTGGTACGACCTGCGCGACTTCAAGCTCGTGGACGCCGGCTTCCGCGGACCGGCTGACTACGCCCGTCTGGCGCGCGCGGTCACCGAGATGGCGAACTCGATCGACGCCGGCATCTTCCCGCTGCACATCGCCGGCGAGACGTGCCTCAACTGCATCCACAACCGCTACTGCCCGGATCCCGACGGTCCCGGCCTGCCCGCGCCGGAGCACGGCGCACCAGAGGAGACGCTGTGAAGTTACGTCTGACCCTGCCAAAGCCATCGGAGCAGGCGTCCAGCGCCAAGGGGATCAGTGAGGCGATCCTGTCATGAACAACGACGACCGGCGCGCGCTCTACCTGCGCGACCGCACTGACCTAACTCCCGCGCAGTCACGGCGCTTGCGGCACAAGGAGAACGCCGCCAATAGCGAACGTGTCACCGGGAAGCTCGGCCGCTTCGCTCGGCTGCGTCGGCGCTTCGAGCGCAAGGACCGGCGCGAGGTCAAGGCCCGCGCCGCCTGGGCCGTGTGGTGGCTTCGCGTCAACCGTGACGCGAAGCGTGGCAACAAGGCGGCGAGTGAAGCGCTGCGCACGTACTACGAGCGCAAGCACGAGGACGAGCAGCGCCGCGTTCGGCAGCGCCAGATCCGCCAGGCGTTCGACAAGGAAGAGGCCAAGGCCAAGGCAAAGGAAGAGGCGAAGGCATGAGCGAGACGATCCGCAAGCTGTCCATCGCTGCTTCCCGCGTCACGGTCGACGTCTGCGTCGGCTACGACGAGATGGGCGAGGTCCTGGTCCGGGCGGTCCTCGACAGGCGTTCCGACGCCGTGAAGCAGGCGCTCCTCGCGATCGAGGAGCTCGCGGTCCAACGGGTCAAGGACCGCGTCAAGACGGGCGTCACGAAGAAAGAGGTCGACCGGCAGGTCAACGCCAAGGTCAAGGACGCGGTCGAGAAGGAACGCGACCGGATCACGGCGACCGCAGAGGCGAACCTGCGCAAGGACATCAACGAGATCGTCAACGAGATCGACGCGGCGCACCGCGTCAACATCCCGGGCCTCGAGGTGCCGCTGTCGGCACCCGCGGCCGAGCAGGACTCAGCGAAGAGCCACCGCTACTCGATCGCGAAGTACATCCGCGCGCGCCTCGCCGAGCGCGACCAGCGACAGAAGGAAAGGAAGACCGCCTGATGGTCAGGATCAACACCACAGGGGCCGACGACTACGCGGGCGGCAAGGGCCACATCCGCATGTTCGTCCTCGGTCCCAAGGACATCGGCAAGACGCGCGGCCCGTCGTACTGGCCGACGCCCCTCTACCTCGACTGTGAGGACGGTCGCGACTCCCTCGCCGACCGCGGCGTGGACTACATCCGCGTCCGCAACAGCACGGACATGCGCGAGGCGCTCGACATCGTCGACAACGAGGACGAGGTAGCGACCCGGACCGGCAAGCCGCCGAAGCACCAGACGCTCGTCGTCGACACGATCGACGCCTACCAGCGGCTCGTGAAGGACGAGTGGGTGCGACAGAACGGCGGTGCCGCGTTCGCCGGTCACGACGCCTGGCAGTTCAACGATGCGCGGATGCAGCTCCTCACGTCGCGGCTGCTCAACCTCCGCAACTTCAACGTCGTCATCAACTGCCACTTCAAGGACAAGGAGATGCGCGACAAGGAGACCAAGGAGAGCTGGACCGAGTTCATCCCGCTGCTCCAGGGCTCCATCGGGGACACGATCTACAACGACTTCTCCCTCGTCGGCCTCATGGAAGAGGACGCCGTCGTCGAGGAGGGGAAGAAGGTCGAGCGCCGGGTCATCCGCTTCCGCAAGGACGCGCAGTGGACGATCCTCGCCGACCGCTTCGGTCTCTTCCCGCATCCGATCGTCGTCGCGACCAAGCGCGAGGGCGAGGACAACTACACCTTCAACGAGGACTACTTCACCGACCTCTGGACGCCCATCATGGCGCGGTTCGAGTCCCTGCCGGAGTCTCAGCAGGGCGAGGAGGTCCACCCGGAGCCCGCGGCCGACGTCGATGGCACCGGGGTCAAGCCGCCGCAGCCGGGCGGCCCGGTGACGCCGCGTACCGGTGCATCTGGCACCACGACGGCACCGAAGGCGGACAAGCCGCCGGAGGCAGTGAAGCCCGCGAGCCAGCCCGCAGCCACGGAGCAACCGCAGCCGGGTGCCGAGGCGTCCGCTGAGGGTGCGACCGACCAGGCTGCTCCCGCGGGTGACGCCGAGACTGCGCCCTCAACGCCCGTTCAGGACGAGGGTGCGACAGAGCCCGCCGGCGCCCAGCCGACCGAGGCCGAGGCGACGGAGGCGCTCGATCAGGCCACGGCGGTCGCCGAGGAGGGACTCGGAGCCGAGGTCGTAAGCGAGCAGACCACTGCCGACGACGGGAACGTGGAGCAGGAGCAGGGCCAGGTTCCCGACGGCGAGTCGTGCGACATCTGCCTCGGCACGATGGCGAACACGGCCGAGGACTTCGTCGGCCTGTCCAAGCTCCGGCACCGCGAGGTTCTCATCGCGGCGGCGAAGGAGCACGGGAAGACGGTGCCCACCGGTCCGGACGGCAAGGAAGACCCGACCGGTGCGTGCGAGAAGTGCTTCCCCGTGCTCAACGAAGAGAAGAAGACCAAGTCCGGCCGCTACGCCGCGTAGGGAGAGGAACAGCAGTGGGAGTCAAGGGAACCGTTCAGCACCAGGCCCCGAAGGACCTGGCACCGGCGCGGCTCTATGTCGCGAAGCTCCTGCACGTCAAGGAGAAGTCGACCCCGCCGGGAGTCACCGACAAGCTGCTCTGGAAGTTCCGCATCCTCGAACCTGAGGAGTGGTCGACGCTCGACGACGGGCGTGAGCGCTTCGTCTACGGCGAGATCTGGCAGGACCTCAACACCCGCGCCGACTGCCAGTGGCGCAACTGGCACGCGGCGATGCTCGGCCAGGACCCGGGCGAGTTCGACATCAACACCGAGATCGACACCGACCAGGTGACCGGGCTCATGTGTCTCATCCGCGTCGAGCACCGCTCGTTCGTCCCCCGGGGCGAGACGGAGGAGAAGTGGGTCGCCGAGGTCGCTGAAGTCCTGCCGTACGCCGATCTGCCGGACAGCGACCAGCCCCCGTACTGACCGCCGTGGTGGTCCGTGCCCACCTTCCCCGGGGCACGGGCCACCTCCCGACCGAGAGGACCGCGAAGTTGTTCGACATCGTCTCCTACCTCGCAGGCAAGGGCGTGCGTACGTGGAAGGCGGCGGGCGATGAGGTCACCGCCTGGTGCTTCTTCTGCGAGCGGCACCAGCGGGACAAGGGCCGTCTCTACATCAACGTCGACACCGGCGTGTACTTCGACCACGTGTGTCAGGCGTCGGGGAACGTCCGCGACATCGTCCGGCACTTCGGTGACGACCCGAACGAGCTGCTCGGCGCTGCGTCGTCAACGCCCGTCGACGACTACGCCGTACGCCGCGCGATCCTCGAGGCGGCAACCACGCTCGGGATCGACGGCCTGGAGAACGACCCGAAGACCGCCGCCTGGCTCATGGGCACCGACCGGGACAAGCAGCAGCGCGGCCTCTGGATCGACACGATCCGCGACGCCCGTCTCGGCTACATCTCGCCGAAGTGGTCGCTGACCCGCTCCATCGAGGTCCCGCACACCAAGGAGCAGCTCGCCGCTTCCGGCCTGCTCGACTCCGAGGGCGGCGACATGATGAGCGGGAAGGTGCTCATCCCCTACATCTCCAACGGCCACGTCGTGCAGGTGCGCGGCAAGGTCGCACCCGGGGGCAAGTACTTCACCGGGGCGAACGAGGCCACCCGGCTCTTCAACTCCGACGCGCTGCGCGGTGCCACCGAGGCTGTCGTCACCGAGGGCGAGTTCGACGCGCTCGTGCTGATGCAGGTGTTGTCCACGGCTCCAGACGCCCGTCTGCGGAAGATGGCCGTGGTGGCACTACCTGGTGCCGGCGCGTTCAAGCGCGAGTGGGTCGACCTCTTCCGCGACTGCCGCCGCGTCTTCCTCGCGCTCGATCCCGACGAGGCCGGGCGCAAGGGTGCGGTGCGGGCCAAGGAGATGCTCGGTACCAAGGCGCGCATCGTGGAGATGCCCGAGGACCTGCCGAAGTGCGACTGGACCGAGCTGCTCGTCTACCGGGGCGCTGGCTGGCAGGAGGTCGCCCAGCTTCTGCAGGCGACCGGTGGCAAGCGCGTGGCCTATATGACCGAGGCCGGCGAGCGTCATCGCAAGCAACAGGACAACCTCAAGGTCATCCCCACCGGGTTCAGTGCGATCGACGCCGTCATCGACGGCGGCGGGATGCGTCCGAAGAGCGTCACTGTCGCCAATGCGAAGACGGGTGTCGGCAAGACCCTGTTCGCGTGCAACGTGCTCAACAACCAGGTGGTGCTCGGGCTCAACCCCGAGCTGCGCACGCTGTTCGTCTCCCTGGAGATGAGCATGGAGGAGCTCTACGAGCGCTTCCTGCGCATCTACCGATTCTTCGAGCCGCACGCCGAGGAGATCGACGTCGAACGGGCGTTCCCCAACCTGCTCATCTGCGACGAGAACCGCCTTGGTGGTCGCGAGCTCACCGACCTCATCAACGAGTACGACGAGGAAGTCGGCGCGCTGCCGGAGTTCGTCATCGTCGACCACCTCAAGTACTTCCAGCAGGGACAGCCGGGAGCCTCGACCTACGACAAGGCGACCGCCGCGATCATGGAGCTCAAGGCGACCGCCAAGGAGAGCGGCGCGGCGTTCCTCGTCCCCGCTCAGGTCAATCGCATGACGAAGGATGGTCACCCGGTCGAAGGTGACTCGTCGCGAGATTCAGGTGCCATCGAGGAGACTGCCGACTACGGCATCGGACTGTGGCGTCCCGACGACGCTATGGATGACAAGGGTAACTTCCCCGACCCCACGGGCACGGTAGTAGCGAGCCTCTGGAAGAACCGCCGCGGCGTGAAGAACAAGCGCGCGAACCTCCAGATGGCGATGGGATCACTCGCCCTCGTCGACTACGGGGGCATCCACTCCGCTCTCGCGCTGCGTGAGTCGCGGCGCATCTGGGGCGGCCACACCTACGACGAGATCCGGGCTGACTACATGCAGCCCCCACTCCAGGCGGTGACATGACCTCCGAGAGCAACCTCTCGACACCCGTTGCGGACCCGAGCCGCGGTCCGAGCTCGTGCCGTTCCTGCGGCCAGGACATCCAGATGGTCCCGACCGAGGCGAGCGCGGGCGCGCGGTTCATGCCGCTGGAGCCGGCGAGTGAGGACGGCAACATCGTGATCCTCAACGGGCGTGCACACGTCTTCCCGACGGCGTCGCTTGCAGCGGACCGCTTCCCCGGCGAGCCGCGGTACCTCTCCCACTTCGCGCGGTGCCCACAGGCCGGAAAGTGGCGTCGGTCATGACCGCGCACACCTGTCACGCCATCGGCTGCGCGGAGCGTTGCCCGCCGAAGATGCTCATGTGTCGTCGGCATTGGGCGATGGTCCCCGGTGTTATCCAAGACGCCGTGTGGGCGGCATACCGTCCTGGTCAGGAGCGTCGCGGACTGCCGAGTGACGAGTGGTTTGTGGCCGCTCGCGCGGCTCAGGTCGCGGTCGGGGACCTCGAAGGTCAAGACGTACCGCCCGGCTACCGCAAGCGCGGAGCCGGCGTCCTGGCGAGGCTGTCATGAGCGCCTGGCAGATCGGAGTGTGCGCCTACCTCGGCGCCTCGCTTCTGATGGCCCTCCTCATTGACGAGGAGACGCGCACGGTCGTGCTGGGAGTGCTCGTCCTTCCACTGTGCCTTCCCGGGCTGCTGCTCGCCAAGGCGTTCTCCTACCCACCGCTCCGCCGGTACGGAACGGTCAGTCCGGCCGTGCTCACTGGCATCGCGCAGTGGTTCGGAGAGCATCCCGACTCAGAGATGAAAGCGTTCCGCGTTCTCAACGTCGCGGTGCTGTGGAGCACGAAGGGCAACCCCTGGCGCATCAAGCCACGAAGTCGGGGCCGGCGATGACTAACCACGCCTGGACGCGGAGTGACTGGGCAACGCTGCGGCGCATGGTGCGCGCCGGTGCTCCTGTCGAGGAGATCGCCGATGCCATCGGGACGACTGTGGCGTGCGTCTACAACCGCAAGCGTCAAGCTGGACTGGTCAAGGCGCGTAACACGTGTCTGCACTGTCGCGCTCGCCTGACGCAGAACACGTCAGGAGGGCGCAAGAAGGTCTACTGCAATCGGCGATGCGCCGCTCATCATCGTCAGCCGCTGTTGGGGGTTCGGAAGTTCACCTGTACGGAGTGCGGTAAGGCGTTCAAGTCGCGTCAGGAGAAGAAGTACTGCACGCGTGCCTGTAGTCAGCGCGCTTGGTACAAGCGAGTCAAGGACGATCCCGCGTTCAAGAAGCAGCGGAACCGCAACACCCTGCGGTGGCGTCAGCGGCAGGCGGCATGACCGTGTCAACGGACGTTCACGACGGGACCCCGGAGAACGCGACGCAGCTACTCCGGCTCATTGAGAATCAGCTTGGTTGGGATCCGTACGACGACCCGGACGTCGCGCCGTACAAGCGGCGCTCGACGGAGGCTGCGAAGATCAACCGCAAGGTCAAGCGCAAGCCTGACCTCTACACCTGGCGCAACCTCGCGACCACCGTCGCCTACTGCCACAACAAGGACATCCGCCTCGACACCCCGATGGGGCTCTTCTTCCACGTCGACGCGGCCATGGAGGACACGAAGGTTGTCGACGTCGTGGTCGACGGCACGGACGAGGCGATCGCCGCGGCGGTGGCACTGGAGCGCGTGAGCGATGCGCCGGATTCTCAGGAGTGGGAGCGCCGGCTGCTCCGGGCCACCGGTAACGCCCGTTCCGAGGTGCTCGCTGAGTGGCGCGCTGCTCGAGGTGTGACGTGAAGCCCGAGGAGATGACCGAGCCGCCCTTGCAGACGCTCCGCGAGGGCGTCGTCATGGCGGCTTGTGCCGTGGCGCTGTGGCTGATCCATACGCTGCCCGGTCTGCGCCGGTGGGCCAATGGCTGAGGTCATCCAGCTTCGCGCCGACGGCCCGAGCTGCGAGCGGTGCATCAACGCCCGTTTCACGCAGGACGGGACGCGCTGCGAGCTCGCCGGCGAAGTTCTCATCGACGACGTCGCCACGGAGTGCGGCGAGTACAGGACGGCCCAGCGCACCGGCGCGGGTCGCGGCGCAGCCGACTGAGACAGGAACGGGAGCAGGACATGACACAGGCGGCAGCAGCGGCACCCCAGGGCCCGCAGGGCGTGGTCACGAAGATCTCGTCCTCCACCGGGAGCGTGACGACCAGCGAGGAGTTCGAGGGCCGGGAGGTGGCCGGCAACGTGCTCGTCGTCGGCGGCCTCGCCAAGCTCGACCCGATCGCAGCCAACCCCAACGACGAGAAGCTCCACGTCGGCGACATCGTGACGATCCAGCTCGACGTCAAGGTCACCGGTATCACCTTCGACCAGGACAAGAAGACCGGGATCCTCTCGCGCTTCCAGAAGGTCCGCCCGGTCGAGGGGCAGGCGCTCGTAACGGGCGTTGTCAGGGGTAAGCCGTGAGCGCCGACGACTCGAGGGTGATGACGCCGGGCGAAGTCGCCGAGAAGTTCCGCGTCGACCCGAAGACGGTCAGTCGGTGGGCCAAGGCAGGCAAGCTCACGTGCTTCCGCACGGTGGGCGGCCATCGCCGGTTCCACCGTGCGGAGGTCGAGCGGCTCATCCGTGAGTCACAGCGCCGGTGAGGGTCATCGGCGAGGTCGCCTTCGACGAGGACGGCTCGGTCTACATCTCCTGGTACGACCTGCCGGCCGATATCCGCGCCGGCGGCCTTGTCGGGATGCGCCGGCAGCTCCGCCTCGCACCGGCGGCCTCTCCGGACGGGCGTTTCGAGCATGGCATCGCTCGAGCTCGCAAGGCGATCGAGGAGCTGCTCACCGACGCGGTCGAGTTCTGGGAGCAGGCACCAGCAGTCGAGGTGCAGCTCGAGCTCGACGAGACCGGCTCTGAACGGGTGTCCACGAGCGAAGTCGACGAGGACGAGGACCTCGAGCACGAACGACGCAAGGAGGCGGCGATCACCGGTACGCCTGTGTACGTGCCAACGACGGCCTCGTCGGCTCCACCTGACGTTCCGGTGGGCGACTCGGGCGTCTCACCCGGGGAGTGAGCCGTGGGCGCTCGGTACCTGTCCCAGCAGGAGGTCGCCGCAGCACGCGAGCGACTCGAGCTCATCGTCGCACGGGAGGCAGATCGTGAACGGGCGTCCAGGCTCATCCTCCGGCGGGATGCCCGCACGACGCAGAGCGGCCAGCCGCGCCGCGAAGGTACGCGGGTGGGAGAGGGTCGCCGCGCAGCAGCGCGAGCGCCTTGGACGGACTGCTCCGAAGTCAGCAGCCCCGGACAGGACGACGGCCTCTGATGGCAATGCAGCTTGCGGAGCGGGAGACTCTGGCGATCCCGCAGGCGGTTCGTGACGAGGTAGACGAGAGAGACGCCGGCCACTGCCGGTTCTGCGGGCGCTGGCTCGGGCCGCGTCGCGCTCTCCATCACATCGAGTACGGCGGGGTCGGCCTGCGGCGTCTACACGCGGTCGGCAACCTCGTCTCGATCTGTTGGCTCCCGGGTGACCCGGCTCCACGGCGTACGCCGTGCCACCAGGTCGCCCACTCGGCCAAGCACCTCTGGATCCCCTACCTCCTCACGTGTACGCAGCGAACGGGCGTCACGGCGCTCCAGCTCCGGCGCTGGGAGCTGCGGGCCTTGCGCGGAGTCGCGCAGCCTCGCGGCGATTGAAGCGCACCCGGTCCCACCACTTCTCGTGGAAGATCGGGACGAACGAGCGGTGATCGCGCTCGATCGCATCAGCCTCGGCGTCCAACTCGTCGGCGAGCGTCACGACGAATCCGGGACGAGCGGCGGCGGTGGGTTGTCCGGGTCGTAGTCCCGCCAGTGGAGGACGTCGGCCACGACGTTGCGTGCGCGGCCCTCGTCGAGGTCCATCGCCATCAGGTGACGGAAGAGACCGGCGTCGAGGTCGGCACCCTCCAGGGTCTCGAGGACGTGGAGCGCGTGTGAACGGGCGTCGACAACCTCCCATTGACCGACGACCTTGCCGTGAATGAGGATCTTGATGAAGGCCGGGTGTGGCGGCCGCATGGCGATGCCCGGCTCCAGGACCAACGGTGCGGTGTCGGCGGGGTTGATCGCCGGGCGGTCGTTGCGCAGGCTGCCGACGAACCAACCGGCCGCCTGGAGGTCGAGGCCGAGGCGGTTCGTGAGCAGCGCGAGCACCGCCGCATCGAACTCGGCGCGCTGGGCGGTCGCGAGCACTGCGGCGGCGTAGCGGAGCGCGGCGTCCCGGTCGAGGCTGCGGACGTCGTCGGGACCCGCCTCGATCGTCACCACGTAGGTGCCGTCCGAGGCGACGTCGCTCTTGACCCAGACCTCGCCAGCGTTCTCGGTGGTCTCGTCGGTCTCGGTCATGTCATATCCGAATCGTCTGGGGCTTCACGCCCGGGGGCAGGTCGAGGATCGCGTGCATCGTGCGCACCGCCGCCACGACGTCGAGCGGTGCGTCGGTGAGGGAGAACCGGATCTTCGGCTTGTTCTTGCCGGAGCGCAGGACGGTGACCGTCTGCTTCGCCCGGGTCGCCACGATGACCGCCCGGACGTCCTCGTTGAGCCACGGCGTACGGCGGCGGTAGAGCAGGAGCTCGAAGCTCGCGACGAGGCCGACGACCTCCGCTGTTGGTGGCTCGATGCGCGAGATGAGGTTCGCCACCGGGGCGTCGAGGAAGTCTGCACCGAAGAGCTTGGCGAACAGCGGCTCACCGCGGTCCTCAACGACCGTCCACACGCCGGCACCGCGGTTCCACCCTCCGGCGTGGAGGTCGGCTTCGAGGCGTGCCGCTGCGTCGGCAAGAGCGAGGCTGTTGAGGCTCATCGCAATCCGCTCTGGACGTAAACGATCTCGTCATAAGGCACGCCTGTGTTGCTCCGCTCAGCGGGGACATGCCTCGTTTCCAACTCGCCGGGCTTCATGACGCCAACTCCTCGAGCTCCGCTTCCAGTACGACGAGAAGTGCCGCTCGCTCCTCGTCACTCTGGGTGTCGGCGAGACGGCGGATGGCATCGAGTCGTGGGCTGTAGGCCCAGGTCAGGCCATGGTTCTCGCCCCGCCATCGCTGGCGGAGCAGCGGGTACCCACGCTTGTAGTCGTCGATGACCGTGGCGTCGCCGTGCCAGGAGCAGTCGTCTGCGCGTTCGACGGAGAACTCGACGCCGAGGTACTCACCCTTCGGTGTGTCCCAGGTGACCTCGACGGCTCGCCCCTCGAGGTCGACGCACCAGGCGTGCGGGACCGGCATGACTCCCTTCGGGTGTTGCGCGTAGCCCTCGACGTAGGTGACGCCGAACCGTGCGGCGTAGAGCATCGCGTTGGCGTAGCAGAGTCGCGGTGCACCCGGCAGGCAGTACGCCGGCGAGTACTCAACGCCGTGCTGGAGGACGAAGTCGTGCGGCCCGTTGTAGACGAGCTCGTCCGCGATCGGCGCGCGGAAACCGTCGATGGGCAGTGCCCACGCCGCGGCCATCGCGGTCAGGAACGGGCGTAGAGCGCCGCTCATGTCGGGATCGAGTCGGCGGAGGTGACGTTGACGTGGGCGAGCGGTGCATGGCCGCAGTTCGGGCACGGCGTACCCGACGATGGCGGGAAGTCGTCCCGTTCGCCTTCCCAGTCCTGCTCGTCGAGGAGCTGTCCACATCCGCCCTCGTCTTCTGGGCAGTAGGTGGCCTCAAAGTGCAGGTACGGCGCTCCTGTTGCCGTGGTCAAAGTGTCACCCCTTCTGCGATGAGCTCAGCGGCGCGCGCTTCACCGTCACGGGTGAGTACGCGGCCGGAACGGCTGAACGTGAGTAGGCCCTTGTCGTTGAGCCGGCGCTCGATGTAGGCGAGGCCACCGGACTCCCCCAGGAGGTTGCGCACCTGCGCCTCGCCCATCGGTCCGTGGCTGTTGGCGAGCAGGACGAGATAGCGCTGACTGACGTCGTCGAGCCCGTCGAGGGTCATCCGGGTACGCCGCAGGACCTCCTCGACGTTGTAGCCGTCCACGGAGTAGTGGAGGTCGACGGCGACCTGGAGGAGCTGGGTGATCCGGCGCGGATTGAAGTCCGCGGCGAGGACGAACGCCTTGAGGTCGTTGGTGTCCGGCACCGGTGCGGGCGGGAACAGGCGTTCAGCCGCCCAGTACGCGATCATCAGCGCGTCGTCACCGTCGAGCTGGGTGAGCACCGGGCGCACCGAGAACCGGTCGATGACGGTCTCGGGAAGCCGGCCGACGTCGGTGGTCGCACCGATGACGGTGATGTCGAGCTTGGCGATCGGTCCGGACGGGCCCATGAGCACGCCGTCCTGGAGCAGGTGAAGCAGCCACTCGGCGTTGGCCTTGCCGCCCTGGACGAGCCGGTGAATCTCGTCGATGAACAGGACGTCGCCGCGGTGCATCTGGGAGAGCACGGCCTGTGCCTCGGCCTGGCCCATCTTGCCGGAGACGGTGAAGCAGCGACTCCCGATCTGTCGGGCGGCGAGCACGGCGAGTGCCGTCTTGCCGATGCCGGGGATGCGGCAGGCGATGAGGATGTGGCGCGTGACCTCGTCACGGTGCACGGCGCGGCGGATCGCGTCCTGGATGACGCTCTTGGCCTCCTCCTGGCCGATGTACTCGTCCCAGGTCTGCGGGTACTGCGGGTCCTCGAGCAGCGTCGAGGCGGTCGGCAGCTTCGATGCGTCGGCGAGGTTGCGCTGGCGGTGCTTGACGCGCTTGTCCCAGGCGCCGCCGACGACGACGCCGAGCGAGCGCTCGATCGGGTAGAGCGGGTTGGGCATTGTCATGCCGTGTCCTTCCAGACCAGGTCGTCTCGGAACGGCCGTTGGCGGGCTTTGCCGCCGGTCTCTTCGTCGTTGGCGATCTGTTCGGGTGTCATTACCTCGCGGCCGGAGAACCCGAAGTCCCCCGTGACGTTGAGGCCGCACAGGTAGACCTTCGGACGCTCCGGAAAGCACCAGAGGTGGAACTGATTTGCCGTGTCGTGGAGGTCCGCTTCGTCGGGATAGACCTCGACGCCCCACCAGTCCGGCCCGGCGAGCTCGTTCTTGATCCGCTGGAACTCTCGCCAGTCGTGGCGGGCATCGTTCTCGACGGTGCGGATCGAGAGGTAGATCATCGCCACTCTGTCGTCGCCGTCAGTGAACTTGCGCCGGTGGACGATGTAGTGAGCGTTGCTGAACTGCTCGTCCGCGCCGTTCGACAGTGACCACAGTCGCGCCAACGTGTCATTCGGAAAGACCGGCGTCGTCACGGTCAGCGGGATCCAGCGACGGAAAGCCAGCGGGATCTCTCGCTCCTTGGCGAACGCAAGCTCAGTTTCGGGCGGGCTCATGGCTGCACCGGGCCGGTGAGGACGTCACGCAGTGCGCGGCATCCCTCCCAGGAGCACCAGCGCAACGGGCCCTTGCATCCGTGCGCCTCGTGGATGGTCTCGGCCACTCGGCGCAGGCCGCGCCATTGGTCGTCGGTGACGTGGCCGTAGGCGGCATCACGCAGCTCGTTCGCCGCGTCGTTGAGGTCGTGCGCGGCCTCTTCGGCGTCGTTGGCGGCGCGACGGACGCGGTCGAGGAGGTCGCCGAGCGGATCGGGCTCGGCGGCTGCCGTGGTCACGCCGCACCGGCCACGAGCATGTCCTGGATCGCGCCCATGTAGTTGTCGATGAGGTCGACGGACTCCTTGATCGCCTCGTGCTCCTCCATCGCCTCGGCGTACGCGACGGTGGCGGCGTCGGGGTTCTCGGCCATCTGCGCGACGATGTCCCGGAGTCGGCCGGCGAACGCCTCGAGTCCGCTGACGTTGTCGGTGGACGGGCGTTCAGAGTCGTCACGCTCGCTCGAGACGTCCGTGCCGTTGACGGCGGCATCGTGGAGCAAGCGCCGCAGAGCGGTGCCGGCGGTCTTGTCCATCCACTCCGACGGGACGCGGATGTTGCGGCGAGACTTGTGGAGGTAGCCCTTGTTCTGCTTGGACTGGAGCTGACCCTGGGCGACGTGCTCAGCGGCGGCACGGGACGCGAACGCGTCCTTCCAGCTCCACTGGCCCACGGCACCGATGCGGCCGTACTGGTAGAGCACGCGGCCGTCATCGCTGACGTAGGAGCGGTAGAACTTGAACGACGTACCGCCCTGGCTCTGGTCGTCGTACTCCAGAGTGTTGACGGTGACAACGGTGAACGGGCCGGGAGGGCTCACGATGTATCTCCTGGATCGTCGAGGCCGAGGATGCGCATGACACGGTCGTCGTCGAGGCCGGCGTCGGGGTCCGGGTCGACGACGAAGGGAACGAGGTCCTCGATCGTCAGGTCCATGTCGATGACGCGCTGAGTCAGGGAGTGGAGCGCTTCGACGTAGCCGTGGACGACAACGAGGGGCTGCTGAGCGGAGAGCGCGAGGTTCATCTTCGCCGTCGTACGGCGCAACTCGGCGAGGATGCGGGCGAGGTCCTGGCGCTGATCGGGAGAGAGAGTCATGACGGTCATGATGTCTGGGTCCACTGGGTCAGGGACCGCGAGTCGGTGACGTCGATGGTCCCCGTGGCGTAGTCGTACGTGCCGACCTGGATCAGGTAGTCCGGATGCCGGAGGCCGGAGGCGACGGTCGGGTAGCCGGTCACCATCCGGTCGGCAGCGTGGAGGAGTTTGTCGGCGTAGGTGTGGCCGATGCCGAAGCGGTCGCCCTCGTAGTAGACGAGGACCCAGTCGTCTGAGACCGGCAGGCCGACGATTGCGGAGCCCGGGTCGATGAGCGTCTCGGGCGTGTTCGCCGGTACGTAGACGTTGAGCACGACGCGTTGCTCCTTCGCCGTGGCGGCGCGGTCCGGGTAGGACACGAACGGAGCATCGAGGTAGGCGAGCGCCTCCGGCTTCACGTCAGGCTGCCCGTGTCGACGGTCTCGACCGGCTGGTCGGGGACGACGGTCTGGTAGACCATCTCGCCGAGGTCGTCGATGCCGTACTTGAGGCGCATGAGCGTGAGCTGGAGCGGGTCGATGCCTGCGGCGAGGTCACGGATGGCGGTCTCGCTCATGAGCTCGGCGTACCGGTCGCGCTCGGCTTCGGAACGGGCGTTGACGAACGCGGAGCCACCGACGATGACCATGCCGAGCATGAGCCCGAGGGCGTTGCGCTCGACGTCGTCGAAGCCTTCGGCCAGGTGCGCCGGCATCTCTGCGAGGCCGCCGCGGAGGCCGTCGACGACAAGCCCGGTCATCTGACCGTCGACGTCCTTGAGGGTCTGCTCCTCATCCCAGGCGATGACGCCGGTGGCGTGGTCGACCTCGTAGGTGCGGATGATCTGGGAGACCTTGTCCTCACGGACGGCCAGGGTCGTGATCGCGTCGCGGATGACACCGACCGCGCACGCGCCGTCGACGTCGCACGCCTGCTGCATCTCCCCCGGCTCCCACGGCTTGCCGGTGACCGGGTTGCGCACGGCGTTCTCGCCGGTCGCCAGGTGGGTGTCGAAGGACCCGACGATGGTCGTGGCCTTGACGATCGGGCCGATGATCGAGGCGAGCGCCAGGCCGTGGTCCCGGTTGACGTGCGTCGGGAAGACCGTGGCGATGAGGCGGTCGTCGGCGTCGAAGAACGCGATCTCCGGCACGATGTCGTAGTCCGGGTCGCGCTGGAGGCCCTGCTCCTTGCTGTTCCAGGCGGCAGTGGCGCTCATGCGCAGCGGGTCGGTCGGGATGACTGAGGCGAGCGGTCTGGTCACGAGTCCTCTTCTCTTGTGGCGGCGGCCTTGACTCGGTCGACCAATTCCTGATCGACGAGGTCGCTGATAGCGAGCCCGGAATTTTTTCTGGGGCCCGGTTGGGCGTACTCGCTCTGAACGGGCGTTCGTGACTCGTAGCCGGAGCCGGCCTCGGACAGGCCCATCTCGATGGCTGCCGGCGATCCGAGAGGCGGCCGGGTCACCCATGCCGGCTCGGTCGGTGACGAGCACAGGCAGTTGCCGATGTAGTTGCCGCAGTAGCCGCAGATCGACCACGCAACGGTGTGACCGCTGTAGTCGACCGACAGGCAGTACGCCGTGCCGTCGGGACGGGTGACGAGCTTGTAGGGCAGCGCGGTGGTCATGAGGCGATCTGCTCCTCGGTCTCTGCGGTGGCACGGCGGATCAGCTCGGCGGTGTAGGTGTTGTTCCGGCCGAGCAGGACGCCGATCGCGGTCGGTGTGCGCTCCAGCGCGAGCAGGCGACGGATCGCCTCGAGCTGGTCCGCGTCGTCGAGCGGTGGTCTGCCCTCACGCTTGGAGGTCTTGCCTGTCTGCTGGACGAGCGCCCAGGCCATGAAGCGGTCGACGGCGACCTCGTCATGGTCGGGACCATCGAGCTCGACGACGTTGTCCGGAACGTCGATCGTGTCCTCGTCCCACCATGCGGGTCCGAGCCAGTCACGTGCCTTCGCGTAGTTGCGGGCACGGGAGGCGGCGATGCGTGCATGGGGCGTGCTCTCGTCGGGGGGCTCGTTCGCCATGACGGCGTAGAGGTCGCGCACGGCGGCGGCGGTCTTCGCTGCGACCCCGCGGTCGGAGCCGATGAGGCTGTGGATGTTGCCCGAGGTCCATTGCGGACCGAGCCGCCGGCCGATGCTCGACATCGAGTGACCGTTGGCAACGAGCGCCCGGAGTCGCCGGCGTGTGCCGGTGCTCTCAACGGGCGTTGTGGCACCGAGGGTGTCGTACGTCGCCTCGACGGCCAGGATCTTGCGCGCCGTCTCCTGTCGGACCTGCTTCGACAATCGGTAACTGCCATCGGGCATCCGCTTGCCGTACATGAGCTTGCTCAGCGCGCCGTGGGAGACGTGGGAGACCCGCGCCAGGACCTTGAGCCCCATGCCGGACTGCCGGAGCTGGCGGACGTGTTCGCGGACCGGCTCGGCATCGACGAAGGGCTGCCAGCGTCCGTACGCCTGCTCTCGTGAGCGATGCTGGGCGGCGGCGTTGTGTGCGTCGCGGCACGGTCGGCATTTGCACCGGTCAAGGCTGAATGCGGCTGGCGTTCCGTGCTGGTGGTTCGCGTACTTGTGTCGGCATCGACGCTTCGGGCCGTCGGCGCTCTTCCGGGCATCGACACGCGCCGCTCGCGCTTCCAGGAGTCGGGTCCGGTCGCAGGAGTGCTTGCGGTAGGCGTAGTCGGTGCGGCCGACCGTTCCCGGCTTCGACTTCCAGCCGCAGTTGTCGCAGCGGCGTACGACGTCGCGGACGGTCACCCGTGGTGTCACGGCTTGGGTCCGAGGAGCGGCTGAACCCGCGGGTCGAGGTCGTACCCGTCGTCCCAGGGGAAGCGTCCTTCCATGTCAGGGAAGACGACCTGGAGGACGCCCGGGGCGATGTCCTTTCCGTAGAGATCGCGCACGGTGTTGAGCGGGTGACTCGAGTCGTCGGCGACCTGGACGAGCGTGAGGACGAAGTCGCCGGCGACGAGGCCGGTGAGCTGCTCGCCGGCGGTCAGTGAACGCCCGTTCCGGACCATCTCGCCGAGCTCGTTGAGGATGTACTTGCCGGCGTCGAAGCCGACTCCGATGGTGATGAACTCCGGGTGCGGGTCCCACTTGTGCCGACCCGACGGGTGCGAGAGGCCGACCGTGTAGCAGAACGTCGGTGCCGGTGGACCGCCCGCGACGGGGAAGACGCCTTGGATCATCCAGCCGTGCCTATCGACGATGTCGAGGCATCCGGCGAGGTAGTTGAGCCGCTGGTCGTGAACATGTGCGGTCATGCGGCATCTCCGAGGTTCTGCGTGAGGCCCCGGATGACCTCGTAGGCGATCTCCAGGGCGTTGGACGTGCGGTCCTGTGAGCAGTTGAAGATGCGTGAGTGCTCCAGGGCTCGCATCTCGATTGCCTTGACGTCGGCGCCGAAGCGCGCCAGGACCTCTGGGGTGATCTCCTTGCCGGCGTCGCGGACCTTCTCGATGTCCTCGACGAGCTTGATGACGGCTTTTTCGGCCTCGGCCTGGAACGCCTCGACCAACATCTCCTGCTGGCGGGGGAAGTCAGGCAACGGGCACGCTTCCAGCGTCGCGCCGAGGCGCTCTGCGAGGAGCATGAGCTTGTTCACCTCGCTCCAGCGATCCCGGTGCACGAAGTACATGCCGCCGGACGGGCGCACGGAGATGGCATTGAGGCTCGCGACGTAGTTGCGGAACACGCCACGGATTGCCATGTCGAGCAGGAACGTCTTGCGACGGATGTAGTCGTCGTAGACGGTCTTGATGTAGGACTCGAGGTGGACGCGCTCGCCGGGCTGGAGCTCGCCGTCGTGGATGGCGAACTTGAGCCGCTCGGTTCCGGGGCCGGTGTTGGCCTTGTAGAACGTCGCGTCACCGACGATGGCGTGCCCGATCGTCTTGCCGCGCTCGTCGACGCGGACGCGGACCACCTTGCGGTAGATGGCGTCCCGGTTTGAGGAGACGTTCTCGATCCGCACCCGGGCTTCGTGGCCGTCGGCGAGGGTGTAGGTCGTCTTTGCCGTCGGCGAGTCGCCGGTCGCCTTGGTGAAGGCATTGGCTGCGGTGAGCGGGTTCGGCAGGTGCGTCGGGTCGAGTCCGAGCTCGCCGAAGAGCCGCTCGAGGTCGTCCGGGGTGATGCTCACGGCCTCGGGCACGGTGTACCAGACGAGCGTGCCGAGGAAGGCGTCCTCGGGCAGGCCGGCGGTCTGGTTGAGGTAGTCCTGGAAGGTGGTCTCAGTCATCGAAGTAGTCCTCCTCGGGAGGCTCCGGTGGCTCGCAGTCGTCCAGGTAGTCGTCGCGGGTGTCGAGGTACATCTCGTAGCGCCGCTCCTCGTCGCTCCAGGCGCGCTCGCACGACGGCCGGCAGAAGTAACCGGTGCCGACAAACGTCTGGCCGCACTGGTCGCAGTGACGAGTGACGACAGGCGTCTCAGGCTCGATCAGTTCGGGGTGTGCGGTGACGTCCGGGACGGTCTGTGATGTCATCGCGCGCTCCTCTCTGCGGGGCGGGCCGTTCACCTTCACCCGCGGAATCGGCGGAACCGTTCCGGTGGGCGTGGTGAGGGTGCGGGCAGCTCCCGAACGGGCGTTCACGGTCAGACCGTGCGGAAGATGTCGGTGACCTCGTCGGTCGCGGTGAGGTCGGCGATGCTGCGGACGCTGTCGGAGACGGCGGTGAGCGTGTTGCCTGCGCCGCATCCGACGGCGATGCCGAAGGTCCGGATGCCGACCTTGTCCTTGACGCGCTGGTACTCCGTCATGAACGCCGGCGACACGTGGCCGTCGTCGTCAGTGATGAAGCACACGTCGGCGCGTGGACGGCCGTTGACGTCGAAGTTGGTCTCGATGACGTCGAGGCCCTGACTAAGCGGCTCCTCGAAGTCGGTGCCGCCGTCGTAGAAGAACGTGATGAGGTCGAGCACGACGGCGAGGTCGTCACTGCCGGGGATCGGGTCGACCGGGATCTCGGTCTTGCCGTCGGCTTCGAGGATGCGGGCCTTGCCCTTGGCCGGGAAGTCGTAGTGGCGCTGCTGACCGTTGCTGGAGAAGAGGATCGCGTAGAAGTCGCGGTTCTGGCTCCGCGCGGAGTCGAGCAGGACGAAGGTGAAGCCCTTGGCCCACGCCTCGCGGCTCGGCTCCAGGCCGGAGTCGAACTCATCCGGCCACTTGCCGCTGATGTTGCACCGCATCGACCCCGACGTGTCGACGATGGCGAGGATGGTCCCCCTGCCGGCGCGCTCGGTGCCCTCGAACTTGCGGACGAGGAGCTGCTTGCCGGCGTAGCGGCGCAGCGTGTCGAGTCGGAGCGGACGAGGGCCGCGCATCTTCGCGAGCTCGCCGCCGAGAACCCGGGAGAGGTCGTCACCGGGCTCGACGTCGACGAAGACGTCACGGACGTGCTCGATGCGACGGGCGCGCTCGGCGCTGGCCTCCAGGCGCATCCGGCCGATCCACTTCGCGTACTTGCGGAGGTTCTCGCACTGCGCGAGCGCCTCGGCGAGGGTCTTGCGGGCGTCGAAGGGCAGATGCTTGGCCTCGCCGGGGTCGACACCTGCGGCCGTCATCGCCTGCGCTTCTGAACGGGCGTCCTCGGTCGCTTCCTTGATGCCGGCCTTGGTCGCCTGCCGGGTGCCGGGAGTGGCGGCGGCCATCTCCTCGGCGAGCGCCTGGCCCGCGGCGTCCTCGCCGTCCTGTGCGGCCTCCAGCGCGGCGAGCGCCTCGGCGAGCGCATCGGCCGCGGCCGCCTGCTCCTGGGTCGGTGGGCCCTCGCCGTCGTAGTCGCCGGCGACGGACTGTGCGGTCGTCATCGCCTCCTGCGCGGCCTGCTCGGCTTCGCGGCGCTCCTTCTCCGCCTCGGCGGCCTCGCGTGCCTTCTCGGCAAGCTCGGTCTGCTCGGCGAGGTACTCCTCGAGCTTCTCGCTGACGCCGACGACGGCCATCGCCGCGGAGTAGGGGTCGGCCTTGGTGTACTGCCGGAGCTCGGTGACCTCGGCGCTCTCCTTGCCGGTCATGGTGACCTGGTGGTTGAGCATCCGGGACTGCGCCATCTCCGGCGCGGTGACGACCTCGGGCTCGGCCTTGAGGAAGTAGTCGAAGATCCCCTCGGCGAGGTCCTCGGTGTAGTCGTAGGACTGGCCCATCCGCTCGACGACGTCACGCATCGCGTCGGATGCGCTCATGACCTCGCGGAAGTCCTCGCGGTCGAAGCGCGTGTGCCGTACGGCGATCGTCTCCCGGCCCTCGGGTCGCGGCTTGGAGAGGAGCGACTGCGCCTTGCCCATGAGGTTGTTGAGGAAGCCCATCAGGCATCGCCGCCGTCGTCGTCGTAGTCACCGGCGCGGTCGGCGGCGGCGGCCGGGACGTTGAGGCACTCGACGAGGACCGCCTTGCGGGTGTCGGTCATCCGCTCGCGGGCCTCGGTGAGCTTCGTCACCGAGCGGCCGGCGGCACGCGCCTCCTGCTCGGACTTCGCGAGCTCCTTGAACATGCGGCGGAGGTTGTTGTTCCACTCCGCGCCGTGCTGCGCCTTCTTGCCGGTGGCCTGGCCCTTGAGCGAGTTGACGCCGGCCATGATCTGCTCGCACTCGTCGATGAGCTGGACGGCGATGGCGGTCTGCGGGCTGGCGAGCTGGAGGACCTTGCGCTCGACCGGGCCGATGAGCTCGGGCGTCTCCCAGAGCATCCACCGCATGACCTGGAGGTCGTCGTCGTCGACGGCGGTACGGCCGTTGAGGTAGGCGTTGGCCTTGAGCGCCTGGATGACCTGGACCCACTTGCGGTCGGAGACCTTGATGGCCGGGGAGTCGTCACCGGCCGGCGGGTGAGCGAGGGTGTTCTTGAGCGTGCGGACGGCGTCGCGCATGTCGGAGGAGACGGTGATCGCCGGGACCTCCTCGTAGACCGCCTTGGTGAGGTCGGTGAGCTCGATGTTGGTCCGCTTGCTCTTGTCGAGCGGGGCGATGTCGCCGGCGGCGAGCTGGAGGAGCTTGTCGAAGTTGGCCTCGTCCTGGACGTAGTCGAGGACGACCCGGAACTGCATCCGGTCCCACAGCGCGCCAACGGCCGTCGAGAGGTCGGGCATCTCGTTGCTCGCCGTAGCGAAGGCGAGGAGCGGCACGTCCATCGGCTGGCTGTTGACGTGGACGATGTGCTCGTTGGTGATGGCAAGCAGGACGTTGACGACCGCCTCGCTGCTCTTCCAGATCTCGTCACCGAAGCCGAGGATCGCGGTCGGGAGGTAACCCTCGACCTTGCGATGCCAGACGTTCTGCTTGTCGAACGCGACCATGTCGATCGGGCCGAACATGTCGTCGACGGTGAGGAACTTGTGGAACAGCGTCTCCCAGTACGCCGCCTCGCCGCCGTTGGGTGTGTCGATGATCCGTGAGCACGTGTCACGGACGAGCATCGACTTCGCCGCGCCGGGCGGGCTGAGGAGGAACGGGTTCATCCGGGCGAGGATCGCCAGCCAGAGCACCTCGATGACCGGAGCACGCTCGAAGAACGTCTCCTTCTGCTCCTTGATGGCGGTCTGGATCTGCTGCGCGAGGGCGGTCACGTGGTCTCCTGTGCGGTCGGTGTGGTGAGCTCGATGCGCTCGATCGCGTCGAGGTCGAAGACGACGACGTAGCGAGAGATGCCGGGACGCTCGACGGCGTAGCCGCGCCAGATCCACTCGCAGTCGGTGTCGAGGTTGGAGGCGGCGGCCCAGGCGTCCTCGGACCAGCCATCGAGGTTGAAGTCCTCTTCGTCGAGGACCGTGAAGGTGTCGTCGGTGATCGCAGTGAGGGGCTCGGTAACCCAGAGCCCACCGCTGTCGGACCACTGGCAGCCGACGTAGCTCGCACCCGGCGCGTACTCCAGCGTCACGGCGCGCAGCGCGACGAGGCTCGCCTCGGTGCAGCGCTGCCGGGCCTGGTTCAGCGGCTCGTACGTCGCTTCCATCGCTGCGACGGCGGCGCGTGAACGGGCGTTGGCGGCGGGGTCGGTTGCGAGCGGGGCAGCGGGCAAGGTCATCTCCACCACTTCCCGAGGCGGTTGAGGACGGAGCGGCGGAGGCGTCTGTGCCATCGCCGTCGGGTGCCGACGTGCGGTGCGATCGCCCGGAGCGGGATCACGAGGCGCTCGCCTCCACCCGCGGAACCGGCGGATTCGTTCCGCTCTCGAACTGTGCGGTCGTGGCAGCCGCCGGCTCGATGTCGCCGCGGATGCCCTTGAAGGTCGGGAACCTCAGAACGCCCGTTCCTGGCTGGCGCTCCTGGTACTCGACCTCGATGACGATGAGCGGCTCGTCGCCAGGCTTCTGCGCCTTGACGAGCGGGTCGAGGATGTTGAGGTCGTCACGGGAGAACCCGGACCCGACCTTGCCGAGGTCGACCTGAACGCCGTGCTCGTCGTAGACGGCGATGGTGAGCGCACCGAAGTACTCGGCACGCCATCCCTCCCCCGCCTCCCATCCGGTGACGAGGGCGGAGATGGAGCGCTTCGGCTTCATCTTGACCCAGTGCGAGGAGCGCCCGGCGCGGTAGCGCGAGTCGGCGCGCTTAGCGATGGTGCCCTCGAGTCCGAACTGCTCGACCGTCGCGAGCATCTGGTGACCGTCGGTCGTCCAGATGCTTCGGCGTACGGCGGAGCTGGTGACGACGTGGTTGACGAGGACCTGGAGGCGTCGGTGAAGCGGCTGGGTGCGAATGTCGCCGTCGCGCTGGCTGTAGAGGCAGTCGAAGGCGACGTAGGTCGCCGGGTAGGCCTGCGCCCACCGTGCGATGTCGAGCTTGCGCCCGGGGCCGAAGGCGTCACGCTGGTGCGCCCACTTGAACTCGGGACGCCCGCTCTCCCGGTCGAAGACGATGATCTCGCCGTCGAGGGTGAGCGTCTTACCGGCGTACTCGTCGGCGAAGGCGGCGGACAGGTCCGGGTAGCGGAACGTGATGTCGGTGCCGCGCCGGTTGACGAGGGTGAGCACGCCGTTCTCGACGTGGGCGATGGCACGGATGCCGTCCCACTTGCTGTCGAAGAGCCAGCCGGCCCCGAGCTGGTCGACGTAGGCAGCCGTCGCCGGACCGGAGTCGGCGAGCATCGGCTTCTGTGCGCGGACAGCGATGGGGACTGTGCTCATGCGATGGTCTCGCCGGTCTCGGCCTGTCGGAGCGCTTCGCCCCACGGTCGGTCGCCGTCCTGGCACTTCTGGGCGACCGTGAACACGTTGAGGGCGTCGGCGTCGAGCTCGACGTACTGTCCGACCGGAGTCTCGGCGAGGAGGGTCTCGACGTTGAAGACGCTGTACGTGTAGAGAACCGCGAGCGGCACATCGAACTGTGTGATGAGTGCGGCGCCGATGAGGCAACCGATCTCGCCGTTGTAGGCGTAGAGGCACTCGTCGATGACGTGCTCTTCCTCGCAGTCCTCGTCACAGCAGGAGTGGTCGTCGTCGACAGCCACGAGGTCGTACCTGTGCTCCGGGCCGTAGATGTCGACCACGGCCTCCAGCGAGGCCAGTGCCGTCTCCCGGTCGATGTGGACCGGGAGGGCGGGCGGTGCGGCGGGAGTGGGCATGGCTGCGCCTGCCTTCCAGGGGGTGCGCTGTGGTCAGGTGAGAGTCCAGTGAGGCGCGTGTATCACGCTACACGGAACGTATGACAGGACACGCGTGACGTGTCAACACCCGTTCAGGGTGTGATTCGGCCGGTCCCTCGGAGGAGCTCTCCGATGAGGTCCACGGCGTCAGCGCCGGGGAAGCCGTCGTCACCGACCTCGTCCGCGTTCCAGGCGGCGAGCAGACGGTCCATCGCTTCCGTGTCGGTCATCGCTGCCAGGTGCCGCGTCAGGTGCCGCGTCTTGGCGTACGGACGGGCGTAGACGGAGCGGCCGTCGGTAAAGTCGATCCGGGTCGAGAGGAATCCCCCGACGTGGACGACCTGAGCGACGGTGCCTTGCTTCCAGCCCATGTCCGTGGGCGACTCCTCTGTGGAAGCCCACACCTCGATGGTGTCGTTCGGACGGATCGTGCTGAGCGCGACCGTCATGCCGCGTTCTCCGCCGGCGCCTTCGGCTTGCGGGTGCGCTTCGGCTTCGCCGACGGATCGGCCTCAGCGCCGTCGTCCGCGTTCTGGTTCCTCGGCGTGCCGTTGTTGCCGCCCTTGTCGGCGAGGAACGCCTCCATCTGGGCGAGGAGCGCGTCGTCGGCGTTGGCCGGTGCGCTCGGCGCAGCGGGAAGGGCCGCGGCACCAGTGGACTCCCGGGCTTCGACGATGGCGTTGACCTGCTCGGCGTAGGTGCTGCGGTACGTCGCCGGGTCGAACTCGGTGACGAACGCCTCGAGGACCTGGTCGAGGGTCCCGACGAGCGCCTCGTTGACGGGCGCGTCGACGACGGGGACCGGCTTGAGCTCCTCGGGACGGAGGAGCTGCTCGAGGACGAGGCAACCGTCGTAGACCTTGGCGCGGTAGAGCGCTGACCGGCTGGCGACGGTGTAGATGCCGATGAACGCGAACTGAGGGTTGGTCTCGACGGCGTGGCGCACCAGGCCGTAGTGCTCGTCCTTGGCGTTGCGGGTGAGGTAGTACGTCGTGCCCGACGGCATCGTCTTGGACTCGACCTCGACGGCGTCGTGCGGCGTCAGGGCGATCTTGCCCTTGAATGACGCTTCGAGCTCCTTGAGCGCATTGAGCTCCTCGTCGGTCACGAGGACGAAGGAGTTGTCGCCGACCTCGCGGCCCTTGACGAGGTCCTCGCGCTTGACGGCGGCGTCGCACACCGCGCACACCGGGTCCCAGCACGGCTTCGCCGGGTCGTGGCCGTTGGCGCAGAGCTGCGTCAGGCCGGTGTCGTTGACGGAGTTGTCCTTGGTCGTCTCGACGTCGCACCGTGCGGTGAGGAAGCCGATCGAGACCGTGAGGTCCTTGCGGTAGGCCATGGTGGCTACTCCTGACTGGGTTGAGGTGGTACGTCGTCGATGGGTACGCCGTGGGCAGTGCCGTGGGTGTCGACCTCGTCGTCGAGAGCGACGCAAGAGCCGCACATGCCGTCGTCGTTGAGCGGCTCGTTGCGGCCGCCACAGCCTTGGCAGGCCGGCGCGAGCTCGTCGTGGTCGGACTCGTGTGGACACCCGTCCTCGGTCTCGATGGCGTCGCACACCGGGCAGCGGCGGACGGTGCCGATCTCCAGGCGCTCACGGATTCCCGCAAGGTGCGCAACGGCGGCTTCGGCCTCCCGGTCGAGGTCGTCGAGGTCGCTCTGGCACGACGCGCTCGGCTCGATCCAGGTGTTGATCGCGAAGATCGCGAGGTCGAGGGCGCGCTTGTCGCTCATGGTCATGCGGCACTCCGCTTCGCCTTGGCCGGCTTCGTCGTACGGTCCGCAACGCGCAGGCCGCGAGCGGTCTGGTGCTCCAGGTCGTCGATGCGACTGGCGTAGAGCGACTCGTAGTGGTCGAGGTCCTCGGGACTGGCGACGGAGCGCTCCGGGAAGCGTCGATGCCAGACGCGGAGGTACAGGCCGGTGCCCGCAGGTGTCAGCGGGGCGACGAGCGACGCCGAGGCGCAGGCGCAGGCCAGCTCGACGTCTGTCGCTGAACGGGTGTCTAGGCCCGCGGCGACGCGCTCGAGCAGGTCGTGGCAGTGGGCTCGGTAGACGAACTCCGTCGCCATCATGTCGTGGGTTGGAGTGAGCAGCCGGAACGCGGACCAGAGCGGCCCGTGCTCTTCGGTCTCACCGTGCCGGTCGCGCGCCTTGGCGATCTCGTCCTCTGCCCACTCCATCTGGGTGAACAGACCGCCGAAGGTCGCAGCGCACTCGGCGTAGAGCTCAGCCGCGTCGGTGGTCACGTCGGACCACTGGTCAGGCCGAGGAAGACGGCCAGGGCGATGGCGATGATCCAGACGAGGATCAGCCGGCCACGGCGGGTGAGCCGGATCGGCTTGCGCTCCTGCTCGGTGAGAGCGGTGCGCATCCGGTGGAGCGAGTCGTCGAAGTGCTCTTCGGGGCTCAAGGTGCCTCCGATGTCGGGGCGGGTCAACGTCACCCGCGGCGTCGGCGGATCCGTTCCGGGACGGCCGTTCGCGGCGGGCGGGCAGCAAGCGAGCGGAGCGAGGCGGCATCTCTCAGCGGTCACCACAACGCGCTGATCGAGGGCGCACAAATGGCGCTCGGGTGCGTTCGGGTTGGTAGCCCTAGCCCGCCCGCCGCGCGCGGTCAGCGACAGGCGTCCCTAGTCGCCATCCGTACGAACAGCGCGCTCTTCCGGCTCTTGGTAATCCGGAGCGTCGTACGGAGGCCTGATGCCCCGATGACGGTGGGGCGTGCCGGTCACGCGGTCTACATGCCGGGCGCGTGACCTCTCCGGCGTTTCACCGGGCTCGGGTAGTCGCGCAGGCGAGCACAGCAACGCCGTTGCGAGTCGGGCCGGTCCGGTGGTCTGGGGCTAGCGGTCGGCCAGCCGGTCGCCGAGGGAGATGGGCGACTGGAGACGCCGGCGCAGCCAGTAGTAGGCCAGCCAGGCGCGAGTGCGCAGCGAGATACGGAAGTCCTCGGGCATGGCTCACTCCTCGGGTGCGGCGGCACGGGTGACGGGAACGGGGCGGGCGCCGACCAGCTCGTAGCCGGAGCCGTTGTAGTCGACGTTGAGCAGGCCGGGGATCTCCGACCCGCTCGGGCACTGGATGGCGATGGCGAGACGCCAATGGCGGCCGAAGTGCGCCTTCGGCACGTAGATCGGCTCTTCGATGACGACGGCAGGCCAGTAGGTCACGTCGCCGGCACGCTTCACCAGCACTTCCAGCCGGTCGCCGGCATGGAACGGAGCCGTCTCCTCGACGGGCTCGGGCGGTGCGATGCGGGCAGCCATGTCAGCGCCTCCAGTCAGCGGGCAGAAAGCCGCCCTTGCTCAGCCACTCGTCCAGCGACTCGAAGTGCTCGATGATGAGCGAGAGCCGCGACGGCAGCGTTCCGTCGAGGACGTCCTTCTGGGCCTCGGCCATGAACCTGCGCAGCAGCGCCAGGGCCTCGTCGGGATCCATCACGCACCGTTCTCGGTGATCGGGTGCTTGATGAGCAGCTCGACGAACGCGCGCGGCGCAGTCCAGTTGTCGAGGCTGATGCCGGTGTCGTCGTGGACCTCGAGGAGCTCCGCAGCCGTGTCCAGCGCGAGGGCGACGAAGGCGCTGCCTCCGGCCAGCAGGCGCTCGGACTCAGCATCGGCCCGTAGGCAGACGATGTCCTCACTGTGGTCGGTGCGAGGCATCACGGCCTCCGCTCGTGACGGGCGGCCCAGTGGTTGATCCCCCAGGCGCGTGCGTCTTCGGCGTCATCGCAGTCAGCAGTTGCCGGACAGGCAGGGCATCTCGCGACCATCACGTCTCCTTCGGGTGACGTCGGTTCGCTCGTGGCAGGAGGCACCGCGCGCACGTCCCGTCGGGACCGCGGACGAACCGGTGCGGCTTGACCCCACCCGCGGATTCGGCGGAACCGTTCCGCTGGGTGGGTGGGAGCTCGAGTAGCTCGAGCTGGCGGGTGCGGCGTCGTGGACGGGCGTTCACCGACGCCAGGCGCGGCGACGCTCGGCTATCTCTTGCAGCACGAGCAGCGTGAGCTTGTCGCCAGTGGCGACAGCATGAACCGCCGTCGTGGCGCTCGGCGTCGTACACAGCCGGCGCCGCTTTTCCTCGCGCTTCGCGAGGGCGGCAGCCGAGTAGCCCTTGGTGCTAGCCATGAGCGTCTCCTTCCGGCTCACCGGACAGCACGCCCGTACCTGCGTCCGCGATGGAGTCAGGGCCTTGGGCGTGCTGCCTGGTCAGCCGGACCGGCCATCGCGGGGGACGACAGCCGGTCCGGTGACGCTTCACCAGGCGGTCAGACGGTGACCGTGTGACGCTGGAGCCGGGAGATGTCGACCGGCTTCGAGCCGCCGCCACCCTCGGACTTCTTCGAGGTCGCGGCCTTGATGTTCCAGCCGTTGGCCTTCGTGACCGAGATGCGGACGGAGAGGTTGCGGATCTCCCCGTTCGGCAGCAGGACCTCACCCGAGTGCGTGACGGACTCGCCGCTGCGCTCCGGGTCGTCGGACAGCTCGACGTCGATGCGCTCGCCCGAGTTGTGGTCGAGCACGACCGCCGAGGTCGGCAGCACGGCGTTGAGCGCCGCGATCGGGACGCCGTACTTGCTGGGCTTCTCCAGGAACAGCGCCCAGGCGTCGTTGCCGTACTGGCTGCGGTAGTGCCGCAGCGTGAGCGGAACACCCTCGACGACGAACGTCATGTCCTTGGACTCGTCGCAGCTCGAGGGGTCGAACTTGCCCTTGTCGGTGGGCTGACCCATCGCTTCCTCCAGCCGGGTCTGGCGGTAGCCGAGTGCGACCGCACTGGAGAACGCCTCTTCCTGACGGGCGTTCACCAGCGAGGTCGCCGGCGGAGGTAGCCGTTGCTAGTGGCTCATGTGGATCCAGCACTCGCCGGTCCACGTCCAGCCGCAGTCGCCCCTTCCGTAGCAGTGGGTGACGACGACGACGTTGTGCTCGTCGGCCGAGACGACCTGCGAGAACAGGTACTCGGGCAGGTGCCCTTCCGGCACAGCCGTGGGCGAACCAGCCGCATCGACCGCTTCCAGGGCAGCCATGACGGCTCCTTCCTAGACGAGCACCAGCTCGTAGTGCGTCATCGAGTAGCGCAGCAGGACGTCCAGCTCGGACGTACGGCGCACTACCTGACGCGTGGTGCGGTCGACGATGTCGAAGCGAGCATCGGAGCGAGGCATGATGCCCCCTTCACGAGGCGACCCGGTCGGGTCGGTCACCCTCACCCGCGGCGGCGGCGGAACCGTTCCGCACCAATGAGGCGCAGGTCGGGCAGCCACTTCCAGGAGTGAGGAAGCGAGGCACCCGAGGCAGCTCTCGCCAGGAGACCCGCTGACCACAGCCGTTCGCAGCGCGTGGCGTGCTTACTAGGCGTGCGCAGGTTTACCTGGGAGAGCCGCTTCTCGGGCAGCTCGATGAGCCCTTTCGGCTCGCATGACCCCACCGCGGGGACCGGGTCCACGGTGGAGCCATGCCAGCCGGCCGACGCTCTTCTACAGAGAGCCGGGGCTCGTCAACGGGTGTTCAGGAGGCGAAGCGAGCCTTGCGCACCTCTTCCTCGGCAGCCTGGGCAGCCAGGAACGGCGCGTTCTCCGTTTCGATCCGGGCGGCCACAGCCGCCGGTGTCGCCTGGCCGTGATGCCAGGCAGGAACGGCAGCCTTGTGGTCCACCTTCTGCCCTTCCAGACGTACTCGGTAGCACCGCAGCCGCGGGTTACACAGCTTCATGGCGTTACCTCACAGCCTGTCTTCCGGACGGCCGGCAGCCGCTACAGCTGCGTCGCCGGCCGGGGGCGTCTCCGCTCCGACGCATCCGCGCACCGTGGCGCGCCGCCCGGGGGCGGTGCCGATGCGAGCGTCGGCGTACGTGGTGACCGGTAGGCCGGTCGGCGCGGACCATCCGGGCGAAGGGTGAGCCAAGCGCAATCCGACCGGCCCGCGTGGCGGTGGTCCGGTCGGGCGTGACGCCGTGGCATCGGCCACCGTGTGCCGGGTGGGCGGGACCGTGAGCCTCTGACGGGCCATGGGGAATCGCCTCCCTCGGTGCGCCGCCCCGGGGTCGGAGCGGTCACGCCCACCCGCAGCAACGGCGGAACCGTTCCGCCCCGGGGTCGGTCCCGGGAGAGGGAAAGGAACCGCGCGGTTCCTTACTTGTGTCCTGGCCCGGGGAACCGATCCGCCGAGTCGGCGGGTGGGGACGAGAACCGGAACCGACCGGAACCGATCCGCCGATGCGGCGGGTACGGGGTGAGTCCCGCCGTTTGCCTGTCCGTTTGGACAGTCATCCTGTACCGTGGGAACCCACGGCCCCGATCGGCGGGGACCGGACCGGAAGGAACCGACCATGACCACGATGACCACCGAGTGGGACGAGGTGACGACGGCGTACGCCGCCGCGCTCCGGACCGTGAGCCACGGCGTCATTGCCGCCACCGTGCGCGCCGTCAGTGACCGCGTCGAGCGGGAGACCGGCGGCAACGTGTACGCCGACGCCGCCCGCGCCGACGCAACGGCGGACGCGCTCCGGATGCTCGCCCGTGGCGTCCCGCAGCGTGACGCCGTCACCATGGCCGTCCGCGACGCCGTCCGCGACACGCGCCGCGCCGCCGCGCGGGACGACCTGCGAACGATTGCGTTCGACACCACCGACCGGAGCGCGCTCGACACCGTCGACAATGCGCGCCTGTCCCACCATGACGACCAGCGCGGCGGGTACCGGGGCGTTGCCCGGGTGCCTGTCCCCACCGACGCGCTCCGCCCCGCCGATATGCCGACGCCGGAAGAGATCGGCGCGGCGGCGTGGGACGCCATGGCGGACGACCACGCCGACGTCTTGCGCCGCACGCTCGCCGTGAATCTCGCCGCCGAGTCGCAGCGCCACGCCGAGCGGGACGCCGTTCGCGCCGTCGTCGCGGACGTTGCCCGGGACGTCGACTCGCTCACCCGGGGCGGACGCCACGGACGGGCGTTCGCAGCACGGAAGACCCTTGCCGACGCCCGCCGCGCGCTCGACGCCCACAATCGCCGGGAGCGGGCCATCCGCACGGGCGAGGAGAACCCCTGGCGGACGCGTACGGCGGACGTTGCCGCGTCGTACGGCGTGACGTCCCGGGGACGCGCCTCGCAGCGCGTGGGAACCCAGCAAGCGCAAGCGTGGGCAGCGTGGCACGGTCACGCGTCCGCCATCGTCGCCGCCGCGCTCGCCCGGCACGCGGACGACATGAGCGACGACGCCCACGAGATGCGCCGCCGCTACGACGCCCGCGCCTCGCACCCGCTCACGGTCCACGCCCATCCGTGGCGCACCGCCGAGCCGCGCCGACGGGAAAG